>Ga0179593_1554512_pt1 | contig 16012 bp, 14 predicted proteins | sample CZODoug2_1_08_16_FD_185931 | JGI IMG/M metagenome (GOLD analysis project Ga0179593, IMG submission 185931) | Vadose zone soil fungal communities from Angelo Coast Range Reserve, California, USA - CZODoug2_1_08_16fungal (PacBio error correction) | ecosystem: Environmental > Terrestrial > Soil >...
AGAAAGGAGGAATCGGTGATTACTCTCTTGTCTATTCTAGGAGTCTGGCATTAAAGGATGAAAAACATGGAAAAGGTTATGTGCATCGCTCAAAAGGAACTCATCTGGACTTTTTAGAGCATTGGATGTCCTTTCTCATGCACTCTGACAACCAGGAAAGTTACATCGTCAAACCGGAACCCGGGGAGCACGGATTTGCCGACATTGGCCAATCGACCGTCAAAAAAAAAAGGAGGGTCGGAATAGAAAGGATCAGTTACTTCACCCCGCAATAAAGACAGCCGAGAAACATCGGGGGGGGGGGATCGGGAAGCTTTGTGCTTATAGGGGTAACCAGTGTCTACAAATGCCCTGGGAGATTCTTGAGGGGACAAACGCTTACACATCATCTTCTGGAAGTGTGAAAAACGATACGCTTTGGCGGCACAGAATTTTGAGTGACTTGGGAGGAGTTGTCCTGTCGTGTCCCTAGGGGAGAATCGTATTAATAACTGTTCTTTTTTTGACTATAGTTCGGAAAGGGTTCTGCCTTCGGGGGCTAATTTCTACATGGACTGATCGAATCTAACTCTGTGTTTGAGGAGAAAAGCACCCATGTTTATTCGGCGGCTGCAAAGGATTCGTAGAAGAAGGTGTTTTTTGTCTTCTTAAGGGTATTCCAAGCGTCGTTTATGACTTATCGATCGTTGACTCCGAAACGCGCGCCCTGATCTAGCGAAAGAAAATGGATCCGGTTCGGGACAAGGAGAGGAAACCATCGGGAGAGCGGGCCCCACTCCGAGGGTCAGTAAAAAGTTACATTATTGGGGACACCAAATGCAGAGGAGGAGGGAAAAGAGTCGAGGCAGAGTGCACACTCTTTCTCAATCTGTTCCGCCCTGCGGGAAGTTCTCTAGTTGCCGAACGAAAAGGATGTGGAAAAGGATTAGACATCGCTTTATGGACTGCTCGAGAACCAAAATAGGCGGGATACTCACGCATATTCTACACCCTCTATCCTCTTTGGGGGTAGCCACTGACTAACCCCGCGCCTGGGGGGGGGTCTCTGCCTGCCCTGAAGGATGCGTCGCTAGTTTCTGGACTCAAAAAGTGACGACCTCTTCTAACACAGGAAAGGATATTAAAAGCCGTATATAACTGCGAGATCGGCACTCATCAAGGCTAGGAGGGAACGACGGCATGCTCGGGGATGCCACTCTCAGTGCAAAAATTCAGTCGGTTTAAGATTACGGTTCTTTACATCCTACTAGAGAAGGGAAGCGAGAGTTGTAGTATCTCATATTGGTCAGCGAGGTCAAAGAAAAGTCGAGCAGGCGAGACTGCAGGGAGGGCATAATGTCCGGAAGCGGCGCCTCACCGTGGAGAGACTAATAGAGGTCCATGGTTTCTTTCAGTCCGGGCCTGCTACGAACACCCACAGTAGAAACTCTCTCTGTACCTCAATCAGAATTCCACCACCGGGTAACAAGTCAGAAAATTAGTGGAGGGGGTGCAGCAACCCTGGAGTATCAAATCAGCTAATTTATCCGGAATGGGGTAAAAGAAGAGGATAGAGCGTCTGCTCGGGGTGTAAGCATCTATCTGATCCAGCGGACGAGGGACATTCTACGACGGACTGCGCAAAAGGGAACGTACAACAGGTGCGGTATCGGGAACTCGGAATAGTTCCACGAAGGAAGCGCAGCGAAGGGGCAGACTATGGAAACTACAGGAAAGGGCTCGGAAAAAGTTGTAGATAGGATACACCACATCTTCTGCAAGGGGGGATGAGAAAGTTGTGCTGAAAGATGGAGCGATGCCTCTCCGCACAGGAATCGGAACGCAGCTCGGGGCTGAGGGTACAGGTACGCCGTGTACCCGAGGGGAGAACCCTGGCCTGTTTCGGAGGACGAAGAAATGCTGTCAGGAAAGCTGTGTACAAGGCGCGGGGGAGTTTATCTATTGACTGCGTTACGCGATCGTACCGTACTTGCAACGGGAAGGGCCTAATCCTCCGCTTTCTGGAAATACCAGGGGAGAGACGCCTCATCTCGCACGCCTTCCGTTGGTCTGGGCTTCATGGTATCTGTCGTCTGGATTGGGCGTCGTCCCCCTGCTGCCTATGAAACCTCTCTCGTCACTTAGGGGGCAGACCCGAGCTCGCATCGACGAAGAAGCTTTCGCAAGTTAACTCCATGTATCGCTCCACGAAAAGGTTCGAGTGATCAATTCGCTGTCGCTTACGTAGAAAGGACAAGATGCGGTTAACTATGTAGCCTTCAGGTCCCTCTTTGTCGCGCGAAACAACGATCAGGAACGAGGGCACGCCAGCAAAAATATCGCAGCCCTTGTCCTGAGAGTATAAAATAAACTGGGGGCCGGATTGTCGGTGACACATAAGGGACGGGGGATACTCTTGCTAATAAGTAAAGAGCTTCGGCACGCCTGGCTCCGCCCAGCATTAGCCTACGTGCCGAAAGTTGTAACGATCCCAATGGCTCCTAAAAATAAAGCGCTCCATGCCGCGTCTTTCAAGTACGCTCCTGAGGCCACGACCCACCCTCCAAACCCGTCTTTCAGCTGGACCCAGGGCGAGTCCCCCCAAATTAAACCATAGGGCCGTGGTAGTCGGGGTCCCTTGGCTTCCAACAATCCCCCGCACCATATGAAAGAATCACCCCCCCTACCCCCGCTCACCAAGGGGAGGTTTCTATACCGGATGAAGCTCGACAAGTCGCCTTACGTCAATTTCTCCCCCTCTCGCAGCAGCTATACTGTTTCAGCCCGCCTGATGGCCCGTTGAGAGGGAGGGGTCCGTCGCTAGCTTCGCAACCTCAATTCCGGCGCCCAGCGGGAGAGAAAACAAGCAAGTTCCTCAAAAACTACAAAAGTCACATGTCGTTCGCTGTCTGCTCGGAAGCAGCGCACCCATAGAAACACTTCAAAGGGCGAAGGGGGGGGAAATGCCGAAACCGCGTGCTCATCTGAACATGGGATCTCGAAGCCTCGCCCGACATTCCCGCCCTGTGTTCCTCTGTGCGCCTCGCCGTAAAGCAAGCGACGCCGGCTCCAACAGAGAAAAAAATCGCGTCTCGACCGCTGTCCATCAGAATAACGGGCTTAGCTATTTACGCCCCCTGACATTTTGAACGTTGCCCACGAGAGCATGTGGGGAAAAAAGAGTTGTGGCGTCCTCGGAGGGGGGGTATGGGCACTTCCCGGCGACTTCCCTACGTAAACCAGATTACCCCTCGTATTCCGACGGAGGGTAACACTATCTGAAAGGAAACCTCAGTTGAGATGGAACAATTGGGAAAGGATGCAGTTACTAGAGCAAGAGAACCGTTCTTCCTCTGGGTCTCTATACCTGATTTGACAAAGCTTCTAAAAAACCTCGCTTGCTCAACCGTCAATGAAGCGAACAGCATCCGCTGTACTCTTAGGAGAAACTTAAAATAAGGGGAGGGTCGGAGAAGGGTGGGCTTCTCCAGTTCATCAGCGGTGAAGCCAAACTAAAACTGTCGAGCTTCTGACATTTTAGTGGGGGGAACGTAACAAGCGCGTCACCGTTTTTCGCGAGAAAGAGTTTCTCAAAGAAGAGGGGGGTCGCTGCGGGTGCTAATTTGCCGGGTCGGCGAAGAACGGAAGATTCGCCTCCTTGTGTGGGAATGACTAGCCGCAACAGGGTAATATACAAACAGAACCTGTCAAAGAAAAAGCGATTCAGGGAGTCGCATGGAGCGCACTGGGAGGGGTCATTACCGCTCGCGCTGAGCAGAGGGGAGATATTTTCACTGGGGATAGTCGCGCTCTTGGAAAAAAAAAAAAACGGGCAGGGCGGGGGTCTCTCCAATTTGGAGTAATTCTGTTACTCGACGGCTCCCCATGACACCGGCTAAACCGGAAAGCGCGGCAAAGTCGAATTGGGCGAGTCGAGGGGAGAGACCTCGAGAAAACTAAAGAATCCCTTCTTGTTGACCTGGTTCAAACTAGGTCTCTCCACGCACTTCATAGCTTAGTATTCAATCTAGACTTACCGGCACCAGATCTCAACCTTTTAGACACCTTTGTGTTGTGTGGGGAAACGTTGTGGACTAGCTTCATTACAACGGCTACATTCGGAGATATCTTCGACGCCTTGCGGCCGGGCGCCGTCCACCGAGTCTTACGAGAAACTCTAGAGGGGAAATGCAAAACTTGTACTTCGCCTACTCCCTGAATGGGATCGATTTGCCGGGCAACAACCTGGCCTGGGTCGAAGATAACTCCGGGTCCTCGCTAAAAGAGAAATGCTATTGTTTAAGATCCCGGCAACCCCGCCCTGGTTCCTTGGAACATCTCCAGGCATAGGGGGATCGAGAATTCTCAACCCATACCATCAACGTGAGGAGTGGGGGGGGGGGAGACAGGGTAAGCCCGTTTCTTCACAGGCCGGGCGCATCCACGGCGAAATCCGAAGAAAAGAGAAAATGAGCCTGTAGACTTTGCACGGAACGGTCTGATCTTCCGCCGCCGGGGGGTGCCAAAAAGGATTCGAAAACCTCATTCGGGGGGGAAGACACTTCTTCCAGTCTTGCGTTGCAACGGGTAAATTGGGGGAGGGAATTAGCCAGGAGGCACAAAAAAATCACTCTAGCTACATGTTCCTCGATTCTCGGCGAAAAGAAAACGTCCGCTTACGCAACCCCGAATTAAATGCGGAAGTTCAACTCGGGTCTGTCCTATAGTAGATGAGATGGGCAGGATTACGGACGGTCGCGTAGCCATCACTTGTGGGGTTTCGGCGTCTGATCGCCTGCGGACTATAAATGGACTGCTGGCTCTACTGGCATTCGCCTTCCGCTGCGGGAGGGGGAAACGTGGTAGGTCAGGAGCAACTCTCACTACCTTCACTTGAAACAGGAAAAAAAAACAGGACCGTGGCGGCTTGCGGCCAAGGTGATCCGGGCAGGTTATATGAATGAATCTGTTACGAGCTCGATGACCAAGGAGGGGGAGGAATAGCGCAGGGGACGCCAAGACTGAGGACGCTGCGTCCTTCTTTTTGGTGGAGTAGGGCCTCGGGGTCAGCGGTCACTTGTCAAGGTCTGGCGGAGAAGCGACCCCGTGCGTCACGTCCGAATTCCTAGACGCGAGACGGCACGCAACAGAAGAAAAAAAGTCCCAGTGAAGGCGTCCAAAGCCGTTCCTCTAACCTCCATTACTTTGCAAACCCATCAAGCTCCATCAACCGCCAGTTGAGGGGGAGGCCATGGATCGAAGGCCCTACTAAAAGCGATCGAGCAAAAGATCAATGCGCTCACGCAAGAGCGTTCAGCATTCCTCGGATGCTGAAGGGGCTCCTCTTCGCGTACATCTCTACTGGCAGTGGGTGGAAACGTCGAAACAAATGCGCTCCACCGAGTTCAGCGTCGACCAGATCATATTGGGCTCATCGCGCGTTATTCGACCACCCATAGTTGATCAAAGGGGGACTACAGAGAACTTCGAAGCTGAAAGTTTTGCGTCCAGGTCTCGACATCAGGTACTCGGGACAGCACACCGCACTCAAGGCCAGGCGCCGAAGGACTCAAAGGCTCGCGCCACCGGGCCCAGCGAGGTGCATCGGAAACGTTCGAGCTCAGGTCGATTCCTACTCAACTGCCGCAAACGCCAACGATCCTCCACGCGTGGTGAGGAGACGCGCCCCGACAGGGTCCGGGGATGTGTGCGACTCGAAAAAACATGTTCTTCACACTCGTCACGTGCGACGAAAGACTTCCGCCCGCACGCGTCTAGGTAACAGAGAAATCCGATTTCAAGCTGAGCGCGCAGGGGTATGTGGTTTTGTGTAAACCATATGGATGATGCGTCAAAAAAAAAACATCCAGGCGTATTAAGACTTACGCGACGCGGAGCATGAATCGCTTCCCGTGCCAGGTGACTGGTAGGCATGGTCCAGCCGGACGAGCTTAAAAGTGCTCCGGATCTCTTCGTGACTTTCGCGCGAGCGTCCTCATCAAGACAGCCAGAAGAGCACGAAAGGAAAGCAGAAAAGAAAGGGACTGCCACTTAGCTTGTGGGCCTAGTTAGCCAGATGATCGGTATTCGAGGGCGGACTGCGAACCACTTATCATATACCCTCTTAGTTGGGGGGGGGAAAAAAAGGGCGGTACAGGTTCTCTCTGTCAGCCTCAAAATTCAAAAGGACGCTGCTCGGAAGGGGGGGGTGCAGACTCCAGACAGGACACGTTAACCTCCTACAATCGTTCGCTGTTCTCGGTCTGTCCGGCCATCGGGGAGGAGTTCACTCCCAAAAAAGCCTTAACAAACTGCTGGCGCTACCGGTCTTGAAAAAGCCGTCTTCTTCTTCCCTCTTCCGAAGGAGGGAAGAAAAATTCAGACCCTTCCCCATGAGAGAAGTTCGATCAAAACCATCCGACCAATATGAAAAAGAGTTGTGCGAGAGCACCTATCGATTCCAATGTGGGGTCGCAATATTCACTCAAAAAGGAGCTTCCCATCGTCGGCGATTATCCTTCTGGAAGCCATTGCCCGCAGGCCTCCCACCGGCTCCGTGCTGCTTGCTGGTCCACAACTGACATCTCACCGGCGTCCCTTAGGGGTCGTTCTGGCTAGGGGACATGACCATAAAAGAAAAAAAAGGCTCCAGAAGATGAATAGAAGTGGGTGCATATCAACACAGGCGATCCCCTTTCTTACATTCTCCCTTTTAGGGCCGTTTATCGAGTCGACCGCATCGTGACTGTTCTATCGCGTGATCTCTGGGGGAAGGGAAAAGAGCGTCGAAAGACATTCATGCTGGTTGTTGTGGCATCGGTACCTGCACTCAGACAGATGTGCTGCTGCTGTAACACTCACCAGCCAGAGGAAATGGGATCTCCTCCCATCCATGAGTCCCAGCGAATTCAACCACAGGGGCTTCCTGACTAAAGGGGAAAAATTTAGCCACGAAATTCTTCTTAGAAACTACTAGAACAAGAGGGCCTTCCAGTAGGCTCTTCTTATCTCTGACCGACGTGACTGTCTAACCTCGAACAAAGCGAACTGAAATGTGTCTGCGCCCTCCGGGGCCGTCAAGGCCTCAGACGAATGTGCGGACTCCCTTATTCAGAAGAAAGCTGAATCTGCCGTTTCAACGCCGGAAAGGGAGCTAATCTACAACCAGTATACTCTCCTTCTATCAGGGGGATACCAAGAGTCGCAAGACTGAGACAGGTAGCCCAATCCGGTAATATTGATCGAGTAGACTATGCAGACGAGCCGGAAAGAGTTTCGTTCAAAAGGGTGAATCATCATCGGTCGCAAAACGAGACCGAGGGCTGCGCGTCAGTTGAGCGACGCTTCTAAGAAAGAATCAACTGGTCACCCGAGAGTTTGTCTTTAAAGCTGTACTCCTTCCTGAAAGTGAAAGGGGGCGGATCGGCGGGCAAGATATAGAGAACTCTCACGAGGATACAATATGGAAACCTGTATCACTTGACCCGGCTTCGCTTGCTTCGAGGACATCGACTGGGGAGCGGAAAGCTTTAAAAAAGGGTGAAGTACTGCGCGGTCTATGCCCTCGATCGGTGGCTCGAACACAACAGGTAGGAGTAAAAAGGGAAGGGCTCACTTCGCCGCGAGATTCATCCAACACGACTTAAAAGGGGGAAAGGCAGCAGTCAGGGGGTAGAAACTTGGTTTAATAGGGTTAGACCGTCGGTTGTTCTGTGCGAGGCGTAGTTCGCACAAAGCTGGCAGCAATCAGCGGGATTAGAAATTACGAGTCTGCTTAGTGTCGAGGATTTCTTCAATTCGGGCCTTCCATCACATCCCATTCGAAAGCGCGCAAATCAAAATGATAGGAAGATGTTAACTGTGCGAATCACTTCTGTTGACTACAGTGCCCTATCTAACGTCCATAACGCATTCCGGTAATGAGGATTATGCTCACGATACTCAAAGCCTACCAGCCCAAGGGGTGCCTAAACGCGGCATAGGCCCGCTCGTTTATACACTTGACGGTTTCACGTTCTGATCCTCGATCGTATCTCCGAAGGCAGGACTACTCGGGGTATCGTCGTCGCGCGGATGCGGTGGTCCCCTCTATCGGACGGGGGCTGCCTGCGCCTCTGGAGAGAGTTGGAGGAAGGTGACGTCTTTCCTAACGTTCCACCCTACTTGTTCGCGGCCCTCGTCGCGTCTCGTGATATATCGTTCAACAAATCTTCCCATGTGTATGTCTCTCGCAAGCCCCGGGGCACGTAACGGAAAAGACTGTGGCACAAGAGTCAGCTGCTTATTCCGCATGGGGGTCTAAGCGTGATTATCCATGTCGGGTCGCTCCCAGCTCAAGGTGAATCCTGCCGATCCCCGTCCTCCGTGGGTGCTTTCTTCTAGTAATCTGTCAGTGGCACTTCTCTAACTCATAAGTCTACTGCGCGGAGTTTATGGGGACTCCAGTCCTCAGCACTTTGAAAGATTAAGATTTTGACGATCACTCAAAGGACGCTTCGGGGGTACGTCACTTCTTTTTAAACCCTGCTTGGCACGTCAGCGTGAATACGACAAGCCGGAGGCTGAAGGCACTTTCACTGACAGCTTCTCCCCGGGGTTCTGCGGGCAAGGGGGCGTCAACCGGACTCAAGGGTACCCAACATTCCTCCCGCATGTTACTGTGGTAAGCGTGGGGGGTGAAGGGGGCATGCCGTTTTGACGACGCGAGAGCGGCTGTCGGCGGGCTGCCTCTGGGGCCGCGCCCAGAACTTCAAGGGAGAAGTGTGGGAAGGGGACAGATCGGTCCATGAAAAGAGGGGACGCGCCACCGCGAGGAGCAGATCAGTCCCTGCGAGCGGCTGCTGTCGCAACTGCAGCATGCTAGTGAAGTGTCGGAGTGAGACAGAGAGGGTACCATACGGTCCTTTTTATATGAGAAGCGAAGACAGGACCGTGTCTGTTGTATGTCGGGCTGCACACTCAAACTTCTTCATCCAAGAGAGTGGAGCTTTCTACCAGCTCCACACACCTGAAGGCGTCGTACAAAATGCAACTTAAAAGCTGGTTCAAGTTTGCAACACTATTGTCTTTTCTACGTTCTGTACCAACCTCGCCTATGCTCTACGAATCGCCGTGGTCGCCCCTAGCAAAGTTTCCCGTGCTGCGTACTGTCCGAAGAGGACAGGGGGGGCAAAAAACTCGATCGAGGTGTCTAAAGGATTACCTGATAGTGATCTCACCGGTGTTTCATCGGCACACCAATCGAAACCGTTCTCGGGCCTCATGTGGGCGCCTTCACGGCGTCTATTCACGACCCATAATTAACCGACTCCGCTTGTGTCACCACTCCTGGTGCTCAATTGACATATGCTCAGAAAGATTCGGGGAATTCGGAAAGAGCGTCCTAGGGCTGCATAGATGTTGCAATTGGTTAGCCAGTAAGAAATATGCGCCCAAGAAACCTACTAAGTATAAACATTCAAAATGTCCCTCTATCTCGAGGGAGCGCTGCAGTTAAGAATGGGGGGGAACTATCCTCCAACTCGACCCGGGGGAGCATATTCTCGCCTGCCGTCTTCTATGCCCGAGTTCGTCCAAAACATCTCGCAAGCAGGCCGTCCTTCCGTACCCCCAGGGGGGAGCCACGTTTGTGCGGTGAACTCCGGACATCAGCCCCTGGTAATGCTCTTTCTTTCCTGGGTCTAGAAGCTCTTAATAAAACATGAGTCCCCCCTCTTAGTGCATCAATCCCCAGTCATGGAAACTCCCCTCCTCTTTTTTATCTGGGAAACATGCCCCGCGTGTGCAATCCAGGGGTTCCCACCTGGGACTCTGTGCCGGAGAAAGGGATTTTATCGTCCTATCTAGTTCCCAAAAAGCCCACCACTGAAGATCTATGAAGCAACTTACCCCCGCACCGGTGCGGGGCAAAACCGGGTTATTGTATGCTGTAACGCTGGAGAAAAAACAAGGTCGGAAAGGAAAAAGTCCTACCCCTTATTCCCAACTGCGGGGGGGAAAAAAAAATTTCATACCTCAATGGGATGAAAAAAGCGTCCGTACCTCTGACAACGAGGGGTACGTCCGTCACTCGATTGTGACTGCGAGTCAGGGGAACCAAGCCCACTTTAACCCCTTAATCATGACGCCTCTGAAAGGAAATTAAGACATCATTACGGACTCTTACGGAAGATATCCAGTTCGCCTGGGGAGAGGCGGGGGGGAAGATGTCCCTCGTGACTCTCAGGTGGCCCTGAGACACGTGGGGAGAACGGTAGTGTGGCCCGCTACTGTCCCCCTGCGCCGCCTACTCCTAGGTCGCCACAATCCACCGATTGGGGAACGCTCTCCAAACCAGGGGACTCCGGGGTGGAGTATGTCTGGCAAATGAAACCAAAGGAAATGTTTCGGCGCCCGAACCCGGGACGGGTCGTCAGGCGCCGCCAGACAGCATCGTTCGGGAGCCATAGGGGGCTGTGATTCTGTGGTCCCGGGGAAAAAAGCCCTGAGCGGGGGCAACGATCGTCGTCACTTGCAGATCTATCTGCCAAAGGAAAAAAAGAAGAGACGGCGGGGACATTATATTTCCCCCCTGAACGTGCGGCCTTAGTCGGGGGGGGTGCACATCCCTTTCAACCATACAGGAAAGATTATCATGCTTCACAAAGTTTCAAAAAGGGAAAGAAAACGTCTAGGTCTCCGACCTTATATGCATCCCACATAGCACCGTTCATGGACGGAGCCTCCTGTCCAATTGGGTTTACCGGTCCTTTCAACTTGGGTGGCCTATTCCTCGAATTCAACAGCCAGAAGAAAGGCTCAGCCGGGGGGGCTTTCTCTTAACTCAAAGGGATCGAACCTTTTGTACTACGGGAGGTGAATGGTCCACCTGTGACTCTGCAACGAAAGAGGCGATCCAATAAATTTCCTCAGCTGATCGAGGTATGAAATGTTCGGGAGGAGAAGCACCATTGCCAACCGGAAGTGTGAAGAGGGGGAGTGCTGCGAACTGGTCCTCTTCGGGATTAAAGGATACCTAATGATTGCTTCATTGGTATGAAGCTTGTCTCTCTGTTCTGCATCGTCACCCGAAAACAGCGGGAAGGAAAACTTCCCCATAGCGGGGAAACAGCTGGATTCGAGCCGCAAGAATGCAATGGACCTGATCCAGCATACCAGGGTAGCCGTTTGAAAAAAAGGGGGTTCACTCAAGAACTACTAACGGGCACACTCCCTCCCAATTCAATTAACCTGCCGGCTAGATCGACCACTACCGGGTATCAAGGGGAAGAACTATTTTTCGGAGTCCTACTTCTATCAAAAAAGGGGAGGCGAAGTAATTAATAACGGGATCAGACAATTGACTTTGAGCAAGCGTATCCCTCTCCGTCGCTTCACTTACAGCCGTGGGGGAGGTACAATTCCCTAAGTCTACCTTTTACGTAAGAGGGGGTCCTCTCTGAACAGGGCCCAGTCCATGGTGTTGCCAACGTCAAGGCATTCAGGACACGCTCGGGTTCGTCGGAAATCGAACAAAAGGTGTTCAACGTATCAGGAAGATCCATAAAGAGAGTTAGCGCTGCACATAAAGAAATCTCCGTAATCCATTAGTGGGACGCTTCGACTTCCTGACCCGTCCGAGTAGGACGCCCAACACACCGCCTCGCAACACCTTCCGTGCTACATGCCCATTGTTGTCACACCAAACCGAAAAAAAAAAAGACGTGCGCCCTAAGAAACATCATTACGGCTCTGTTAAAAAGGAAGTCGAAGGGTTTGCAGAGAAGGCGACGTGTCGTCAAGAAAAAAACGGCGTTCTGTAGCACTCCGTCGCGTAAGCTGTACGGACGCAATTATCTTCAAAGAGAGTCGTAACTTGCGCCCGTCCTCCCCCCCGGGATCAACCGACATTCGACTGAAAAACCTGATCGCTGTCTATCGCTGATCATGAGAGGAAGATCGACTACTTTAACAAAAGTAATTAAAGGAGAAAAGGTTCCAGCTACGAGGTAAAGATGCCACTCGGGCGCTCGGCCGGCCAAGCGAAGCGACTTAAGAGCGTCAGGAGGGGGGGAAAAGGTGGGGGTACCGAAAGGTGAGGTTGTGGGGTCGATCAAACTTACAACGTCGGTCCCGGCAATGGAAAGGAAATACCGACACATCACTGTTCTGGCGACATTCGCAAAAGGACTGAACTTTACGGAAGAAAGAATTTCCTCCGAACACTGGGGTTTCTAAATCGAAATAAAAACAGAACAAGTTTTTGTCGAAAAAGGTGCTTGAGGCAGCAAGCGACTAGACCTCACAAAGTTCCAGAGAGGGATCTCTATGAGGGGAAAGAACCTGGGGGATCCAAACTGCGGTCTGAACGGGTGGAAAGTTTAAAAGGGAAAGGGGTTTTTTGTCGGATAAGCAAACCAGCTATGAAGATAAAGAGAGGGCGGCGTGGGGAGAGACTATTGGAAGGTATTGCGTGTGAACATCAGGCGGTGAAACCCCCGATCGGGCTCAGGGACAGGACTTCATCAGCTCTCGACGGGGGATGTTCCGTCGTGGGAACAAGATTTGCACGTTCATACGCGATCATCCAGGATTTAGTAAGAGGTCAGTGCCCATCACACGAAGCGAAGGGAATCCAGTCCAGGCCAGCGTCAACGGAAATAACTGCAAGATTCAACTCGCTATTTACGCCGACTAGAGAAAAAGGTTAAGTCGTGGATTCGAAAAAACGATAGCTGTGCCACTATGCCATGCGCGGGGCCAAATCTTTTCGGGTGGAGTTTGGGAAAGAGAAGCCGAGTTGAAAAAACATCGAGCATACGTATTCTCTTCCGGCAAGACCAAAAAAAAGGCGACTGGGCTGTCAATCGAGAATCGCGCCTATTCTTGAGAGATGGGATATGTCGTTCCGCGTGTCGGCCCTATGGGGGGGGAAGTGCTCAAACCACTGAACATATTGGTCTCTCCCTATCTAGAACCTCTCGCCTAAAAAAGAAAAAAGTGGCATCAGGATCCCGTTCGGTCTCCGCCCCACCACTGGGTTCTTCTTGCCTCGAACTCTCTCCCTCGAGGTGTGCTACGCCTAACGGTGTTCAAGAGAAAACTGAGGTCTGTCCTCATAAGCACCCAGAGCTAATCTGCCTTATCAGCAATCTCGAAAGACGCGCTTTTGAACTCGACCGGCTCTTTCGTTGCGGGGAAAGAGGCAAGGTGGTTTTCCACGGGGGCACACAGGGCTTCTGACTTTTGAAAAGCATGGCGAGTCGTAGGTGCGGTAAACTTTCCAGCTTAAAGGGTCTGAGGGAGGGGTGTTTGACAGCTATGCAATTAAGAGACACTCGTCTCAGCCGGCTTCCTTCTGGCGACGAAACAGTACGGGGGAAGGGGTGACACTCTGACCCGACGGAATCTGGAAGAAAATAGCGAACAGTTGGACTGCCTGCGGCACAATGCGGATGTACATCCATGGATCGGTGTAGATGGCGTACGAATCAACCCTCTGGCTTGGGGGAATGTAACGCCGTGGAAGACAGCACCTGTTGAAAACGCTGCGAAGGGGTCGAAGCGTGCTGCGGCCCACCGCACGTAATTTAGCCCAGGGTAACAACGTCTGTTGGATTGAGGCCAGAACTCGCACCGTTTCTCAAAAACTTAGAACTAGATCAAGACTACATCTCACACTTGCACTAAAACTTGGCAGGGACACAGACACCACGCAAAAAAGAGTAAAGTATAAATCCATGCAACGGGGGGGAGCGCAATGTTATAAGCGCACCTGCGGTCGTGGAAAGGTGAAAAAATGAAATTTCTCTTTTACTTCAACGTCAGAGAAGAAGAAAAATGAAAATGCCCCCCCCCACCCTCTTGCCACCAGCCGAATAGAAATTATCGGAACGAGGGAATTCACTCTTTGAAGGGCTTCTTCGGGATCAAATCTCGGAGACCAGCCTTGGGGAAGGGGAATTGGGAAAGGCCCATGAGTTAATGCGTCTCCGCTTAAAGCCAGAGCACCCCGAGAAGGACCGTCATTCACGATTGGTGCGAACGCTTGCGCATATAACGGCTCCGCCCTGTACGGTTTTCTGTTGGTGACTTTGTTGACGTGGCGATTCGCAGGTCCACACCAGAAGAAATGATAGTAGCAAATAAGGCGGTGCTTTCCCCTGCGTCTAGACGAAGGGGAACCTTCGGCTACGGGAATGACATTTCCGTTATTCAGGCGCTGGCTTTCCAGTTCATGACGAGGATAAAGAAGTCGGGGAAAAAATTCGGGGCCTCACTTAGGGGGTCACTCCCGCTACCTCCTTGAGGAAAAATGCGGGCGTCATAATAAACCTAAACAATCCGCCCGCTTTGGTGGGGATCCCACCCCGGGCTTTAGAATTGCCCCGCGCCTGCCCCAACCCCCATCCTGAGCCACACTACAATTTGGCGGGTCCCTTTGCACTGATCAAGAGTCGCTCCTCCACTCCTTCTATTCTTGTGGGGAAAATGTACTCGTTTATTTTTGGTTTCTTGGATATTGGTGATTACTCGCTTATTGTGTAGTTAGTTGGGGTATTGTTAGGGGGAACATGTGGTGAAGGTGTCTAGAGGATTGTTCTTCTAAATACCGGGTTCAAAGTCGTTCTTGTTTCGTGTAGGAGCACCCGGATGAGAGGAAGCTGTAGAAGTGGGGATATGTTTGCTTGGGAATCCTGGTAGGGGCATGAGCACTAGTTTTATGCTATGAGGAGGTAGGTCCTCTGTAGAAGGTCGCTGGGCCAGCTGATTAGAAGAATAGAGAGGAATAAGGAGAAGATATTATCTTCTGAATGTACAATGACTATAGGAAGGCGGAGAACCAAGTTCTACTAGGGGAAGTTAGGTTTTGTGTATTTACTAGCTTGTTACCTCCTTCTTATTTTTCGTCTTGTGGTTCTTTTCGACCTGTTTGTCGTCAAAAGGCGACGTGTGGGTTAAGGGGATCGATAAAAAAAAATCCGGGGTTATTGATTTCTTAGACGATGTTGAGCCTCTTCCTTTCGTTTCTTCCCGGCAAGTGTCTTGTTGTCATTACCTGAGTCGTGTTCAATAGAAACGAAGAGGCCTCTTGCAGAATAGGGGCGGCATTGTTTTTGCGTTAAGACTTTGTGTTGCTAGGCATGTTGATCGGTTCTGGTGTTTGCGTTCGTTATCTACATAGAGGGGGAAGCTTCGTTTTGCGTTATAAAAGAGAGTGTCTGGACGGTCATGGCTTAAGCCATGTAAAAAAGAGTGATCGGCCCGTGTACGATTTTCTTAAGAACCGAATCACGCTGTGAGAGAACGCTGCTACAGTCGGTATCATTTTCTTTCTGTTTCTGCTTTAAGGTATGTCGTGTATTGCCAAGTGGTTTTCAAGTAGGGGGATTGATGATTTGTCTAAGTTTCAATTCGTTGAGGAATTCGTTGTTCTTTTTAACGTGTGTTTTTTTACATTACTCTGTTTGGTGTGGAGGAAAAATTCTTTACGGGGGGGGACTTGGAACTCTCACTCACGGGTAGGATCGGGTGATCGTCTCTATTGTGCATGAACTTAAGGAGGAGGAATAGGAGAATCTTGGGATCACTGTCTGTTGCTGTGGAGAAGGATATGACGTGGGGCGGGTTGAATAAGGGGTCGTCGGAGGCGAACTTTAGCTTGTTACGTGTCTTTTCTATCGTGTGTGAGATATTCGGTGGTGCGGAGGGAGAGCCATGGGAAAGAAAATTCGACTGAATTCCTGCAGCGAATTATTCTATAATGTTGCGGCTATCGTATCATATAGGAGGGAGAGCTAGGTGGTGGCAGAAGAGAGGGGAATTGCGACAGATCTTCTTCAACTTGTGTTTTGGGAAGTTTTGGGAAGGACGGGGGTGTGGGGCCTTACGGTGTTTCTATACTAGTGGGGACAGTTCCTTTATTTTCAAGAAGCGGTTGTGCGCGTGTCTGTTGGATGCAGGTTGTTTTCGTCGAGAGGAGAAATTTGTAGTTAGATCCCCTTATTTTTTTAAAGAGGAGAGGGGGGAGGCGGCGACGGGTGGCGTTTTTTTT
>Ga0179593_1267691_pt1 | contig 16011 bp, 14 predicted proteins | sample CZODoug2_1_08_16_FD_185931 | JGI IMG/M metagenome (GOLD analysis project Ga0179593, IMG submission 185931) | Vadose zone soil fungal communities from Angelo Coast Range Reserve, California, USA - CZODoug2_1_08_16fungal (PacBio error correction) | ecosystem: Environmental > Terrestrial > Soil >...
TGTAGGAGTCTGGTTTGAAGGCAATCAAAGCACAATTTGAGGAAAGGGGGGAGGATTGTGGGGCCTGTGATCAAAGGGGTTCTAAAGAGAACAACGAAGTCATCCGATACGGAAGCCGACAACAAACGCCCGATGAGGGATTCCTCAAACTTACCTCGGGAGGTTACAGAGTAGAAAATCCCCGAAGGGAAAGTGCGCGGGGGTAAAGAGTGGCAGTTCGGATACGCGCGGAAAAACTAGAGAAAGACAAAGTAGGCACACACCTCGACGAATTACGGGGCAGGGAACTGCCGTGGCGCTAAACTCAGCCAGGGAGAAGTGTGACAGCCAGCAGACAGAAAAGTGCGGTCAACGAGGACCATGGAAACGAGCCGCTTTCTACCATGGGAAAAAAAAACAAAATCGCGGGAATCCCAGCAGAAAGATACCTGCGGCGAACGCGAACGTAAAGAGTGGCCGATGGGGAGTTTTTCTAAAGGGACGCAACGTGCGGTGAGATGAAATAGTTCTCGCAACACTCTTTAAAGATAAGTAAAGAACCGACAGCCTCGGGTGAATCACGCAAGAACAGGAGAGGTTGATCAGGTCGGGGGGTTCAAGACCGCAGCACATAAGAAGTCACTCGCCGAAAGGGTTGGCTGTGCTACGTGAGTCAGTACTCGTAAGCGGAGATTATACTACACGATTCCGGATAAGAATAAAAAAACCAGACTCATCAACTACTCAAAGGCCAAAAAAGCCAAGGAATGACGAGATCGCCGCAAAGTATTTTCCAGCACTCAAGAGTGCCTATTGAAGCTTTGAGAGGGCATCCGCGATTGGAAGGGACTTTGGGTGAAAAGGGGGGACGGAAACGCGGACCCGAAGGATTTCTCTCTCTCATGTCGAAGATCATACTCTCCAAAAAAAAAAATGGAGTTGAGCGCGGCCCCAGGACGTCGCCCTTACTAAGGTAAAGAGGGAGAGGCAGGGGCAAAGGGCTGTCGATGAGGAAAACAAAGTGGTACGTGAAGTCCAAAATGAAATTTAGTCTCAAGATGGCCAAGCGTTCCCCTCATCACATCGCTTCCTAGGATAGGTGACCTAAAAGGTGGAGTGACGGGCGTTGAATTTACAAAAAGGACGAAGGTCGATCTTAACCCATTCGAGGGGGGAGGGAACTACCCAGGTCTACGGACACATACACGACCTGGGGTGGGAGGAGGAAGACTCACGAAAAAAAAAATAGCTGCATCGTGACCTTGTGTTTGTCTCCAAAAACGGGCGACTCACGTTCGGAGGTGGGCCCGCAACTAAAAAACACATGACGAGCGGCCGCTTCCAACGGAAAAGTGAATGGGTGACGCTTTCGAAGAGAAAAGCGTTGGTATCGTCCCTTTAAGGAAAGTGAATCCTCGCTGCCACTCAAGAGAGAGAGTGTAGAGCAACTTCGGAGATAGACTTCCACAAAAGGCAGTTCCCGAAGACTGAACTCACGCAATCTAAAAAACATAGCGGTTAACTGCAATCCGCGTGCTAAAAATTAAAAAACTGGCGATTACGATACTGGTAAAAGCCCCTACCTTCACAAGGTCTCTCCAAGCTCGTACCTTCTAAAAAAATTGTGGGGAAGAGTCTGCGACCCGTCGTTTAGAAAGAGGAGGAAGAGGTAGGGGGTGGTGGGGAGAGCAATCTACCCACTAAGACGGGAAGGATGCCAGGTGAGCGCCGAGGAATCCCCCCCCCCCCCTCCAGTCTTCTCAGGGGGAGGGGGGGAAAGAGGCCCCCTCGCGTACCGACTCAAAAGGGAAAAGAAAAAGAAGAGAGCAGGAAGACACCTCGGCACCCATCAACTTGATCAATAACTGCAGGAGGCTTTTCCGAAAGATAACTCTTGCCTTCCCCTTTCCCTTCCGGTTTCTCAATAAAACACTCTTCCTCCCAGACGAGGCTCCCGCTCGTTTTTCCTCCCCCCTCGTTGAAGAAGAGAAGCGCATAGGTTGAACATGCGGGTGGCCTCTCTAAAAAACGGAGGAGGAGGAAGGGGGAGATGTCCAAGCTTGCTGGTCAACGAGCGCTGAAGAGAAAAAAAATCGCCGATTAAAACGACGAAACGAAGCTGACCGGAGTAAGGGAAGTCGATTGACGCGGAGTGAGACACGGAAGGGCAAATGCAAAAAAGACCGCGGACGCTTGCGGAAAGCAAAAAAAGCTCTCGAATTAGCAAGATAGTCGAATTACTGGGGAAACGAGTGGCGGATGTAGATCGGAGAGGAAAAAAAAGGGGTCGCGTACCGAGGTCCAGGTTCAAGCCGAGAGATAGTAAACTAAGGCTCTCAAAGGAATGAGCACAAGGGGGCTCATTTGTTGCTCTCGAAACCACAACAAAAGAAGCATGGGGTCGCGCTAGGGGAAAAGCGACCGGTGCAGCGAGGCAAAACGCAAGAGGAAATGGTCCGGGGGTCCAGGTCGAATGTTAAGTGCTAGAGACAACTCCTGCGCGTATCCCTCAAAGGAAGAAAAGGGGAAGCGTAGGGCAGTTAAATCGGCTGTGTGGAGCAAGTAAACTGACGTCGGGAACCAAACTTCTTCGGGGGGACCGCGTGCTATCTCGCCAATTTATCGACAATTGGCGGCCGGATCGGGTGCCCCTTCAACAACGTTCAGGCGGACTGTTCCTCTTTTATTCCCAGAAGCTGGAGCCCAGGGCGCTCACATGACAACGTGTAGATCTGGGTGGCTCGACCGGAAGAAGAGAGGATTAACGGGTTTTACCGAGTCAAAAAAGAAATCAATGAGTCTAAATGAGGGAAATGACCCACAAACCGGTATCGTACATAGGGGGAAAAAACGAGGGAGGTAGGCAGTTGTCGTCATGGGACGGTATCGCAGGACTCGGGTGAAAAGCTATCATGCTTCTTGGGTTCAACGTCCACGGGAAAGAAACTAACGAAAATAAAAGAGGAGGGAATCAAGATTGCTGGAAGAGGGTTGTTGAAGCATGTCTCAAAATACATTGGTCCAGGGGGACAGTGTCACTTAATACTTGGTAAATGGCAGACCAGAAAGAAGCAGGAAAAGGGAGAGGGAGATCCGATGAATTAAGCGAGGGGGTGCACCTAGGGGATTCATCCCTTTTTTGCTCCAAAAGCGATAGCTCGACGCCCCTCTAGGACCTCCGGCAAAACTGGTAGCGACGAATACCAGCGAAAACCAAAAACCCAGGAAAATGTCACGCAGCATACCCAGGAAAACTCTTCACCTATTGCCGTGAAGTCAACAACGGCATCGAGACAGTCACAAGCAGAACTTGGGGGGGTATCAGATTATTTGAGAGTCCTGGGCGTTCGGAGGATCATTAGCAAGAAAAGAAAACGAGATTCGTCACGCATACCACGGAACTCGAGACTCGTAAGAGGGACTTGAGGGAGGCAAAATGAAAGAGGGGGACCAAACCCAAGCGAGATCAGGGGACCATTGAAATAGACAAATCGTGGTGTCAGGATAGAGGGTAGAAAAATAATTTTGGGCGAGCCTCGGTTCTATGAAACCGATACGCTCCGAATTGGGAGGGACGAAAAAAACAGGGTCCCAACTGACACCCATCATCCTTCGAGATTATATTTCTATAGGAGGGGCCATGACCACGCGAAAGGATAAGCCGGGGGCACTGGAGGGTTTGAACGAGGGGGGTGGGTCACTCGGACAAGCAATTGTGACTTTTCGGCAGCTGTAAATATCGGCGAGGGCTAGGGTCGGGGAGGACACGAGTTTCACCACCAGGCCAATCGACGAAGTGGGGGGCCCGCAAGGTTACAAGCTGGCGCATAATTGGCGGCTCTTAGAAAACTGACCAGGATACCGGCAAAAGGTGCAGGACTTTCCACGAAAGAGGGGCGGGGAAAGATGAAAGTCGAGGAAGCAAAGTAGCGGGTCTCTGTCGCGGAACGGGGGCCGAAGTTGTCTCGCTAGAAACAGGTAAGGGAAAAACGGCCCCACCTCACCCACCCGATGCCTCGGAGAGAAGGCAGGAAAGAAAACCCGACAAAGACACCTATCGGAGGGACACAACAACAACGGGGTCGAGGATCTGTGTCAGGGTCTGCGGGACTTGACGGCACCGGGGGGTTGACGATGGATCGGTGGGGACTGATCTCCCTTTTGCGAAATCTAACGGGGAACTTCTCAATCAACTGAAGACTCGCCCGAAATTAACCAGTAATGCCCAATCATACTGAAAAATGTTCACGTAGAGGCGTGGACCATAAGTCAAGTCGGGCCTTGAGCGTTTCAGGTATCTAAAAAAAAATAGAGCTCCAGCGGGTGGCTCTCTTTCGTCACACAAAGGGAAGACTGTCCTGGTGGAACCTGATCGAATTAGAGGGGGGGGAAAAAGGTTTAAAAAAAACCAGCAGAAAAAAAGGACAAATTGCTTGTCCCGAGACCAAAAAAGGCTAACCAAGAAAATCACCCGGACAGGGAAAAAAATGAAAAATTTCGCGGGAATGGAGCCGCTTGTTCGAAAGGCCATATAAAGCAGGAGCGCCGATTGGGCTGGACCCTGGTTGACTGTAAGAAAACTTGAAAAAAAAAAGGCGGTTAGGAGGGGGAAAAAATGCGAACCATCCCGGAAATAACAGAAGGAAGGGATTTTGAACTCCGAATGGCAGTGGATCAGAGAGGTGAAAAATCTATTCATTGGCCATTACCGCCTCACTGGAGGTACTATCCAAGAGCCTGGGGGAGGGGGACAGGAAGATCTCATGGACTCTCACGATTCGAACGAGCCAGAGAAACGAAAAGGGGAAAAAAGAAAACTGACCATATCTTAAAAAAAAAAACACAAACGTCAGAGGTAAACAAATCGCCGTAGGAGGACAGAAAAAATCGTGAAGCGGGAAGGGGAAGTGTGCCAAACTATTGGGAGGGTCTTGTTTGGGGTGTACTCTTACGTAATCGATGTATCAGTCGTAGTCTCCGCTACTTGGTTGCGGTATCGATCAGAATCCAACTTTAAAATCAGCATGGGGAAAACGAGTGAGCATTTCTGGGGAAAAAAAATGCTCTTTCGAGATCTTTACAGGGATGGTCGAAAAAGGATGGAGCCGCAACAGCAAGGACGCACCAGAAAGGGTTGAAAAGGCGCAAAAGAGGGGAACCACAGCACATCGAATAACGACTTATATTTAGAAAAGAAAAACTGTTCGTGCACGTGCTTTTGGCGGGGAAACAAATCCTCATTATCATTTCAGACCCAAGGAAGCAGAAGAAAATCGACACGACCAGGGCCGCATACTTCATACCACAGGACCCCAAAATTCTACGAACTATAGGGTTGTGGGAGTTGATAAGAAGGCAGACAGCAAAAAAGGTCTGGTTGGGCCCTCGAGAATGATACTTTCTAATGGAAGGGAGAACACAATCTCACAATTATAACCGGAAGGAGAATAAAGATGGGTACAAATAGGAATGGGAATCTGCACTTGAAGCCCTCGCAGGCCCCATCATCGGCCGTCAGGGAAGGGTATAAAGATTCTCGAAGAATAGAACGCTGCACATCCGAGAAGGAGTGCAACTAAGGAGGGGGGGCGTGGCATCAAAACTTCCAGTCATAGGGGACGGTCATCACGTCGCCAGGAGAAAAGGGCGATAAGAGTTGCCGAGCGACTGGACCTGAATTACATTAGATAAAAAAAAAGTACGAACCGGAAACTTCTTTGCTTTGCCGCGTAGGAAAAAAAAGTGTCTCCAGGGAATCTAGCGTCTGCCTATTGTTGGGGGGGGGGGGGGGGGGGGGGGGGGGGGCATGAAGAAAAAGGGAAACCTGGGAAGGATTACATTTTTAGCTCCTGAACGCCTCAGGGAGGAGGGCGAGTCGGACCAGCAGTACGCGACCGAAAAAACAGTATTAGAATAGACGCACGCCAGCGGGGACCGCAACAATCCTTCTCAGACTAGCAATGAGGAGAGGGGGCAGTCGCAAGCGAAAGGGGCGCCGGCAAGTTTAAGGAAATGACATACGGGGAATCAGAACTCGCAGATGCCCTCCACCAAAGGGACGAATAAGAGTCAAGGAGAGCTTGGGTGGAATCTAGCAAACAACGACAAGTTATTATTGGAAATAGATAAGGAGAAAAAAAAGAAGGGGGGGATCAAACCTCGAAGATTCTCTAAAAAGAGGGGGATACATAAAAAAGAAACTCCGTCACTGGGGAGGGAAGAATGGACAAATATACTGTTAATTCAAAGGGGACCATCTGCAAGGAGTGATCGGTGCTTACTCCGGGCAGAGAGGCGATGGTTTGAAAAAAGAGGGGGGTCAGGCGCTATCGATAAAGCTGGAAGTAAAAGTAAGACGGCAAAAAGAGTTTAAAGAAAGCTCTCAAAAAGGGGAAGAACTGCACCGGTGAGGCATTTGAAAGTAGTGGCTCTAGCAAAACAAAATTGAAAAATAAAGAGATGTATTAAGGAGAAAGGGGGTACGCAAAGAGGGAAAAACAGGGAATTGGGAATGGGGGGGAAGAGGGTAAAAGTCCGAAAGAGTGACTTTTTAATTCTAGAGGACAAAGAAAGTCGCAAAGTGGGGCGAAAGAGACCTAGTTCTGGTCCGGGTCGAAAGACCTGTTCTGGTCCACTTCTCCCGCGCGCCTTAGACAGGAGAAAAGCTAGGCATTGGTAAGCGAGCCGCCGAGGAGAGAAGAAACAAAATATAGGCCGATGCTGGGCCGCGAGGATCAAATGGAGGATGCAAAGTGTCAGAGGGGGGGTGCCATCGACTGAGACAGGAGGGTACACAGGAAACAAAAGTGGTAGCGTTGAGACAGGGAACAAAGCAGGGAGGGAACTGTCTTCTGTTCGGAACGAGGGGTAGCGAACCAGGTCCTTTCTGTCCGCCCGAATTCAAGAACCAACGCAGCCCTTAACTCTGCGTCAGAATTAACTATGAGGTGGCAGTCTGGGGTATGTGTGAAGAGACAGGGTAGTGACGCGGGGGGGAACCGGGAGCGGGAGCAGCAAAAACGGTGGGGAAAACGGCCAAACCCGTGACCCTCCCAGACGTAAGAAAGCATCTCAAGAGGGGGGGCCATTGTTGGAAGGGGGAACAAAGGGTGGAGGCGTTGGGGTGTCTCCAAAAAGGCCATTGGGGGGGGAAGGGAAAGATCCTTGAAATGGCGGACTAAAAAATAAATGGGGAAAAAAAAAAAAAGGGGGAAAAGAGAAAAGAATTGCGTCAGCTGAACTTCATGGTAAGCGAGCAAAAAAAAAGGGGTATCTCCTGAGTCGACAAGTAGCGAGAGAAAGCACCAGAACACTGGAAACTGGGCGATACGAAGAAAACGAAAAAACACCAAGCCAATTCCAATCGGACAGAATCGCACAAACGCGTCCAAGAGGGGGCGGGAATGTACCGCGAGATTCAGTCAAAAGCAGACCGTGGAATATCTGCGTATTGGGAGTGACCAGGGGTCCCTTCCGGATCCGGGAGAGTAATCAGGGGGGAAAGCGGGGATGAAAAAATCAGCCATAGACTCCAATTAGGCGGAGCGACCTCTTATTCTGATTTAGGGCCCAATCATCAAGCCAAGACAAATCCGAGGTAAACAGACCAGAAGTTAAGTTTTTGTTTTCAAAGGATCTGACGCGAGAGTTCGCCTCTGGAAGAGACCTCAGCAGGGGTCGCTGGATCAAATCAGGGGGAAGAGTGACGGCATAGATTGCCTGCCGAGCAGGGAGGGGGAGTATGCGTAACCATGTCAAGAGAAGGGAGGAGGTTGTGGTCACTGTCGGGTGCAAATGGGTGGAAAATATTTGGGCCACTCGGATAAAAATGGTGAAGAGGTTGTTGGAATGAGTGTGGTACGCCAAGGAAAAACCAGGAATCGTCCGAGGAGAGGTGTTGCCGACGAGAGGAAACGCATTAAAGGTGGGGAGGGGCGAGAGACGAACTGGACCGAGAACCTAAAGACTGGAGGGAAGGGTTGTCTCACGAGGGGTAATTGTCAAAGGATGGGGAAGCAACAGGGTAGCGGAGGGGGAAAGACTTCCGGGTAAGGAGTCTCAAACCTTTCTCAGACGCAAGGAGATCAAAAATGGAAAAAAACAGTAAACAAGGGGCTCATGGGAAAATGACAAGCATACTCAAAAAATAAATATGGAAAAAAAAACCAACGGATTGGTTGGGAGTAAAAAAGAAGAAGAGATATGTTTCGTGCGGAGGGACTGCCGCTCTCGAACAGAGTAGAAGGTGTAATTTGATCTCAAAAGGGGGTTTGCGAGAGCACGGGAAGGCAGCACCTCTACGGAAGAAGCAAGAGGACCAGCTGACGAGACTTGACATCTTGGGGAAGGGTGTACAGGGGGCGGAGCCCGGAAACATTTCAAGCGGGCCGGGGGGGGTAGACAGGTCGAAGACGCGCGAAACAACTTACGCCCAGGACTCAGGAAAAACCTAACGCAAGACCTGGTGTAAATAGGGGCAAACGAAGGAAGACGAGGTAGAAAACCAAACCAGCACTTGCTGTCCAATTGACCAATGATGAACAACTCGTTAAAAAGGGGAAAGTGAAGCACATTGTCGCAGGGAGGGGGAACCCCAAAGAATAATGCGTCTAAACTGGGGGCCATAGATCTAAAAGGGGACTATGGGGGGGAGAACTGGGGCCTGTACAAGTGCGGAGAGTTCGATGAAAAATAGGGATCGCAACACTCTGAGAAATCCAGGGAAAAGTAAAGGACAGCCTTCTGTTAACTCCGCAATGAGTCTGAGGATAGGGTTGATGGGGAGGAAAAACCCAGAACAGAAAAAGAGGGGCGAGCCGGATCGAAGACCTTGGTTGGCATGCCTGGTGCGTAGACGAGACTGCTAGAACTAAAGTCGCGTCATCAGAAGGAAAAGCAATAAACGAATCAAGGACAGGGAGGGGGAAAAAGGAAGGCGCAGGGCGTCCGGTGTCATGTCCAAAAAGGAGTGAAAGCGTTGAATGGGGGATGCTTCAGTGGGCGACGGAGATGGAGGGGAGGGGGGGGGGGATTAGGGAGAAAACGGGGAAGAGGAAAAAAAAAAAAAAGGAAGTTGAGGGGGGAGAAGCTTAAGAAAAATCCCAAACTGATGAAGCGCCGGCAAACATGAGGAAATGGTATTAAGCAGGGGGGAGAAGGATCGAGACTCAATTTTGGGATGGTAGGAACCAAGGTCGACTTGAGAAACACCAAGGGCCATGTAGGTAAAAGCGGCTCACATTCTGGGAAACCTCCAAAAAATTGGAAAGAAAGATAGTATGCTTTGAAAAAGATTCGGTGGCACGGCTTGGTTGCCACATAAAAGGGAGCAATGAACAAAAACCAGGAGCGCGACTGAAGAAATGTCAAACTGACACATACCGACCAAATACTTAATACCGCACTGGGAGGCCCAAACCCTTGACGGAGTACACAATGTGGGAGTTAACAAGGAGGAAAAGGGGCTTAGGTTGTCCGCGAGGGGGAAAAGAAAAAAGTAAGACGGGAGAGGCTAGTCTAAACCCGAATCTAAAACGTAAAGTAGACCTACTTGGCGAGAGGGAGCGGTCAAAAGACTCAAGTTCAGCAAAAGGCACGGTGAAGAAGGCGCCCAAAGCCGAAAACTATTAAGGGATAGAAAGTCTCTAAACGCTCGGGGATCGCAGGTCAAGGTGAAAAGAACTCGGAAATTAAGGGAACTCAATACTGCAGAAGGGGTAAATGCACCAGGGGTCTCCAAAAATCGAACTGCGAGGTGAGGGGTGCTATCTGCCAAGAAACGAAACCTCAAACAGACGATGATAAGCAATGGGGAACAAGTGACATGCTTGCATGGTGAAAGTCTGCTGAGAAAAAGTCTGGAATTGAAAATCATATGAAGGAAGACCGGGGGGTTGTGATAGCAATACTTCCACCAAGGAAGAAAAGTAATCAGTTGGGGGGAGAAGGTTGACCCTCTTCGGAGGGGAAGAGGCCTCTCAGAGCTACCTAAAGAATATCAGGGACGACGCCTATCTCCGATAAAATATCTGGAACTCAAGACGATGAAAGGGTCAAAGGGGGAGTGAAGGGTTATAAAAAGAACAGCATTTACATCATACCTGCTCCAGCAGTCGTTTTCCCGTTGTCCAGCAAATAAATCCGCGGAGTGGAAATTTGAATCAAAAACTTCAACAACAAAGATGAAATGCCAAAGGCTTCCACGAGGCGCGATTCAACTACAAGTCTGGGCGAACGAGATCTGCGCATGATGAAGGTGGCTGCGGTCGGGAATGAAAAGGGGAAAACCGAGGAAAGGGGAAAAAAAGAGCTCAGAGGTCAAGGAGGGAGAAGGAAGAATGGTGCCGAGGTGGCAATACCGGATCTAGAGATACTGGTGAGGTCGGCTTAAAAAAGCAGGGTGGACCGCAAAAGCCGAAATAATAGCCGGCTCATCAAGAATAAACTGGGGAGGACAGTGAGGGGGGAAAGAGAAAAAAAAAAAGGGAGGACGAAATATTGTAAATGCAAGGGTAGCAGCCGAGGCAAACCCAAAGAATGGGGAAGGGGAAAGGGGTAGATGACCGAATGAATGTTAGGCAGAAGAGAGGCACGGAAAAAAGACTTATCAAGCCAGAAGATGGAGAAAGTGGGGCAGTACGAAAAATGCTGGAAGATTGCGGGGGGGCACGGACCGCTAAAAACCCTGACGAAGTCGGGGTCGAGTAAAACTAATTGGCAGAAGACTCATATGAGATAGGAGAACTGGTACATCGAAAAGGCTTCAACAACGACAGACAAAGGGAATTGGATACAAAAACGAAAAGAGGCGTGCGAAACAGCCAAGGGGAAAAAAAAATGCCTTTCGGGGAGCGCGGATCAGATGCCTGTCTTTACTTTAGAGGAGGGCCAAAAGAAACGTTATCTCCCACAGGCCGACATTGGAACAAAAACGGTCGAGATCAAGAGGGGGCCGACGTGAGGGAGGGATTCGGGGACTTTATGGGTGTCGAGGTGATCGGGGGGAGAAGGACAGGGGAAAGACTTAACAAATTGCTGGGGGTGTCAACAGGGGAAAAGCAACGGGTAACGAACTAAGAAGAGAAAGAGAGGTTCTAAATTGCTTAGGGAATTTTGTGCACTACATTAAGTGGGATCACGAAGGGGGGTGTCTAAGCACTCCCATAAAAACGGAAGAGGCGGCGAAAAATACTAGGGCGACTTCAGGGGGCCGGCGATGAAGAAAGAATTGAGTAGGACTGAAAACGATAGCTAGAAATAAGGATCCATCCGAACTGTCTGCCGCAGTAAACATCAAAACCACAGCCCCTTCCATAAATGGGAAAAACACGGGGGAGCCCCATGAAAAGATTCAAACTAGGGGAAAAGGGGGGCAACCGACGTGCTCATCGTCAGCACCGAAATGGAAGGTAGTGGGTGATTTAGTGGTCAAACCGGTCGGCTGCGGAGAAGGGACGCCAGTGAGACCTGGGGGGGATAAAGGACAGGACCGAAAAAAGGCCAACAGCAGTCGTAACTCGTGAGGCGGGAATTCCCGGAAAGGGTCAACACTAGATGGAACAGCTAGGGAGAGAAAGAAAGACTGTCCCGGTTAGATCTAGAAATATGGGAAATCTTCTCGAACAAAGAATTTTGGCACAGAGAAAGAAACTTAAAATACGGCCATCGGGAGGGATAATAAGTGTCGATATCTGGAGTGAAGAACCCAAGGAGGGAGAAGGCAAACTGGGGGGTTCACAGGGGGTAACTGTGAAGGTAAACGATTAGGGTGGTTTGAATGAGGGGCAGAACGTGAAAGCAATGTTCTGGGTACGCGATCGAGAAAGTAGAGCACTAAGTGGCCACCATGCAAGGCTGCCTAGGCGGGGAAGAATAGAATGCCAATTCGCATTAAGTTGTTCGGAAATAACTTGAACTTAAAGAGAAAAGGCCCGACTGTGCTTATTTAAAGGGGGAACCCCACGGGACCTAGGGGGAAGTCAGGCCTGGACTCAAAAAAAAGCGGAACGGCTTCGTAAAAGGAGCCCTTTTGGGGCGCATCGCAACAAGGGAGAGGCAGGGAAAAAAAAAATCCAACCACACCAGCCCGAGAACACGCATTGGTGGTAGGGGGGGGGCAGTCAACTCAGAACCGACAAATACTGAGCTCACAAACAACGTTTAAAGAGGATTTTGTTTTAGGAGGGATAGGGGGGGGAACTTTTCCGCTCTAGGAAGAACGTCGGGAAAATGATTGAGGGGGGTGCATTTTAGAAAGGTGGCGAGCAACGGACTTGCGAAAAAAAAAAAAGTAAAGTACCAAAGAGGGAGCTGCCGAATAAGGGTGGGATGCGGTATAATCATGAGGGTTAAGAAACGTTCAATTCTGGGCCGTGGGATTCATACGCTGGAAAAAAGGATAGCACTGGAAAAAAAAAAGGCACAATAAGCTAGCGGAAGGGATGGGGAACTTCTTGGCGAACTTGAGGAAAACATAGAAAGGTGAAAAGACACCAAGCCGACCCCGCACTTGAGGAACGCTAGTGCCACAGATTCAACAAAGACTCTGTAAACAACGACAAGCCGATTCTCAAAGTGGTACGAACGAATACTGAAAGACAGAAAGGTAAATATGCGTCAGCGATGGCCGTAGTGGGGGGAAAGCCCTGGTGCAGCGGGTTAAAAAAGGCGGTAGAGTTCGATCGTTATGAACAATCCAAAAACACTTAGGCGTCAGATCCGTAAATACAGGGCAGAAGGCCGTTGAAAAAAGAACAAGAAGGATCCGAGATGTTCTTGGCCTTCAGCAGAACGATGGCGAAGAAAACAGTTGGCTGTTGGGACATTCGATGAGAAACCGGGAAAAGAGGCGATGCCGCCTCTTAGCAAAAGGAAGGAAGAAAACGGCAATAAACTAAAAAAAATTCCAAGGGGCTGGACTGGACGAGATACGACGTGGAGGTGACATTCACGGGGGGGGGGGAAGCGGGAAGCGTTTGAGGGGAAGGCCTTGATTGCGAAAGGGCGTTGGGGGTTCACAACTGGGGGGAGGAAGACGGACAAACAAGTGCCGGAGTGAACGAGCTACTTGGCGAGCTAGGAAAAGAAAGCCAAACGTTCTTCAAAATCGCCGGCAACCATGACCGGAAAGCGTACGAAAAAGGGGGCAAAAGGAAAAGAAAGCTCTCCAGCGAAATGGGAGGATCCAAATAAGGAGGGACGTTCCCCCAAGGGGACAATGAAACTAAGGCCAGCGTTCCAACTCAGCACACACGACTTACCAAAAAAAATGCATTCTTCCGCCGGTTCGGAAGGCGTTGGGGGGGGCGTTGTAAACCCGATAGGGAACGAGACGCGATAAATAAGGGACACCGAAAACAGAAGACTGCGACTCGGAGGGAAAACAACCGAAAAAAAGGGGCTGTAGATACTGGTGGGCAGGGCAAAGAGACTCAAGGGGAAGCTTTTGGAAAACCTACTCTAACAGTAAGACCTCCAAGAAAAGCAACCATAAGTAGTTGTCAACAAGGCTTCAGACGGGTGGGGGGTAGGCTGGCAGCTGCAGGAAAATCTAGGGAACATCATAGAAGAGATCTGGTAAGACTTGAGGGAATCTCGACTCTCGAACATCGCGGAGGTTCCTGCGACTTGAGTGGAACACAAGAAGGAAAAGCAGATTAACTGGGACCTCGGGTCGTCCAGAAGAAAAATGCTAGAAAACGAGGAGTTTGCCTGCGACAGTCAGCAAAGAGATTCGAAGGAAATTCTCCAGGCCTTCTGGTGGAAGAAAGAGGTGAGAAACGAAAGGTAATCAAAGGGCACTGCCTAATTGTTGTTGAGAGGTCCTCAAGGCAGGAAAGGTTAAAAAAAAGTTTCAGTTTGGGAGCGACTTGTGCCCAGGAAGTCTTCCTTGCTTCGAAAAAGTCGTCGCTACCCTTCACAAAGGTAGAAAGCCGGGCAGAAAAAAATGGGCACATCCGAAAAGGAGCTAGCAAGAAAGAGACTCAGGCAAGAGGTAAAATCTGTCAGCAAGGCCTTCCCTCGAAGCGAAAACGATGAGGGAATCCAGCCCCTCGTTTCGTTCGAAGCAAGAGGTTCTCGAAGGCTGCATACCATTTGGGGAGTCAAAGGTTGGCTACACAACGAGGGGAAAAGAGAAAGTCCGATGGGACTGGGTCAACCTGCTTAAGGAGCAGAACGCTTTGGAAGAAAACGAAACCTGGAGAAAGTGCGCAGGATGAAATGGGAGAACACGGGAGAAAAAGTGCCGGCAAAAGGGACTTTACTATAAAGCTCAAACCTTGCTAAATCATAAGATGGACGAGGTGCGGAGGGAAATATAGCTAAAAAAGGGCGCTAGCGAGCTTTAAACGGGAAGGCATAAGGCGAAACGGGAAGAAAGGCAAAGGACACTGGGACGCAGTGTGAGATTGCTGCATCAAAAAACCATTAGGCAGGACTCTATTGATTAAGTGGGGATCAGAGGCAAATGGATAATTGGATCGGAAGAAGGAGGAGAATAAAGGAACGATCAAGCGGATCGCAATCGAAGGGAAAAGAGGGCTGGGTAATTTCCGAAGGGCCTGGAAATGAGGGGATTCCACAAGGAGGGAGGAGGAGGCTGGTGGTCGTCGTCGACCGACAGTGCGATAAACCCGATAGATGAGGGAAGGAAGGAGGTACGCTAGGGAGTGAAAACAACGTGCAAGGAAAAAGGTACCGAAAGGGGGTTGGACCCCAACGCATATGGGCGCAAAAGGGAGGGGAAGACACATGAAAAACTGGTGCTAATCAGTGAAGAGGAGAAGAGGAACACTGCCTACTTAACCTGTCTTACTGTTCGAGAGGAAACATATCAAGGCCCGCCCGTAAAGACCACAACTCGGATGCGGGGGACAATAAATTGGGGAAAAAGACGTGAAAGTACGGAGATGTCTTGTATGTGGAAGGGCGACCTTTTATTGATCCTCGCAAAAAGGGGTGGAAGAGGAGAATTCGGTCGTGCAAACGGAAATAAACTCCCTTGCAAAAATCCTAAGGAAGAATTGGCGAACGACTTTTGGCAGAATTTCTATTTGAAAGGGGGGACTTGACACGTAAGACTTGAGGTTTTGCGGCGCCTCCCATAAGGGGGAGCGATCCCGACATTGGTCCCGAAAGGAGATCAGGGGGTAACGAAGAGTGTGGGATCTTCAGATCTATAATCGACAAGTAATCAAAATCGAATGCAAGGAGTGTCAACGAGAGGAAGGAGCCACCAAGCGACAAACCAACAGGAACAGTGAGAAAAAATCTGATCAACTAATCAATCCCTTCAACGCTCACGAGAAGAAAGGCAAGGGAACTACTTCTAAGGGGGAGAAGGCGGGGTAGTATTGATGAGAGGTTCAAATGCTTAAAAATGATCCTGCGCGTAAATCGTGAGAAGAAAGTAAGGGGCAGCAAACAAACCGCCAAGGAGGAACTACTCTTTCTCTTGTGGAAAAACATTACAGAAGACGAGACAGCTAATGGCGGTTACAAACAACGGCTGTCCCGGTTTGTGGAGAAAGAACGCGAATATTGGGTTCGTTTCATCAACTCAAGTGGTGGAGGAAAAGTAAGAACGGCATCGCTGAACGAAGGTGTGTGGGGTCCTTAATACGGTTCGGGAGAGGAAACAGGGACATCTAACGCGGATTGAGGTCCGGGGTAAACGGGATGTGGGGGGGTGGGGTCACGGAAATCTGCTGGGCGGTCTGCCTGAATCTTGACATTAGTTTTCGCAAGAATGCAACAAAACGAAGAAGAAAGGCGGAGGGGTGGGAAATAAAAGCGTCGCGAGGCGCTCTTAAGGGTTCAAAAAGTGAGTAGCCGACGGGAAACTTCGGATTGGTTCCACGAAATGGGTAATAAAGCAAGAGTTGAAAAGTCGTATTAAGCCTGGTAATCTCGGGCGACTAATATGTCAAAAGTCCTGTCTCAAGAAAGACAACACTGGGAAATGCCTAAAACTCATCCATTCAGTCACCCCGAGTCTTCGAGAGCGGCAGTCCAACGCAGACTCAATCCCAG
>Ga0179593_1277884_pt1 | contig 16010 bp, 27 predicted proteins | sample CZODoug2_1_08_16_FD_185931 | JGI IMG/M metagenome (GOLD analysis project Ga0179593, IMG submission 185931) | Vadose zone soil fungal communities from Angelo Coast Range Reserve, California, USA - CZODoug2_1_08_16fungal (PacBio error correction) | ecosystem: Environmental > Terrestrial > Soil >...
TTGTTGGCTTACTGACCATAAGCAAGAGGAGATTAATTCAGGACCGGAAAAGGAGGGGAAGGAAGTCACAGGTCACACACATAGGGAGATAGAGAGGGTGCACTTCACAAGATAGTAAGGATGTCATGAAAAAAGAGGCGCAGCGAGACAAGGTCAAAGAAGGCATCAGGAGGCGCAAAAAACGGGATACTCATTGAAGAATATGGGAAGGGGGTGAAAAGAAAAAAAAAGTTAAAAAAAGAGGGTTGCAGAAAAAGTCAAAGAAGGTCAGAAAGAGACAACATAGCTGGACGGCTTGGGGGAGAAAGAGGGAATAACTAAAAAGAGGCCGTACCGGTAAAACGCAACTGGCACAACTTCCCGAGTAGCGGGCGCAATCAGAAAAAAGAAGCAATGGGGAATATGACTTGGAAAGGGGGCGACGGAAAAATAAGCAGTGCGACATTAGACAAAAGGAAATAAATACGACTAGTCACGGATAGGCTACCACAACGGGTTAAGGCCTGCGGGTCTAAAAGAAAAAAATAAGGAGGGGGAAGTCGCGACTCCTTAGAAAACATCAGCTTTCATCCTATGGCAGAAAGGGGAAGGAAACCCTCACCCCAATACGGTCTCCGAGCGGAGCCTTTTGTGGAAAAGAAAAAAGCCGTCACAGGGGGGACGGGGGGAAGAGATCGAAGAAAGGATTTCTCTCATGCAGACCAGATGTGAGGAAAAACGCGAAGAGTTCATCTAAAAGAACGGAAAAAAGGAGGAAGATCTTCTTGAAAAACACAAAAACAACAGACAAAATTCTGCACGAGAAGGAAAAAGGGACGGCTGAAGAATCACGGGAAAAATTGGAGAGAACAAGACTTGGGGCAAGGTGGGGGGTGAGGGGTGGTTGGGGAAAAAAAAAACCAAGAAACATGGAGGGGGCTAGATAACGGAAGAGAAGGGGCAAAACTGCGTCACTTGAACCCTGAAAGATCTGAGTCGGGGGAGATATGAAGAGGGATTGTTTAGGAAAAATACAAGAACAGATAAAACAAGAAAACAAAAGAGAAAAAGCAAATACTGAAAGGGCACATCAATAGCGAAAGGGAGTAGAAGACCGTTGCAGTAAGCACGGATGGAGGAGGAAGTTAACAACGATCCGGATACCACTGATAAAAACAGGTCAGAGAAAAAGAGGGTCGTCACAACAACCGGGGGAAAGCAATTTGGGTTAAAAAAGAAAAAACGTCCACCACCAAAGGAGAAAAACAGGCGGTTGACCATAAACACTTGGCCTACGACTCACACCCACCCCCATAAAGAAAGGAAAGGAAAAAAAAAAACAAAGACGAGGAAAGTCAGAAACCCCACTTAAAAAATGGCAGTTTACAACGGATGAGAGGGGGAAGTGGGACAAAGGGGATCAAAAACGAAAAAACCCTTAAGCTTCAACGACGCTTTTCAGAAAAGCAACCGGTATGGTTACGAAGACATCAAAAAACTTCCCGAACTCAGGAAAAAAAGGAAGAGGAAAATCCTCAAAAAGGGTCCGCAAACAGAAAAGAAACACCACAGCTCGGCATGTACAAACGGGGGGGAGCGAATACCAATCCGCACGTTTCGACAGCTTTGAAAATGCCGCCAAAAGGATGTCTACAAAAGAAAAAAAAAGGAAGAGGAGGGGAGTTGACGAAGTTCGGGTTCCCGGGGGGGGGGGGGGGGGGGGGAGGAGAGAATATTGAAACGTAAGAAAGGTGTTCCTGTTCTTGAACGAATACTTAAAACGAAAGGAGAAAAGAGCCTCCCAAAGTAAAGCAATGGAAGGGGAGCGAACTGAGAAAAGGAGAGGGGGGACCATGTAAAAAAGGATGAAAAAGAATCTCTTCAAAAAAAGGAGAGAGGAGAGAGGGGGGGGGGACGGGAAAGTTTCAGGTTGGTCAAACTGAGGCGGTAGAAATCGACCGAAAAAAAATTTCATGGAAGATAATAATTTCGGAGCCGACCGATACTGTCGGGGGTGTAGGGATAGGGAAAGAAAACGTCAACACTTGTGCTGGGAAAAGAAGGGAAGGGAGACCATAAAAAAAAAAAAAACTCAAGAAGAGAATGAGAGAGGGCGAGGTAGGACCAGCCGCTTGGGACGAAGGAGCTAAGTAAGAGTGGAGGGGGTCTAACATTCTATGGGAGAGAAGAGGAATATCTCGGAGCCGCCGGTGGCATGAAGAGGCGTGGGGTTCTGAACTGTGAATTACGGGAAGAAGAAGAAAACTAAGCTATCAAAAAAAGTTGTTGCCGGGGACTGTGAAGGGAGGGAAAACCGGGCACATCATTGTAGTTCTACCAAAGCGAGGCAAGAACAGTTTGTCCGTCCGGAGAAAAATTTTTCCGAAAAAAGACAGCCTTGAGAAAGGCCTTAAACCTTGGGAGGGGGGGAAAATTTTATAAAGTGAATGTCTCAGTCTGCAAGAGGAAAAGGCTTGGGCCGCTTGGTCAGGGGGAAAAAAGGGGAATCAAAGTCAAAGGAAAGTGGGTGTGGGTCCTTAAACGTCTGTATGGAGAAAAAAAAAGGGCGGGACCTTTGTTTGTTACTGAGAAAAAGAGGGAGGGGACTCAGGTGAATGGCTCGGAAATGTTAAACAGACGAAAAAAGAAAGTTAAAAAAAGAGGAGGGCGGGGTGAAACCGTCGACAGGGGGGGAGGGATGAAGGTCTCCGTCGGCCTGGGCAAGGGATGGGGGAAGCTCTGGGGGGTAGAAACAAAGGGCGGCTGGAAAAAGATACAGCTCAGGACTCAGAGCGTTCAGGGAATAAAGGAAAATCCTTGAAACTGAAATCAAGGGAGAGAAAACAAAGCCAGCGTGCATCAGGAACAATAAAATCAACAACTAAAACCCAAGGAACCGGACGAGAGGTACAAAAAAGGTAAAGCGTAGTGGTGTACTGGCGAGGCGAGTGAGGGGGGGGGGGGGAGGATCAAAGAAAGCTGACGAAAGAGGGAGGGAGGGTCTGGCGAAAAGTTCATGATCAAGCAGGTTGAAGGAAAAAAAGGTAGGCACGCGAGAAAGAAAAAAGCAATTATCGGATGGAGCAGGGAAAAAAAAGATAGTTTCCGTAAAAACAAAATGCAGCCTGCTAGGAAAAAAAGGTCGTGGTGCGGTTGGGGAAAAAAGAGGCCAGCGGAAGGGGAAAAGGGCAATATACGGAAACAGAAAAAGTAAGTTCGAGAGCCGGTAGATAACAAGAGGGAGGAAAATTTGAACCTCCATCCGACTCAAAGAAAAAAGATTGAAAGCCTGCCGAGTGACGGGGCAGTGGAAGAAGCGGAAACAGGAAAAGGATCGCGGGGAGTCAAAAAATCACCCTCCGGAAGCCGGGCCAGTAAGGGTGACGGTGGTCGGCAATCACGGGAAAAAAGAAGAGAAACAAAAAGCCAAGAACATAGAGGGGAGAGCATGGCTTCTTCTTCTTTATATCAAAACAAAATGGTGAGGGAAAGGAGAAGGAAGGACAGCTGAAACCCAGATGATGAAAGAGAATGGAGGGGTGCCGCAAAGGCAAGATTCAAATACCGGAGCCGACCCTTTTAGCCTGCAAGGCACTACCATAGTCACTTCATCCCAAAAAAGAAGGATGAAAGAAAATGCGACCAGACCGAACGGGACGAAGACAGATAGATGCCAGTGTGATAAGGGAAAGAGCAGTCAAGCTCCACCAAGAGAGAAAAGTAAAGGCAGAAAAAATCAAGGTGTTGAAGAAAGACAGTTTTTGAGGGTACTGGGGAGACTAAGGGGGGTAAGAGGGACTCTCGCCAGGAAAAAGTTTTCCCTTCGAACAGGCGTTAAAAAAAAAGGGGAGTGTAAGGAAGGACCAGGTTGTCGAAAAAAAATCAAACAAATTGAGGAATTGGCTGGAATCAGACGGGAAGAAAAAAAATGGGCACGCAACCGCTCCTTTGAGAAACGTAGAGGGCAAAATAGAAACCGTTTGTCAAGGTGCCTCGTGGAACAACACTCGGGAATACAAAGCGAAAAGAACAGTCGAAACCCTGAATTCAACTGGGGACTGCAAGGGGAAAGTTATTTTTTTTGGTGCGGCGGGGGGAGCAAAAAAAAAGATATAAACCAAGGCACCTGAGAAGGACCCAGACGGACTATCATAAGGAGTAGCGTGGGGGAAGCTTTTGGAAGTTTCGGGGGGGGAAAAAAAGCAGCTAAGGAATTGGGAAACCCACTCGAAGGGAAACCTAAAACCAACGGAAATATGGCAAGGCAGACAGGACGCGTTCAAGAGAGAACGGGTTTGGGGGTAAGGGAAACGAAAAAGGCCAACCAAATCAAACGGGACGAGGAGGAGGCAGATCTCTAGCGAAGGTCCGCGTAGACGAAGGCAGAAACAAAAAAAGAAGCAAGAAAAGAAAGGGTAGGAGGCAAAGAAAGAGATTCTTACTTGGCGGATACGACGTTCCGAAAAAGCCTGGAACAAGGTCGTATGGATTGACAGAAGAAACAAAAAGACGAGGGACCTAACTTGAAAAAAAAAAAGATGGGAATTTCGCATTGGAGAAAGAGGTGCGGTCACAAAGTGGATCACCTGAGAAGAACTAGTGAGGGATACAACCCACTTCTGTCTTACGAGCAAAAAGAGGAGGAAAGAGCGGAGGATTGTGTCCTGTGAAGAAATCTTGGGAAACCGTCAAAAAAAAAAAGGAACTCACCGTTTATAAAGGGACACGATAACTGAAAAGCCAGAGCCCGCCGAGACCCCTTTGGGAAAGAAGAAAGACACCACAGGGAAGGTTTATCAAGCTGTTCGTGTCAAAAGAGAGGATAACTTCTGGCGTCAGACCGGCCGGGAGAGAGCTCCTAAATCGTACGAAGAAAAGAGGGGAACAGAATGCGGAAAGTGTCAATGAAAAAAAAAAGGGTGAAAATGAAAAAAAACGCAGCGGTGGAAGGGGAGAGAAAAAGACAGTGGTAAACAGGTCAGTTCCCGATGCTATCGGTGGGGAAAAAAAAAATGAAGGATTGAACGAAGAAACCGGGGGAAACACGGGGGGACTGAACAAGGTAATAAACCTCCAAGGAAAGAAAAAGGAAAGCCAGGAAAACTCTAGTCCCTTAAGAAATACAGAAAAGGAGGTTTTTGGTCTTGCACCTGAAAAAGGAAGGTTAGGTGGAGGTAGAACCCAGCCAAAAACGGCCGGACAAAGACCAGTATCACACTGAAAACAGAAAAAAAGAAAGGGAGAAAGTCTTACGTCCCACTCAGATTGAAAAGACGAATTCCCCGGTACGTGCCAAGAAAACAAAGGACCAAAGGGGGGGATTCAAAAATGTAAGTCAGCCCGTGATATATTATCAAGATGAAAGGGGGAATAAAGGAAAAAAACAAAAAAGGAGAGGATCAGAGATGGAGGAAAAAAAAGGGGGTAAAAAAAAGAAAAAAAAGGAATAAGAAACTGGGCAGATCAGCCTTAGGAAGAAGAACATTTCTACGGGCTCTCGGCAATGGATAGGGCCAAGAAACGTCGTCTTCACTGGGGATTGCGGCCAAGACAGTCCAGCGGATTGATTTCAGAGGGTTTGAAAGGGGAAAGGGGGAGAAGCGGGCGTGGTTAAGTAAAGGAGGAGAGCTTTATCGTTTCTAGTGAAAGAAAAACAGAAGAAAACTGAGGGAGAGAGATGAGATTAAGAATTGAGGGACAAAGGCTTAAGGAAGGGGAAAAGGGGGACACTGCCTGCGGTTCCGAAATTCGGGAGAGACCATACTACGATAAAGCAAATGAAAACAAAAGCTGGGTCCATTAGTGGTAAGACAGGGGATAGTGCGCTCCACTGAACAGGGACGGCGGTTCTTTGTCAGGAAATAAAAAGGAACACAGACAAAAGTTGGAAGGTGGTATGACCGATATGAGACATTCCGAAAAAACGGGAAGGGGTCAAGCTAAAAACAGCTGTCCCGACGAAAGGAAAAAGAAACAGCTTGACTTAACCTTCCCACTGGGGAGAGACTGGAAAGGACCGGAGGAAGTGCACTTGAAGGAATAACTCGTCCACAGAGAGAAGTTTAATTGTTGTTCTTCTTTGGAAAAAAAGAGACAAACAAAGAAGAGGCCTAGGGGGATTGTACCGGGCAGCATGGGTGTGTCTCACTCAGCTATAGTTTAGGAGAGGATACAAAACCTGACAATAGTTCACGAGTAAAATTGATACTTCAGAAGTAGGGGGGGGGACCATCGGAACGCGTCAACTGTGAAGGAAAGGGCAGCTGAACGAAAAAAAGGTGGGCAAGGAAAGTGGGGAGTTAAAGGCGTAGAGGAAAAAAGGAAACTCCCGGAGAAAGAAATCTTCGTGGAAGGAAGCGAAGGGGAGTTTCGCAAAGTGTATACGAAATCCAAAAGAAAACGAGAAAAACGCCCGCAAAGAGCACCTAATGAAAAAGCCATGAGACGTCGTGGAGGGGGCCGACAAAACAAAAAAAAAAAAAAGATCGTTAAACGGAAAGAAACAAAAAAAACCTATCTGCAGAGATTGGCCCTGCCAGAAAAAAAAAAAAGATGACGTTGGGGGGAGCAAAATTCAAGTTGGACACTTAAAAAGAAGAAGAGAAAGGTTAAAAAAAAAAGAAAGCCAATCATACCCAAAAAGGCGGAAAAAAACAGGATCTATATATTAGAGAGGGGACGTGAAGGGGGATAAAGTAAAAAAAACGTTCGAGTTGCCTCAGTCCCAAATTCAAAAAAAGATACCGACCTTAAAACTTTATACGAGAAGAGGGGGTGACAAAGCGTCCTGGATTGTCACCGACAAAAAACAAGTATAGTCTAATGTTGACAACTCGAGAAAGGAAAAGGTGTTTTCCATAGTTTGTCAGGGGGAGAAAGGGAAACAAGGAAGGAATTAAGGAAAACGGTCAACGAAAAAAAAAGGGAAGTCCGACGAACTACGACGGAAAAAGAGTTAAGGGAACAGCGGGACGAAGCAATGCCAGGAGGTCCAAAGAGTAACACACGTCGCTCTGAAAACAGGGTGGGGGAAAGCCGGGGAATATCCGGAATAGATTGGAAAAGAGAAAGACGAGTCACGTATAAAAAACTGGAGGAGATAAGGAGAGGAAAGGGGACCTCTTTACCCTAACAGGAAAAAAAAAGAGTAAGGGAGGGGTGGAGGACGAATACTGGCTGAAAAGAAGACAACGTGGGAGGACAACGTACGCCGGGAGTAATAGGGAAGGTTTTTTTTGTAGGCGAAAAAAGAGATGCAAGGGGAACCAAGTTATGCCAAGAAGAAGGAAAAGACCTAGTATAAAGAGAGGTAACAGGAAAATATAACCAGCGAAAAAAAGATCTGGATGAGTGGGAAGAACAAACTTTCATGGAACGAAAAACCGTTTAGGGCTGAAAGGGGGGGGGGGGGAACGACATTAAAGAACGAAAAGGAAGGCAGTCCTATTTGAAGAGAGAATCAAGAAAATGAGACACTGCATAATAGCTGGAAAAAGCGTTCGGTCTGAAAACTAGCATTTAAAAAACTCGTGGCCAGGTTTGTCCAATCTTCAACATAGAGAGGGATGTAGCCTTAGGACTCTAAAAGAGATAACGGGGTCGGTGGGGAACTTATTCTACTGAGAAACTGGAATGGGATACTGCGAGTCAAGTAAGAAAAGTGACTTTAAAGGAGAAAGGAGCAAGGTTTTCGAAAGATTCCGTGTGGGGGACAGTGGTACAAGATATGGCTTGTGGGAACTGGCTAGAGAAAATGCCTCCCTATTTTCAGCAGTCCTTGTAACGAAGAATGGAGCACAAGGAAAAGCATCTAGAGAACTGGGGCTTCCACTGTACTATACCACAAAAAAAGAAAAGAAGGAAAGAGCCTAACAAGAGATTTCTCATTTCACTGGTGAGAAAGCGCAATACTGTGGGCGCGCAGTGAGGGTAAGGGGAGAAGCGTGGCACCATGCATGTGTCGTCAGGATAATGGGGATATTGGCTCAAAAAGGGACGAGAAGGATAAAGGGAGACTCTGAGTCGATGCTTTCGAGGAAAGGCCAAAGAAGTGGTTAGGAAAGACAAAATAAAGAAAAAGCAGGCCAAAAAGACGTGGGAAATAAGACTTGGAGCATTGAACCCTCTCGACAGGAAAAAAAGAAAAAAAAATCCGTGCATGGATAAGCAATTAAGGGAGGTAGTGTCACTTGAACAGGAAAAGGGACCCGTCTACCACCCTAAGTAAAAGAAGAGAGCAAAAAAAACCGTACCGCGAAAGTGTTTACGAGAAAAAAAAGGAAAACAGAACGAGGTCACACCCTTACTGGAAAGCTGAAGAAGACTACAGGAAAACCAAAACCTGAAAAGAAACTATACCAACTACCGGAGAAATGAAAAGGAAACAATCAACTACAAGAATAGCAACTGATTGCCAGGCGGGAAGGGGAAAAAGTATCCGGGAAGTCTACCAAAATGAAGCACACACTGTCGCAGAACAAAACAACCGGGAGTAAGAAGACCGACGCATTACGGCCGTGAAGGCGGACTAAGAAGACTTCGCACAAGAGAGGAGAGAAATGATCTTGAGGGGAGAATTCTCGCAAGGAGAGGAGGAGAAAAGCCAATCCCATCCGCCTTGGCGCAAAAAATTAGGAATAAATGCCGCCCCCGAAGAGGCTGTACGAAGAAGAGAAGGGCGATCAACTGCTGGGGAAGGGGGGAGCGTTCAAACTGTTACCCACGCGCTAATAGGCCTGACACCTGGTGGAAGAGAAAAAAAGTCCCACGAAATCAGGAGGGGGGGACTTAGAAAAAAAGAATGAAAAAAAAAGGACCGCAAATGGTCAATGTGGGTCTGGGGGGGTAAAGGAAGGAGACTCATCGGGTTGGCAGATGAAAGAAAAAAGAGGATTAAAAACACAAAGAATCACAAAAAAAAAGGGAGGGAGGAAAGAAGAGATTCAGTTTGCAGAGCCTGCAATTGTCTGCTCAATGGGAAAAGAAGCAGGGAAACAAAGTGGCTCCTGCGAAAAAAGAAAAACCTTCACTCTGTTTCGAAATAAGGAGGAAGAAAGAGAAAGGCTTTGATTTTAGTCAAAGACGTCAACACAGGTGGAATAAAAACAGGGACCAGACTCGACGCGCATAAACAGCAAGTCGAGAAAGGGCGAGAGGTGTACACAGCCGAGTTCGGGGGGCGGGGGAAGGGAGAAGGCCTTCTTCGGGTTCGTGTAGGAAAAAGAAGGTGGATCAGATCCGGGGGAAAAAACAAAGGCAGTAAAAAAAGATTGTGCTGTCTAACGGGACTTTTCAAGAAAAAGAAAGAAAGAGCGGTTGGAAGGCGTGGCCATTCCATTCGGAGTGAAAACGGGAAAAAAGAACGATCCGGTTTTGGTTCTGCAAAAAATAAATCGAAAAAAGTGGGCGGGCTCAGGAGAACGGGGGAAAACGTCAAAATTCCATCCGTGACTCACAGAAGGGAACCTGTTTGCAAAAAGCGGGCTGGGAAGGAGAAAAAAAAAGGTTTCCAAATGTTTGGCGGACTGGTCAAGAGCAGGAAAGTTCACCGAAGGGACTAGGGGGGGGTGGGCTGGAAAAGAAAGGTACACGTAACGACTGGGGGGAAGACTTTTGGTTTAGGAGAAACTAGAGTGCAGCCATGGTGAAGGGGACCGGCGTTGTGGAACAAAAGAACATCCGTGCTTACAGGGAAAAAGCAAGGGGGAATAACTTCTACGGCGATCGCCGTCTGGCCTGGGGACCAAAAGGGGGGAAGCGGTAGGGATTGGTTATGGGACGCAGGGCAAGTGACCAGAGGTCCTTAAAGAAAAGAAACAGAGACGGAAAGTTCTTAATTCTGGGAAAGTGAAAAACGAACGGGAACTCGACTACCAACAAAAGCCAGAAGGAGGAAAAAAACAGAACCAAAATATAAAACGACTGACATCAGCGGGAGGTAAGAAAGAAAGAAGGATCACCACTCATTGGAAAAGTGGTAAGGAAGGCGGGGGTGGATGTTGGTGGGTATATCTTGGAAAGAAGAGCTGACGCAAATTGTTGTGCAGGGGGGCTGAAACTTTCACAAATATGTCAGCAGGGGACAATGTTGACGGAGTCACATAGGGGAAACAGACAAGCTTACGAGAAAGCATTATCGGAAATCCACGGAAAAACCAATAGACAGATACGTGGAAAAACCGGCTCCTAGAAACCAAGGGGGACCGCTCTTGGAAAGAAGTGGACACCTGTAATGACCGAGAAAGTTGACAAACAGGAAGGGAAAAGCCAAGGTGGAGAAGTGGGTTCTTGGAACGTTTCGGAACACATTCACGGGGGTCTTAGAGACCTTGAGAAGAAAGGAGGAACGTTGCCTACGGTCAGACAGAAAAAAAAAAAAGAGAAAAAAGGAAACCTGGCCGAATAGTGGCAGGGGCGAAATTGCTAGTGTCAAGAAGAAAAGACTGCTGGAAAAAGGGGGGGCAACCTTGGGATCGAATTTTCTGGGAAAACACGAAAAACAATCGCACTAAACTCAGGAAAAGTAGGCAGTCACCAAAAGGCGGGGGAACAAGGGGGGCGGCCAATAAAAAGACCAGACAAAAAGAAAAAAAACTTCCAGAAAGGGGTGGTCGGGGATAGGGACGGCAATTGGGATTGACCTTTGAGTAGCAAAAAGACTAGTTTTCGTGTCAAAGATGTTAAAATCAGTACTATGGGGTGATCCCACCTTGGGGATGTAACCGAAGAATAGATGGCCTGGAGAAAAAAAAAATGCCAGATGGAAAAACCGTCTGCCCAGAAGAAAGACACAAGGCGCGAAAGGAGTAACGCCGACATGAGGAGGAATAAAAAAGGGACATCCTGGAGGCTGTTTTAAAACGACGTGAATCCGTATCTCTGAAGTAAGGAAAAAAAATCGCGTTAAGTCCGACCCCATGGAAGTATCGATTCTTCCGAGAAAAATAAAGGGTGGTCCTATAGGAACCGTGGTTTGGAAGGGGAAAGGGTTGAAAGTTGGAAAAACACAAGAACCGGGGTTTAACCGGAGAAAAAGAAGCCTGTGGAAGAAGAAGGACGTTGGGGGGGAACCTGCACCGGGGGGGTCGAAATGTAAAACATAATGGAGGAAGGTGGGAGAAAAAAAAACGCTCAGTAGGGGCAAAACTCTGAAAAAGAAACACGTAATCGTAGAAAATTAACAGACCTGAAGGAAAAGTGCGAATTCAATCATGAAGGATGAAGAAACAAGCTTTACTTTCCGAAAAGGCAGATAACTGGATGTTCACAGAAGGGGGGGAATTGGGAGAGATTCAACGCAACAGAGGGGGTAAACCTGGAAAAAAGGTCCCAACAAAGTCCCCCACTCTCGAGATCTATACTGGGGGGGGAAAATTGGGGGGAGCTGGGGGAAAGGTTGTTGGGGTCCCACTTTCACGATGAAGGGGAAAAAAGGAATAGGAAGAGGGAAAAAAAAAATCAAATACACACTACTGGGCGGGAGTCCGAAAGACAATGCTAGAAGCTATCTTTGGGGGGGTAAGGTGCCAGCTAAAACAGGAAAAAAAAAGCAAAGAGGAAATGGCAAAGACAGAGGCACTGCTAGGTCGGAATTGATCGGGAAGGGAGTCAGGAAGAATAAATTTCTTCAAAAAAGGAATGTGACGGAAAAATTTGAAAAAAAGAAAGGAGAGAATTTGGAGAAGGAAAAAGAATACACGAAAAAACGAAAAATTTCAAAACACTGGATTCTTTGATCCTGAAAAAACAATAAGATAAAGCTTGCCAAAAAGGGGCACAGAAACAAAAGAGTCTCAAAAGAAAGCGGTGAACTATGCCAAGGTGGCGTCGCCGAGCGAATAGCTTCGGTTAAAAAAAAAACTTCGGGGGAGGACGAAAAAAAAGCAAGAAGACAAACGCATGAATAGAGGGAGCTCGGAGTGTTTCCCTAAAGAGAGACACGGAGAAAACCCACCCTGAAATCTGAAGAGGGGAAAAGAGAAGGACAGAATATTGAAGATCGGACAGGACCCAGATATATGACCTTTCAGTGCTACGAAAAAATTTTACAGGTTAATTCAGAGGTGTTGGGGAAAAAAAATCGGGGGAAAGAGTGATTCTGTCGTAAAGCCGGGAGGCGGATCAATCAAAGAACAAGAAACTAACAAAAAAGGAGTCAAGGGAGTACGGCAGGGGGACGAGGGAACCAACGTGGAAAGAATTTAAGAGGAGAGGGAACTGCTTGCACCGTCTTCCCTATGTCGGGAGGGGACCAGGAGGAAAAGTGTCGGGAAAGAAGGGGAAATGCATACGCATACCGGGGAACCGAAAAAACCCAGTTCAACCCTGCCAGGTCACCGGATAAGAAATCCGAAAGAGATGGAAGACCGAAAGACTAGAGGAAAATTTGTGAGGGTGTAGGAACACTAAACTAAAAGAAGGATCATGGATAAGAAATTAGAACAATAGGAGGATCCAAGAAAAACCTATTCGCACACACCTGTTTAATCACACCGCGGCAGGGCTGTCCTAAAGGAAACCAAATTATCTGGAAAGGGGAAACGTCCGTTCCGAAGGGTAAAAAAGGTAACTCTCATTGCAGGAAACGAGAGCCAAGAGACACTTGGGGAGTGGTCAGAGAAGGTAAAAGGAGTGAAAAAAATTCCATTGATAGAGTAAATTGGGACAAAGATGGTGTACCTCTCAAAAGAAAACCAACCGGGAGGGATTATTGTGGGGGAAGGAAAGAAAGTGAAGAGCGACCTGTACAAGAGATCCCCTGGAGAAAGTCAAGTAGAAATCGAAAAATCTCTTGGCTCTCTGCAGACAGGGGGGGGAATAGGCACCGGCAGGAAACGTAGATGAAAAGAGGGGGGTAATTCGCCAGACTACTGGACGCGGTAAAATTGGACGGTCATGGTAAAAGTTTAAGGTCAAGGAGTCGACTCTGTGAAGGAGGGGGTTTTCAGAAGGAAAGACCACAAACACAGGAAATAAGGTAATCGGGAGAGAAAAGGAAAGCTACTAGGGTCACGGTCATTTTTCAGCCAAGGAGTCCCTGAAGGTCCGACGAGGTGACAGATACAGCACTCAAATGCCCCCTGAATCTGATGAAAAAAAAAGCCTTGAATCGGGAAATCACGGGGGATAGTAGCTAAAGAGAAGAAAAGGTAAAGGTTTTGCCGGGGGAATCGAGCATCGACACTGCGAAGCAAAAGAGACGCTATTTGAGGGGGGAAGAGAGGAAATTAACAGAACCTGAAGGGGCAAAAAACATCTCAACAGGATACAACAAGAAATTTACAGGTAAAGGGAAAAGTGGGGAGGGAATGACGGGAGGCGCGCCTGAACGGAGTCATTGATCAAGGGAACTAAGACTAAACCTCGGAAAACGAGGGAAAGGTTGTTGGGCTCACAAAAGATCGGCATCATAAGCTATTCAAGTAAGAAGGGGGGCTTGTTCGCGTCACGGTTGGGGGGATAAACCCTCAGGGAGTAAGTCGGGCTAAGACTTACCACCGAGGGAAGAAAGGGAACCGGTAAGGCTAAAGTCAGAGTGGTGAGAAGGGCCATTCAGGAACGTCTTCGTAAACAGGGGGGGAAGTACAGCCATGACCGGGAACTGGGAAAGGAGTGGGTGCGTAATGACGAGAAAGAAAATTAAGACTCAAGGAAGGCGGGAACATCCTTCTTTTAAGGGAAAAGGGGGAGGGGATTGGGTATCGAGAAACAGGACCACAGCTGAAGACGGCCTGACCAAACGAATACTACCTTCAGGCAAAAAGGGAGCTGAGGTTGGCGGGTTTTGAATAAAAAGAAAGTGGGAGGGGCATTCCCGTGAAAGAAAAAAAAGAAAACCCTATCGAGTCAGAGAGGGGAGGGAACAGCAACAATCAGAGGGGTTACGTGAGGGGGGGCAAGAGAAGGCATTAAGGTTTCACAACGGGAAAAAAAGGGGCAAAAAAAAAAACCATATTAATCTCCACAAAGGCAACGACTCATAGGGAGGGGCGAGGATTTGGGGGACTATCCGGTGGAACTGGGACGGGGTGAACCTAACCATCTCGGCGAGTAAATCAGAGCAACTTCCAACCTCCGCGAAAAGAAACTGGAGAAAACTTGCCTGGCGGGGGGGGCCAACAGCTGGGAACGAAAAAAGCCCAGCAATGCGGAAATAAGGAGTATAGGGTTCAAAGAGAAGGCTGGAGAATGGAACTGGGGGAAGAATGTTGTCGTGCGTAAGAAAAAAAGTCCAGGGAATGGAAAGTCCATCCACCATGCAGAAAGACGAGACTGCGGGCAGCAGGGGGAAAATGGACCACGGTCGGCACAAGGTTAAACGAAGGAAAAAAAAGTTCGTCGCGGCCAAAAGGTGGGAGACTTACTGACGTACTTGGGAAGGGGGAGGGGCGAAGCGTTACATGGGAAACACTTCTGACAAGGCAGGGAAAGAATGGGAGGTGAGGGTCGTCAACGTGCGAGGGAAAGAAAAAAACTCAAAGGAATCTTTCAAGTCTTGTTTGGGGCAGGGGGAAAGGACTTGACGGTTAGACAGAGGGAAAAAAAAGACACCAAAAAACGGACTGGACGTATGGCCTTTTTTCGCGCAGAAAGGATAGGCTGGAAGACCGAGGACCAAGGATAAAGAATTAGCCGACGAACAATAGGTGCTGAAAACGGGGCGAAAAGACGGGCACTATCACAAGAAAAAAAGGCTGACTGGGGAGGTTGAACGAGGGGGAACATTACCGCAAGATGGGGAAAAACAGGGAACAGGGCGGCAATAAAGGCCTTCCGAGGGTAGCTCAAGAAAGGAAAGCAAATGAAAATGGGGTCCCTCAACAGGGAGGACAAGAAGAATTCTAAAATAGCCAGGGGGAAGAGTGAAACCAGGGGATAAAAAAAACTCATACTCAAGAACGCTTTGATTATTGCAGAGGAAGGTGACGTGGAAAAGGAGTCCGTCGGTAGAGAAAGTGCTCAGCTGAAAAGAGTGGCGTGGTCACAGTATCCGAAAGCTTCCCCGGAAGGCACTTCATGGCAGACGAAACACTTACATTGGTACAGGATACGGGGGGAGCGGAAGGGGGGTGCTGGCAAGGACGAGAATTGTGGGGTGGCCGTGGAGGAATTGGGTCAAGACCAAACTAAAGATAAAAAATGTCAAAGTCAATGGTAAACCTGACTTGAAAGACATATGCTCCAGAAAAATGAAAGGGCATCGCGGAAGAAAGATTTCCAAAAAGATAGAAAAAAACCCACAAACAAAATAAGAAAAACGGAAACTTAAGGAGTTGATCAAGACTGTGTCTGGGGGGAAAGTGCTCAAACTGGTGGCGCGATGGGTCTTGGTTGCTGTTTGACGTTGGAGACAGGAGGCAACGAAGGTCGAAGGGAAAAATTTTCAACACCTCTACGTCAAAAGGAGTCTGAGTCTAGCTGAGAGAAAAAAGAAGTTTCGGACCAAGAAAAAACAAGCAAAAACAAACAAATGTACCCAACATTAAAAACCGACAGGAAAGAAAGCGCGAAGGAGAAAAGAAAAATAAAAGTACACTGAGGAAGAGTGCGGCGTCACGTAAAGGAGAAAAAAGAGCACACATTTGAGGAAACACCCTTAGATCAAAGGCAGACACCAAAACATTACTAAAAGAGTTTTAAAAAGCGAGTCCAAAAAGCAACCCTGGAAAAATGTGAACTCGTCATCTGCAGAAGAAAAAAAACCACCCACAAAAAACCCATCCGTACGGGGCCCGGTCTTTTCCCAAAAAGGAAGAGAAAGAGCCGGCTAACTGTCTCGCCCAACTCCCACGGGAAATAAGGGGAGAAAGGGTAAAGGATAAAGGAAATCAAAGGAACAAGAGACACACCCCATCTGGAACGAAAATCTTTCTAAAAAACAAACGCTTGGGAGAGTTGCGGTGTTTAACTAATCGAGAAGGAAAGGAAAAAAACAAAACCACTCCGGAACGCTGACAGGGGCGGCTACCTTTAAAAAAATAAGGGGGCACCGTTCACGGGCAAGAAACAAAAAAGAATCTCTGCCTTACACC
>Ga0179593_1378574_pt1 | contig 16010 bp, 14 predicted proteins | sample CZODoug2_1_08_16_FD_185931 | JGI IMG/M metagenome (GOLD analysis project Ga0179593, IMG submission 185931) | Vadose zone soil fungal communities from Angelo Coast Range Reserve, California, USA - CZODoug2_1_08_16fungal (PacBio error correction) | ecosystem: Environmental > Terrestrial > Soil >...
TGACAGCGAGAAAAACGTCGCAGGAAAAAGCTCGTCACACGCCCGGCAGAGAAAACCAGGAGAATTAGGAATAGTGCCAAGGTGAAAAAGGGAAGGCGTTGGGACGGAAAGGGGTAATTTGAGAAATCGAGAAAGGTTTGTGACGTCACCGGAGGAGCAACTGGAGCGCCGGTAGAGCTGAGAGCCCTTGGAAGGAAAAAACGCCGCACTAAATTGAAAGGTAGTAAGCATCCGGTTGACCACCGGGGGGATGCCAAATGAAAAACGCCGGCAGAAAGACCTGCGTGTCTAATCCCTCTGGGGCGAGGAGGATACGCCGCGAAAAAAATCCTGCACAGGAACGAGTCAGGCCCCCTGGGTAAAAACTGGGAAGATGGGAGACTCTTAAGATAAGTTTATCGGGGGAGAAGCTTGACAGACAAGTCACCCCACGAATGGACCATGCGCTCGGACGCGGCACATCTAAGAAAACTTTGAAGCACTAACGCAAAAAGCGTGCGGGGGCTACACATCATGGCAGAGGGAGCTCGTCAGTTCATCCTAAGACCAGGCACAACGGCGGTTGGACGGAGAGGGGGGGGGATGGGTAAAGGAGAAAGGGGGAAGGGGGGAGAAGGAAGAGAGAGGGGAAAAGGGGGTGGGGGGGAGGTAAGGAGGAAGGGAAGGGGGGGGGGGAAAGGACAGACGAGAGCAGACAGGAGGGGTGGGGGGGAAGGGAGGGGGGGGGGGGGGGGAGGAAAGTGGGGCGAGGGTACCCACCGGGGGGGGTTGGGGAAAAAAAGAAAGCAAAGGATGAAAGGACAGAGAAAAAAAAATGTGAAAGAGTATCCTTTTTCTAAAAGGAAAAGGGGAAATCTCGAGAGGAATGACCCTATGGTTTAAACACAGAAGAATAATTGGAGGAAAGAAAAACTGAAAAGACCTTTCGAGTAAGAAGACAGAGAGACGAGAGTATTGGGGGAAAAATGCGAATCTACAAAGGGATAGGGGGAGAAAAATAGGAGCAACTTCTTTCTCGCCTGAGGTCAGACGCAAGACAACAGAAAAGGAAACTGAAACAAGGGGGAACCATGATACCGGGAGGGGAAGGGCAACTCAAAAAAAAATAATTCTGATGGAAGGGGGTCTTCTCTCCACTTTAAGGGTGCTAAGGGGCGAGGGCAGAAGTTGAGGAGGAAAGCGGCCGAAAAATGGAAAACTGGGGAGAAAGGAGGCACTGGGTTTTCATCTTTCTCAACAAGCGCAAACCGACGTCGGAGAAGGGGTGGTAGGTCCACAGAAAGAGGGGGGAATGGAACTTGGGGCTGTTACCAAATGGAAAAAAGCTTACGGGGAAATACACAAACGGTAAGGTGCTGTATGCAAAATACCGGGCGCAAAGTGAAGGTAAAAAAAAAAGGACCAGACTATGGGTATTGTGCGCTGTCCACTGAGCTCGATCAGAAACGGGGGGTATCTTGGGTGCAGAAAAAAGGAAACCATACAGCCCTGCATAGCAAAAAAGAAAGGGCAGCACTACCGTCAGGAAAGGGGGCTGCTGGAAAAAGGGGCGAGGCTAGGGAGCCAACGACGGAAACTCAGGGGGAACCCCGAGAGGATTATGCAAAGAAGAGTGTGAGGTTAGCAAGGAAACCGGTCTGATGGGCTCCTCCAAGTGGCAAATCTTTGGTATCAGAGTGGGAGGAAGGATGGGCAAAAGGGGAATTACAGAAGGAGGTTGGGCGCGACGAAGAATGGAGTACAGCTCAGAGAAGTTCAAAGGTTTCAAGCAAGGGGAGAACTAAGGGAATCTACGAGGCCGGGATCAAGGAGAAGAGAGCAAGAGAAGGGACACAAAAAACAAAAACCCTGAGGGAAGAGATTGTGAGCTGGACAACCTCGAGAGAAAGGAGGCAAATGGGGCATACAGAAGGGAACCTGGTTCAAGCAAGGATTATAGAGTAAGATCGCCATACGACCCTCGAAATCCATGAATCCGAAACGAAGGAAAAGAGTCTTCAGATAAGAGGAAGGGAGCGACCCATCAAAACATCACTTCTCATCAAAGAGGGGAGAGAATGGACTGGACCGCTGAGGAAGAAGGAGCATCTCCTACACGTGTGTTGCAACTAGCAAATATCATATTACCAGAAGCACAATTTGTTGGGTGACTCATTGGTTTTCTAGTTGACTGGCGGCTGCCGAAAGAAAAAGGGAATCGCGAAAGAGCTCAGTGTACCAAACATCTGACCTCAGGGATTGTCGGTTTGTTGAATAAGAATCCGGGCGCGAAAGGACGAGGGGGGGGAAACGAAACCCCGCCAGGCGGTCACACGAGTGGATCGCCATTGGTCAAAATACACATCCAATTAAAACGGGTGCGCAGATCGAAAAGTTCGACGGTTCGGGGAGAAAAGGTAGAAAAAAAGGAATGGTTGGTGAACCAGAAGCGTCGACGATGAATCGAACAACCGGCTCAAGCTGAATCCCGGTCAGCTCTGGCTCTACCGATGGAGAACGCAAGGCTCTGCCGAGCAACCAGGGAACAGAAGTTAGAGGACTGGTTCGCCTACAGTGGGGTGTCTGCCGGAGCTGTAAATAGGAAGAAAAAAAGACGATCAATGCTCAGAAAAACAAAGGGACGGAGAGCGGGAGAAGGGGCACTCCGCATAGCGCGGGGGAGGAATCTGCGCAGGAAAGATCGTCCGTCAAGGTTTTGACAGGACGGGAAAAAAAAGTCGGGAGCTCTGTATAGGGATTCACACCAATAGGGTCACTTCTCGGGCGCAAGAGAACTTAGGAGAGAACAAGAAGAGTCTGCCAGAGGAAAGATCAAAGCTTTATAGGTTGGATAAGGATGGTGTTGAAGGGAGGACGTGCCGAGGGATCAACACTGAAACGACGCCGAATCAAACCGCAGTGGGATAACGAGCAAGAAGCTTCCGCTGGCGGTTAAGTGAGGGGGAAACCGGGACTGACCGCGGCGGGAAAGAGGCCTCTGGAAGGCGTTGGGTGAATTTCCGGATCAAGAGGAGGTGAAATCCAAAAGTCGCAGAAGGAAGGAGTCTCCCATCCTGCCCCGCGACCCCGCTAAATCCGGTCCTAAAGCCGCGTGCGGTCAAACAGCGCCCGAGCGCCGCCACAGAAGCCGGAGAAGTGCGGACCAGGTGGGGACGGGAGATCCGCTCGCGGGGACCCTGACGCGTGTACAAGCAGCGTGCAGACAAGTCGCAGACCGCAGGAACGCAATCAGGACCTTGGCTCCGTGAAGCCGTACGTCAAAGGGAGAGAGCTGTTCCGGCCGGGAAACATTCATAAGGAGTAAAGAGATAAGAGTCCATACTCGTCGATCGCCCGGGGGGGGGGGGGGAAGTAAAGGTTACGACGTTGCAGGAACTACATCAAAGGAATCAGGTCCTCGCACGAGGGAGAGTAGCGGTTCTTAACGGACCGGAAGGTAGAGCTAGAAGGGCTTCTCAGGAAACTTGGGGAGAGGGGCGAGTAGCGGGGATGCTACTTGAGAGGATGCCGGAAGAAAGAGAGTATAGTAACACGTTGCGCGGAAAAACGAAACGATTTTCGATAAGGCACAGCGGTCACACAAGGGGGGGAGACCCGCAAAAGGAGGAGAAAAAAAAAACGTTCTCAAGAGGGGATTGCATGGTCCCGGGGACCGTCATGCCCGCAGGAAAACTAGAAGTGTGCGCAGGGAGAGTCAGGGTCGTGGAAGGGGAAACAGGAAGCGAAGGAAGGAATATTCGTAGTAAGGGAAAGACACGCAGGGACCGTCGCTGTACACAAGTTGCATTGGACAATCTCAATCAGTTGCGGAGGCAACTGTAAAAACGACTGAACTTGGGCGGGAGGAAACGGTGGCACAAAGAACCTAGAGGGGAGGAGTAAGCCTCTCACAATAGGGGACAGTCCCCGTATAACAGCCCCTCCGCCCTCTCCCCCTAGCAATGGGGAAAGGAATAGTGGAAAGAGCTAAGAAAGGAGTCGGCAGTGGGGGAAAGTGCTCATCAGAAGGGAGACACGGAGCATCAAACACGTTCAGTAAAACTCAAAGAAACGGACGGTTTGGGTTGCGCGAACCTGCGGGGTCCGTGCAGATGATCCTGAAAAGGGGGAGAGAGGCCACAAGCGCCGTAATAGGATCGGGAGCCAACACCTGACAAAAAAAAGGTGATAGAAGACGTGAAAGTTCAGCAGCGATCCGCGAGTAGGAAAGTTCCTGCACTTTATAAAGTGTTAAAGCAGTAGTGGGTTGACAGACTCGGAGAAAAAGGGGTGAGGAATGAAAGCCAACCGCCTCTCAACCGGAGACTGGTCAGCGTTAATCCCCATGTATTAGGAGAGAAAAGGAGCTTCCTCTAAAAAAAAAACTTATTGAAAAGAGAAGAGCCAAGGCCGGTTCAAACTTCCTGTAGAAGAGGAAAAGGAAAGAGAAAAACCGGAAACTCTTAGGAGGGGAGCGTTTTTCTAAAACAAAACACTGCGAAACGCCAAAAGCAGCCGGGGAAAACCAAAGTCTTCAAGAGGGCGCTTAAAAAAAAGAATGGTGTAGAAAAAGACACGGGAAAAGTTCAAAGTTTCCAGAAAATCTAGCTTCTGGAGGAGCACGAACGAGGCGCTTATTAAAGGAGTGTCATGGAGGGGGAGAACTACGGACTAAAAAGCGGGGTCCCAAAGGTCGAAATCTCAGAACCATGAATTCGGCGATGCCAGAAGTGATAGGCAAAACCAAAACAAAGTACTGAGAGTGGAAAAAGAGGAACTTTGTTACTTAGGCTATCGGGGTGGAGGGAAGGCCCGTCGTGAAGAATCTAGAGGAGAAAATAAGCGATAGAAGAAAACAAGAGGGAGGGAACGGACTGGGGTCTTTTTGAATAGAGAATCGCACAAAAGTCTTCTCTTCAAGGAGCTACCCAGTGCTCTCGAGAATGTGCCAGCTCGTCCGTTCCTCGTAAAAACGGGGGCTAATTCAATATGGGAATGGCCAAGCGTGAAATGTGAAATCCTGAGAGAATCTTACAAATGGAAAGGCAGTTTAATAGCTTAAGAAGACGCTGGCTTTGTGACTTAAAACGAAGAGGGAGAGAAAAAAAGAACAGTGGATTCAACTACAAGCCTGAAGGAATAGGGGGAAAAAGTTATAAAAAGGAAATCCGAAAGAGGAAGAACAGGCTCGGGGAGAGAACATTTAAGTATATACTCTGAGCCAGGAGGAATGGCAACGCCTGTCAGAGGGAAAAACACTTTGTCAGCTGGAAGGAAGCTCGGAACAGGGAGAATACACTAGAAATGATTTTGGACCCGGGGAAAACGTCAGAAAAAAGGATCAGGGAACGATAAAACTTGAGGAAAAAATTCTACTACTTTCCCATACTAGAAGAAAAGTGCTTCTAAAAAAGAAAATCGGTCGGGAATGGGGAAGGGAAGCGGACTTTTAAAACGTCTCAATGCTCGAAGACAGAGAACTTGATAATGCTGCCGGCAGTCGCCGGGGGAGGGGAATGAACGGAGGGTAATGTTCGATGTTGGCCGTCGACGGACGAAAAAGAAGTGTTTTAGGAGAACTTTAGGCAAAACAGTAAGGCTCGGTTCTTTTAAGAAAAAGAGGAAACGACACCGCAACGCTGAGTTCGAAACGCGCTCCGCAGAAAGAGAATGGCCAAAGACAGTGACCCGTCCCTGAGGGAACGACTAGGGAGGAGGGGAATCGCGCGCCGGGCAGATGCAAGCACATCGCCATGGAAGAAGTTTAACGGACCAAGGGAACGTCCACGGGGTGAATTCGACTCGTAAGCACGTCCTGGATAAGGGGGGAGGAGAACAACGTCACCAAAAACAGGGACCAAAGGAGACAAGCCCCGTCCCAAAAAGAGGGGTCAGAACTCAACTGAACAAAAGGGAAAAAAAAAAAAAAAAGAGGCACTCTCCGGAGATAGCAGGAAAGAGGCGGATCTTTCTCCTGAATCCAGCGAGCCGGGGGATCAGAAGAGGAGAGGTGCGAAAACTGAACAGTCAATGCACTAATCTTACAAGGTAAGAAGAGATGGGCCTAGAACGAGGATGAGGACTTACAGAGGGGGGGGGATAACATGGAGAAAGAGCGGGAGGTTTCAGAGAAATGATTCCGGAGGCAACAGAAACACGGAAAGGGCAGAGACCTGTACCTTCTAACATCATCCATCAGAAGATAAGAGAGAACACACAGAACGCACACAGAACCATTGGAACACAGACAAAGACAAAAAAAAACGACAACACTAGAAGGGATCGAAGTGTGTGGGAATGTGCTGTCTGAACAAGGGCGAATGTCGCTCACCTGAAGGGCTCCCATGAAGGAGGAGGAACAATGAGCAGTGAAAAGGACCAAGGGCCTTTAAAATCAAAAACACAAACACTACAGCCGAAAAAGTACAGGGCTGTCGTCGCTGTGAAGAGATGTGTCGTGGCGGAAAAAACCGGCGCGTGTGGGGGGGCCGGGTGGGGTGGAAAGGAAGAAGGAACCACAAACGAGGGCGAGCGCAGAAAATCGAAATGGACAACGAGGGATGAAAAAGACCCAGGATAAATCCTCGCACTGAGAACAACCGTTAAGGACGCCAAAAAGGGGAAAGCCTAAAAAAAAAACAAAACCCTAAGACAATGTGCTGAGACTTAATGAGGGGGGGTCTGAGCGAAGGCGCCAGAAACCGGACCGAGGCCAAAGGCTCCCCTCACGTCGGGGCCGTCCCGGGGAGATTGAGAAGTCGTACCGAAAGAAGAGTGGCTCCTTTTGCTGACCCTGTCGAAGGAAGGCTGCGTTCGTAAAGACCTCATACGAGGCGCCGAACTGGGAAGTCCCGAACAACCCTATCACGACGGGGGGAGGAAGAGATCGAGCGCTAAGAAAACAAGGTAGACGTAAATTATATATAGAACTCAAAAAAGGAAAGGAGACTTATATAGAAGACTGGGTCGAAACAAAAAAAGACGCTAGGAGAAGAAAAGTAAGAAGCGAAACGTCTAAATGCACCTGCAGGGAAAAACGAGACCTCATGAAAAAAAAAGGCAGATCGCTCCATACTAAAACGGACGGAAGGAAAAACGGGCGGGCGAAGCAGAGGGGGGCCCGATACCGGGTCACGAGAGACTGGCCAAGACACGGTGGAAAAAAAATTAATAAGGCACGAAGAAAACAGGGGGGAAAACATGTGGCTATTGACAAGAGGCCTTGCGAACTCACCAATCCCTGGAGCACATATGAGCAGGACAGCGCAAAGTAAGTCGAGAGGGGAGGGTCATCCCGACTGAAAAATGTCCGAGGGTGTCACTAAAGTAAAAGACGGGTCGGGGCAAAGGAGGATCAGGAGGACACCAGATCCATCCCCCGGTGGGAGGGAAAGACGACAAAAGAAAGAAGTCTGAGCTGAAGGTCCGAAAGGCTAAGTCAACTCCACTTCCATTAGTCCAAAGAGAACGGAACAGTCCCCTTCTCCGAGTCCGTCCAGAAGCAGAGGACTAACATAGAGACGCAGGATCTCAAAAAAAAAGAAAAGCACTCAGTGGAAGAAACGAACTTGTAAAAAAAGTCTCTTAGAAGGGGAGCAACTAAAAAAAAAAAAGATCCTCGTTTGAGCCTCACGCGCCGAATCCCGGTAGATCTTGGGTTTACAAATGACGCAAGGGGGCGCGGCTCAAAGAATGGTCAGGCTTCAGTTGGGCCTGCGGTAGCTCTCGTAGAAGGGACAATAGAACGTTCAAGCTGTGAAATAAAAAAGGTTCAAAACGGAAGAAGGGTGCGAGTGATTCAGCCAGGGCGGCCGGGGGGGGAACAGAGGTGGGGAGATATTTCCGATGACAAAAAAAAAGAAACATCTGGGGCAAATAGTCACAGCTTGCTTCTTGGAACGCGACAGGATTTTTTAAACAGCGGGGGAGAGAAGGCCTAGGTCTACTTAGTCGTGGGTTGACCTTCATAGAGGGAACAAGAGGGACAAAAAGACACTAAAACGAGGACTCCAAAAATAGGCCACACAACCTCTAGCAGGGCCTTAAAGGGGGGGGAGATGCGGGGGAATAGTGGGGAAACCTTGAACTCCGAAACGGCCGATGGAACGGCCGCCGGGCCAGTGACTCTAAGTCACTCTTTTCCCCGGACCTTAGCGGAAAAAAAACTAACTTGTCAAGAGGGGCCGGCAGTCAGTCTATTCAGACAGGGATCAATCTCTCATTCTCATCCAGAGTGGTCGCCGACGGGGAAAGGCAAAGGCGAAAAAAAGCTCCGGCACCATAATTAACAAAGTACGGAAAATAACATCGGGAAAGTCTCATGGAAAACTAAAAAAAGAGTCTACTATCGTGTTCATAAACGAAAACGCATCCTCCTTCATAAAACGGCCACCCGAGAGCAGCACCGTGGAAGGGAACAGTATTATTTGGCCTTTGAGAAAACATTGATTCCGAGTGAAAAGTACTACGGACTCAATAGGCTAGCTGAACCGAGCAGTATCGATAAGCTGGGGGGCACACGTGTCAGGAGGTGCGAATTTGTGCGAGGCCGGCCACTTCTGCAAACTATCGCTCGGACAATTCTCGTAGACCAGATTCACTGGTCGAAGGCAAGGGAGCGCCGAAAAAAGCCGGAATACTAGAATGGGCCGTAAAAATTCGTGGCCAAGAGCGCAACGGGCAAAAATCTGATTAAAGGAAAAACAAAGGGGTCCGATCGAGAGTAGAAAGAAAGTGAGGGAGAGAAGGGAACGGGTCTGCTTTACTAGGACTGAAGTAAACAGCGAAACGCGACGCAAGCAATGGAAAAAACCGATGGAGACGAGCAGTCTCGTAGGAAAACCAAGCAGAAAGGCCCAGAAAAGGGTTTCCATCTTCTCTCTAAGAGCGACCCTAATCGACGCTGGAATTCTCAGTATTGAGACAGAAACGAATCGCAAAACTTAAAAAAGTAGTGGCTTGAACTCCCTGAATGTTGGAATTCAGGGGTCCCGAGGGGAAAAAAAAACACGATTTGGGATCCGAGAAAGGACAAACGCTCGGAATCGTCGCACGAAGAAAACTAAGGGGATCGACTGCCCAATCGGGACCGCGAAAATGTACCCGAAGGACGTTACCGGAAGAAGGGGACGCAAAGCCGATTCTGAAAAAGAAAAAATTGGGTTCGGCCTGTCCTTTCCAGTCAACGGTGAAAACAAACGCAAACACAGTGGTGGGAGCGGGAAGTGAAAGCGTCGTCGGGAATCTCTGGATCGGAGTAAAAACAACCGGAAGAAAATAGATAAAAAAGGCCTTGTAAGGAAGAAGAAGCAGAGAAAAAGCCAATACCGTCAACTCGGTTCTGAATTACCCGCCCGTCCAAGGTAAGAACCAGAGAAAGGAGTCGGTCGTTGTTGGATAAACGAAAGAAACCTGACGACATGGGGACGAAGAACTCGGGTGGAGTAACACTAGAGATTGTCGATCACTGGAGGGGGGTCTTCTTGGAGAAAGTCTTCGAAGGCAGCGTTGGCCCGTGGCGAGGGAACATGTAAAAAAAGCGGGATAGAGAAAAAGCAGGTTCGGAAACAAAAAACAACCTTCCTTCTCTTTACCACGACTGGGTGACGGATAAGAGCTGTGATGGTACGCCTCCGGATTGGACAAGAAATCGTAGGCGGGATGAGGAGATGCTAAAAGAAGGTTGTCGGGGAAGGAAGGGCAAAGGGGAACTCTACGTCCCGAGGGACGTTGCGATCAAAAACAGGCCAAGACAACCGGAGGGCATCGGGCCGGTCAAGCTTCAGTACAAGATTCATACAGCGGCCGGAAAAGGGAAGTTTCACTTCCCCAAAGGTTGCCGGTAAAAAATCTGACAAGGGGGGGGAAGTACTACTGAAGCAGCGAAAGTCCCAGCCTTCACTAGGAAAAGAAAGAGAAGAAAAGGGCGTGAGAAAAAGAGAAAGGACCCAATTGAATCAGGACCCGACCTCGTGAACCGCGGAAAGGGCGAAGTGGATCGAAAGCACTGGGGAGAAAAGGGACTCTCGAACTCACGACAGGTACCGAGTAATTTTCATCTAAAACAGCCGAGAGGCACGTAGAGCGGACAGTAGAAAGGGGTTAGCCACCTCGCGGGGGGGGGTAAACTACTGAAACAAGGGAGAGAAACGAAAAAGAAAAAAGGACAACCTGAAGAAACCTACACTGAGTGCTAAGAAAGAAAAAGAAGGCACTTCAGTAAGTCCTTTCGCAATACGACGGCTTCATTACGAGATCTCCAAAACCTATCTTCAATTTCGTCCGTGTCTCGAGAAGGCCGTTCGGAAAAGCGGGGACCTTTTTTCGAAAGGCGGGAAAAGCCAGGGAAGTGTGACTAAAGTAAAGGTCGCACTCTGGCTGCAAAAGAAAAAGCGAGCGCTCGGAAGAGGTGGTCAAAGAAAAGACCTCAAAAAACACCTTATTCTTGAAGCTACCAGAAACGGCTGCGGAGCAAAAGAAGGCCAAGCAAAAAATCTCCTACTACTGCGGCGTCCTCACTTCTGATGACACGCAAAAAGCAACTGAAGGGGAGAGCCGGACCGGTTTGGAATGATTGGAAATGAAACGGAAAGGGTATCGGGACCAACGCTGATAGAAAAAAACAGAAACGTCCATAAGGACAGGAAAAAAGCTGAAACGTGGAAAAGGCTACGGAACAAAAGAAGAAGTCTGATTTCTTATGAAGGAGTCCGCATCCTGGACTAATGCACAAAGCCGGGTACCAACCTGAAGAAGGGGAATTCGGAAAAAAAAAAATTGACGTTATTTGAAAGGCTGGGAATTTTAAAAAAAATAGGGCTCCATGACGGGGAAAATTTGGAGCACATTCTACTCAATTTAACGACATTCCAAACGACTACCTGATCGGGGGAGGAGAAAGAGCAGACCAAAGGCGATTGGAAAAAGAAAATCATAAGAAAAGGCATTAATGGAGCAACTCTTTCAGCCTCGCAAGAGAAGATCAATAAACGGAGGGAAGAAAGTTCATCTCCCCTGGAGGGTGCGTAGAGAGAAACCTTTGAAAAGGGCCGTTGAGCTTTCTGCCGGAGGACGTGAAGAAGGGGGTCGGAATCGGCCAACATGGAACGGAAGAATTAAAAAAACTTCTTGACACACATCGCTACGACGTGAGGCGGAGTATCCCCAGAAGTGGGAAATGGGACGGGGGGACGAGAGCCCTCCGAAAGACAAGGGGGGGTTCTTTCGTGCCAATCGGGGCAACGCGGATGTGAGACAAAAGAAAAGCCGAGGAATGCCAATTTAACTTGATAAGAGCGAAACCGGGAAAGCCCTGTACCCTTAGAGAAAAATGAGAAAACGGCAGAAAGCCCGACTTTATTAAAGAGGTGTTGGAGAGGGGTGGAAAACCGTGTAAGCGGTTACCCGAAAACACCGTGTCCCAGAAAACTCAGTTGCTGGACGGTACTCAGAGGACCTCTTCGGTGAGACGCAGAAGCGGGAAGAGGGTACCGTAATGAAGTTAGATTGCGGTCTGAGGAGAAGGAACTCAGACCTTGAGGAAGCAAGAACATCTTCCGGGTCGAGCGGCCGGCAAACTCAGTAAGGAGGAGACGAGCATAGAGAAGAGACAAGACATTTAGGAAAAGGGAAGATCTCTACGCAAAGAGCCCTGAGCATTGAGACAGAGGAGAGTGCAAAAAGAAGGATTCCGAAAGAAAAAGGGCTCGTACAAAAAAAACCCCATGAAGACCCAAATGAAGCAGGGATTCAGTGAAACGTAAGAAAGCCAAGGTCTCAAAGGCCTGAGAAAAAAACGAGTAGTCGATCATCTTAAAAACCGAGAGACTATCTCCTGAAAAAGGTGCCCGGAGCAGCTTCAGGAAGCGCGAAGCCAATTGTGCAAGACTTTGGGAAAAAGGCGATTGGGTAAAAGGCTTCTGCGCCTCCAAAATAAAGGCTAGCAGGGAACAGGACATATCCAGGAGGAAAAATTCAGGAGGCGATTTTCTTTGGGAAGAAAAAAAGGCAGCTAAGATGCAAACGAGCACAAGTTAGGGAACGATAGGAAGAAAAGTTTTTTTTGGGACCAGACCAAACTACAACCCTTTCTTTAGAAACGGAACTGAATGAGCGAATGTAGAGAAAAGGATTATCACGCCGGACGATCAAAGGAGAGAAAACCGAAGGCACCTCGGGCCATCTACTCGGCAAAAGACCTCTAGGAAATCTAAATGGACCCAGGTGAAGGCGCAGTTAGCGAGGCGTATCTTAAACAAGCCTCGAGGAGTAAGAAGAAAAGTTGAGAAGAACTCGCTCCTTAGCAGAGGAGGGTCACGAAAAGGTACGGGCCTGCCCTAGACGAAACTCAGTCAGACCAACAGGGGAGAATGGATCCTCTTCGAGTGGATAAAAAGCGGGAACGAAAGCCTGAAGGCCGTAGAAAGGAAATACGTCCATCCTTTAAGCGCTGCTTGAAGAGGGCCTTCTGGGCAGGGGGAAGAGAACGGGGTTAAGTAGAGGGGGAGATCCGATGGGAACCCTGCCGGACTCCGCTCCATTCACAACCGAGAAGCGCCTCGGGATGCGGGGGAAAGCTGGTTAAAAAGGGCCGAAAAAAGAAGCCTGCTTAATCGGGGGGGACGTGTGGGGAGGGAAAGGTCCCACTTCCAAAAAACAAAGTCCGGCCATTGACAAATAACCTCGTCAGATCAAAAGGGGGGGGCAATAGTTTCATAAAGGGAGCCCAGAAGAAAGCAGCAGGGGAGAACGTACCGTGACCCTTTAGGGAAGGGAAAAAAACAGACATCGTTCAGGCCCTCGAGTGACAGCTACAGGACGTCTCAGGCCGGCACCCAAAAACAAGCTCGCCAAGAGAGAAGGAGAACGCCGGAAGGGAGATGCTTTCTCAGCAAAGTCAGACCCTGACCGAATCTAAAGAAAGAAAGAGAAGAGGGGTCGATCGCCAAGGAAATTACTTGGTGGAACGAAGGGAAGAACACAGTCCGGCAGGAGAAAAAAAAGAGGTAGGACAAGCAGTGATGAAGGACTTCTTCGGAGAGAAAGGCCAAGGTCGAGCCGTGAGCATCGGTGCCGAGGGATCGGATAAAGTAGAAGGAAGGAGTTAGCGAAAATTTGAAACGGGATGTTCCTACATGGCGAGTAAGCACCGCGTATCACAGGAAGCGCGAAAGCCATTTTCGAAAAGCCACGACGTACTTTGGCACATCGACGGGGAGGGAAAAAAAAAATGGTCGCGGCGGAAGGGGCAACAACGATCCTAGAGCAAAAACCCGCAGGCGGGGACCGTCGAAGCGTAAGGGTCACTGTCCTGGCGGGGATCTTCGGGGTGATCGGACCGAAAGAAAGGGGAAGGGGGGAAATGGGGGAATTCGGAGGACGAAACGTAGAGGCCCCATCGCCTGCCCGAACCAATAGGGGGGGGACGCGATCCGACGAACGGGGAAATAGAGGGGAAGAAACACGAACCAAAGAACGGTGGTTTTCCATCCGAATTCGGACTCTAAAGAACCGTCGTCTAGGGGGGTCGGGTCATCCGATGGCACATCAAACGATCCATCAGGCAAAAAAGTCGGGCGTATGCGCGCCTGACTGGTGGTTTGGAGGGGGGTCAAGATACCGAAAGTTGCATAGAGAAAACACGGCAAGAGAAAGGCCGCAACGCCGCCCACAGAAGTTGAAACCGCCTCGTAGGGGCTGATAGGAGCTAGGACCTTCCGCACGGTTCCGTAGAAAGGGGAAGAAAAAAAGAATTGAAATCCGATTAAAAGTCCTGGGGGGAAGGAAGGACGGTGGCAAAAAACCCGGGGTGTTTGCGACGGAAATGGCAGACTTTGAGATTGTAAAAGTCGAGAAGAGAGCGAGAGGAGGAAAAATACCGGCAAAGAGGGAAGAAGAAAAGAGGGAACTGAAAGTGATACTAGGGTTAAGGGAGAAACCGTCCGAAAGGAAGGACCTCTACTGGGAGGGAAAGTCCCTAAAAGAAAAAAGGGAAGAGGGGGGGTGGGGAAAAATCGAGGGCGGCAGGAAACTAAATAAGTGCTGAAGAGAAATAGGCATTAAAAATAGCGCAAGCCGTGTCTTGTGGCAGAAATTCAAGGGGGGAAAGCAGGAAGAAAAAAAAACAACCCATACTTCAGAGGAAGAAGAACGAAGGCTTCTGTATCAGCGGATGGCTCAAACTCTCTAATACTTAACCTTGAGTAGAAAAGCCCAGAAAACTTAGCCGGGGGGAGGCTTGCAAGAAAAGGAAACTCAAAGACATATCTCTTGCAACCTCCTAGTTATCGCCTAAGAGGTGTCAGGGGGAGATCCACGGTTTCGTAGAACCGCCAAACAAGTATATTTCAATAATGAGGAGGGGAAAAAATCCGCACGAAAGGAAGGTAAATCTACGAACGTCACATCCTGCGTCTTTTTTAAGGAAGCAAAAGAAAGCACAGAGGTCCTGGGGAAAGGGGAAATGGGACAAGGGAAGCAGGACGGAGGAAAAATTCCATAACCGTCCGGCGGGAGAGATCTAATATCTTAGGTGCGAGGTGCCGGAAAGGCGAAGCTCTAGCAACGGGGGACTACATGCTCCAGCGTCGGAAAAGGGGGGAAGGATGCCGCTACGTCGACGAGTGGAGAAAAGGAGACTAAACGGCAGGCGCCGATTTAAAGAGACACGATTCCTAATCTGTCGTTTCGAAGCGGTTTTACTCTCGAGTTGTCAAAAATCAGGAAAAGAGAGAGGACTAAACCCGGAGAGCGACAAAGAATTCAATGCCCGGGAGGTCAGGTCCTCCAATTGAGATTTTGCCGGAGGAAAGAGATAGAGGGGACTTCACGGTGGCAACGAAACTCTTGAGACAAGGGAACGCTCAAAGCCTGGGGTAAAATCGACGCGAAGCTTAAGGTTACGGAAAAGAGAAGCACGAGAGCAAGGGCTGAAAAACAGACGGGCCAGGAGGAAGACAAAGCGGCTGCTTAGTAGGGGGGGATGAAAAAACGCACTCTCCAGGGAGGAAAGATCGGGGCGGTGGAAGGCACTTCGTAATCTCGACTTGGGCTCAGGGGAAAAATTGAACAGAGGGGAATCAACCCAGAAAAGAGCAGAGTAACACTTTGAAACAAAACTCAGATACTGCCGGAGAAAGAAGCAATGGCATAGGCAAGAGGAATGAGGAGGAGGCAGCCAGGAGGAGCAGGGCACAAACTCTAAGGGAGTAAACCTTGAAAGGCTATGCGATCCTACGACCGAAAAGACGTGGGAAATAAGGCAGAGTCTATGTACCAGGGGCTTGGGAGACACAATGAGAGCTAGAGAGATTGGAAGGCAAGGCAAACTGGAAAAGAAAGGATAGAGTCGAGAAGGGCGAGATTCGTATGTGGAAAATTGTATATCCTTTGAAGGCGAAGGGGGGAGCAAACGAGGAAACCTCTCTTGATGTTAAAAAAGGAGCCGACAAAGAAAGGAAGACAGGAAGAAAATACAGCTTTGAGAGGCAGAGATCCTATAGTGGCGCGAGCCTTGAAAGGGTCTGGTCCTGCAAGCCGTTATGTCGAAAACAAGGGCCATTGCGTGGAAAGAGGGGCGCGGGTCAGCTACTGAGGGATCGATTGTCGAGCTAAAACCCGAAAGGGTGGGTACCTTGAAGCAAAAAGATCGGGACCTAAAACGTAGGGAGATGAGGAGTAAAAGAAAAGGATGCCCGTAGTACCAGGACCATAGATGCAGAATGAAAACACCTTCGCGCTAGAAACAGAGTGTAGAGGAGACAGTGAAACTCGCCGCAAAATACCACCTGTGGACGGCGACTAAGGAAAGGGGGGCTCGGTCAACAGTGGAGAATATTGACCGGTACCGCTGGAAAGCGGATACGCAACTCGGGCGGAGAGAAAGGTAGAATGCACTTTCCATCCCTAGCAGGGGGAGAAGAGGGCTGTTTGGGGAAAGGGTGGGAGAGGAGGCCGCTCCTCATCCCTGCTGACGGATGAAAAGAGGCACAATGCTTGAAAAACGGCGACTATCTCGCAGGGATACCTGAGGC
>Ga0179593_1288686_pt1 | contig 16009 bp, 21 predicted proteins | sample CZODoug2_1_08_16_FD_185931 | JGI IMG/M metagenome (GOLD analysis project Ga0179593, IMG submission 185931) | Vadose zone soil fungal communities from Angelo Coast Range Reserve, California, USA - CZODoug2_1_08_16fungal (PacBio error correction) | ecosystem: Environmental > Terrestrial > Soil >...
ATATTCAGACAAGAAACAACCGATGGAAAAGACAAGAGAGCGGTAGTGGCGATTACTTTTAACCCGACGAGGAGGGCCGAGATGCAGGTAGACCAGTGGGGAAAAAAGACCTGGGGGGAGACTGGGCTTTGAGAAATGGGTAGCCAGAGGAAATAGAAGGGGAGGGGGAAGGGGAAAAATGGCCAAGTAAATGACTCCGGAACGTGATCATAAGCAGGAAGGCGGATTTAAAGCCGGGGGCTAGAGACGGAAGAGGACACGTTGGCTCGGTACATTGGAGAGGAGCACTAATTTCTGTATTGGGGCATGTCGATGGTAAGAATGGTCTTGAAGGGGGAATTGCCGAGAAATGGCTGTTCAGAGAGAGAGGAAAAGGTCGTCGGGGGGGGTCGGGATATGGTTCACAAGTCAATTATCCTAAAAAAAGATCCGCCTCGGGAACGGGTACAGCGAGTACTCCACCTACACTTGCGACACATAACAAGGGGGGAGTTACTATCCCAAAGGGAAAACTACTACCAAGGGGGAATGAAATGATGGTGCGGACGGGGTGGGGGAAGATTTAAGCAGACGGCATAATGTATGGGACAAACCAACCCCAAAAACACACCCCACCCCAAAACCCCCCAAACCAACACCAAAAAAACACCCAACCCCAAAAAAAACCCACCCACCCCACCCAAAACAGAAACAAACAAAAAAACACCACAAACCAAAAACCAAACAACAGGCGAGGCTCAATTAGAAGCGCGAGGAGGAGTGTTATCGAGAAGGAAGGAGGGGAAAGGGGGCCCCAGGAAGGCGGTCGGGGGTAAACGGGGCAGAGAAAAGGTTAAGAAAATCAGAAGAACTCAGGGAGAGGGGCAGGGAGATGGGCTGTGTCAAGGACATCGACGTAAGCAAGGGAATGTTGTACCCTACACCTGGGTAAGAGAATATGGGAGGGAGGAACTTATAGAGGGGAAGCGACATAAATAAAGAAAGTGTTATCATGATCCCTCGACGGAAGAAGACGATTATAAATTTTCAACTAGAAAAACAGGCGATTACAGAGGCGCCAAACCCACAAAGCTGAGGAGTGCAATTCGAATCTTAAGGTATCAGCCCGTAGAGGACGCGGATAAGGGGTGGACGAGGCAAGCGGTGAGGCCTCCGGTGTGCGGGAGGGGGGAGCGTCGACTGCGAGGGAAAATTAGAACCCTACATCCGTTCTTTCGGTGAGGGGAGGATAGGGGGGGTGTCATCGGGTAGGAGGAACAAATCGGTACGGAGGGAGATCGATAACGCTTTTGCTTCGCGGATGTCGTCAACACAGATAGGCAAACAATACCTAACCACAACGCCAGGTCACGAAGTGAGAGTCTGAAGGCAGGACGCGGCTGTGGCCCCTAAGTAAATATGAGGACGGTCTCAAAAAGGGGGTGCAGGGGGTGGTCATGACAGGACGTAAATAATCAACTTCAACGAGTTGCGAAAATGGCCCTACTTTTAAAATGAAAAAAAGAAAAGAAAAGTCCAAAGAGGAAGACGGGAAAACGATTATCTACAAAAGGGGGGACTTCTTCACCGAGAGGATATAGAAAAAATAAAGACTAAGTCCAGGCCGCTTATCTGCACCTACTAACCTTTACGGACGATTGGCTACCTTTGAGAAAGAAGGAAGGGAGAAGGGAATTAAGGAGAGGGGCTTCATGGGAGGGGGGAAAAGCGACTGCCTCGAAAGTCGACATTATTTTTCAAGTCCCTAAAAAGAGAAAAAAAAGAAAAAAAAATTGGGGGTTTGGGAGGAGGCCGCCATGGGTTAAAAAAACAGACCTATTAATTTTTGAACAAAAAAAGGGTGCACAAATCCATAATGGGAAAGAGGCTTAAGGAGGGTCGAAGAGGATTTGGAGACAACTACGCGTAAAAAAGGTCGACAGAAGGGACCTAAAGAAGACTATAACGAAAAAAACCGGAGGGACAGCCCTAAAGTCTGGGGACATATCGGGGTTTAAAAAAAGCCGCCGGCCTAGTCTGGTGGGACGAATCGTTGAAGGGGTGAAAACGACCAAAGGAAGCGCATCAAAACGGCGGGACGAACAAAAAAAGTGCTAACGCACTACAAAAGTAGCTTCACGGGAATAAATCAGAGAAAAAAGTCTCTCTGCAACCTTCTACCGAGAGGGAAAGCGAGCCTAGCTAGAAAAGGGGAAAGGCCAACTCACAGAACACGGCGAAAAGGGGGGGGGAGGACATTCAAAATTCGAGATAGGAAGAGTGTCTATGGCAAAAGAAGATCGTAAGAGGAAGGGGGGGAGGAAAAGACTGCTGAGAAAGGCTGTCCTGAATAGGGAAGGGGTGACAGTGGCATAGGAAAACTTCACAGGGTCTCGAGGATATTCTATAAAGAGAAAGACAATGGAATTGGGAATTTTATCACTCAGGGGAAAGAGATAAAATATCTACTCAGATCCCGACAAGGACACTACTTAAGCCCTTTACTTAAGAAATAGATGGAAAATCTCGAAAGCACACGAAGGAGTAACCTACGATATCAATTAACACGAGCAAGGGGGGGTTCAGCTAGCGATTTACTGCACTCTATATCGAAGAAAGGGGGCAAGGTTCGGAGAGACACGGGAGGATGGACAATTAATAATAACACAACTGAACAAGAGAAAAAAGTTGGGAGAGGATTGGGGGAGCGCGGGCACATAACGGGATTGAAAATAACTTGAACTATGATGATCACTATGCCCCTAGTCCCGAAGAACACGAGGGGCCTGACATAAGCAATATACATAGAACAAACAAAATAATAAAGAAAATGAATGAATCCGGGTGATCTCATCGGCCTCTGCTGGGGGTAAAGGTATACTGGTGAGAGAGTAGTCGGGGAATGAAAGAGGATGTTCACGCATCGACAAAACAACCCCCAACGAGGGGGGGGGGGAAATTGATGAATTAGTACTCTGAAGTTTCCATAGAACCGAGGGGGATACCTGTCTGCACACGCTGACTGAAGTGGAAGAAGGTGCTTGGCTTTGATAGAGAGGAGCCGGGGAGAAGAGAGAAGGTATCATATGTTCCTTTGAGAACAAATGAGGAAGCCGTCCAGGGAGGAAAGCTTGGTCGGAGAAGGGGGGATCGGGGGGTACATGAGCAAAGGTTCGATTCTGAAAGGAAGGGTGATATGGAGGGGAGCACCGTGCTTGATAGGAGAGTCCTAGAGAAATAAATGCGTAGGTAATGAACAGGGGAGACCCAGGAGGAACACGAAGCTATAGCGAGTTCATTTGGTCCCTGGTCGGACTTACAATTATGAGAGTGAAAAACTGGACTTACTTAAGTAAGTCAAGGTTCCTACGAATTGGGACTGAAGGGCCCCATGGGATGAGAGGTAGTTTCGGGATAGATGGGGACGGTAATAGAGGGGGTGGGAACGATTAGATGACTGAGAATCTGGGGGTTAGTCCTGTCAGTCATTTGTACTAAATCAGTAGGGGAAGGGTCGTGGCTTCGGGTGAAGTGGGGTAGGTTAGAGGACCCAGTATTAGGGGAAAAAGGGTTAAGGGCAACAAAAAGGAAAAAAAGAGGCTACGACATCCTTCCGAGGGTGGTAAAACTCAAGTTTTACCTATGGGTGTAATAAGGTGAGTTAGCTATTATCAAGTTATTGATTGAAGAAGTTGCTGAAAAAATAGATCATATCGACATCAAACGTCAAAGAACTCCGCGAAAAGAGAGGAGAACAAATCTCACATTAAGTTATTTTACCTTTTGTGGAAAAAATCCTCGGGAGGGTTAGGACCATGGAGTGGAGACTAACAAAAAAAGGATCGTATGGGTCAAGAATCAAGGGGGGATACGTTTCAGTGCACCCGAAAGGACCCACCCCCGCGTCAGGAGACATCCCGTAGCGGAGGGGACCAGGATCTTCCGAGAAGAAATAAAGCATGCGTTGGGGAAGAAGGAGGAACACTCGGGTGAAGGAAGGTCTCTGTTCCACAAGAAAGATGGCTTACTAAGGAGATAAAGGAGAGAAAAGTCTTCGTGAAAAGGGAAAGAGGGGGGTCTGATAGCTGCCAGAAGGAGAGGTCATCTTCGATTATTGATTTCAGGGGAATACGAGGGGAAAAGGGGGGGGTCGCAAAGATCTGAAAAAAAAAAAAGGGTTGGAGGGACATCCTGAAGGGACGAATATCGGAGAACAACGGTACGAGACCGGGGGAAAATGCGGGATATCATGTGTGAAAGGGCTAGGTGGTTTATCGTGGTCGGTTGGGATAAGCCTCGAAGAATTCAGCTAGGAGTGCATCACAATACTTCAATCGGGGTGCATGGAAGATAACCCCGGCTCCGCGAAAGTTAGCAAGCGAAAGGAGGAAAGAGGGGAGTGGTCATGGGAGAAACCGAAGTCTTCCTCGGAATGAAAAACCGAGTAACAGAGGAGGAGTTACAGTTCGTAAGGAGAAACTATCGGGGAAAATATCGGGCTGCAAGATCGGGGGGGGGAGAAGGGGCCGACGTTAGGGGGTTGTACGAGCAGAAAGATACCAATCTGAGAGGGTCTTAACATTGAAAAAAGAAATCTTCTTCGGGTATCCTCAGGCTCTAAAATTAGGGAAGGAAAGGAATGCGCTGGAAAAAGGACGTACTTGGAAAAAGAAATAGAGGGGAGGAGCCACAAAAGGGGTCTGTCACATTCAGCAACTTTCATTAAGAAGAGAGGAGGGAGCACCGCCGTCCGGGAAAAACAAAAGGGGAAAGAGGGGGAGTCGAATGGTCTTTTACCAGCTTGGTGCCGGTGAAAAAAAATCGACGCAGCTCTGGGGAGGACATGAGCGAGAGAACGCCGAGAAGAAGCGTCTTGTGGAAGGGGAAGCCAGGAGGGGGAAAGGCTGGCACGGAAGATAACCAGCCCAGAATAAATCCTTCCATACCCGATGTTTCTTCGTGAGTTTTTAGGACCAGAAAAACAAAAATGATCGCTAGGGAGAAAAATCGTCCGGTTCATCGCGAGGGTCGAATAGTCTCTCGGAGGAAGATTTACGTGAGGAGGGAGGCCTGGAAAGGTGAAGAAAAGACGAAAAATGAAGGAGGGGGGGGAGGTGGGGGGGGGGAGACTGGGGGGGGGAAGCGTGGGGGGTGGCATGGTGGGGGGAGGTAAATGGGGGGGGGGGTGGGGTTGAAGTGGGAAGGTGTGGGCGGGGGGTAGCGTGGGAGGACAGCCTAACTAGCTGGTAGGGGGGTGAGGTCGCTAGGGGGCGTGAGTGAAAATGGGTGAGGGGGGGGGGGGGGGTGGGGAAAGAGGGGGGGTGGTGGGTCTAGGGGGGGGGGGGGGGGGGGGGGGGGGTCGGTTGGTAGGGGGGCTCGGTGTGGGTGGACGGAAAACGGGATGGGGGGGCTCGAGAGGAGGTCGTTCTCAAGTGTGGAGGGTCGCAAGGCGGGGAGCCTCGTAGATGGGCGGGGGTTGGGTGGAGTGTGCGAATGGGGGGGTGCGGTATAAGGGGGGAGGGGGTGGGACTGGGGGGGGGGGTGGGGGTGCGAAGGGTCTGAGCGGCAAGGGGGTCGGCGGCGCGGGGATCGCGGGAGGTGTGTGGGTGGAGGGGGGGGGGGGCGGCGGTTTTGGGGTGATATGTGAAACAGGGGGGTAGGCTGTGGGAAAAGGGGCGGGGCGGGGAGCTGTGGGGAGAGGCTTTCTTAAAAGGACTGGCGAATAGATATCGTCGGGCCGGCAAGTTCAGCTCAGAGGTCTTTGAGCAATTCTATCTCTCTCAAAAAACAACATGGAGTCTCTGGAAGATAATAATAAAAGTAGGTTACCATCACCCAGCTGAAGTCTGAGTACTCTGGGTGGCGAAGACTTTTAAAGAACGGTCCTGAAATGCCCGTATCTAGAGAAAGTTTAGAGAATGGTGTGGATCGTGTTGGGATTTTGCTAGGGAACTGGGGAAAATGGTGAGTATTTACTTCCGGGAAAAGATACTACCGCAAGTGGGGTAAGTGAGAAGGACCTTAAGGGGGTAGATTTGGTTTCCAAAAGCCCTGGGCGGGAAGGAGCAGACTTGGTGAAGAGGGCAATAACTGGGGGGTCTCGTAGTGCCTCACACGTAGGGATTAAGAAGGGGAGATGTAACAACTGGGCGGGTCATAAGTGAGCGCACGCTCAGATGTCGACAGACTTGAATTAAGAGTGGAAAAGAAGGCGTGATGGTAAAAGTGGAGGGTCTAAAGGGGGGAATGGAGCCGTAACGCCCCAAAGCGTAGAGGAAGATCAGGAGAGCCAGTTTCTACTAAGAGAGGCAGGGGGGGAGGTGTTAGGGCCTACCCTTGGCTGAAGAAAGAAGAGGGGGTAACTTGGGGAGTATCGGAATCTGTTCCTGAAAAGAAAGAGGTAATTTAAAAAAAGGGGATGATTCAATCGAGGTCGAGTAAGGAGGGCGTATGGAACTTGATACCCATTCACTGCGTAGCTAGGTGGGTGGTCAAAGTTTAGATTGTCAAGACGAGCGAAAAGGAACGCTCGTGCACTGTGGCCGTTTCTAGAGGGGGGGAAGCATCCGATAGGAATAGAGGGGGGTGGGGAGGGATTAACGAGCACCTTAAATGAGAGAGAACCTATTTATAAAAACTCACGATATTTTAGAAGAAGATAAGAGAGAACAGGGTGTAGAGGAGAAGAGAGCTAAAAAGGAAGCCGAGGTGGGAAAGTTCAGCGAATACGCGGTAGGAATAGGCCGGGACAAGAATATTAGTAAAGGGAATTAACCGGAGGCCTTGCATCCGATATACGAAGAGATAAGGTAGAATACGCAGGGAGAAGCTTTCTGCAACGGGGTAGGGGGGGAGGTTGAAGCGTGCAGCGTCAGGAAGAACTGCAAAAGGAACCCAGTTCAATAGGGAGGGGGCTAGTCGATTATCAGAGGGGGGTTAGAAAAAGGGATCCTTAAACCATACTCTATCTAGGAGCATTCTGTTCATTTAAGGACAAAGAGGTCTGTAGAGGGCACCAAAAGATATTCAGAAAAAACCTCGGAAACCGGACTTAAAGGGGTTAAGTAGAATAAACGATAGAAAGATTACGCAGTCCATCACAGAGAATCCTAGGCTGAGAAACAACAGGTCCTCAAATTGGGAGAAAAGAGGTTTTAAAAAAAAAATTGGTAGGAAACATGCACGGAAAGACCAAAGTAAAAAAAAGGGACGTTCGGAAAAATCGAGAAAAGGAGAGTCCTTCACTAAAAAATACTGAAGAGAACAGGAAAAAAGAAGGCGAAAAAGGAGAAAGCCCTGTAAAGGTTGCACGGAGGCGCCTCGGGATAAAAAAAAAAACCGTATGGGGAAAGAGCAGGGTCTCTGAGAAGGGTTCGGGCACTCAGGGACGAAAAAAGGTTTTTTTTTTGGTGCTCAGCTGAGAGGGGGAAGAAGTCAAATTCCGGGGTGGGTTCGTGCAGAGGTCAAGGAAAAGGAGAGAGGTAACAAAAGGGCATCACGAGGAAATGGAGAGCTTAGAGGGGAGGAGGTGCGCGAGTTTGGAGGTCAGAAAACTTAAGCTGACAGATGGGTAAAACTAGGAATTAGGAAAAATAATCAGGGATCTGGAAAAGGAGGGAACGTAACCCCTAACGAAACCGGGGGAAGAAGAGGAAACAAAGAAGGGGGAAGTGGATAGACTATTTGGTGTCAGTTTTCAACCCAAAAAAACTAACTCCGCTACAGGATGGGAAGCCGCCAACGTCACTATGTTCTCCACTCAGAAGAAAAATAGTCCAAAGGAAAATACAGTAAAGAACCAACAGTATCGAGACAAGTCTAAAGATAGGTTTCAAAGAGAGACCCGCTGCTCTAAGCAAAACCCATGAGTAAAAGGGAAGGGGGAAAACCAAACCAATGTTCTCCTTTAAGGTCACCAAAAGGGAAATTAAATTAATACGCGGGCAAGCAAAAGGCAAGACTGCGGTAGGAAAAGAGGGGGGAACTAATCAGGGGCTGTGAAAGGTTTAAGGATTCAAACAAGTGAAGTCGAGAAAAAAGAGAATCACGGGGGAGAAATGGACTAACGTCAGGGGGGAAGAACGCGAAAGGGGCCAGAGGGAGACAACCTACCCTACTCTAAGACGGAAAACCGGACATCCCTCAGACAGACAATCGATGTAGAGGCCAGAAAAAAACTGCAACTTAGGGAAGAAGTCTATGTCTAGCAATTGAACGCTATCAAACGGTAAGCAATCGACATAACAGCATTTTGTAAAAAGCGAAGGGAGATGCCCAGCGTGCAGAAAAGGAAAGAGACCACGATTTAAAATGGATTGGGCGGCGCGAGTTTGGGAGAGAAAAGTCAACAGATTCGGGTTCAGCCGACGAGGCATAAAGACAGGCGAATGAGAAGAGATTCAAAAATGTCAAAGATGCAACAAGAGGTCGGTTCAAATCAAAGATCAAAAAAAACAGGAGAATAAATGGAGGTCCCGGACCGCATAGAGTTTCTCTTGAAAAGTCCTAGATGATCAGCAATGAGCAGGGGTAGGATAGCAGGCGTAGAGGAACTCGAGGGGTCCACTAGCCAACCCTGAGACTCAATCAGGTTCAACATGGGGTAAGATTAGTACGGGCCGGTTGGGGGGAAAGAAAAAGTAATCAGGAATCGAAAAGGGGTCAACCAACACAGAGAGAAAAGGAAGGGAAGGGGCATGGGCTGGGAGAAGAAGAGCTTCAACAGTGTGATCTACTTAATAAGGGGCCTTGAAAGTGGGGGGGCTCTTAAAAGGAGTCTGGAAGTAAAAAGGAGGCTGGGAAGAAATATTAATGGGGGGGGTGAAAAGTCTGGAGAATTTAGGGGGGATTAAAATGTGAAGTAGGAAAGAAAGTAGAGGAAAGCTTTACTCTATAAAGCTCGCGAATAATTTGAAAGGCTTGAAATTTGTCGGGGAGCAATAGGAGTCCAGTAAGGGGAATCGGAACCTTGGAGGCCCTGGTCCTTAAGCTTTCGGAATCTTATCAGAAACCTTTTCTTATCGAAAGGAAATACCAGGAACTACATTTCGAAAGGGTGACCCCCCTAGGTGCTAAGGGTCGTCTTAGGTCGTGAGTCCGGTTTTTCAATGCTGGTTTGACCGTGTTGCAAGTAGGGTATACTGTTAAGAGGGTTTGGGGGGGCCTATTCCTGAGGTGACAAGCTGTGTGTGGCACTGTCGGGGAGAAAGCTGTACGGTTGGGGGTGGGGAAGAACCATAGAAAGTACTTAGGGCTTTAATGGGGGGAAAAATAAAAAAGGCAAGATTCGAGAGGAATCGGCCGCTTGGATTTGTGTCCAACATAATAGCAAGTTAAAGAGCTAGGGTTTGGACTATAATTCCTTTAGGCGATGATCACCTGGGGGACGGGAAAAGAAAGTTATGAAAAGGTAGCGGGTTAAGGGGGGGTAAAAGAAACCGAATCTCTCTTCATCTCTCACATTAAAGTTCAGGAGGGGGAGTCTTTGGGGAACCAAACGGGGATGGGAACATGGCAAAATCTCCCAACCTATTTTTATAGGGGTGTAGGACAAGGAGTCGGAGGAAGGAGCAGATCTCTTCTCCGCCAATAGAGATCATATCATCAGTGCAGAGGAATACCGGAGTGTAAAAAATCACGTAGACCTAACGGGGAGTTGACACGGAAATTATATTGGTGAATATCCTTCTACTTTAAGTTCTCGTAATCAGGGTTAGTCAGGAGAATTTTCGTTAAAACTAAGTGTAAGGAGGAAACCTTAAGGTACGCATGGTATTCGGAGGGGGGTGGGAAAAGGGGGGCACCAGCTTTAGGTAAAAACTTAGAACGCTTACAGTTTGAGTAGGTACATTAAGAAGGAGGAACGTTTCTTCAGAAAGACTTTAAAGAACCTAGGGACGGTCGGTGGTCGAAGATAAGGTGGTGACATTATCTGGTTTGGGAGGGGGGGTTGGAGGGGTGTTTCTACAGACGACACAATCGGCTGGAGAGCCACCCTAGAGAAAAACGTAACTCTTAAAACTTCTGGCCTGATCAGAGCTTTGGAATCGGATGAAAGCGGGAGGTCCTTTCTCTCGCCCCCGCCGTTTAGTCAAGCTTGGTCCGCAAACCGGCGACACCGGGGCGTAGGACAAGATTTGGACGGGGAGACTGCCACTCACGATAGTAGAGGGGGCAGAAAAAGAGGGGGGGGGCAATGTCTCTCTGGGAAAGGGGTTGTGGAAGTCAGAAGGAAAAAGCAGAAGGGCGAACCTTGATCAAAGAGGAAAAGGGAGGAGTCGAATGCGAGAGAAAAAGGAGGGGGGTCTAAAAAGGCGCTACAAGAAAGTGCCAAGTCTAATTAAACATCCACGCGGAGATGAGCACGACTTGGAGGGAAGACAAAAAATAGGAAGGTAGAGATTATCAGTTACTCACAGAAGAAGGGGAAAGAAGCAATGCGGCCAGGAAGCGTGGATGTCGAGGGTCAAGGGAACTTGCAGTTTGACGAAAAAATCTTCCTAAGTGTAGGCCCCTTCTTGAAGTCAGAAACAGACGCCGCAGAAAAAAGCGGCAAGGGAAGGGGGAAACAGTATCTCGGGAATGGAAGGCACCCGAGAGGGAGGGGGGGCTCTGTAAAAAGAATCCCCATAGGAAATAAGCACATAAAAACGAGGGGGGGGGTCGTCGGGACTGTTAGAAGCTACACGACTTTATTAGTCTGGGGGACGCCACCCCATGAGGAGCCTTTCAAAAGAGAGTCTGGGGGGACGGGGAGGACAGCGGGTAAAAGGCTGGAGGGCAGACAAGACGATACAACCGAAAAGAAATCATGGACCGAAGGAGGAAACTAATGGCGGGCGGACAAAGTGGAAACAACTAGAAAAAGGGGGAAAAAAAGCGACCCTAAAACCGACGACAGAGTGGATTCCTACTATCATTTCGGGGGCCCGCCGCAATTTCTCTCTCTTCGCGGCGGGAGAAAGCTATATCCTCCGGGGACGTCATGAAGAGTGAAAAAGGGTAAAAAAAAACGCGCGACAGCTTGTTTCCCTTTCATAAAATTAGAGAAAATGGTCTCTGGTGTAGACACACCCCCCAGAAAAAAACCAGGGGAGTGGGCAAAACCGGGGAGATAGACCCGTTTGCAGGGAGAGGCCAAGCCGGGAGGGTACTACTACCGAAGAGGAAGGGTTAGCCTATAGACGTTAGCCAGAATAAGAACTCAACAAAAAAGAGGGGTCAATAGCTAGTCCAAACACTCCGCGAGGGCAAGGGAAAAGGGGCTCGTCTTCTACTCCTGGGGGAAAAGAAAAGTCCCTGTCCTAGCACGGCACACTTAGGGGAGGAACAGGGTTGGCACTCCGGGGTTTCTCGGGGGGGTAGAGGACACGAGAAATGAAAAACGGAAACTTATGGGACCATCTTATCTAACGAAAAGGGGGAAGGGCGTCAAAAGGGAATAGTCTTAGAGTCCTCAAAGCAAGGAGAAAGAACGTAGATCACCTTTTATCTGTAATCCAGGGGGAAGGGAAGCAAAGAGGGTGTCTAGGGGAGTCAGTGATGGAAAGAGTTCTTTCATAGGGGGTGGGGCAGTGCTCACTCTCAGTCGGGAAGGAAAAAGCTCTGGTCAGGCGTGGATGTGCTGATTGGGTAAAACGCCATGAAAAAAGGGACATCTCTTCCTATGCTACCGGGGACAAGTCTAAGTTTCACCCTCTATCAGGGGGGGTGGGGGAGGGGGATAAAAAACCTGAAAGGAACAACAGCGGGGGAGGTTGTTAGGCGGGGGATGGGCTGGTCCGATAAGTCCTGCGGAAAAAAAGGGGCCTGAAGAGGGGGAGGGACAAAGGAGATTAGGGTCTGAAAGATGAACATTGTGCATGCATCATAGCAAGGAGGATTGTTAAAAGAGATGGGTCAAAAAAAACTCGACAGAAACCTTTTCATGCCACTGCGATGGGATGGAAGAAGCATCCGATCGAGGCCGTTGGAGGGAAATGAAGACACAGGATTGGCTGAGGGAGGGGTCTAATGGGGGAACGGGGCTCTCATCAATCAAAGGACTTTACAATAGAAAGAAGAAGAAAGGGAGGGGTTGACATAACAAGGTCATTCTTCGGAAAAAGACGCTGACAGTTGAGTCAACAGAATCCCGAGACTTCAGGCCAATCCGAGGGAAAGAAAAGACGGAAGGCAGGGGGAGGGAGGGGGTCGTAAAAAGAAAAAGATAAAGAACTTGACCTCTGAAGTATTCGAAGTTATGAAGAGAGGGGTTCAACTTCAATAGAAACAGCGCGGGGACGCGCGCAATCGACAGAAAGAGCAGGCTGTCAAGCTGCCTCACCAAAACTAAGAGAAAGCCCGAGAAACCACACATCGCCCTACCTGAAAAAATCTTCTAATAGATCGCCCAGGGTTCACGGTTAGATCAGCGCCCGCACGGAAATCGTACCAGGGAAGGGAAGGAAAAAGTACTCTGGGGAGGAAATTTTAAAGAATTTGGTCCCCTTCCAAGAAAAGAAGAAAAGACAGGGGCAAACGGAGGAGAAAGACTATAGGGAAAAAAGATTAGTCTCAACTAAAGAGGAAGGGGGGGGAAAGGTCCAAAGAGGACATGATGAAAGGGAAATCATAGGAAGGACCAAAGAAGGTAGACCCTTGAACCACTCCTTGAGCGAAGATGAGAAGAGGTCTGAAAGAAGGGAAAAGAGGCCGAGAGGATCTAAAGAAGGAGTAAAAATATTTGTCCTACCGACACCGGGGAATAAGGGGGGGGTGTCGCCTAGGGAAAGTATGGGGGAAAAAAAAAGTGTAAAGATCCTAAACGGGAAAAAGGTGAAAGTGTCGAGGTATTATTTTGGGGTAGGTGGAGAAAACGAGTCTCTAGGCGGATAAAGTTCTCAGATAGAGACAGGGTAACGAAGCACCCAGAAGAAGGGGAACCTTTTTTATCCAGCCGCCGGAGGGATGGGGGAGGTGTAGCCTCGCATGGGTGAAACGACAAAGCAACAAAAACGGCAGGTTCAGGAAAGAAAAAGGAAGAGGCGCCAGGGAAGAAAAACGAAAAAGAAAGTAGCGTGAAAAAAAAAAAAGATGCTCAAACATTCTCTATCTAAAAAATGTGAAAGAGAGGGGGAGAAAGAACCCTATAGATAACATCAAACAAGAATAGGCAGCACCGAGGGATTCTAACAATGTCACTCAGGGAAGGACGCTACGCCCAGAGCACTGGGGCTTGAAAAATAAAACAGAAAGGGGATACCTAGGGGCGATATCCTCTTCTTTCCGAAGAGGGGTAAGTTAGATTATTCCCCCGGTGAATGCATAATGGCGCCGAAATTAAGTGAAGTGAAAAGGAAAAAGGACTTCTAACCTATCAAAGAGAACTACCGCGCGAAACGGAAAACGTAAGAACATAGCTCGACTCCACGGCAATTACTCCTCCTTCATATCCTCAGCGCAAGGGAGAATATAGGAAGCGGAACTTCAAGCTCAAAGGGAAGGAAGCAGGAGGAGGCGGATGTGGATGGGAACTTCAACTGGGGGGGGGGGGGTGGCAAGAGTACAATTTCTACCAGTCTTTCGGCGGGAGGGAGGGGGTGGGGACTGGAGGAACTACTGCGAGGGTGCAAACCAAAAGAGAGGTGCAGAAAAAACCAGGCTAAAGATGTAGCAGGGACAAAGCAGAGAGAACCAGAAAGAAGAGCAGGTCCACAGCCAAACACCACCCCACAAAACCACAAGGAACAAAAGGAAAGGAAAAGGTATTGGTCTCAGGGGAAGGGGCCGCGAGGTTGAAAAAATAAAAGCACCGTCTTATCTAGCAAGGGGTCTGGGGGGGAGAAAGTCGGATGGGTCTGGAAAAGCTAAGGGCGAAAAACGCGCAACATGCCGCAAGTTAAACATGGGAAAGGGGGTGAGAGTAGGGAGGAAGGGGGGGAAAAACTTTCACAATCCCTCTCCAGGGGGGATCAGTAATCGGTGGAGTAGGGAGGGCGGGTAGTATCGTCATAAGGGGGCTAGGACGGAGAGAAGGAGAGAAACAAGAGGGAGGATAAAGGAAGAACCTTGAGGGTCTTAAAGGTTCGTTTTCTTCTGATGGAGGAAAAAGTTAAAAAGAGGGCTCGTTGATGGTTAAATGCAGGGGGGATCATGGCGACCTCAGCAGCGCGAAAAATCAAATTGGGGAGGAGGGAATACTTGGGGGGAAACGGGAAAACTGAGGTGCGGACCACGACGATAAAAAAGAAAGGGCAGGTCGCCCTTGTACTGCAGTTTTCTGAAGATTGGGGAAACGGGGTAGTACAGCTCTACCTGGGGTGTCAAGGGAATGGGGGAAACATCGTCTTGATGAGGGTAGTTTATCGGGTTGGAATCCTTGGATTCTGTGAAACGAAGGTCAGTGAAGAGCAGGAAAGTTTGTTAGGTTCCAGGAAGTACAACAGGCAATTAGTAGTTGCAGGGAGGGCCCCATCGTGAAAGGGTGGGAGTGTCAAAATCTTGGTTATTCTGGTATTTAGGGAAAAAAAAAAACTATTAGATAAACGCAACGGGGAAGGACGGCGGGGTTAAAAAACAAATATAGCAAAGGGGGAAGTTGCTGGTGTCCGGTAAAGAAAGGTTTCAGGTAAGGGTACTTTATCATAATTGGGAAAAAGATAAGCGAAGGGGGGAGCAGTACGCAGAGAAAATATCTGAAGCAGCTCACATTACCGAGGCGGTGTAAAAGAGTTCCAAAATCCTAGGGAGGGGGGGCCTGGGAAAGTGAAAAAGAGAAAAACGTAGGGTCGGGGTTTACGGGAGTCAAAATTTCGAGGGGAAGAATCCGCAGGGTGCAGGGTTTCCCTCCAAGGCGAGAGATCAAAAGGGTCAGCTTCTCTGCTGGGGAAACAAGAAGGGGGGGTCTACGCCTTTCTGTGGTCCAAGAAAGATCCGGCTATAAGGGGGTCCGGGACCCAGGAATAGAGATCAGGGGGGCTCAGAGAAAGGTCTGGACGACGAAATCTTTGAGAAGAAAGGAATTCATTACTAGTCGTCTTCAATTCTTGGGCAGAGGGGGAAAAGACGGTCGGAGGCAACCCTTCGGAAAAAAACGTGGGAATAGGAGGCACCTCCTGAAAGGGGGACGAGGAAGAGGCAGCACGGAATCTTTCAGCAATGAGAGACAGTGCTGTAATGGTGGGGCGACTGTTTTCCAGCGTTGGGGGGCCAGACGGGAAATCAGCCCGATGGTCTGGATAAATAGGCGCGACGGAGGGGGAAGTGAAGACGAAAAAAAGCTAACTAAAGGCCCATAAGTGAGAAAAGAAGGGGGGGGGAAAGTCCTCGAGGAGTAGGAAAACGCCCAGCCACCTGAACGCCCATCAGAGGGACCGAGAGGTTGGCACTTCGAGAATGTAAAGGCTGAAAAAAGTGGCGAAGGGGGAGAACGGGAGCGGTTGGGGGGGGCTCAATAAAGTAGGAGAAAGACCAGCGCGTGGGAAAAGGATCACGAGGAGAGGGATCCTCCTAGCGCGAGAACCTATTGGGGACGAGTGAAAAGGAGATAGGTAAGAAGTACCATCCTGAGAGGAGAAGCTCAACGTTCGGTATCATTCAAAAAGCGGAAAAAGAGCAATTGATGCGAAATCCGGGGGGAAAGAAGGAGCGGTTATTCTATGGATTAACAGCTTGCGTTGACCTCACAAATAGCAGAAGGAAGCGAGGGGGAATGATAGAGTCGGCAGAAGACTCCTGACGACGTTGATGTGCATTGCGCAGCCAGGGAAGAAAATCTTGCAGGGACTGCTCTTGAAAAATCCCCGCTCAAAGAGTGGACCAATTGGCAAAAAGTGTGAGTCGCATTTGTCAGAAGGAAAAAGATATAGTCAGGGTTAAAAGGCGGAAGGGTCATCTATTGGTCTAAGAGGCACGAGGAGCTGTAGGGACCTGATTTCCACGTCAAAAGAGAAAAAGAAGAGAAGTCAGATCTTGGGAGAAACGAAAGAAATGCTCAACTTTAAACAATGACGACCAGGGAGGGGGAAAAATCTACAAGGAAGAGAGAAGG
>Ga0179593_1360198_pt1 | contig 16009 bp, 15 predicted proteins | sample CZODoug2_1_08_16_FD_185931 | JGI IMG/M metagenome (GOLD analysis project Ga0179593, IMG submission 185931) | Vadose zone soil fungal communities from Angelo Coast Range Reserve, California, USA - CZODoug2_1_08_16fungal (PacBio error correction) | ecosystem: Environmental > Terrestrial > Soil >...
GACAAAAATTTTAGCCACTGCGGGCTAAATGCCAATAGAAAAGAAGTCCAGGGAAACGGGAAGTCGTAGCGGCCCCAAGACAGGAGGGAGGGGCAGATCTCAGCAAAAGCCAAGGCCTTCTCCATGGACAGAAAGAAGCGTCATACTCGGACATAGGTCCAGCCATGAAATGGGGGGGGGACGCAGAATAAGAGGGCGTGTTACGCCGGAAGTAAAACACCGGGAGGGATAAAAGTAAACTGGGAGCAGGGAATTCAAAGTGTTAACGAGCGCAGATGAGGTAACGGGTCTAAAAAAACCCTTTTTTCCTAACGGCAAGAGGAGGGCAGGGATTCCTCAAAGAGTGTGGAGAAAAGTAGCCCTCGGCAAGAATCAGAAACATGATAAGAAAAAAAACGCAGGAGAAAAAGAAGAACTCTCACGCCATCAGCCAAAAAAAACGACGAAGGAAAAGAAAAACATAGATTGACCCAAAGATAGTGAAGAGGGCCTGTTTAAGTAAGCTTCTCCCAGATAAGGAGAGAATAGGGGGTGGGCGAACCACTGATTCAGATCCCGGAAGGGGCGAATCTCCAGGTCTCGGATAGCCAAAGGAATCCTGTTTCGCTCCCTGTATTCAGAGCTGACGACGCTCGAAGGAAAGACCATAATACGCCGCCCACTCAGAAGCCAGACACAGAAGAGAGGCCTAGGAGACGGTCCCTCTATCCAGACACATTAGGAGAGGGGAATTGCCAGTGGAAGCTGCGTAGCAAAGAGAACATAGATCGTCATAAGGACAAAAAGGGGATTGAGTCTCGGCGTCGGAGCCGTGCACGTGGTCAGGCTTCTCGTAGAGGTTAGACGGCGTGGGAAGGCAGGACGTGACAAGCTCGACGGAGGAGAACCGGGCCGGAAAGGGTAGAGCACAACGGAGTCGTTCCTTGTTACCGTTTTCCTTCCTCGAACGGTACGAAAACGACGCCGCGGATGGGGGAATGAGGGAGAAAGTGGAAACAAGACGGGAAAAAGCCGGAGGATATTAATACGAACGGACGCGAGGGTTTCCGTCACAGACAGGGTTTTAGGAAAGCAAAACCAGAGGAAAAAAACGGGAACAGAAACTCGAAAAGGAAAGTGGGCACGGGGCGGAAGACCCGACTCGTCCGGCCCGCGAAAACAAAGAGAAAGGGGGAAGCACGGACGGCAGCATCTACGATATGAAACGTCCAAGGAGCCGTGGACGACACACCGAGTCGCGTCCTCGGGCCGAAGAGCAAAAATCAACGTGCAACGTACACTCAAGCCGCGCCAAGACTCGGAAACCGGGGGGAGTTCGAACACTGGACTGAAAAAGTGCTTCAAGTGGTTTTACGGCCTTGCCGCCCGACAAAAGAAACTGCCGCAGCAATAACTAGGAAGCTGGTCTGCTGATGGAAAAGGGAAAGGGAGGAAAGGAACCTCACGCACCTGAGGGTCCTCGGGGGGGTAGGCATCCGGGGGGACTTTATCTACCCCTTTGGTTGAAGGTACGTCACAAGGGGTGGAGAAAAAAAGCAGGTATAAAAAATCCGGCAACCGAGCGCTACTATAGAGGAGAAAAAAGGGAATCAAATAGGGTGAAGGTCTATCAAATTCGAACGAAGGTCAGAAATATTCGGCAGCGAAAGAACCCGGCGGCCATACTAGTGGTTAACTATACTGGGGGTGTAGATTAGATTAGGGTCTTCAGTCTAAGACGGGCAAATGTTACCATTTCAAAGAATAAAACCCTACGGAGCCACACGCTCTCTAGCATAAAGTCCGAGATACCACTCCGACAGGGCCCCGGCTCCGCCATCTGTGTGAGGCTATGGGATTGAATTGAACTCCAGGGGCAAGGGAGTTGCTTGGTGACTACTGGAGGGGGAAACTAAGGTAAAATAGGAGCGGTCCAGACGGAAGTTTCATGGGGAAAATGTTCCATCCTATCGGCCGCCACAGGCGTAAGTACCTTCCGACGTCAAGGCTAACTGCAAAAGGAGTAGAGGAAGGGACAGAGAACCTCTCGCAGCACAAACGGGGGCGCAACCAAGGGGAGCGAGGTCCGGCAAGAACAAGGGGAAGCAATTCGTAGCCGTCGCATAAGGAGTACACTTCCCGCTGCATTACAAACAGGCACATACTCGAGATTCCCTCAACCTGGCTGCAGCTCCCCAATTTGAGAGAAAAGGGTACAAACAAGAAAAACTATAGAAAAAAGGAGTAGAAGTGACGCCAGAGCCGATGTGGGACCTCACAAAAAGAAAGAGATTCATTCAGACGGATGTGAGTACAGAAAGGAAAAAGGTGACCGTGGGGGGCAGGGGGACCTCTGGGTTCCCTGATAGGTGTGGTGCCGGCTGCTACAGAGGTTAACGACCAACAGAGGTAAATGCGTATCTCAACAAAACATGATAGGAGATAGAAGAAACGGTAAAAACGGGAGTGCACTTTCTGAGCAGCTTTATCCTCGTCTGGGATAAGGGCTAGGAGAAAACAGATCCTCTAATGGCTAATCATACTGCACAAAACAAAATAACGTGGTCAACAAGGCGTCGCTCGAAAAAGAGGAGGAGCGGGAAAAGCGGTTTAAAGGTAGATGTGGTACTTTGAACAGCGTTCTGTGAGGAGGGCAGAAGTCGGGGTTACCCAGGTGCAGGGGGGGACGAAAGACCGAGGAGAAGTATTACAGTGGCTTGGTAGTCTGGGGACTCGGGGACTGAAAAGATGGAAAGTTCCTGCTTGTGGGGGGTGGGGGGTGGGGGGGAAAACATTCTCTTCCACGAGCGAAGGACCCGACTGGACGAAATGGACGTCAGTTCCATTGGGCATTCACAGCAAAGGGAAAGGAAAAAGCAGTCAAAGGGGGTCTTGACGAGGACAAAGTCTTACCCATACGCGTCTCCATCCAAGCCAGACTGGCGCAAGGAGGTCAACACGAGACTCCTGGGGAGATGAATCGTAAATTTTAGACATGAAAAATAGCTAGAAACGAGGCGATCCGTCTGTTTTCGCCCAATAGTCATGCGTGGATGCACGGGACAGCGGAAATGAAGACAGAGCACGCGCCTCTACTAGTGACAAAAAACGGCAAAAAAACGAAAAGGGCAGGCCTATGTTCATACGATGTACGCCGATTATGTTGACTCTGAGATAGGCCGCTCACCGGCGGGAGGGCACTAATTGAGGAGAGCGGCTTCCGCTCTTTTCGCTGATTAAAATAAGAGCCGTGGTAGCCAAACGGAGTCCCTTCCACCAGTTCGGGGGAGAGACCCTTTCCGAATGGGCAGGGAACAGACCAGGAGACTTTCCCTTGCGGAAAAAACAGGGGAGTTAGGAGGAGACCATGCCAGGCTTAAAAAACGACTTAAAAAGGCCCTTCATTTGAGACGGCGTAGGAAGGGGGGGGGGGGGAGGACTGGGTGCAATCTTCAAAGTCCGGTAAAAAAATCAAACTGGGAGGAGGACGTGTGAGACGGCCGTGCCATTCAGGGACCGCCCCCTGGAAATGAAAGGGCTGACTTCACATTGTAAGGAAATCACGGGAGCGCGGACTACTACGACCTGCTGGAGGAGACGGATAAATAGAGAAGGACGGGAAGGAAGGGGATATTTTTAGAATCCTCTACGCAGGTCAGGCAGCTGAAAAGTTTCGATGGCGTCAGCGTTAAGAGGTGGGCGGCGGGAAGCACAGTTCTTCATCCGTTCCTTTAAGAAACCGGATCGTAGGAAAACCAAGAAGGCTCAAGGCAGACCTTAAGCCGTGGGGTCAAAATAACTTCACGAAAAAGTGTCATCCGGAAACCCGACGTGGTTGAAGAAAAGCGCTCTGAAAAAATTATACTACCTGTACCAGACTAGGGGCACTTGACGGGAAAAATAGAGGGAAGAACGCCGGCACTTCAAACCGGGGAAAAAAAGAGATAGGGAGAAAGGAACAGGAGATGGGGGGGGTGGGGGCAGAGGGAAGGACGAGTGTCGAAAATTCTGCAAGCACTTCACTCACTCTCCGCACAGGGGAGAAAGATGCCGGACCATGCCTCCTCGGATCGCGGTAGGGGTGCTGTCGTGAATGATGGGGGAAGGGAGCAGGAACGGCGCACCTGTGGCGTTACTAGTTCCCACAATGCAAAAAAGAGGGGGTGCTACCCGGGGGAGAGAAGGGGAAGGGTAGGCGCTCTCCTACGTTTGGCAAAATTGAGAGGACCTAGGGGGGGGGAAGAGCGGCGGAAAACGGTCACGATGTAGCTCTTTGGGTGTCTCCTTTTGGGTTAAGGGAAAGGACGAAGGAGAGAGGCGCTCCTTCGTAGGAGAGACGAGGGTGGTCGGCGAAAAACCGGCTTCTGTTTCCTGTAGAGTCACTACAGGAACACAGAGGGGTCCTAAAGTGCCCAGTGGATCGTAGGGAACAACGGGGGCTGGTCAAATCATGCCGCAATGCAGGAGGGGGTGTAACGCCCAGAAAGGCGACCCGGTAAAAAAAGGTAGTACAAAACCAGCCAAACGTTAGCACGTACACGAAAGGTGAGAATGATCGGCGGGAAGAAAGGTGCGAGGGCAGCAGAGCAGGGAGGAAGGATGGGCTTCGATTAGAATCCCTTGAAGAGGGTGAGGGAAGGGGACGGGTATAGGGGTATGCCAAAAGGTCAAGATTTCATAACGTTTGGCTGGTAACGTGTGGGAACAAAACGCGCCAACAGTTGTAGGGCGACCCTAACTGTGGAAAAGAACTATGAAGCTGCGAAGATAAACAAGAAATGGAGGTAACCTGTACCAACTGACACAGAAGAAACAGTTCCCTCCTCCTTCTCAGGGAGGGGAGGAAATACCTTAACCCTTTGAACTGACTGGAGAGAAGTTTTCAAAGGAGAAAGGCTGATCACCGGATCCTACAACCGTCTCAACTATGAGTTTAGTCCTGCTGACACGACTGGGGTTGAAAGGAGGTGAAACGAAACGATGTCCGGGAAGAATATTCGAGCCGGAAAGGCTGTCGCGGGGAGGATCGGCGTGTCCCAGTAAGTAGAAGGAAGATAAAAGAGTAGCTCGCCTGAAAAAAATCGGTGGAAATCAACAATCGCCCTCGATGCTATCAAGAATCGTATCTGAGCGAAATCAGGTAGGAGGGGGGATCCGCTTCACACCTATGTATGAAAATGTCCTTCTGAAAGGGGAAAAATCGGAAAGATTGTGTCTTTGCTTTAAGTCTCACGTGAGAAAGGATAAAAACGCCTCTTGTATCAGTAAAAAGAACAATAGAGTCTTGAGGGGAAACGCTACGCGGCAATAACAGTGAACTACCCTGAAAGGGTATCGAGTATCCGCGGGTCCGGTCAAGAAGATAGGCATATTGTCTGGTTGCAAAAGGGCTCCTTGAGGACGATGGAAAGGAACTTTCTTCTCTCCAATCATACTCTCGAACGAGGAATTGAAAGAAAGAGTGGCGGGAAGAAACCGGAAGAGACTATGCAGGGGCAAAGGACAACGTGAACGTGAGGTTGAACAGACGAAACACCTGCGGAGGAAGGGGGGAACGCGCGACGGGCCCGTGGAAGAAGAAGGGAGCGCCAGGCCAGTAAAAGAGGCGGGGACGTCGAGAAGTTGTAGTCTTTTGAGGGGTCAGGAAGCAGGAACAGAAGACACACCGAACGGTGCGTGTAGACACAAAAAAATTCATGACAAGGGTTAGCGGCAAGGGAGTCGCTCCTCCCCCAGGTCGGCGGAAAGAAAAAAAAGTCAAGAAGAAAAAAAGAGCGAGGGTGAAAAGTGGTCCGGGCAACGGCAGGTCCTCCACCTTCGGAGAGGCCGAGACGCCGGATTTAATCCGCACACGCCAAACCTAAACGGAGAACGAAAAGCGGAACCCTAATAAAGGGAGACGGCAGCATCTGCGAGGGAAGGGGGAGATGGGTGGAACAGCGAGTCCGGTTGAGAAACCCAGCAGGAAAAACAACTACGGGTCGGGGGGCCCGGGTACGGCGTGGGGATGGGAAAAGGGTGGGGGGGGCAGGCGTGGAGGACTCATCGGTGCGGTCTCAGAGGGACGGAGGTAAGCCACGAAGCTTGAGACCGGTTTGTGGGGCAGATCACAGGGGGGGGCCAAGGAAGGGGCTGGGCGGGGAATCCTCGGGCTAAAGGAATCTATAACCTGAAAACGTGAACGAAGTCTCAGAAAGAAAAGAATATCGGCCCTCGTCTTCGCGCGCCGGAAAAAAGGAAGCTCCAAAAAAAGTACTTTCCAGGGCCAGAAGTGCACATCTTTAAGAACCGGATACGACTGGTCGCGAAGTACTGGAATAAAAAACCTGAGGGGAAAGAATAGGGAAATATGAGCCCTCCGGGTTTCAAAAACCAGACGATCAATACCTTGCAAAACGGAACAGGGTGACCTCTCTCGTCACAAAGGAACACAAAGCAAAAAAAAGATTCGACGCCCCTACGCGGCAGAACCAGAACTCTCCGAACGCGAGGCAACAAGAAAACTCTTTACCCCAGCTCGCTGCCGGGCTGCCTCCACAAAGGGGAGAAGTTTTTGTGTGCGCCCAACGATATGATTAGAAAGTCAAGCGCGCCGGGGGGCGAGAAGACGGCGGAGACCAACGAGGGTGTTCATCGGGGACCTAGTCGAAGAATCTTCTCGAGGGGCCGCTCCAATCACTTAACGCCAGCCACAAACTCCGGACAGCCACCAGCCCGCGATCCGATAAAGGCTGGCCCGAGGGCCGGACGACCGGGGGTTTATTAAAAGGCTCAGACAGTAAAGGACAACAGCTCGGGGAAACCCACCCCGGCAAGGGAATGGCCTATCCCGGGAGTCATTGAGAAGAACCGGACCGGCGGGAATCGTATGTGGGCCGTCCATACACAATGACAGGAGGGAAGAGAGTGCTGCACAAACTTCAGGCGGATGACACTTTGGAAACGCATCTTGCCGTGGACGCTCTAAGGGGGTTGGAGGGGGGGAGAGCCTGATTGATCAAACGAAGGAGCTAGGTAAGAGGTCTAGCGAGGGGACAATTGAAAAAAGCTCCACCTCTAACGAAACAAATAAAGCTAGGGCCAGTCTCCACTGGCGGCTAGCCCCCAATCACGCTTTCTAACCCGAGCAACCAAAAGAAAACGTCGCTATGCGTACGAATCTAGGACTGAAAGGGTCCACGATTCTGAGAAACCGCCTACAAAGGAAATTGATATCCACGACCATTCTCTTCTGCCCTGTCTATCTTACAAAAGTTATCGGAGGCATATTCCGTTCAAATGTTGGAAAAATGTCCGCGCTTACAGTGAACACCTCAATATACAACTCAGGAAGGTCTGGCCAAAGCAGCGTGTCGCAGGGAAGGAACTCTTCACTACGGCCGGACAACTCCACTTTGACGGGCCAAGAATGAGGGAGCGAGACCGAAATGGTGGCCGTGAAATGGACTAATCGTCTCTATACCAGAAAATCAAAAATAGCGAGGAGCAGCAGGGGCTCAGGACCTCTATTGGTGCACTACGGAACTACAACCTTTAATTCATCGATTATAGCCCGAGCAGGGGGTGGGAAACCTGGGAAAAGGCGAAGGGGGCGGGCGTGGCCGGCGAGTCTGCAATGGCAGGTTCCATGTGCAACAAAAAAAAGACCGAACAATGACTCAAAAATAGTCGAGAAGCACCGGATCAGCGTCCCCGTTTACTGCATCTCAAAAAGGGGAGGGGTGACGCAGAAAATTGCTCAGGAGAAAGGGTTCTTTATGACTACCTGTGAAGATATTCCTCGTCCATACCGACAGAAGGGTCGGCATGGGGGGAGAGTACGCCGAAAAAGGGGCGTACCTCTCGGCAAGTGGCAAGTTTTTTCTCAGACGCGACGTTCACCCATCCGTCGAGAGGCGCTCCTACACAAAAAAGGGAGGAAGAACCTGACTCCACGTCCCCGCGCGTAGAGAAAGGCGACCGGCACAGCGCCAAGAACATCATAAGATTCCGGAAAAAAACTTCTTCTGCGAAAAAAGAAGTCACCCTAACAACGGCGGGGGACCCGGGGGACTTCACAAAACACTCGGAATAGACGGGTCCTGTTTGGCCCTAACTATCGATCTTTAGGGACTGTAACCCGAGGGCTTTGTGGCTACCCCTGGGTTCACGGGAATAGGGCTCGTATCTGTGAGGAAAAGCAAAAATCCCGTGCGGAGGCTCTCTCAAAAAACAACTTATTATGAGGAAATACCGAAAAAGGGACTCGGGTTGCCGCGATCACGGGTCTCTGCCAAAAAGGGGAAAGAATCCTGGGTCGATAAAAAAAAGCCGCCGCGAGACAAAAAAGAGTTCGTTAACGAAGAGAACGAAAACGGAGGCGTCGAAACGGGTGAAAATAAGGGACTTCGTTATGTAAAACGACAAGGTGGAGAAAGCAGCCGGGAGGATCGCCGGCGAGGTGTTTCGCTTGACGCAGATGAGGACCGTCTAATACGGGGCGGACGCGATGGATTAAGCGTACCCAGAGCTAGAAAATCTCTGGGGGGAACTTGTACTGCACGGCGGCCACAAATCCAGGGGACCGAAACCCGTCGGATGGAGAAAAAGGGGGGCTCTTAGCACTTACCCACAAGAAGGGGTGAAAGGACATCGTCCCTCATAAATAGCTCATCAGCAAAATCTTTCCACCGTAACATTATCGCTTAAACACAAAGGAAGACTTGACCGTTGGGGCATAGCTGCGGTAAGGCTCTTCAAAAAGAGGTTCCGTGAAGTGGTCGGGCGATGCGGCACGGGAATCTTCAAGTCACTGACAAAAAACCTCAGGCGGGACAATGCGAGAGAGGGGAAAAAGCTCCGCGGTTCTGGAAAAAATTAAAAGGGTCGGGCGGCGGATAGACAACGCGCACCTCGTGCACCCTGCTGGAAAGGCTCTCCGCAAAAAGGGTCGGCCTGGACACTACGATTTGGCCAGTAAAACGGGAAAAGCCCGGAAAAAAGTTCGTGCGGAAGCAAGAAGATGGAACACTAAAACAGAGGACTTTCACGTGGCTTGTAGGGGGTGGAAAAAGTAAGGAAAAAGCGACCACAAAGGAGGCCCTTCATGGACCCTGCGTTATCGGAAGCGTCAGGAACCCAGGTCAACCGTTGGTCCGCGATGTGTTCGACGGTCCGGTGTCGGCGAGCAAAAAAAAAACCGCGAAGCGCTTGTTGTCGGGTCCCGCAGGAAAACTGGCCAAGGGAGAACGGACGGGGACCGGAGGAGATTTCTCGGCCCTACGCCGCACGGTGAGAGGGTGGGCAGGGGGACGCGCGCCCGAGGGCGCGGTCAGCGCCTGAACTAAGGGGCGTCCGAAAAAAATCGCGCTGGACAGAGCATCCTCGGAACAGCGCGCCGGCCGAAGTGGGAAACTCACCAGCTCGAAAAAAGAAGGAGTCAGACCCGGCTAAAAGGAACTCAGGATAAGAAAACGCTTAAACCAACCTGGGCACCAGTGGACTTTGTAAAAAAAAGAGCAGGGGGCGACGACCGTAAAGCAGCGTGGCTGTACGGCCTAACCTACTCGACCCGGCCTCCGGATTATCCAAGGTAACGCCGAAATATAGATACAACGAGGAGGTGACGAACGCGGATTGTCGACGGCTGAGCTAAAAACTGAGAGAAAAAAAGAAAAAATCCGGAAAGAATCGGCCGCGCGGCTGGTTGCTGCGGTGCCTCTGCTATTGAGGCGGAAAAAGCAAAGAAGGAAGCTGGGGGTTTCGTCAAGGCATCCCGCTGCACACCCTCGCGGTTGCCTCCTGCTCGCGCTGGCCAGGGTGGACGGGGAAGAAGAAAAAAAGGGCGGCAACACTGGATGACCGGAGTTTGAGCCTGAAAAAAAAGACTCAAGCGGGGGTCGGGCAGGAGTGGGGTTCTCGGCCTTCCGCGGTCGCTGTGCGTGCAGGGACGTAGCGTCGCCGCGGTGAGGGACGCGGGTTATGCGCCCGAGGGAAATGAAAAAAACGAAAACCGGAAGACGATCGCCAAACCACGGTGCCTCGGAGAAGAATAGGGGTATTGAAACGAAAGACGCAGATAATTCGAGAGGGAAAAATGTGAAATAAGCGGCCGGGTCCATGGGATAGGAACTTCAATGAGCGGAGTGCAAGGAAAAGGACGGACTGTCTGCGGCGCTGCGACCCGCCTGGCAGGAGTCCTAGGAAGTAGGCCGAGAAGCAAACTGCAGAGAAGCCGTGGCCACAGGGTGGGCGAAACAGAACCAACACGAAAAGGAAGGCCTACCTGGGATCCCTTGGCTAATATAAGAAACACTCCCGCACAACACAACCCCTGTCCCGCCTCCAAGCATGGCCCGGAGGCCGAAACAAGAAAGTGGCCTTCTGCTGTCACGGAGCCGGGAGAAGAGAATCGAAAAAAAAAGAGGCTTGTTAGGAAGTCCCCGTTCGATCTGTTCCAGCCATGACGTTTCACAGAACCGTTTGCTGGAGTAACCGGAATATATGGGGGGGAGTAAGCGGTGGGCGCTCGCGACCGGGGAAGGCGACCATGCACGGGGAACGACAAGAACTGGGGGGACATCAACGCTATTCAGAAGAGTGCAGGAAGAAAGTCGGTCGCAGACCGGGGACCGGTGGCGGCGGCGACCAAGGTGACACACTATGTGAGACCGGAAAGAGGGTCTGGGACTCGCTGTGAAAAGGGGCAGGTAACGAAAAATTGAGCGCGCCGTCAAAGCGTGGTACGGGGCCGGGGCTCGGCGGACCATCAACGTCGGTGAGAACACGGTGCCGGCAACTCCGATAAAAGAGGCCGGGAAAAAAGCAAAGGCTCGACGGCCGACGAGGGCGGCCAGTTAGGCTTCCACAGATCTCACAACAAAAAAATGGAGGGGAAGAGAGATCGTTGGCAGAGGAACGAACCGTGAGTGGCAGAAACGTTAGCCGGGCGATCGTGCAGACCGAAAAGAGAGACGGAACCGGATACTCACGACCCTTTTACGGATGGCATCTCCTCCCCGCCCAAGGTAAAAGCGGGGAGGGGAAAGAAAGGATGTAGAGCATCGAGCCACGATCATAGAACTTCACGAACAAAAAAGCAAAGAACATCGATCCATCGTGTGAGGGTCGTCTGCCTCCTACGCGTAAAAAGGGAAGTCAAAGAGGAAGAGACCTGCACGTTCACGCAGAGGTAGGATCGAAGAAAAAAAAGAAGAAAAATGACAGGTAAAGGCCGAGAGCCGGGCCACACATCGATAATAAATGAAAACTGTAACAACATAGTACTAAGAAAAAGCAGGCGGGGAGACACACACCACGGGTGTGAGGGAAGGATCAGCGGCGCCTATCTTCATCAAAAATCAAAGGTGAAGTCGTTCGCCTGGCGAGCTTCGGAATTTTTGGAGGGAAAATAGAAAATTCGTCTAAAGACATTCGACTATTATTTTACTGGTCTGTCCCAGAAAAAAAAAAAAGGGCAACGGTGGGTGGATCGTTGTGCATCGAAGCTGGGTCGCACGGAAGGCTCGGACATCAGAAACGTGACAGGAGGAACCCTTCCCAGGAGTACAATGGGTTTTTGCCCGACTATATGCAGGAGACTAAAAAGGGGCGCCGTCTCGGAAAGCCTTTACCCAGGGCCTAGAAGGTCTCTTCTCAAAGGAGGGAGCCCATAAGGAAATGTTCGCGATACGGACTCTGTCCGGGAAATAACCGGCGGTAGGGTGTACCTGTAGAAGGGAAGCAAACCATTGCAACTGGCGCGCTACTGAACAAAGGGTGGCAGGAAAAACGCGCGGAGATCAGAAAACAAAAGGAGGCCAGGACAGTCGCCGCAAGACTCGGGAAACACAGCCCCCGCAAAACCCAGAAGAAACCATCGCACACACAGATCTGATCAAGGTGCCTGGGGGGGTCCGCCGCTCTACCAACTAGGGGTTGGTCGCGAAATCTGATAGCCGCACCGAACAAAAAAAAAAAAGAAACGAGCAAAAAAGAACTGGTGAGAGGGACCTATGGAAAAAATCCCTAAACACGTCAAAATGAACCTCTAACCACTCATAAAAAAAAAACGAAAGACAGGACCATGCAAAATCAGATGAACGGAGAAACGACGACCGGCGGGGGATTCCGTTGCAGCGGCTCAGCAACGGCGACAAAAAAAAAAAAGAGTCGCAAACTCGGCCGTGGTCACTGGGGAGCGTCAAAAAAAAGGAGTGTAAAAGGGAGCGGGCCGAGGAAAACGCGTAGGAGAGCCAGCCACTAAGAGGGTGTAAGCGGTCGTCCCGGGGAAATAGAAAAAATAATAAACCCACGGCGTTTCCGGGGCCGTTTGAATGCAAGCTGTATACCGCAGAGGGACAGGGTACATTCCGCGTACTATCCAATGGTATGGTCCGCAACCGGACTGGCGAGCGACGATTCCAGACCAACCCTACAGCAGGCGAGCTCCTCGAAAACAAGAGCGGGCGGGCTGCCAGCTGCAAAGAACAAGAACAAGAACCGGGAAGGGATTCTATCATCATCGAGTACCACTGCGGGGTCGTGGGTCCGCACGAACTTAGGTTCCTGGTACAAAAAGCGCCCAGAGAGCCAACCGGAGCGCTCGGAAACTGGGGCTTAAAAACACGTTCAAAAAGGAAAGACCGGCCCGCATGCGGCAGCACAACAGACACCTTCAGATGAAGGACTGGTCCAGAGTGGAGGACAAGGAACACGAATGGGGGCACGGAACATGAGCCCGGTAAAGTCCTGTTATTGAAGGCAATCAACTGACTCGCCCGCGGCCGCGCAAACCTTGATTGCGCGGCGAGTCCATAGAGGGCTCCCCTCTGAAAGCTGCGCGACAAACGGGGGCCCCGCAAGAGGTGAGCGTGATCTTCAAAGAAACATGCATTGTATAATCCGCGATACAGGGAAAGTGTGATCTCGGCTCTGGCGGTTCAGAAAAAAAGGCTTGGTCTAAAGAAAAAAGAAGAGCACAACCACGTGGGCAACCAACCAGCGCAGGGAAGCGCATCTCAACGGGGCAGGATATCTTCCCTCTGTTGGCAGGGGTAAGGAAGTGCAAGTTGAGGCAAGGGGGGACTCTAAGAAAAAGGAGAGTGGTCTATTTAAATAACGTGCCACCTTCGTCCCAGCGACTAAAGTGATCAAGGTCTCGCGCAAGGACACAAACAGTTTCACAAGAAGCCGCCTCACCTCAAAAAAGAAAACAAAGACGAAGAGCGTACTCTGCCTCCGCGGGAAAAAGCGGAAACCGCAAAGAGGAAACAGCTCCACAAATGAAACGCGAGGCAAAAACGTCAACCGCCAAATAAGCAAGCAATCGAACACATCGACATATTCCAAAACTGAAGGCAAGCGAGGTTCAATCTCGAACGGTCCAAGGAGCCCGGAATTGAGAGTTTCTAAGTAGAAAAGTGGGAAGGATGGAACTAGGAAGACATATATTAACGTCCCTTGCTCTCATAAAAAAAAGTGTTAGGGATAGAGAGCACGCACTGTACGCGGATTACCGCTAAGACAATTATCTGAAAAACGTAGCGGCAAAGGCTCGCGACCTGGCGAATCCCGCGAAACTCAACCTCGCGTGGAAAGAAGCGCGGGCCAAATCGGCGAGGGGGCGTCCGCGCGTGCCTTTCTCGCTGAGGTATTGAGTTTAAAGGGTCTTCTTTTCAGGGGTGCTCCGGGAAAAAAAAATGGCATGGGTGCAGAGGAACTTTCACCTCCCGCGGCGGACTGACTATTGGGATAGTCGTGACTCATTTGCGAGGCTGAACAAATGGCTTCCAGGCGGAAAAAGGGGGGAAAGGACCGTCGCAACTACACCGAAGACAGAATTGCCGTCATATGGGGGACGCATAAGCTCAGCAAGAAACATGCACACATATCGTATGAAGGAAGGACCAAAGATCGCCTAACTCGAGAGAACAATCTTCGCAGAAAGAGCAAGCGCAACAGACGGAGAATGCCAGTTAACGGGAGGGACTGATCGCGTACTTCAGTCTACGCGGGTGGGCCGTGGGTAACTGGAGGGAAGGACAACGAACTTAGAGGTGGGTTTTCCGCCCCCGCATTATAGGGGCACAAAGAGGGACGCAGGGTTCTTGACGCCGGGGACGTGCTCTTTCGTCCAGCTCTAAGGACGGGGGGGTGGGTAGGTCATTATCATCTGCTAAAAACTTTGCAAAATGAAGACTCACCGATAAAGACCGTCACGGGGGGAACGTCCCGTCCACCCAGGGATCGAGCGCAATTCATGACTGGGAAGCAATAAGAGTGCCAGGACGATTACTAAGTCGAAAAAAATCACTGCCAAAGAGGCGTCGGCAGCGTATGAGTGATGTCGCGACGGCCAAGGACGAGAGAAACAGGACGGTTCCCGGTGCAAAAAATACGGGAAGGGCGAAGACGGTGGAGCAGGCGTTTCCCGAACCTAGAAGGCACGGCCGAGAAGAGTGGAAAGGGACTAGTAGATTGGCAAACACAAGCAAGAAAAGGGTGGATATGGTGGGAAAGCAGCCGCATCATCTTGAGCACAACCAGACGGGAGAGGAACGCAAAAAAGGCGGGTGTATGAGGGAATCCGTAAACAAAAAACACTCGGGGGACCCGAATCCGGCTCAGGTGACTCCAAAAAAGCGTCCGAAAATGTATCGGTACGTCAAGAAATTCCAACGCGGTCAAAACTTTAAACAAAATGGGTTCGGCAAAAAGCAACCCGGTTCGGACCTTTCCAACTATCGGGGGGGCTTCTTCTCAGAAAGATCAGAAGGGCCAGAGAAAAAACGAACGCGACCAAGAGAGGGAAAAAGTGAGGTGAAAAAGGGGGAGAGGGCGGAGCCAGCCTGCCCGAACGCTCTCGCCGCCGCCTACGAAGAAGGAGGGGGACCAGAAAAAGGGAGACGACGCGCGTGAGAATCGGGGGTGGCGGAGAAGTGGCAAAAAAAAATCCTGAGGCGAGGAAAATCAGGGGACCCTCGCACAGAGGGAGGGGCGCCGAGCATGCAAAAAAAAAGGGTCGGCCGGGAAAAAAAGAAGACGGGGCGCCACCAAAAAGGGAAAGAGGCCAGTAGTGGGAGACGGCCGTGAAAAGAAACTTCCCAGACTGGGCGAGCGATGGGGACGTGGGGAACGCGCTCGTACCTCTGTTCAGAAGTACCAAGAAAGTTCACTCCGCTTTTTCTGGGCTTCTGGAAAGCTGATTCTTCGATCGGCGGTCTAAAACACTTTTCACGAAAGGGAGAAGCTGATATGGGGGAACAAGTTGTTGCAAAAGCTCTCACCGGGGGGGTGGAGCCCCGGAGATGATACAACTTAGGCACTCGAGACCTTAAGGGCTCGGCGGCATGTGCATGTCCATGGACTGCGCAATTAAACTCAACGAGATTGGGCGTCGCGCTAAAAAATACGCAAGAGTTGTTATCGATGTCAAAGTTACGCTTAGGTTCCGCCTCAATTGGTCTTCAAGAAACCCAAAAGGGAAGGAACTAGCTAGGGAAAACCTATTCCAATAAAAATCTAGTAGCTTCCACCGCAAATACCCCACCCCTCCCTCCTCCATCAGGAACGCAAACAGGAAAAATGGGGGGAATTTCTGCGCTAAGGGGGCCGTCACGGGAGGGAAGAGTATCACAGGCACAACAGGGCGAAACGGGTGGGTCTTAGTCCTCTTGCTTTTGGGGAGTGTCGAGAATGGTTACGGCGCTTAAAGGAAAAAAAACTTCTACTGTCCAGTCGCGCTCGCCTCCCGTGAGGGGATGTACAATGCAACGGCAAGAGACAGAACTGGGAATCAAAATCGCTATCTTCAAAAAAGGGGACTACATGGCGTCGGCGAAGGCCCCGGGGTCGAGGAGTAGTTTGGGCAAGGGCTCAAACGATGGAAGGAACGTCCTTAATTCGCATCTGGGATCAAGGATTCATGCTCGGCACCTCTACAAAGGAAGAAACATCAGACTGCCCCTCGAGCTGTAGCAGGGAGATAAAGGAGGGAAAGAAAGTAGCTATCTACTCGTCCGAGAAGCTCGGGGCGGAAAGCTACGGAAGC
>Ga0179593_1440234_pt1 | contig 16008 bp, 17 predicted proteins | sample CZODoug2_1_08_16_FD_185931 | JGI IMG/M metagenome (GOLD analysis project Ga0179593, IMG submission 185931) | Vadose zone soil fungal communities from Angelo Coast Range Reserve, California, USA - CZODoug2_1_08_16fungal (PacBio error correction) | ecosystem: Environmental > Terrestrial > Soil >...
AGAGCACACAGATGCACCACACACACAAATCTCACACAAAAAACAGACACGTCCCACCATCACCGAATACAGGCAAAGGAAAGATAAGACTAAAAAAAGGAAGCCTGCCTGGAATGGGAGGCGACCGGGGGGGAAAGAAAAAAAAAAAGAGAAGGAGAAAGAGGTCAGTCCCCCCCAGCGAGGAAGAATGGCCCCGCTCCCGGCCGACGCAACGCCTTAGGCGTAGTAGAAAGGGATCATGCCGAAAAAAGGAAAAGAGTAGGAGGAAGAGGGGAGGGACAGAGGGGGGGAAGTGTGAGGGGAGTATAGGAAGAGAGAGCCCGTGAGGGCAAAAACAAAGAAAAAAACAGACTCAGTCTACTTTCCATGGACTTGGCGAACAGGGAGTTAAGGGTCCAAAAAAAAGATTGATAAGGCATTTGACGAAAGAGGGAAGTGAAAGCCTTGTAACGAGCTGAAAGAGGAAACAGGTTGATAATCTACGGAAAAGAAAAGCAAAAATGAATGGAGAAAGGAAAACTGTGCGCTCCAAAAAGTCTGCAGCCGCAACAAAAGAGCCTCCCCGTTGGAGGGGGCATAAGGCCGAGAGCAGTTCCCGCAAACGCCCCCTATAATCCAACTCCCGGCCAGGAGAGAAAGTTCATGAGGCCCAGGAGGGTACTCAAGGAAAGAGAGCATTTTCTACTAAAAAAAGAGGAAATCTGGGGAACAGAGGGGCGAGCCTGTGGTCCGGGGGGAAAGGTCTCAGGCCCGACGGCGAAAGGTCCAAGACCAGAGTGATCACCTGACACTGCCGCACTCCGCGCCGCCTCTCAAAGAAGCGCCGACGCCTCGCTCTGAAGAAGCAAGGATAGCTCAGGAAAAGGGGAATCCTGCCTGAGGGTTTGAGGAGCGCCCCAAGGAGAGAGATAAAAAAAAAAGGGGACAAGAGAGAGAGTGGTGATGTGCGATAGGTCCACCCCTAATGCAGAATAAATCGCAATCCTTGACTCTATAGCAGGCTGGAAGAAAGAGCTAGGACCAGGGCTTAAGGGGGGCGGCTGAGCGACGGCAGCCTCGTGGCCGTGACCGTTGAGAACGGAGGCGTTAGCAGTAATGCTACCGTTGAAGGGGAGGAGGCCACTGGTCAATCAAGGTCACTTCAGTGTAGCTACCAAATCTGCCGCTGTTTCGGCGCGGAAAAAGAAAAGAAGGGAGGAGAAAGGGACCTCGTGCTTCTCGGGGAACCGGGAAAAAAGCTGGATGAGGGAAAGGGGTAAAAGAGAGTTTCCGCGAACAAGGTCTGCGGTTGAGGGAGGAGAAAAGATGTTGTTCATAGAAACAAGAGGGCATGAAAAGCCAAATAGGGGGGAGGGGAGGGAAAACGTCTTTCGGGGAGGAGGGGGGAAAGGGTTGGCACCGTGCCTGTACTGCAGGAAGAGTTCCCGAGAAAAGGAGAAATGGGGGCCGGCTCTCCATCGGGTTTTTGACAGGAAAACGGCCGGTACTGGACACAGCTAAAAGACCCCGGGGCGATCAGGTTTCGGCCCCGACCGGGGGGAAAGATCCGAGGGCTAACGCCACCTCAATTAAAAGACCTAAGAAGGAGTCTGGCGCCGGCCCGTGATCCTGAGAAACGGTTAGAGACAAGAGGGGGAGAGGAGGCGATATGGCAGAGGGGGGAGAAACTAAGGGCATTCGAAGGGGAGGGCTGGTGAGGGACGAATGGAAAAGAAGGGAGAGGAAAACCGTCCCTGATCTTCATGGTTTTGTTGAAGCGGTGTTAATCCCCGGGCGCCCTAAAAAAGAGAAAAGCCATACTTCCAGGAGGGGGAGGTCGGCGGCATGCTGGGACGGGTGGGGGGATGGGATCTCCAGTTCGGGGAGTGCAGGTTCTGGAGCTGTCGGCGGGAAATGTCGGGGGAAGGGGGACTTATCTGAAAAAAAAGTTGGATAGTGTTCCCCTCTGATGGACGTCTAGCCCATATTGGCGCGCTTCTGGTCGAAAAACAAGCCATATGGCTCGAACCGACGGGGAAACAAGTTCCAGGCAGGGGGCTGGAGTAACTTATTGGTGAATTGTAAAGAACGCGGATGGTTGTGGAATTCACTTAAAGGGGGCATGGAGTGGAATACCGAGCTGGGATGCAGTTTGTGGCAAAGGGTCTGGAACCGTTGTAATGCTCCGGGGTGCTGCGCCGGGATTGGCCGCGGGAAACCATTATGTCAGTCCCAAAGTCTGTGTTGATGGGAAAGAGGGACACGGGAAAAAGCCCCCCAGGAGGAGAAGTTAAAGGTGTCAGAACGGGACTGTTCTTGATAAGCCAGGGATTCAACTCAAAAAAAGGGGGAGGGACTCCATAATCTCGTACTAAGGCTGCGTCAGCCATTTGAAATGCGGATCGTCGTCAAGGGATTGGACTATAAAAACAGAGCACGGGGAGGAGAACGTTACGGCTCGCTGGTGGAAAAAAAGACACCTTCCCGGACCGCGGTCCCCTTTTCAAAGCCGAGGAAGGATCGATCGTTCCTAAGAGACGGGGAACAGAAGGAGCCGGGCGGCGCGGGCACAATCAGAAGGAACTGTCAGGGCGGGGGGGGGGAAGGTACATGAAAAGTTCACGGAATAGTGAGCCTGACTCGGGAAAGAGTAGGGGGAAATAAGGAGTAGAAACCTTGTTGAGAAAATTGGGAGATGAAAAAAGATCCGCTACGGAAATTTAAAAGAGAGGGGGAAAATCAGAACAAAAAAAGGAACAGCCTGGTTGGGAAGGTCTCGTGCACGAGCAAGAGAGTGTCAGTTTGACGGCGGTCGACCTCAGGAACAACACTTGTAGAGTACGTTGGTTCAACGAGCGTGGTTTGCCCCGGGGGAAAAAAAGCAGATCGTCCGGGTGGAAAATGTGAGACAAAAGGGGAGCGGCCGGACGCGGGGAAACAGAGGGAAGTCAAAATGAAAGACGGAGGCGAGCCGGGCTACGTAGGGGCTATTTCATCCGACCGGAAGAAACGTAAAAGAAAATGTGGATTCGCGGTCCAGCGCAATCAACGGGTGGAGCAGAGTAGGAGGGGGAAGTAGTCATTCTCATCTTTTTCCCGTCTGGGGGTACAATCTCGAGGAGAAGACCGCTGGCAGATGTGCTAACCTTGAAATCGGCACATTGGGTCCATCGGGGTCGGCGCAAAAGGTGAGGTAAATATACCAGGGGGAGGAAAGAGGTTGACGAGGGGAATACAGAAGGAGAACGGGCGGGACGGAGACGGCATCATCACCTTCTTCAAGAAGGAGTTACTCTCCCTGAGTCTAAGGCGAAAGAAGAGAATGGGCTCAGGGGTCAATTAGTCAGAAGCCACGACCAGGAACTCATTCCGGGTCAAGGATACTGGAAAGCTGGGCCCAGAAACCAGCACATCTACGCGAAACTCATATCCGCGCTCCATAGGGGAGGAATGGCGCTCATCGTGGACAGGGGGGGGGAAGAAAAAAAATACAAGTGCTCCCGAATGGAAGCGACGTGAATGGACGGGAAAAATCGGAAACCGAGCGTGGTCTCACCTTCTCGTTTGACTAAGAGCCTTCTCGATGTACGGGAAGAATTCCCCTCCGAGAAAAAAAAACAACGGTTTGGGAGCGGGGCACAAGGCAAGTGCGTGGAGGGGGCTTTCGACACGCGAGGCTGGGTCCTGAAAAGTCGCTTACAAAGCCAGCCCCCCGCCGAACGTGACAGTCGGGAAAGGCGGAGGAATTATAATAAAACGTTCCAAGACACTAGGAGGAAAAGACAAGGGGTCTCTCTGATAGAACTGAAGCCCCCTGTCAACTGAAGGGGGGCTACGCGATCAAAAGAGACCCGAGCTATTCTCGAATAAAAACCTAACGAAACAAGGGGAACGATGTCTGCTGGTAGGAGAGACGGGAAGAACTCGGAAGAGTTACTTATCAAAAATCTGCCGAGCCGACAGCCAAAGAATAGCCACTTTACCCAAAGAGTCTCAGTATTTTAACCGAGGGTGACAGGGAATGACGGGTGGATCCGAAGAGGAAGAACAGGAAAAGGAAGAAGTTACTTTCAAAAAGGGTGGGGAGTCACAAGAATGCCTTATTAAGGGGGGACAGTATATCAAAGAATTTCTGGTTCTTCAACGTAACCGGATGCAACGCAGGAGCCGGGTATAACCCACAAAAAAGGGGAAGAAGGGGAAGGAGAGTGCACTTTGGAGAAGTAAAAAAGGAGAAGGGGGGGCGGACTTTGAAAGCAACGTAATGTAAGGTGCTAGGAACAGAACTTTCGAGAAATTATCAGAGTAGACTCGGCGTTACTAATCAAATAGGGACCCACTGGTGATAAGAGTTAAAGAGGGACGCGGACGGTCATTCTGGGGGAAGAAAGAAGAAAAGGGCCATGGCCAACTAAATCTGATCAGAAGAGTCGATCGGCCCATTGGGATGATTCAAGGGGGTCCAACTGAAGTGGGAAGGAACCCACATTGAAAAGGGGAGGGGCTGGAAGCTCGAATAATTAGAGATGGGGGTGAAGGAAGAAAATTATTCAATGTACCGTAACTTTAATTGCGGAGTTTTGGAATAAGCCATGGGTTGGGGAAGTGAAACTGTTCTTATCTAAAACTTATCGGTGTGGTGGGGGAAGAGGTCTGGGTCAATATGTGAGGGGCCGCCAATGATAAAGATCGGTATTTTGGAACTAACAAAGAAACCGGGGTAATGGAGTGTGTAGAAGGAGAAACGATCTGGGAGGATGCACGAAATATGATTGCCAAACGCATTTAAAAAGCTCTTGTCTGATAGAAGGCCAGGGTTAAGTAGGCATGACCTAAGGTGAAAGGAAACGGAATGGAGGACGGAAAATCGATGAAAAGAGGAGGGCCATCTACAAAAGACAAAATAGGAAGCGAGCAAAGGGGGGGACAACCAAGGGAGGCGACAGAAAAGGTAATAGGAAAGCTTTCGTTGGGGTGCCTGACTGACTTGGAAAGGGGTCGGAAGACTGTTCTCCGGGAGGAAGGGACCGACGGGGATTTAAGGGGGAAGGGGAGGGAGCTGACACGGGGAAATGATGCTCGTGAAAAAGCTAAGAGTTGGTGTTGATTATTCATCAGCGCACATAAGCCGGATTTTTAAAAAAAAAAACGTCCTTCAAAAAAAAAAAAGGATTCTATTCAGGAAAATGGGCAGAGAGATTATGGCTTGGAGAGAGGGGGACTAAGAAAAGATGACTGACTGTGAGAATTTTCCTCAAGAAAAAAAATTTTGGGCGAACCGGCAGAGGGACAATGCAGGGAGAGCAGATACTGGGGGGGGGGAGGGTTAAGGAGATGGGGTTAATAGCATCTAGGGGGGGGTTCCGGCCTTCATTCTTCACCTCAAAGAGAAAATCGCAAGGGAGCAAAACTCTGGATCGACGATTCGATCCCCTGAAAAAAAAAAAAAGAAGAAAAGGAGGATCCTATGACCCGCATGATCGGGGGTGCGAGTTGTATAGGCCAAAAAAAAGTCGAAAAGGAAAAAGTAACACCAGAGAAGGGAAACTAGGACCAAGAAGGATAAGGAAGAGCGGCTCTCACCCTATGGGAGAGAAGGGGGCAAAATGGGAAGAGTATTGAGGAAAAAAGGAGAAAGAATCAAAGCTACAACTAAAAAAAAGGGGAAAAACGTCAAGACATCATCGCTCTATAAAGACAGAGAACGCAATGTGGTGGCACGGAAACTTGGGGGAGGGAGAATCAGCGGAAAGAAGAAAAAGGGCCGCACCGGAGGAAAAGAAAAAAAAAAGGGGTTAAGCAAGCAGGCCTCTCATCTCTCAGGATGGGTTTATCCTCAAAACTGCCGCCAACGTCGCCCGTCGGTAAATCCTAGAAAAGGAGTAAATAAATCACAGAGTAAGCAAAATGAAATCAACGAGAGCAAGAAGTAGAGTCGAGGAAGCGGGGAAACTGCTCTCCTATATAGTTGAATGCAACTTAAGGGAAAAAGAGATCACACAATAGGTCACAAAAGAGGTCAGAGGATGGCATATCAGGAAAAAGTAAGGGGAATACAGCCTATGGCATATCAAGGGTCAGGGAGTGTGGAAATGCCAGTATGGGGGTGAAGACTGAGCACCGTCGTCGGAAAAAGGGCAACAATAAAAGTGGTAAGCGATTTAAACTCATCACGCGATTTTAGGGATGGCAGGTTCAAAAAAGAAAAATAGAGGACAGAACCGATCAAAAAAAAAAACGAAGGGGGACTCCGGGAGAGAAAAGGGGACACAACGAATGCTTTGGATGAACAATAAAAAAAGGAAGGCCGGAATTCTTCTCAGGCCAGCGGAAAAAGGAGAATCGAGCTCAGCTCGACAGGACGGGGGAGACAATGTTTCAAACGTCAAACCTCCTGTGAAAGGACAGAACCCCCAGGCACGCGTGACTGAAGTTCAATGATAAAGAAAAAACGTGGTCAGTACCCTTCGTGAAAAAAAAAGTTACCGGGGGAGAAAAGAGATAGGAACCGGAATTGGAAAAAAGTGCGCGAGAAAAGAGAGTAAGGAATGTATGAGAAATTTGGGGGGAAAAGGGAGGACCACTCTTCCGTGGGGAAAAAAAGGGGAAGGAAACGAAAACATCCGGGAAGGAGGAAAAAGGGGAGAGAATGCGGGGAACATTTGTGTGCTTCCAATTGCTCACGGAAGGCAGGTAACGACGAACAATAAAGAAGGAAATCACCGTTCTCTAGAAGGACGTCGGGGGGGCTGAGGTAATAGAAAAAGAGTAGACCTGCTGGACAATTCAGTTCAAAAGTAGTCGGAGCCAAATGAAAGGCAAAGGGGGGCTGACCGCCAATATTCGTTGTCTCCGTTTGTTGGAAAAACAAATATGGGCTAGATGGGGATAGCACGGAGGCCGAGTTTCTTCAAGAGATAATCAGAAAAAAAAAGAAGGTCACTCGCCCTAGGGGGAGAGGTCTGGAGTGATTCGAAAGGGACCCTCGTCATGATCTAGCGCTCACTGGTGGAAAAGTCCAGGGAGGCGAAAAAAAAAAAAATGAGAGCGAACCAGAGGGTTCCTCCTAGTGTCAGGGGGGCAACGGGTCAGCAAGAGCCGCTCGAGAAAATCGGAAAAAAAGCGGGATGCGGGCAAGGGAAGGGGACTAGGAAAAAAACTGGCGAGCGTCGAAGTGACTAACTCAACTTGGAAAGCCCCGAAAACCACCAACAACAAGGAATAGAAGACGGGGGAAAGGTCCTTGTGGAAGCCCAAAGGAAGGAAAATCTCGTCGAGCCAGCTACTTAAGCTCACGGAAGAGTGAGCGCAAGAACACTTTCAAAAAGTCGCCGTCAGTAGGGCGGGCAAGTGGACACAGGTACCCGTCCACTATAAAAAAAAAAAATCCAGACGAATGGCGGAGATCTCCTCTTCTATATATGATTTTCTTTGGGATGCCAGCTGACAAGCGAAAGGCCAAGATCTTCGGGTCATGGCTCGTGAAAGGGACAGGGATACGCGAACCGAGACGCCATCTTGAAAAGAGGGCGGGAAAAAAGGATACTCCCTCTTGAAGAATGGCAAAACTGGGAACAGCTCGCTCACGGCCGGATGGACTGAATTGAAAAGAGTCCGCCAATGGAAGTGGAAAGGGAAAAATAGTTTTGCCCAGCCGAAGGTAAACAAACCAGGTTCCGAAGTCACAGGGAACCTGCCGGGAAAAAGGCCAGGGACCAGCGGACTCGATGATCACCGCCTGGCACCAGCAAGTGACATGAAACCTTGAAAAGGGAGAGGACTCCATCCGGTGGGAAATGGGGACAAGCGACCACGACCCTGCTGGGACAGGATGCAGTGAAAGCTGAATGACAAGACAACATCAACGCTCGGGTACATCGAAGTACGAATGACTAAAAAAAAAGACGGACGAGCCACGAGGTTTGCCAGAGGGGACGAAGGGGAACCTAAGGGTTTGTACTCCCAAGAAAGTAAAAGAAGGGGCCGTTGTGGTGGGGAGGTCAAAAACGACGGGTGTTGATCACGCCCACTTCAACGACGTAACAGGTAGCATTATAAGTTTCGACCAAAATGGACACAGGAACGCAGCGAGGTGGCTCAATGGGTAAAGAAAAGAAAAGAACAACCAATGGCGGGGTTGAGCGGGGATTTTGGGGCCCCGCGCAAGGGGGGGACCTTAAAGCAGGCGGTTTTTGGGAATCACCAATTTCCGTTGCGCCAAAGAAAAGTCGAAGAAGATAGTGATCTAAAAACTAGCGCTCAGAGAATCCTACCGGGGGGGACACAGGGAAGGAAGGGACATCGGCTCAAGGAAAGGGAACTGCGCCAGCCTTCACAGGTCCGACCGGCCATCCGGCTTAACTCCTTATCGGCCCTCTTAACCTCGACACAAAGGGGGCAGAAAAGAGACCGGTTTTGAATTCAAATCAAGGAGCGCGCCACCGGCTCCGCGTATTGGGTCAATCAATAAGGGCCATTTCCAAGGCCACTAGAGCACAAAATTGCGCTCAGAATAAGGGCCTGGGTATCATTCCCAATCCACAGGGGAGGTATCTACATGTGCGGTACAGAAAAACAATTCAAAAAAGTTGAGTTTGGGACGTGCAGGGCAGCCACACGAGGAGGTTATGTACAAGAAGACGGCACCTCGCCAATAAAGAGTACGTCGCCGGACCCCCGGGCAGAAAATAACTCTGGGGGGAAAAAAAACGCACACCTTAGCCATCCAGATGCACTCAATAAAAAAAAGGCCCCCCAAAAAAAACAAAAGACAGGAGGCGAACAGCAAACAGAATCGAGAAACTTGGGGTCAATTGTAAATGGGAACGGCTGCTGCACCATAGCTCTCAAAAAGGGCTCGGATAATACATCTATGAATCCGTCGATCAAGCACATGCAGCAAAGGGAACCGAAGAAAAAGAGGAAATCACCCATGCCTGTCCACTAATCCGGAGAGCACCAGAGCGGAACAAGGCATCAGCCCAAAAACTCCCTAACTTTTCCGGCCGGAAAAAGTGCCGTTTTTTATTTCCATGCCAAGAACGTATAAAACCAAACCTCGAAGATAAAAGTTCCGAAGGAAGAAAAAGGCCTTCTCACCGAAAAGAAAGACCAGGCAAGAAAAAGCACTACCGCTCACACTAATCGCCGTGCTCCGCCCTTGCGGAAACCGGTGACAGAGAAAGGAAGGCACCGCCCTGCTTCGAGGGAAGAGGAAACAGCACGGTGGCCGTGTAGATGGCGGAAGAGGCAATCGGCGAACAGGTCTTTTCCTAACAGTTAAAAAAAAAAGTCGATAAGTGCTGCTGGATTACACTGGGTGCGGGTCCAACAGGCTGGAGAAGGCCGTCTAAGAAGGACAGAAAATGACGGGGAAATTCTGGTTCGCATCTGGACCGAGAACGGAAAAACAGGGGGCGAAGACGAAGCAGATCAAGGCAAAATGCCCATGACCCGGAATTTGGGGGAAAGAGAAAGAAAAACGGCTCGCCACACCAAAAGCAAAAAAAAAATGGGAGTGTACCGAGCGAACGCAAGAAGGAAAAAGCATTGTACATCCACGCAGACCCGATAAAGGAAGAACAAGGCCAGGGCAGAAAAGGAGGGGGTTGTCCATGAACCTGGTACGAGGAACAGCGTTCATTCAAGCATCGTGGGTGGGGAACGCAAGTACAATCCGCGCGCCGACGGCCATGTCGCGGAAAGGAAAGGATAGAAAAGCCCTCTCGGTAACAGGTTCACAGAAAAACTCCGAGGAGCGCCGAAAAAGAGGCGCCACCGATCGCTCTGACGTGAAACACTTCAAGGCATCCCTGCTTGGATGGGCCTGAACTGGCGATCGACATAACCTCAAAACAACAAAAAAAAAGAGGAAAGCGAGGGCGTCGGGCGATCCGAAAAAACCCAGAAGGAAGGAATAAGCAATAATAGAAGTCCTTTCAGGGCCGCAGAGCGTGAGAGGAAGGAGGAGAGAACGTCTACTCCAGGTCGGAAGTCAGGGCTCAACATTTCTTTTGAAGTAGGAAGGAAACAGTCCTCTACCTACGGAGCCAGCGGCTCGCGTTTCAAATAGGGGCCAGATACAAAACGTCTGTGAGATGTTAAAGAGGGACCAGTCGAAAGACAGCTGCAGAACTGGCCCGGGGTCTATGTGACCAAGGATGCCTTCCGCTTTCGACGCGGAGCACCGGGGCGGCTTGAAGGTTGGTGAGTCTCAAAAAAGGTTCGGTTTAATCCGAGAAAAAAGAGAGGGCCGCAAGCATGGAGGAGGTGAAAGGATTTGGACCTTTTGGCCCTTTCTGGGAAGAAAACAAGGCGGGAAAAAGCCCGCATAGGCGAATGAGCAGGAGTCGAAAACCTGGTGGTGCCAGGAACTAAGAAATCTTGAAGGGAAACAACTGAGCAGCCGAGGTAGCGGGACAGGTGTTTCGCCCCAGAAATGTTTGTAACCTTCCGCTTATACGCCATCGACACGGCCACCTGGAGAGGGGGCGCCGAGAGTCCAAAGACGGAGGCCCGGGGGCCGGCGACGGGATGAAAACACCTTTTCTAACAGCGGGCGAGGTCAGGAGAGGCTCGGTGAAGAGGAGCGGGCAAGTAGGGAATGGGTGAAGGGGATTCTAAGAACTATTATTCCATGTGCGCGACCTTACTTGAAAAAAACAAAAAAAAAGGTGTTATCTGTTCAGTAAAAAAAGGCGGCCAGAAAACCAACGAAAAGCCATTCCGAAACCAAAAAAAGTGGTTTGAGCGAGTGACATGGCAGTGCCTCGATTTTTGAGAGAACTTTCTTGTTTTTCCGGGGACATTCTTACACGGGGGGGCTGCGGGAACCCCTTGATTAGTAATATCTGACCCCGGGATCGTTTTACCCTCGATGGGAAGAAAATTCGCCGGGTGGGCGCTGCTCTGGCTGAAAGCAATGAGGGAAGGTACTCAGAGAAAAAGGGGATGCAAGCGGGTAATCTTGGCTTATTTGCCGATAAAACGCGCGGCTGGTGGGTCGTAAAGAAAATGGTTCATCTTGGCTACAGAGAGGAGGGAGGGGAGTTTTGGGAACGGTCTGACCAGGGGGGGGGGGAAGCTCCCGTGGGGTTTACCTAAGGGCTTTAATACGTGGCGCTGAAAAAGAATGACCTGACCCGCAAGACGTGTGGCTGAAAGCTGAAAAGAAAAAAAAACCAATTAGGGGGAGGAATTAGGGGAAACTGACGCACCCTGGTCTTTGATAAAAAGACGGAGGTCAAATTAGAACAAGAGGGGGGCCAGATCGAGAGGTCTGCATACGTTTCAAAATGCTGGATCGTCAGAATTTGGCCAAGAAAACACACGAATACACTGGGAGAGGGGAAAAAACAGGACAGAGGTGGGGAAGACCTCGGCCCGCTGGACCTTCCTATTGGCCCTCTTTCTGAGGGGAGGGTCCGATGGCCGTTGCTCCTGTCCTGAAGTCTGCAAACCATCCGCGGAGACTTCGCGTGGGGACATTGGAAAAAAGGGTCAAGATAGGTCTGGGCCTTAAACTACGAGCTGGAGAAGAAAGATCTTCTTCAAACAGGGACCGTGTCCCAGTGGTTCTAGTAATCAAGTATCGCAGAATTAAACAGTATGGGGAAAAGCACAAGCTCACCGAAAATGAACCTTGGGGGGAAGTCACATTATAAGGGGGACATGGCGTGGTTACCGGGAAGGGGACATGGCGGCAATCGGTTGCACTGAGAAAATGGTCTACTGCGGGGACGGGATTGATAACAGAAAGGGGGGAAGGGGGGGTCCGAACCAACAACAAGAAAAGGGACAACGGTGGGGCTGAAGAAAAAGGAGATAGGGGGGGGGGAAACTCCGGCAACAATCTTTCCTGCAAGGCCGCTTAGTGACTCGTCATCGACGGAACGAAGTGACCGGAGAGAGGGGGGACGACTATTAATAAGGGGGGAACAGCTGCAGCAACAGGAAAAGAAAAGGTCAGGTGGGAGTGCCAGCTTCAATCAGATATGTGTGGAGCGAAGTAGGTGAGAGAATGTCATCAGAGGGTTGAAGAGGTTTACGCATACAGGGAATTTGGGAAGGCGAACCGAGAAGGAATTCCGAAACTGGTTCAAAGTGGGGACGGTGCTTTTTGAGCCCAACCGAGTTGGGAGTTAAGAGAAATTGGATAGACCTCGGGACCCACATAAGGAGAGAAAAGAGTTAAAACCAAGAAGCAACGGCATAAGTAAAAGAACTAAGTGAGAAACCCGCGAAGGGAAAAAAAGACCTCTCTGATTAAAGACACGAGAAAACTTGCAAGACCACAAACTGACACACCAAAATGTTTTTAAAAAATTCTTAACAAAGAGGGAAATGTCCGACGCCTAAAAAATGAAACCGAGAGAATTCCGTTTCATTGATAGGGTCAAGAGGGGAATGAAATCCATAAAAAGAGAAAGGGGAAGGTGAGAGACGCCTCGACATAGAGATAAGGGGCTCTAATTTTGACGCGGTCCACCCTTTAAAAAAGAACCGAACTGACGGGAGACTTTATGCTCCGCGATCCAAAGCGTTAGGGGGGGAGAGCCTGGAGGAGGGGAGAGACGAGCCTTCTCAATGGACAGCCCATTCACCTCAACAAACCAAGCTCGATCTGGTTTGGTAAACGAACCGCCATGAGTTCTGGGAGGAACTCGTCGCAGGCCCGGGGGGAGAGTCAAAGGCGCTTACCCTCCATCACCCTCGGGTCAAACCTCGGAAACATAGCTCATTAACGATTATAAGCAAAAACTCAAAAAAAGTTGGACGAGGCGCTCCTCATCATCAGAAAGGAAGAGGGATCACCTCTCGGTAGCGCAAAGAAAGAGGGAGTCTAGCGATCAAACGAAAGAACGGGGAGGAGAGAAGAATTCCACCACCCAAAAGGATGGAGTAGGTCGACGGGACTAACAACTAATGAAGGCAGACCACGAAAGAGCCAAAAGACCTCCGGAAAACGCAAGAGGTCCTTTCACACAAATACGGAGAAAAAGAATATTTGTTAAAATGGGTTGAGGGGTCAGCAATTTAGGAAGGGGGATACTGTACAAGGCCGAGCATGACTTTAGGGAGAAGGGGAAGCATAGAAAGAATGCCAGAAGAAGCCCGTGAAGGAAAAGTGGGATAGGTCACTAAGTTCTAATGCTGAAATTGTCTTCTACCTGGAGGCGGCGAAGGAAAGGTTGAAAGAAAAAAAAAAAAAGAAGCATTGATCGTGCCCGGGGAAAGGACGGAGGTGGGCAGTCCGTGACTGCTGTGAAAACGGAAGTAAATTGAAAGTGTCACAAATGGAACAAAGGCAGCGATCTAGCAAAGTGTCGGCGATAAAAAATGGTTCTATGCGGAAAGTCGAGGAGCAGGGAAGGGCAAAGAAAAAAAGACCGGGTTACACGATCTTTTATCAGAAACTTCATAACGGCCTGGGATGGATCAATCCGGGGACGGGGACCGGGGAATCACAGGCACACGGAGGGAGGGAGCTCGAATAATCGAGCTGGGGTAAGGAATAAAAAGCAGGGGGGGAAAATGAGAGATCACCGGAAGCATGTGAAGGGAGTGGGGGGACCGCCTGTTGCCGGAGTGGCCACGTTGCTGAGAGGGCCCAGGAGAGGGGTGGTTGGGTGATAGGGAGGGGGGGGCAGATGGTTGTAGTTGAAGAGAAAAAGAAATCTCTATGAAGGGAAAATCGTATGAAACACCTGACCGAGTTTAGGAAGTGTTTAGAAAGCGAACGTGCTCAGTTGGAGGAAGAAAAAAAAGAGAAGTTCAACTCGCTGGAAAAAAAGAGAATAAGGCAATCGTGTGCAGAGAAAAAAACCCGGACCAGGGGATATGCAAATCCCGAAACTATTTGGAGCAGGGTGGACGGAACGCGGTAACGTCGGGCAATCGGCAAGCTCCACGAGAGCATCGGGGAGGAGAGCATGGGCCCGATTCAAAATATAGGGGTCAATCGGTCAGAAAAGTGAGTGGATTTGGGGGGCCTGGAAACATCAAGGGGCAACGATGGAAGACCCTCTTAAAAAAAAGGAACAGCCCGGCGCGACGGGGAAGGAAGGGGGAAGGTGAGGATCTGACCGAAGAAAAGAAACGCTCTCTTGGGGATTCGGGAAGCTGAGCCCCCGGAGAAAAAAGGGGGGGTTGGGGAGCAGCCGGTGCGCCACATTCTTAGGGAAGGGAAGGGGATATTAAAAAAAAAAAGGGACGGCACAACAGGGAGGGGATATGGGAAAGCTATCTGGGATGCGGCAGTTGCAAGAGCGAAGAATGATGATCTAAGGAAAATACAATTCCATTGGAAAAAGGAGCGCAAGAGGCGAAGACCGATATCTGAGAAGCAAGGAGATTAGTTTACGTGTTTACTCTAAAAGGAAAGGGTTGGGGGGCACCTGACACACGGCACAAGAAAAGAGGCGGCCAGGATCTCTCTCCCCAGCCTAAATCACCTAATCAATGGAAGAAATTGAAACTGAAAAACAACCCCCCCCGGGGGGGGGGGAAGAAGGGAGATACTCATCTTGAAAAAGGGGAGGGGGGGTGACGCCGTGGGAGGGAAGAAGGAAAAAAAGAGATAAACGTAACCAGATAAGGAAAGGATCCAGACCGTAGAAAGATATAGGCTCTCCGGCAAATGGTCGCATTGCACAAATGGGGTTAGAAAAATACTCAAGTCATTCATCGTCGCCCACTGGGGCCCAACCCGCCATCCAGATGCAAGGAAGGGAAAAGGGGGAAGAAGTAACTCAAAAGGGGGGGTGCCGGCACGTTGGGGGCATGGGATGATACATAAAGATGGTGCTCACCTCGAAAAAATCAAAACAAAGGGTGCTGCTGACGGAAAGATCAGCTAACGATCTGTGACCGGATAAGAGAAGGAAGAAACCACGCCCTTTCTAAGAGGAAGGTGTGCCATCCGAGAAACCGGCTGCAGGGAAAAAAAATGGAAAAACCAGGCGCAAGACAAAGGCTATTCTAATAACCACTTCTAGTATTCATATCGGAAATCGTTTAGATTCGACCCAGAAAGTTAGAGCAAAATAGGACGTAACGAAAGAAGGCTCAACAGAAGGGGAGGAGATAAGTAACCCAAGGAAAGGGGGGTACGAAAGAACTATTAAGTCCTGTCATCAGAGTTTGCCAATGCAGAGTGGGTTTGCAAGACAAACTGAGCACGTTCGCATCGGGCCAAAAGGAAAGAAAAAGAACACTGGGGGGAGGGGGTGGAGCGAGGCAAATCATTAGTTAGGTTAAGTCAAAAGAGAGCTGACATACCTAGAACCAACCACCCTCAAAGAAACCTTTGCAAAAAAGAAAACTGAGTAAAGAAAAAACAGTGCAACGTCAATGGAGGCACCAGGGGAAAGGCATTCTGGGTAAAAAGCTAAATAGGAGGTCGAGGAGAGCTCGCATTGACTGCGGTTCCGTAAAAAGCCGTGAAAGGGAACAGAAAAGAAAAGGCCCGTGAAGTTTCCTGAAGAAAAAAAAGAAAATGGGAATTCATTGGAAAACGGAGAGGCGAAAACGCATAACCAGTGGTTAGCATATAAAGGAAAAGGCATAGGGTTGAAGGGGTCATCAGAGAGAACTTATCATTCGGATACGACATTGTTTGAAAAGCTCGCCACTACTTCCGTGTACGCAGGTAGAACACAGAAGGAAGGATATCATTCGTAAAACGGAGGGGGGGGGTGGTGAGGCCAACGGAGGAAGGAGGAGAAACAGGGGAACGACACGACGCAGAAATATGTAAAACCATCATCAAATTGGTCTTTACGTCTCTTTATGAGATGGGGAGAAACAGCTAAAGTCAAGAATTGACCTTAAAGTAGCCTTCGTCGGATCCACCTAGGAAATGAGACACCAAAGGGTTGTCAAATATTCGGTGTCTCCGTATTTTGGAGGCGCGGAGGTTCATTATGCTCGAGATGCGTGTGGGGACTAGAACCGAGTGATTCCCTCAGAGAGAGACCTGAAAAAAAGAAAAGGCTCAGCCGGTCTCTGAGGGGTGGGCGATAAGAAGCA
>Ga0179593_1660516_pt1 | contig 16008 bp, 18 predicted proteins | sample CZODoug2_1_08_16_FD_185931 | JGI IMG/M metagenome (GOLD analysis project Ga0179593, IMG submission 185931) | Vadose zone soil fungal communities from Angelo Coast Range Reserve, California, USA - CZODoug2_1_08_16fungal (PacBio error correction) | ecosystem: Environmental > Terrestrial > Soil >...
TCGAAGCTTGTCGCGAAGCATCCTGGTGTTCTTTGGAAGTCGGTCCACACGAGCTCAAGAAGTCCAGCAGTGAGAGGTCGAATCGTTCATGAGCAAACAGGGGAGGAGTCGAATTGACGAAAAAGGGAGCCTTCTCGGGGCAGGCGTGGCTTCAGAGCGGTCTTGCTGAAAGGCCCGCAATGGGGGGGGGGGGGGGGGCCTGAACTCCCGTCCTGGGAGATCGGTTTTACCCAATTTTTCTTGAGGGGGAGATAAAAGGGGAGCAGATATTAGCGTCCAAGCCGTCCCTAGGCAGGAGGACTGCATCGCAGGACATTTCGGTTGGGGGGGCTGGGGAAAAAAAAAAGTAGAAAGACGGACGTTAGTGTGTGAATTCCACGTTGGAAAAGCAGAGGAAGGGATCACAGAGGAGAGGTTCGCGCCCGGCAAATTATGTCAAAAAAGCAGGGGGACTCGGAAAGAAATAGACAGCAAGCAAGGCCTCCATCTAAATGGAGCGGCAGATTCCTACTGTCGAATTGCGATAGAAAGAGGAAGGGATACGGGACCAGAAGTGGAGGAGCATCACAGAAGCGTCTAATGCGACGAAGTAGAGAAAAAACAAGATAGGAGCAATTGCGCTTTTACAGAGAGCAATCCACGAAAGGGGGGGGATGGGAAGGGAAAATCAAGGGGAGGAACGGTTGTAGAAATCGTCACAGACGGGGGGAAGGAACTAAGGGGGACTTGGTTGGAGAGACCAGGGCGAGGGGACCCGCTCGGGGTCGGAAAGCAGCAGATCAATCGAACGAATTCTCGGCTTGCGAGAGAAGTGATCAGGATGGCGGAGATTCGGGGGACAAAGAAAAGCGATTACTTCTCGACGTCGAGGAGATTCCTTTTCAGAAGAAAATAAAGAGGGACGGCACAAATTAGGAGGAACCCGATGGAGGGGGGGCGGAAGGTTTTAGATGTTAGCTTAGACAAAAAGGTGTACAAGGCCCGTCTGTTCTACCGCGAACGCCCGAAGGTTAAAAAGGGAATCGGGGGGAACATTAAGATTAGCACGATCGATACAAGAGGGGAGAGAACAGAATCATCCTCCAATCTACCTCGGGAAAAAACGGCCCCAAGCGGGAAAAAGTCTGGCGGGAGGAGGGGAAGAGGTGAGCCCTGAGAGTGTTCGAGTAGAGGCACCGTGGAGGAAACCCGCTAGAGATCAGGTTATCGGGAACCATAATGCCGATCGGGCGTCGGGGGAGACTCAAAAAGGACTCTAAAAAAAGAGCGGATAGGGAAAAACTAGGGCAATCACCCGTGCAAAACTAGTTCGTACTGAAAAAAGGAGGTCGACGCGAGAGGTCCACATACTTCATTCGCATGGAAAGGGGGCTGAGTGGGCCAAGGGAAGGAGGAAAGGAACCGAAGGGAGCAGGGGTGCGGTGGATTGCCGGACAAACCTCGTTTGCTAGCAACTGTAATCCACTTGTGGCTGTCCGTCGCTCCGAAAGAGGCGAGGAGACGGGGGAGGAGAAGGGGGAGAAGATATTCATACTCTGGCCGATCGGAAGGGTGGTTACTTCGGTACCGCAGAAGACGCTTCCGTGCCGCGGCTCTAGGAACCAAAAGGATAAGGGGCCAAGGTCAAACCAAGACCCTAGTCGCATCGAGTAAGGACTGCGACTCAGTACCTGCCCCTTAGGCAAGCGAGCATGCGCCTAAAAAAACGTTAAAGAAAAAAGGGAAACGGGAAAAGAGACTGAATCCTGATCGCCGAATCGAGAGGAACGCCTGAACGCCCCTTTGATAGAGCGCAGGGGGAAAAGAAGCAGAGAGAAGAAAACAAAAGAGGGGGAAGAACATGTCCATCTTAGGGGATCTCGATCTCCATCCAAAGGAACGGAAAAGACGACCTGCGGCCAAGCAGTCGTGGCTCTCGACATCCGGAATCGTCCTCTTCAGACAGAGACACGAGAAAAGGAGACAGGAAATCAATCAAGTGAAGGGCGGAGTGCAACTCAACGCTCACCCGACATTCAAGGAAAAGAAGTCCACTCACAGATACGCCCCACTTCACGGAAGCTGCCTCAGCGAGGCAGAACCGATATGCCAATATCTTTCTTGGATGCAATAAAAGGGGACGTAAGGTCGGCGAGGCTACAAAGGAAATATAAATCCTTCAGTGCCGGCTCAGGGCGTTAGTGGAAAAACGACAAAAATGGAAACAGGAAAGAACGCCGGGGGCCGAAAAATCGACCAGGGGGGATCGAAGGCGGCGCAAGTCTACCACATTTTAAGGGAGAGTCTGAAACGGTGGACGAAAGGTCTCGGGAGAGGGGGGGGGATAGAGTCCGGGCATCTGAAAGGGGAGAGTCGCAGGCGGGAGATCGCTTTCACAGGCCCGATAACGCGGGAGATGTGGAAAAAAAACATACGGGTGAAAAAAACCCGAGACTTTGATGCAGGCTGTGTGCACCGAACTGAAAAAGGCCGCCATTCAGAGATGCCTCGGGCCTGGAGCGGCTAACCTGAAACACCGGTAAGCGGAGGCAGAACGGGTCGAAGCAAATGTATCCGCACAACCATACGTTGGAGCCCAGGTGCGGTCTCTTGCCTGAAGTTCCGCCCTCCCAGGCCGGGCCGGCGGGAAAAGGCAGGAGAGGACCTTTGAACAAAAAAACCGGATCACCGGAACGGGTAGATGGTCGCATGACCGGGAGAGGATTCTCTCTCCCAGGCGTCAGGTCAGGAGTGGAGGTCGATCGGACGGGCCGAGGTCGCGGCAAGGGCTCTCGCAACGGGGGGAGAGAGAAGAAAGAGGACCGGCAATCGGACAGACAAGATGAGCGTGACCTGTCAAGGGGATAAGGCTCCAGAACGCGCGGCGCAAGTCCGGCCCAAGAAAGTGAGCAGACAGGGGGGTGAGTCCAAAGGGCTTGAAGGGAGCTACAGAACAGAAAAGGAGGGCGGCACCTGCAGTCACTACGGTGTGTCTTCTGGGCTGGAAAATCAAAAGGAATCTGGGGAGGAAAGTCAAAAGTACTGCTCCCCGATCGCCCTTCTCCAACGGAAGGGGGGGGGGAGGGAAGGGAATACTTGACGGGCCTGAATTCCGCCCTAAGGGGGGAAACTCATACGGCCAGGCTTCAGCAGCTTCTTAATAACAAAATCTGTGAACAGGAAAAAAAAACACAGGGACACCATATCTAGTCCTGATGAGGGAGGGGAACGGAGTGACCGTCCTATCTAACCCGCAAAGGGTGCGCGGAGAAGAACGCAAACGGCCTCTGCCAACAACGGGCGGAGTAAAAGCAGTAAAAGGAGATAGACTATCGGTCGCATGCACAAGCTTGGAACGCAAAAGGGCAGGCATATGACATCAATCTGAGACTTGTGCCCTTCGCTTTAGTAGGGGCTGACCCTCACCGGAAGGGGAGAAATTAAAAGCTTCTTAGTCAGAATGTAGCAATGGGAAAACTTAAAAAAAGGGAAAGTCAGGACAAGCCCTCGATGGCGGGAAGGGGGACAAGCGAGCATCTGACGTTAATTTTGCTGAGAGGGGGGAGTAAGCTGGAAAGATGAGAAGGGTTCTTAAGTGAGGGGAAGAAGAGGATAGAGTCTCTCGATTTGAGAAGCGGAGAGGGGGGATATTCGGGGAAGAGGCGAAAGGAAAAAAATGAGCACTAAGAGAGTTCGGCAATCCTATGGGCAGTTCGCGCGGAGCGCTGGGAGGAAATAAAAAGGGCCGGGGGACAAAGATGTGTTGGGATCAGATGCGCGCGCAAGAAACGTCTCAAAAGGCCTGAATTCCCTACGAGAGGCGAGTCATCGGCAGAAAATCACCGGATGGGTCTCTTCAGCTGGGGGGGGGAGGATCTTCCCTGCTTTTTTGGTCTCTGACTCCTAATCTCTTAAAAGTGGTAAGAAAAGTCGCAGTCAAGAGAGCCGCTAGGAAAAGGGAAAGAAACGTGAGAGGAGGTCATAGAGAAAACTTTACCAGAAGGAGTCCCGAAGAAAGCGTTCCGCAGAGATCGTCCAGCCAGGGGAAGAAAAAAGAGGGAATAAAAGGCCCCGAGCAGAGAAATCGCAGGAAATCTTCACGGGGGATCCGAACCCGCCAAGTAAGATGCAAAGCTAGAAAACACAAGGAAGCAAAGGAAAACAAACCTTTCCAGGGGGAATCGTACGGTGGCATCTCCGGAAGAGGGAAAAACTACCGATTTCTTCAGTTGGAACTGCAAGCCGAATCCTTTGGAGGGCTAGGAGGGCTTGCACGAGGATTTTTGTCTCCCAACGTTGGTCTCTATCGAGGCGGGGCGAAGAGGAGCCCGGTAAGAGACACAACTATCGAAGGCCGGAAAAAACTGGCGAAGGAAGCTATAAGGACAGACCGGTGCCAAACGAAGGAGATGAAAGAAAAGGGAAGGGGGAGGTGAACTTCCCTCAGAATTTGGCCGGTTGGAAATGAGATAGTTCTTTTATCTGAGGATTTTAGGGGAATTTCTCTATCTTCTCCAACTCGTTCAAGAAAAAAAGTGGGGGTCTCGCGAAGTTCATCTTGGGCAGGTCCTTCCCATTGGGGAGTCAGAAAAACAGACGCTCCCCCGCTTTCTTCTCAAGTCGCTGTGGCAATAAATCAAGTCGGCCTAGGATCAGGGAACCTCCGACGCAGTGGGGCAAACAAAAGAAACAAAAAAAGGGGGGGTCACTCTCCTGGGGGGATATGAACATAGGAAAGAAAATACATCCGAAGGAAAAGTATCTCTTAATAAAGATCGGGGGGGTAAGTCCGGCAATGATTTCCTCGGTCTGAAGAGCCAAGGTCGAGATCTCCCACCCATAACTTCGGGACTCCCAGTTACTGAAGGGTCGGTGAGTGCAAAGAGACCAAAAAGGCGTCTTTTCTCCCTTTCTCTCGAAAAGAACGAACGAAGCGGGATGGTTTCGACGTCTAGTCGTAGATGACGCAAAATGCATCATGCTGGCCGGGCAGAATCCGCGCTTCTATCTCGACACAATAGTAAAAAGCTCATAGGGGCGCTACCAGTCTATTATGAGGCCGTGGACATGGGGTTCTCACCATTCTAAAAATCATGGGGTTGACGGGGGGGGTGAGAAGAAGCTGGGAATGCGCAGAGAAATTTGCCAACAACTAATTTAGTTAAAATGCTTCCCGAAAAATCCCTGGCTCCGTTTCTCACGACAGAAAGGAGGTACATAGGGGGAGTCGCAAAGTGTCAATCGACGACCAAAAAGGGTTCCCAACGAGAAGGGAAGCGACTTCCTTACGTCCTAAACCGGACCGAGCGACTCCTGGAAGGCTGCTTCACGAGCTCCCGATGGAAAGGGGACAGCCGCTATGTTGGGCCTAGGCCCAACATTTCTCTCGCTGAGGAAGCCGAAGAAGGGGCAGGAGAAGCGCAGGGCTGTCAGACGATGACGCGTCATCAGTCAATCTGCGGAAAGGTCGAAAGGGGAGGGCAGAGGGATTCGTCCAACTCAGGAAACCGAAAGGTTAGGAAACTCGAAAAGAGGGAAGAGGACCCCCGGGTTAGGGCGCTTTAAGAAGGACTGGGAAGAAAGCGGAATATATGGGGGATGCCAAGAATTTTCCCGATTCAGGGGCTACTTGGAAGCTCGGTCGAGATCACCGGGTAGAGCTGGGATCGGCCACTGGGTCGCGTAGCAACGAATCATAACAGGATCGTCAACCACTCACGCTGGATGACCCTAAAAGATAAAACGGCTTAAACGAGGGAGGGAAGAGGCCGCTCGTCTCACGTCCCTTTCGCATTCGCATTAGGTAGGCGATGTCGGCACGTAACTGCCCATGTACGAGGAGGGAAAACGCAAGGGAGAGAATGGGGGGGCAGGAGACGATAGCTAATTAAGAGTGGGGAGAGACAGGTAGAGAGAGAAAATATGGGGGGAGGGAATGGAGACAAGGAGGGAGAATGATGGGAGGAGAAGAGGGAAGGGAGGAAGCGAGGAGGAGAGGGGGGTGTGGAGGAAGAGAGAGGGGGAGGGAGGTTTGGGAAGGGGGTGGGGGGAAGGGAGATAAGGCGGGGGAAGGACGCGTCAGCGGCTGGGGATGGTACGGGGGGGGGAGGGGGGGGAAGGGGCGGGAGAGAAGTGATGGCGAAGAGGGGGGGAGGTGGGGGAGAAGGAGGGGAGGGAAGGGGGGGGGGAGTGGGCGAGGGGGGAAGAAAGGGTGAGGAGGGAACTGAGTGGAATTGGGGGGGCGGGGAGGAGGATGGGAGGGGTGGGGGGAGGAGAGGGGAGAAAGAAGGGGGCCAGAGGGTAAGAAAGGGGGATAAAGTGGTAGGAGGAGGGGAAGGGAGAGGGTAGGAAGGGGGAGGGAGGAGGAGGCAAAGGTCAGCGGGAGAAGGTGGGCAGAGAGAGGGGGGGGAGGAAAGTCGCAGTTTGAAGAAGAGGTGAGCGGGAAAATAAGGGTGAAGGAGGAGGGGAGGGGTGGGGGGGGGAGAGGGAGGGGAAGGTCAAGCGGGTAGGGGGAGAGGAGAGGAGGAAGAATGGCAGCGGGCTAACGAGTAGATGAGAATCCCCTTCCGCACTTCTCCCGAGTTCCCGAAAGGGACCAAATGAAAAAAGGTCGACCTCTCCGACTTCAGGAGGGTTCATGAAAGAGTCACAGGAAATTTGAGAGCGACCTGCTTAAAAAATCAAAAAAAAGTAGTAGAATTGCCGTCGGCCTCAAACTAACGGTATGTAAAAATGACCTCGTGGGGGGGAATTAGACTGCTATCCGAGGTTGGTGAGAAGATTTTACCGGTTCGCTAGTGGGGTAGAGAAAAAAACCTCGACATGATCATCCTTCAGCAAAAAAAGGCGTTAACGTTAAGATCATTCCTCACTAACTCACCTGGCAAAAGATCTGTATCTATTAGCTACTTTGGGGGGGAAAAGTATGTAAGAGGGCTTACTTGGGGGAAAAAAACTGCCTGATCCAGATCGGTCAGCGGTTAGAAGGGAAGCAATCGGGAAGAACAGAGATCGGCCTTCTAGGGTTAGGGAATCCTAGCAATGTGCTCTGTTATACCAAAAAGAACCCTTGGTCGCTGTCGCTGAGGTTGAAAAGGGAGGTACGAGGGGTTAGCGAATGAAAAAGCAAAACTCCCGATAAAAGCGGAACCAATTGAAAACGCGCGCGGCCTGGCATACGGAAGAGCGACCAAGGGAGGGAGGGAAGCGGAGGAAATCAGAAAGAAAGGTCAGGGGGCGGATCTAGGTCATTCTCAAATCGAGGAGCCAAGAGCAAGAAATGAGAGAGGAAAAAGGAATCTAGGGGGGTTATGCGCAAGGCCGATCCGAGAAAAAAGATCGGTGTTAAAACACGTGAAGACAAAGAGAGAAAAAGTGGAGAGCTTCCACAAAAGCTAAAGAAGTCGACAGGGTCGGTGGGGTGTCGGACTCTTTCGATGAAAAAACCCCCACGGGCTGAGAGTGTGCAACTTGGGTCTTGCCTGGGGAAAACGCGTGGCCAGGCACATGTGGTCAGTGGATTAAGTGACATAATGACGTCGGGAGAGCTCTCGGAAATGCGACGTCGGTCGGAGCAATCTGAGGCCATCCTGAAGAGGAATGATATCTTTCGCTCATAATCAGGGACTTCGGAGGTCAGTAAGCTGGGCGCTACTCAAGAGAAAAGACGGTAGGGGGGAGTACTCGGACGTATCCTTTGCGTAACGCGACTGTCAAATACAAAGAAAAAGAGTTTAGAGGAAAGATTATGGGTTGGATGAGAGCCAGGGCAGAAGGTTAGCAAGTTCTACTGGGATCATCTATTATTAGGGAGGGCTTAAAGAAATGGAGGCAAAGGATTCGTCTTCAAAAAAAGCAACGAGACGAAGGACGGGAGTCTGGTGGATACACAATACTGACGGACCGCGAGGAGGACTGTGAGAAAAAGTTGGGGATTAATTGTAATGTGAAAAGAGACAAAAAAAAAACGGCGACGTTCTACCGGAAAAGGGACGAATCGGGAGGCACAGTTATTATCGACCGCGAAATGATGGGAAGAAGAGCGAAGCAAAACGAAAAGAATGACTCATTCGAAACCATCTTTGCCCAAACTTCTTTGACTTCTTTCACCAATACCCTAAGAGTGGGAGATCTGTCTCTATGAACTTGGATCTAGCAATGTCTTTCAAGACTGTCCTTATGTCTTCGCTAAAGTAGCTCCCAAAGAGAGCCAACTTCTTTATTCAACGCATAAAGAGGTCCGAGGGAGAAAGGCGATCCTGTAAATACCCCTTCTGCAGGTGCCTGTGCTTAGGCGGAACAATCTCATCTTCCCGGGGTTTAGGGGGAGGCTTGCAATTTTCTTACACCGCCTGTTTCGAGGAAACTGGGGGGGGGATTATTTATCTCCATACGAGGGGAACATCCAAGTGGGAGGCTGAAGGGGGGGGCGCCTCTATTTGGGAGAATACCGGGAGAGATTACAGAGTTTGCTGGGAAGCTTCAGCGCTGCATGGCCCGGGACCGAAGAGGCAGGTTGACTGCAACGTCCGATTCGGAGAAGATGCGATCAACAGAATTCCAGCTGCGCCAAACAGGAGATAAAAGCGAACCCAAAAAGACGAGCCTCCCCTGCCTTACTTAAAGAATCCTGGGCCCTGGAAGTCAGAGCATCTATCCGTTAAGGTCCTTGGGCACTCGCGAAGTTGGATCTCTCTCATTCAACTTGAACTCCAAGGGGGCCATCTTCTTGAAAAGAGTAAAGGCTCCATTGTCAACCAGGCTCTCCGCGTACAAGTCCTCCTACGACTCAGAGGGGGGGTTCAGCCTCCAGCACTTGGTCCGGCGCTCGTGGACAGCGAATCTAATGCTAAAAGAGGAAGAAATGAAGCGGAGCCAAGACAACGACCTGAAAAAAAGTTTTGCCCGGAAAAAGCCAAGGTCAAAGAAAAACTCAAGACGCGAGAGGGACCGCGTGAAAGGATGACGACCCTCGCGGTTGCTGCTGCCGGTTGGACGTAAGGTCGTGCGCTTCTAATGAAGAACGAGAAAGGGGAAGCGGGAGTCACCCTCAAACTCCTCACTGGGGAGAGTACAACGGAAAACTCTTCAGGGGGGAGGCTCGAATTTAAACGAGATCCAAGGGAGGGATATTCTGAGGGACTTTTTACTTGCGTTTATTTCTGGTGAAATCACATAAGGTTTACACCACATTTGTGGGGAGAGTTGTCCGGTTCCTCAAGCTTTCGGTGACTCTCCGCGTTGGGGGAGGTGAGTGAAGGGCAGCACTTACTGAAAAAAGAAGGATAACGGTGGAACCCAACGTTCCCGACAAAAGAAAGGTTAGCTGCGTGGGGGGGGACCTCTTTCCAGTAGCAAGCTTTCTCAAAGTGGACAAGGAACAGTAAAAGGCTACCTGAACGTCCAGACGGCGGAGGGGGGGGCGGCCGCAAGGGGGGTTTCTGCCTGATCCCCAAAAAAGACTACGGAACGGAGAGGGGGCCGGTCGTAACTAGGTTCAGTTAGGGCTCTGAGGGGCACCGGCGTAGAAGGCCGTCCAAACTGAAAGGGCTCAAGAGGAGACGCGGGGAGAGCGTCTAAACGGCGGAAGACTTCGAAAAACTTAACCAGAGGGCAGGCAGAGATTGGATGTCGATGGGCGGACCAGAGAGGGGTGTAGCAGACCAACGGTAGGGAGGAAAGAGAGAAGACAGGAGGGCCCGAGTACATCGGAACAGGGCATCCGAAAAAAGCTGGGGGGCACCCTGTAGAGGAAGCGAAGAAGAAGACCAAGGGGAATCCGACGCTGTTATAAGTTCTCATAGTATGGGTGAAAAGTCTTTGGGTACCGCGACTTCCAAAACCGCGGGGCAAACCTCCTCAGTCACACTTAAAGAGTGAACGTAGCGTCTGTTGGTATACAGTCCGAACTAGGAAATCCAGGTCAAGTTTTTTCCAGATGTCAGGTGGTATGGAACGGCCCCTTGAGTGTGAAGGATAGAGGTGTACTGGGACAAAGGACTCACCCTAATTAGTAAGTAAAAAAACTTATAGGTCTGCAAAAAAGGAAAGGGGGGAGGTGAAAGTCCACACAGCGGACCTGCGGGGAGATTCCCTTGGCTCCATAACCACAAAACGTGTGGAAAACTGTTCTCACTCAAATCTGGAGCGTATGAGAGTAAAGACCCCGATTGAAAAAATGAAACGAAGGACCCCGGAAGACTTCTTTAGGCATGAAACCATCTGAGTGAAGACGCCATTTGATGGGGACCGGCGACAGCGGCGCATGGGAAAGTTTCGCGCTAGAAGAGGGAAACCTCAAGGAAGTAGCTTTCCGGTCTATTAGGGAAAAAAAAGGATCCGAGCGAGACCTTAGGCAACCGTTACATAAAATATCAGAAAAAAACGCGAGTGTGTCATAGAAAGTGATCAGAGTGAAGGGGGGGGGCGTATCTCTGGACTCGGAAGGGGTTGCAAAGTCAGGTTGATCCGGTGGAGGGGAACTCAGAGGGGGTGCTCGCGAGGGGGGGGATCAGTGATGGCGAAGGTGATATTAGGGTCGAAAATTAAACCAGGAGTTACGGCTGTCGTAAAACGGCATGGCGGCTCAGTTAAGTTGGCGTCCACGTTGTTGAGGTCGGTCCAGTATGGAGTATTCACTGGTTGAGTCTAGATCCCTCACTCATCGCGCTGGACCCTCCGCCGGGAAGAAATTTCTAGGAAGGCTCTGTGGAGGGGCAGCTCAGGCGAGGGCGAGAGGGGAGAAGATCAGAACTGTCTCTTCTGAGAGCCTCGTGTGAGAAGGGTGAATCAAAAGAAAGAGTCCCCCCCCTCTTGGAGAAATTAAGCTTTTCCCGTATGTTTTTTTTTCCGTGAGGGAGAGGGCGAGAAGAGGATCGGGACTCCGTTTCCTTTGGAAGGATATGAAAGGAACTGATCACGGAGATGGATTCGCAGGGAGCTGGCCCTCTGACTGCTTAATCCCCTTCCTGGACCAGGTCATGCTATTAAGGCAATCCCGAAGACCTAGGGTAGCGTCGGCCAGAAAGATGAGGGAATCCCACGTATCTCGAACCACTGGAAAATCAGACGAAAAAGGCACAAGGGGTAGACCCAGCGGGCGAACCGCGGAGTGTTGTCATGACCGGGGATCACCAGAAGCGCCCCCAGAAAAAAACGGGGGGCGTCCCGTGGGAAGATCCGCAAGAAGAGGGTTAGGTCTTAGGGAATCTCGAGGAGGGGAGGAAGAGGGAGAGGAGAGAGGATGCTATCTACCAAAACTTGGGAATGAAAGCAAGTTCGCCCTTTCGGAATAGGTCTTGGAGTTATCCCAGTCTTCTAATTGGGGAGGGGGTTTGTGGTTCCCCTTCCTTTTCTCTCTGAAAGAGGGGACGACTGAAAGGCAGGGGAGTCTGTAAATCTACTCCTACAGTCTTCCTTCGGAAAGATCAGAAATTTGACTCAGTAGAGGGGGGTCCAAGGGCTAAGGCCGAGGGTGCACGGCCAAAGACTTTTGCCCGAGGAAAGGCCGAGCTGGGAAGGGATGTCGTAGTGAGTCGCTTCTGCGGGGGCATGTCTCGATCAGGGCCGAGAAGCAGGGTCCACGGTTGCTAAAATCGAGGTCGGAGGGTTCGCGAAAAACAGCGCCTGCACCCCGTTGGGGAGGAAACGAGCCCTACGACCATCCCCTCCCAAAGTCTACCCCCAGTCTCGGGGATCAGGGCTCGCTCGAGGTCTTCTCCATCCTCGAGGGAATCTAATTCTCTTCCACCTCGAGAGAGATACGAATCCGCCCGCCAGGGAGCTGGCACAAATGAAACGATCTAGCACTTCACCCGACACCGATGCGGCGAACACGCCCGCTCAAGAAAGGGAAAAACACGCGTCCGCAAAGCAAAAGACGAGGCGACGGAAGAAGGGTCGCAACGGGACGAAAAGACCAGAGTCACATCCACAGGCGGGCGCACAAAGTGGCGCGCGATGGGTCTTTTTGATGTGGGGAAGAAGTCGGGTCTTCGCGTTTCTCCTCTAAGGTCCTTTCGGACATAAAGCGGCCGAGGGCTATCTCGCCAAAGAAAAACTTAGCAGCTAGACGAGCACACGTCTCGCAAATAGAAAAAATTTTAGAGGGAGGCCGCGCCAGCTGACCATCTCAGAGACGGAGGTCAAGTGCCATGCTCGAAATCCAAGTTGCAAGCTCCACTCCTTTGACCGGAATCTTAATTACCGGGACCCGAAAGAAACCACAGCACCGGGCGGCCGTGAACTAAATGCTCGCCGTAAAGGAAGGTTCGGGCAAAAAAGGGTGACATCGACAAAAAAGGGAAACAGAACGCCAAGGACTGTGAGGTCCCATCATGAACAAAAACGGGGCACGAAGGCTGAAAGACGGGAAGACAGATCGAATAAGAAAGCCGCGAGTGGGAGCAGCCTCGATAAAACCAAAAAACAGGACGGAAGGGGGTAAGTGAGGCTCTAATGCCTGCTCAAGCGCTCGCGTTCAGCCCGCGGGGAAAAGGTCTTTCAGTTCTGTAGGAGAACTGGATTCTCTAAACGCCCATACTAAAAACGACGTTGGAAACTGCGAGGCAACCGAGTCAGCGAAAAAAAAGGGAGTAAGAAACGGGGAAGGAAGACTCCACCCTGGAACCACTCGTTCAAGCAGATGTAGAGACTAGTAGCAGCTCTCGTGCTGGGAGGTCACTGGGCTCCTTGGCTCGATCAGGGTCACAGATCGCAACCCATACAACAGGCTGTCAGAGAACGAGAAAAAATTTTGATAAAAACTTGATCGTATGGCTGCGGCTATCTTAAAACTAAAAATTGTGCAAGTTAACTCATTATTGAATGGGGAAAAGGAGATGAAAGGTCCGAGAACACACCACTTTCATATAAAAAATGACCCGCGGCCGGAAAGACGTTGCAAGACGGTAGCTAGACAAACACATCACAAGAGTCTCGGGGCCTTCTCTGGGGGAAGGATGCTTTCAGTGGCTTTTTATAGCGAGAAGGATGCACAAACTCTCTCAAGACCACAGAAGCAAATAGAGGGGACTAGACGACTCAACAGAACTTTTCACTCGTAATTTCAAGAACCTCTTAAATTGCGGGAGCGGAACTGAGGCAAATTTTTTCTATTTATGTCCGGGAGATCGAAATTGCGGTTATCTTACCGTTGGAAGGAGAAGACTTCAGCAATGTCTCCTATCTCACTTCTTGGGATAAAAGCCTACAAGTGGACAGCCATCTTTTCTATGATTACCTAAAAATGGTCGGGGGTGCAAGGGGGGGGCAGTAGACTGCTTACTCGGGCGAATTGACTTCCTACCAAGGTAACGGGGAGTCTCACTAAAAAAAGAAAGCAAAGCATGCGGGGTCAACCTGAGAGGAGTCATCCTCTATTCAAGGGGGGGCTCGGCTTCAGAGGGGGGAGCCGAAAGGCTTAAAATCCAAACGAATGGACTGGTTAGGCGAAGAACCGCTTTGTCTCAGGAGACAGCCAGCACGAGTGCAAAGAGCATCGCTGACCGCTAGCAGGGTTGACCGGTTAAGGCCTCACTCGCGCTAGCGAGTTCCAAAAGGTGGAGGGTGCCAATTCGACCAATGTCGCAAGCGGGCGCGTGAATAAAAAGGAGAGGAAGTTGGGCAGAGTAACGATGGCTTCGAAAGTCGCAAGGAATCTGTGATTGGGCACCGGGGAATCCTGGGAATATATGAAATCCTCAAGCTGTCACGCGGCTTTCGAGAAAGGAAAAGACATTGAGGGACGCGAGGTCACTTCTAGAGAGTAGTTTAATTTCACGGGGGATCGGAGGCAAGGTGTGCAGACCGGCAACATGTGGGCAAAGGATTCAAGATGGGGACATACACGGCAAGAGATCGGAAGGGTGCGGAACGTTAGGAACACGCTGTATTAAGTCAAAAAAGGAACTGAGGAAAAACGGAGGCATAGGTCTCGACTTCGATACCATAGATCACGGATCCGGGCGCGGTAGAAAGTCACGACTTTAGGAGGGGGAGTCGATAAAACTTGAGTAACGCGAAAACAGGGGTCCGCGCCAGTCAACCTCTGGGAGGAAACGCAGAGAAAGTCAAGGGGGGGGGCGCAGCGAATAAAAAAATGGGGCCTCTATCCGACACTAAGGAAATTAGAACATCTCCAGGAATCTATCGTATCATTTGCAACGGAGATCGAGGGAGCGTAGATCGTTCGACTAACTCGAAAAAAGTCGTATAGAACGACAGGGACCCGAGAGTTGTCGGACGGGGTATGGGTTTTCGGCCCAAAGGGAAGCTCACGGGGGTCTCAAACCTGGAGGAGATGAAACCGTGAAAAGCGACAGTACGGAAAGAACCGGAAAAATACGAGCGACACGAAACACCACAATCGCTACCCTTGAAGCCCAAACGGACCAAAACACACCCACAAAAAAACAATTATCTTAGGACGATCTGTGTAGAATCGTCCACGGCCCGGTCGGGAGGAAAAGGATTATAGGTCCCGACGTCAGCGTCGGCGTCGATGACCGACTCGATGCGAAAGGCCCAAGAGTGAGACGGTCACCTCAGCCCGCACACAAACAGGAAAACGGGGGTCGACGCGAGCATGGGGAAAAACACATACTGGGGTATTGGAAAATGTCAGCTCCCACGGGGCTCCTGACCCGCCTTTGGCTCGTAGATCTCATTGTCGCTTCCAAAGATTTTGAGAAAAGGGGCAGAACCTGGTGTTGTAAAGTTTGTCTGACTTTGCTGCTCCTCTAGGGAGAGCGCTGGTGTGCCTTTTCTCGGAAGGAGGAGGATTATCCTCCTGTCTCTGAAAAGGGGCCTAGGGAGTTGGTAACCGGAATCCTTGTCCTAGCGGGTTCAGGGGGGGGGGGAGGCTCCCTGGTACCGAATAAGAGATTGCTCCCACCGGCTAGACCGAGGTGTACCTTCCTACTTCTCTCCTTAAGCTGCACTGCAAAGAGGGGGTGCGTCTGGAAACACATCCGGTCGCCGAGCCCTCCCCGCGAAGATAGGGCGACAAACAGTGATGGGCCTGCGAGAGATAAGGTCGAAAGGGTTAGAAGAGGCGCGAAGACGCGCCGCCTGAGGCTTTGGTCAGTTCGACAACCAAAGAAGTTCCCCGTTTCTTGCATCAAGTCTCCGACATTCTTCCCATCGCTACGGGGGGAAGAGGCTTAGGGGTATCCAATTCCTTGGGGCAAGAGATTCCGTTACTATTTTAAACGGGACCCTTGCAGAAGAATGCGGGATCCAAAGATCAAAAAACAAGAACAGTTGAAACCACTCTCTAACAAGGTCCGACGAGGACCAAACTTCACTTAAGACGGGGGAGAGGGGAGTACTCTCCGTAGACTCGCAGCGTGCGGGGGTGTTGCTATGCAACGGGGGGGGGGTTCTTCGATGAACATAAGGGAAGTGGACGGGAGGGAGGGTCCATCCACCCTCCAAAACAGCACTGGCAGACCTGGAAAAGAAGCGACTAGCACCTGCTGCTTCCAAAGGGGATTGCGAAACCAGGGTGAAGGCGACCGATACTGAGCGGCTGCGGAGGACGGGGAAAAATCGAGGGGAGTCGCGTTTCTCACTCGATGGGGAAAAGGGTTCTGGGCCTCAGGAACCCGGCCCCTAACTAGGTGCTTGTGAAACATGCGGGAGTGGGGAGAACGGGGGGAAAAAGAGGTTGGGGCCGCCTGCTACACCAGTCAAGGAAAAGGTTGTACAAAAGGGGACGTTAGGTCTAGCCTGAGAGTCAAACTGGGGGAGAAAGGGTGACCAAGTTTGGGTCAAACGCTTCTGGTATAACGAAGCTCAGGGGGACCGCGAAAATAGGTGCCTGATTATGTTTGTAGCCCGAGGGTTCTAAAGCAAACCGTACGATGACGTCCGCAACGCACAGGGGACCAAGGCGCGGAAAACGTAGGAGGCGCTTTATTGTCGAGGCGCCGCTCGGATATCGAATGCTATGGTCTGCTGATGCCTCTGCCGAAGGAATCTCAGAAAAAAGGAGGATGGAAAATAGTAGATAATAAACCTATAGGGTCT
>Ga0179593_1279570_pt1 | contig 16007 bp, 17 predicted proteins | sample CZODoug2_1_08_16_FD_185931 | JGI IMG/M metagenome (GOLD analysis project Ga0179593, IMG submission 185931) | Vadose zone soil fungal communities from Angelo Coast Range Reserve, California, USA - CZODoug2_1_08_16fungal (PacBio error correction) | ecosystem: Environmental > Terrestrial > Soil >...
AGTTCTGGAAGAGCGGAAGAAAGGCCGCCGGGCCGAAAAGGTGGACAGGAATGAATACGAACACAAGAGAAATCCTTTGGGGAAAAGGGGAACTCACCGTAACCGGCTGACCGTGAACGGATCGAAAAACATGTGACACACGAAAACCATCACTCTGTTAAATTAATAGGGGATCAAAGAGATTTCCGTGGAGCCCTTTCTTGACCGATACCTTAGGGCTTCAAAGCGAAGGGAACCGCAGGAAGATCGTGGGATCTACATTCGTAGAAAAGTAAACGGATAAAATGCAGCCGCTCAGGAAGAAATATAAACAAAAAACGGAGCTTCTAGAGCTCTATATAAGGCCGGAAGAGAAAAGGATGGAGGTTCCAACCTAGGGAGAGTAAAGTAAGGAGGACAGCTGGCGTTCGTTAACCACAGGGCCAGTACCTTCTGGGGAGACGAAGGATGAGAAGCCGTGGAACGGTGTTGACGTCTTGAGGGGATGAGGAGAAGTTTGGCATTGGAGGCTTCCAAAGGCGGGAGAAAGGGTCTGCGAATAAGTTGGGGGGAGGAGGGAAAGGGACCACGGTCTATCCCTTGGGGGGGGGGGGAAGACGAATGTCAAACACCCCCCAGAAAAGGTGGTTAGCTGGGGGCTTCTCATTACGAACGGACAATGAAGGAACTAAATGGTGGGAATCAAAATCGCGGCAGGGGCCGGTAGGTGAAGGGCGAGAGCATGAAAATGTTAAAGCGGCCACCACGCCGAAAAAGGGCAGATGTTGATGGAAGGGACCAAAAGGGGAGATGTACAGCGGGGAGAGAGAATGGTTGAATGGGGGTCTACCGGGGGCTTCGGGGGGTTGCCCACAACGGAATTCAGGTGGGGCGAAAGGAAGACGCGTAAGAAGCTCTGGGAAGAGGTGCAGGGGAACACGGCCCAGGGACAAAGAAGCTCCAAATGATTCTTTTAAAAAAAGGAGGGGACGGCGGAATCTCAAGGAATCTCACAAGGGGGGGGGTGCTCTCCGGAAGGGAAAAAAAGAGATGCAGGTAACTATCCCCTGGGAAAGGAAGGGTCGAGTTATTGGGGGTGTACCTTATCTGGCCGACTCTCTGGTGGGAAACCAACGGGAATACACTAAGTGGAAACCGGAAGAGAAAGAATTCTCTGGACATCAGTGTCCGTTCCTCACACTTAGGACCGGAAATAGGGTCGGCTAACGGGAGGGAAGGGGGGGAAGGAGGCACTCGAAGCTCGAACAATCTCAGGACGGTCCGCCCTGAGGGAATTGTTGCAACATCAAAAAAAGGGTTCATGTAGTCGAGCGATTGGGGGAATCCTTCCAAGCCCTTGGTCAAAAAGGGGAATCGAAAGCCCTCCAATAGAGAAGGAAGTAGGCTCTGCAGGGGACGAAAACAACCCTTTCCGAACCGCTTTAAGGAGGAAGGGGGAACCATTGGTCAAGACCCCCAAAAAACAAGGGAACACGACTCTGTTTCTACATGAATAAAGCATGGAAAAAGAAGAGGTTTGATTGTCCGGGGGAGGACTTGAGGGGTCCATACACGCACCTAAAGCCTCTAAAAGGAAGAGACGCCCGTCCATTGGAGAGATTAAGGGAAATCAAAAGCGGATCAATGTATTCCCGTACTATAGAAACAACAACAACGAGAGTAAGAAGAGAGATTCGGGGACATCACCGAGCTGAAAAAGGAGAGGAGGAATCTTAGTCAGGGAGTCCTAAAAAGGACAGGTGCTGGGGCACTGGAACGTTTAGAGGAGGGTCCAGGGGAGGGAAAGAAAGGACAAAAGAATTCGCACCCCAGAGTTTTCCATGCAGGGGGGAAGGGGGACGACCATCCAAGGGGACGACTTTGTTTAGACGCAATCCCCATGGGTCACATAAAACTTCCAACCACTTGGAGGCTGGGGGTTTTAAAAAATAGGGAAAATTCAAGCGGAAAGGAATCGCGGAGAGGGAGGGGGGACCTTGATTTCTGCCTGCGAGACCACCATGGCGACTTTTCTCCGGAAAGGAAGGGTAATGGTTGCGCGAAAAAAGACTGCGAACGTCTAATACTCTGGGATTTAACGGCTGCGGAATTCTAGGAAACGGGCAGAACGAGGCAAACACCCGGACTGAAGAATTGGGGAGACGTCGATAGGAAACCTCCCCGAGGGGGAACGGGCTGTCCCGGTTCTTAAAACTTGGGAGAAAAGGAGGTAAAAAAACCGCAACGGCGGCTCGGATCCGTCCACATACATAGAAGTCTCAAAGAAAGGGGGGCAGACCCTCAGCTTTCATAGTAGGAGAACGTCAAAAATGGGGTAAAAATAAAAAGACCGGGGTTGGCAGAGGGGGGTAAAGTCAAGCAGGGGGGAAACCTGTCGGTGGTACACCTTTATGGACATAGGCAAGGCGCTGCAAATAGGGAGCCACGAGTATTTATCGCCGAGTGGCGGGCAGGGAACCGTACTTTGTAAAACCGGGGGGCATGTGGGTAAAAAGAGAAAAATCAAGAAAAATGGGAGGCGAGAAACTCGATGACCGTAAGATCGGTGGCTTAAGGTGGGGAAAAGAGCAAGTGAGGGGGGGGGTGAGGTTTCAGCCACAAAAACGAAAATTAAGGGAAAACGGACAGAACGGTCTCCAAGCAAAATTCTCACGTCCGACCAGGGGAGTTGGAAGGGAGGATCCGGAGAAGTAGCGAATGCTTTAAAGGGAAATGTGTCCGGGGGAAAAATTGGCATATTCCACAAGATCCTACAAAGGGCACCACGGGCAACAAAGAGAAATCCAGAGAAGAAAATACGCCCCTTACTGGAACCGAAGGCCTCCCGCTTCTCCAAGAGGAACGCAGGCAACTCCGAGGAAAAGCAAAATTTTAAGGTCTCCTGGGGACTTATTATTAAGCTGACCTATAAAAGGTAAAAGATTCAGAAAAGTCTTCTGTGGGAAGAAGTCCTGGCAAAAAAATCCGCTCTGCCCGGGAGGTTATCGTTCGAATCAGGAAGCAAATAGCCGTTGAGTTACCTGATCGGGGGGGGCATCCACCGGAAGCGCGATTGTGGGAGAGGAACCCGAGAGAGCTAACTGCTCTGCGCGGGGTCTCTGTCAACTAATCCAGTTATCCGGAAACGAGGGGGAGGGAGAGAAGTCACTGATTTACAAAATGACCAGTTCGTGGGAGATCCGCTGGAGAAATGACGTTCACGTTCACTAAAAGGCAGATCACATCGCTCAAAAAGGTGGATATCCCGTCGGAACACCGGAGAGTGTAGGGTGCTGAAAAAAGGGAAAACATTTCCCCGGGGAAAGCGGAGGGTCTGGAGGGAGGAAAAAAAAAGTCGAAACAGATGGGTGTAAGAGTTTCTCCTGGCGACCAGCTCCAGACAAAAACAACCGGAAGAGGGGACGGAGTAGGTTTAGAGCCAGAGAAGGGAATATTATTGGGTGACCTTGAGGGGATGGACAGAAGAAGCCCAACTGGGTACTTCAATCAAACAACCGGCTTACGGAACTATACCCATGGGATAGGTAATATCCGGAGGTTACCGTTGAAAAATGAAATCTACCCACGAAAAAGAGGTCTGGATCTTAATGTCATCCCACAAGATTTGGCAGAGGAAATAAACATATTTCTTGTGAAGGGGGAAGTTAACCTGGAAGCAGGAAAAGGTCCCGAGAAATAGTTTGAAAAAGGAAAAGAAGACATCTGCAGACCCTAAGATGCTCAGGGGCTGAGGGTAAAAAAACCGTAAGGAAAGTAGATGCAAGCGATAAAACCTCAAAGAAGGGGCCGTTTCCAAAAATTCATTTCAAGGTCTCTGACCTCTCCGGGGTAAGAGTAAAAGGGTAGTACCTTGAAGAGGGCCAGATGAAGAAGCGGAGTGAGAGAAGGAGTTTTTTATCAGTAAGGGGTCCTCAACTTGTATCTGTTCCCCTTTCTGACTCTGAGCGGGCCGTTCGTTGTGAAGGAAATCCTTTCTGCGAGCCCAGGTTCTAGGGACCCAAAAAGTTCCAAAAAGGGAGAAAGATGGGGTGGGGGTAAACCCAGAACTTTTCCCCCGGAAAAAAAAATTCCGTCCTTTTAGGGAAGAAAGAAGGGAGAACGGGTCCCCGACAGGGGGGGGGTTTAGGGAGCCGGAAAATCGGGAGGGAGGGGATCTAAAAGCGGTTTCGCATTTCGGACAAAACTTCTTTCGAAGAACACTACTTCCTCTGGTGGGACGTAAGGCCAACGTATTGTGACGAGGCCGGAAAAAGGGGTTTCAATGAGAGAGGGGGGGTTCAAAGGAGGAAAACGGTTTCTTTATGGAAACGGGGTTCTACAAGCGCGCTGAAGTTACGAAGTGGGGGCTAAGGGGACCGGGACATCCGGACCGAGTACATGCCAAGGGGGGGAATCAATCCAAAGTGAAGCTAACAAAGGGTGACTCTTGAAAAAAAGGCTCTCACAAATGTTGACTCGCCTTCGAAGGAGAGGCGGAGAAGGCAAAACCGGGTGGTCGGGGCGTAGACCCTTCTAGGAGGGTAAGGCGGGGGGACTGAGAGGAAGAAACTCTCGGGTAAAAGGAAGTGAAAATACTTTGAACGAAAAAAAAGAAGCCCTCGAATCGAAAATCACACTCGTCCGCTATTTCCGAGGGGTCAAGAAGCCAAATGAGGACTGAAGATTTCCAGTTCCTGGGTTCCGTAGCCAGGCCCGATCCATAAAAAGAAAACAGAACAGAAAAATCAGAAATCCACGAGGGGAAAAAAAGGTGACAGATTGTGAAAAACCTTTGAGCCACTGAAAAAACGTTGAAGGGCCCGCTCACTCGGGGAAATGGGGGGAATACGCGCCGGCACAGGTGTCCCAATAAAGAAGAGGGCAAGAAGGAAAGCCAGCGATCGATGAAAGAAAAACTGCGGTAAAGGGGCCAACAAAATCCAGCCAAAAACCGTCGGATGTGAAAATGGAGTCAACGATGCAAAAAATAGAAACCCTTAGAACTTACGGCCTTTTCCTCCTCACCTCCTTTAAAAACAGAAATCGGGGGGTGTTGTCTTCTGGTAGGCGTAGGGAAGAAAAAAGTAACCGCAAAAAACGGCCATAAAGACAGGCCTGCCGGGATCTTGGGGAGGGAGGAAGAAGTGCTGCAAATCCTGCCGACTTTCGAATCGGGCTGGGAGGTCAATGGTATTCCCGTGCGCAAACCAAAAACAATGTGGCGGATGAAACTATCAAACTCGGAATGGTGAATCCCGTTAGACGAAGATTCATCATTCTGCGCGGCGAACCGCTTCAGGACTCCTCCTAACACGCCCGTCAATGGTACGGAGAAAGTGATTTAAAAGGGGTATCGGAATGGTTGCAGTCAGGTTCTTAACTACAAGGCAGAAATGAAGAACAAAGAGGAAAGTCTCCAGGCGGAAAAAGATCGATCTTTAAACTGTTGCTCTTGGAAGAGGGGAAGCCAATGGGTAATCGAACGGGGGGCCCAGGGAGGAAACTGGTTTATAAGCACAGGAGAGCAAAAAAAATCAACACATTGGGGGAGGGCGCCGAAAACCTATTATTTTCCCCCTGTTCCTTTCTACTACAGCAAAACCCATGTCAAAATGGACTAAGGCCCAATACCGTTTCAGGTGGCGAAACAAAGCCACCGCAGGAGAAAGTCGGGAGTAGGGGTTGGATCGAAAGGAAGAGGCTCGCCTGCCTCACCGTCATGCACGGCGAAATCGGCGAACGCATTGGGGGGACCAGGCACTCTGGGAGGAAAGGGGGGGTGGCAGGTGGAGGACAGACACGCGAATGGGGGGATGAATGGAAAAGAAAAGGTCCAGAACTCTGTAACCCAAACCTAGCGTCCGGGAGGAACGGTAAACCGCTCCGACAATTATCGCCTAAAAAAGTGGTTTCGGGCGCCGCTCAATCCCCTTCCTACGGGGCGCGCACTAATGGGGATCCGGCCAACGGGGGTCGCGGGGGGAGAAGAACCCGGTTTAAGTCATCCAAGTTTTTAAAAGAAAACGGACAGGGAAGGTCCGGTAACAAGGAAATCGGAAAAAAGCCGATGGTATTTCATACCGCAAAGCCCTGCGCAAGAGAATAAAGTGCAACCGGGGAAAAAGAAGAAAGAAACAGGGGCGTCGCGACGCAATTTCACCCTGATCCAGGACATAGTCAAGAGGCAGGAAATGGCCAAGCGGGTAAGTAAAGGTGGACTGGGGGGTTTTCCCTCTCCACCCAAGGTCCGAGGACACAACGTCGCTCAAAAAGAAAGCATCAAGGGGGGCTCTAAATGGAAGGCCATGCAAAGGAAACAAAAGGTAGGTTGAAAGGATCGAAAGTACTAAGAGCTGATAGGCCCATTCTCTACTGTTGTGGGGAAGGGTGGTAAAATCCTCTGGTTGTGCAATTCCAAGATCCTGGGGCAGAAGAAAAAGACTCTCCACTATCTCAAACTGAAGTGACATGACCCATCTAAGCCTGACCCGAGAAAGCGTCAAAAAAAAAAAAGGGGACACCCAAAGGATAAAAAACCAGACAGATAACCTACCTAGTGACTTCGTCATCCTTCCGACTCCCCGGAGGAGGGAAAACGTAAGGAAGTTACTAAGCTCAGAAAAAACCGTATCGGCAAAATGCCTATTCCTTGAAAACGCACACTCAGGCAGCCTGAGGAGTAGTCTTCGGAGACAGTGGGAAAGCCGGGAGAGGCCGGGGTGGCTCACCGGGGGCGGGATTGAGTCTACTGACAGCGAGGTTTATTAAGCCCCGGGAAAAGATCGAGTTAAAAAGTGGGATTCTGCCCGGTTCCCGTGCTCGTCAAAAAAGGAACGGCATCTTTCCGGAAACTCTGCAAGGGCCGGAAGAGATTCCGAGGCGAGGAAGTTTCGTGCTTGAAATCTGTGGGACGATCGTTTGACGGGAAGCGACAGGCGGAAATCAATCCTCTCAAAGGGGGGGGGTGAGATGAAAGTTCAATGGAGGCCTGAATCTCTTTCTAAAAGGTCGCGCGCAATGCAGGGAAGTCACGGCTCTCCACCATAACTCGTTCGGGAAACTAGGGTGCGCCGGCAAAAAAATCATACGAGTCACCACAAAAAAAAGAGGAGGAAGACTAGTAGTTCGCAACGTCCTTTATGTACCGGGAAGCGGGAAGGATCAAGAAAGCCGCCGCGCGGGGTCAACCTCGGAAAAGCAGACCTCCGGGGAATCAGGAAGACGAGGGAACTAAAAAAATGTTGGGACAAGGCATCCCTTCCTTTACCGTGAACGGAGGGACCCCGCTATTCCTCCAAAACTAACATCAAGGGGACCGGGGAATCGGAATAAAGATCAGCAAAAAGAGGAAAAAAGTTGGAAAAGGGATATCTTCTTTTACCTAGACCGTACCGGAGGGGACAAAAGAAGGGAAAAGAGGGGGGGGGGGGAACTCAGAAAATTCGGAAGGGGGAGGGAATCCCCTCTCCATGCTCTATCCCCAAGGCGCCGTCACGAGTCATAACGAAGGAAAAAAAAAGACTTAAGAAAAAAGGAGTGGGGGGGAGTGCAACTGCATTCAGAAATTCCCGCCAGATACGGGAAAAGAGAATGCGACCTTTGACTTCCTCTGGACATCCTTTCGCGACTGCGGAGCCGGTGGGAAAACGGGTCAGAGGAGGTATGCAGGGCTGGGGGGAAGGGCGCCGAGGAGGAGGGAAAGTAGGAAGGGTCGAAAAGGTGATTAAATAAATTAACCCCACGTCGTATTGGGGCAAATCAGCTCCGCAGAGAGGGAAAACAAAACCCGGCAGGTGCCTTTCCCTATAGGAGGGGGAAATTCCAAGTAAACCGACCGGGGGGGGGGGGGGAGCGGGTCTAAAGGGAAAGGTGAGGGGTGGCAAGTGAATTCGCTCTTTTCCTCTCCAGGGGGAGGGAGAACGTCAAGGAAAAAAGCCAACATAACACTGAACGAGTTGGGAAGGGTCCGCCAGACGGGTGGGACTGTTGGGCCAGAGCGGCAACATATCTATGGTTCGGTAAGCACGGGGTTCTTGATCTATGGGGGGGGCCAAGGAAGGAAGACGACGAAAAGAGTAGGAAATACAGAGGATGGGGAGGGGGCACGGTGAAAAGGCGACAGGGAAAGACGCTAGGTCCAAACATTTTCGGGGTTAAAACCGCGGCGAAGGGGGTGCACAGGCACAGAAAAAATGGGTAACGTAGCGCAGGATGAAAAGGCCGGACAGGAAAAAAGAATCCCAAAAATGGAAAAGGGGGGAGGGGTTGTAGTCACCGTCATCGGGAACTGGAGGGGTGGGGGTCCACTGCCGTGATCAACTTTGAAAAATAGCAAGCCCGCAAGGAGAGGGGCGACTCAGAACACTCGAACGCAGATTAACGAGGGGACTTCCCAGAGCAAAATTTCATTTTGATCTCGGCCAGGGGGGAAGGGGGGCATTCCCGTACACCGGGAGATAGATAAAACTTCGCGGGGACCGCCGGAGTGGGGAGACCATTAATCATTGGGCCGTCGCCCGCCCCCTTGTGTCCCACGGAGAAAAGGGCAGTGCAGAAAATCATCGTCAAAGGGGGGACCAACCGCAAAAGAGAAATAAGGATTCGGAAAAGGGGGGACGAATGGGAAAAAACCAACCGGGGGTGCACCCAATGCAGTTCTATTTTAAGTGCGGAAGGGGAAGCTAAAGACAAAAAGGAAAGCTAGGGGGAGGGGAGAAAGGATAAAGAAGTAAACAGGGGGAGTTCGGCGGTCCCGGTCATAAAAGGAACAAGGGGGAAAAGCCGCTCCAAGGGTCAGGACGCATACCAAAAAGGGAGCGGCGTGACTGCTCGACCGGGGTGGAAAGAGACAGAATTAATCTGAAATAGAAGGGTGATGAAAATGAGATAAGAACACAGGGGGAAAATAAATGTTCCTAACATTGAAGCCCAAATTCATTAGGCTAGAGTGGGAAAAAAGGACAGGCCCCCTACAATAGCACGGCTTTTACTGAGAAAGGGATGGAACGAGCGTATGGTCCTGTCGGTAGTGACAAGATACAAAAAATTCATCGCGGGTTTTTCCATCTTTATCCTTCGCCCCACGCGAGCGGAGAAGGGGGGGGAGGGCGCTGTGAAAAAATGTGCACATCCTGCCCTCGTTGAGGGTACTGGTGTGGAGCGCCACAGGACAAAATCTCCGAAAGGGATCGAGCAGAGGGTGAGGAAGAATGGAATTACATGGGGAACTTTCTACGGCCCATTTTCCTTGGAAAAGCCGGCAAAGGGAACAAGGGGGGACAGTGGGGGCAGAACAAGGACAAAACAGGCTAAAGGCAAAAGACAAAGTGGCCAGGGGAGGGAGGATCTTCCTTCCTCCTACCCTTCGAGGCTAAGCAGTAAACCTGAAAGGGTATCCCGAGGCACGAATATTGTGCTTTAATCCTCCCATAGAATAGGGAGGGAAAAAGACGGGGAATCAAACGTGGGGAAAAGAAAACGGACGGGGGGAAACACAAAAAAGAGGGAAAAGGCTTCGATCCTGGAATCTACCCTCACCAAGTCTACTCAGAAGAAAAAAAAAAGGGTCCGGTACGGGAAATGATGCCAGCCGTGAAAGACATTAGCGACAAACAAAAGGAGAAACTTGTCCTTTTCACCCCTCACGGGGGTGCCGCATCAAGTGGAGACGAAGGAGACCTGGACAGGGACAGCGGAAAAAATGCACACCACTAGTAAAAGCCGGGGTTATTGATAAGAAGGGGAGGAGGGAAAGGGTAAAACGGGGGGGGGAAAGTTGGGGTCAGAAGAGTCGACATTGCCGTCGCAGTTAGGAAAGACTTGAAACGCGAAGGGAGGAGGCCAATGGAGGGTTATAAATGGAAACAGCGGAAGTGAGTGGGAAAAAGCATAACTAAATAAAGGGAGAAAGGAGAAAAAACCTCTCGCAGCAGTCAAAATAAAGGAAAAAGAGACCATGATTGAAGACACCAGAGGGAAAAATTAAAAAATCAGCAGTAGAAAGGCTACGACATGCGGACCGACAGTGATTTGGGGACACGGTTTAAAAAAAAAAGACTAGTGGGGAGCGAAGCCACATCTGTGGCCCCGCATCAGGAGAAGGGATATATAACTGCTTACGAAAAGCTACTGGTACAAGCACAGAGGGACCCAAAAACAAACGTATATCGCCTTACCCAAGCACCAAACCGTCTTGCTCGATCCGTCTCTCCTGTGACAAGCGTAGAAGGAAGAGGAAGGAAGAATTCACTCGCACCCAGAACCCGCGGAAATTGGGAAGAGTAATTGGACCACTCCCTAATTGGGAAGATGGGGAGTTGGAATGAGAGTAAGGACATACGCAACGGTTGTCATACCATTAGGCTGAGGTAAAGGGGCGCGTTCAGAAACTAAAAGATCCTGCTGTTGTACTTCTATTACCCCGAGATCATGAGTGCCCTTATTATGCCGGAGGTAAGGTCCGGAAAAAAAAAAGAACTCAAAAATCTTCCTAAAAAAATGTTCCCTCGGGCTAGTGTTCCGATTGTACAAAGGGAATCTGGGAAGGGGGCGGGGGCTTGTCTTTACTTCCTGGTCAACGTCACCCGCAATCACAGGCGATATCATCGAGAAAGAAAGGATAGGGTACCTTCTTCCAATTTCTCGGACCACCCAGAGGGGGGTGTTAGGCAAGGGAAAAATTGGCGCCGTAAAGGAGAGGAAGCGGAGGGGAGGAGGCAAGCATTAGAAGAAGAAATCGTCATCTCCCGGCACATAAAACAACACTGAATAGTGTGAAAAGAGAAAAGGGGAGTGAAGGCGCACAGCGCTTAGAAAGGGATGTCCCTATCTGACTAAGAAGCAACCAGCCTCTAAGGTAGAGTAAATGTCTACCACCTCGAAGGGGGGGGGACAAAGGGGGAATATCCAAAATTGCTGATGCGATCGGAACATTGTTGACCGGGAACGGAAAAACCATCTAGGGGACCTAGCTGCCCTGTTAATAGAATAGTCATCAAACCTATATTGACGAGGCAGAGGCCGGTGCGGGGGGAAACAGGAGACAAACCGCGGCAAAAGCCATTTCCCGGATCTCTTTCAAGAGGCCAGAAAGCCTATGAACAGACCAGAAGACTCCCCTCTCCGGGGAGAGCACCAAAAGCGCGTGGGAGTCGGAAAAAAGACAGACGTAAAGACCCTATTTGGCCTGGGGAAAACAAACGAGTACGTTGTTCTATAATTAAAAGGGAGACAGGCACATGCTTGGACGCTCGGGTCTCACTGGGACAGGAGGAGGAATCCGTGTTGACGTGGTAGAGGAGTGATGCGGAAAAAGCAATGCTAAAAGGAGGCTCGTGTCTCTTTCTTGCCTCTTCATGGAAGGGCGAGGGGGGGGGCCCGTGGCCACTTAGGAGGTTGTGAAGAAGCCAACATCTGAAAGGGGTCAAAAACACCCTGCCAAAAAGACAGGACAGAGAATGGGAAAAAAAAAGGAATAAAGGTCCAAATGGTGTTCCTTAATCAGGTCGAGCTTCTTTTTGAGGAACTGGCTGGGGAGAGCGTGGGTTCCCTCGAAATTTGAACGTCGAGAGGAAAGCAAACCACACAAAAGGGGGAGGGGACCATGCCACGTATTTGACGCGGAGAGTGTTCAAGATCGCTTTTTCAGTTTACGAAAGGGGGATGAGCTATGCCTGGCACAGACCACCGGGTTAAAGACGGCGACGAAAAAGCGGGGAGAAATAAAGAGGGACCTGGGGAGGGGGTTCATGCAATGGCCCGCGTACCATTAAAACAGGTCAGAAAAGCGACAAAAATTGAATGATGTAAAAAGGCGGGGCGTCGCAAGAAAAAAACCGGGACCGCGAAAAAAATGACTGGAGAAAGGAAGTTAAGGCTGCGGAAGGAGGAAAAACGGAAAAAGCAAGGGGGTGCTGAGCTTTACGGTGGGGGGAGCTGACCGTATAACGAGACTCTGCGGGTCAACCGGAAAGTGAGATCGGGGAAACCAGACAAAAAGGCAACCCCGGAGTAGAGGGAAAAAAGAAAACAATCAAGAAGGGGAGGGACCAATTTCCGGTCCGTCTTCTCACGGGGAGCAGGGGGAGGGCAGGAACGAGACTGACGAAAAGCAAGCCAAAAAAAAAACCCGAGGAAAGAGGGGCGAGAAAAACTTTCAGTTGCCTGTGTTTCCCACCATGACCCGGGGGTATGGGTCCTTCCGCAATACAATGGGGGAAGAAGTCGCGAAAAAGGGGTTGGGGGAAGAGAGTTTCATGCCCCTCCAAGCTATCTCTGTAAGGGAGGCCGCTTGCATGGGGCGGCAACCGTTCAAAACACGACCCAGCCCCGGGAAGTGGGATATGGGAAAAAACACAAGAAGATAAATCCTCATCACAAAGGTCGACGCTCAGGTGGCTGTACCGGATAAAGAATGGGAAAAAATAAGAGGGGGTGGTTATGGAAAGGGCGAAAAGGGGTCATCAGCCTTAACCCCTCTCCACGGGAACAGTCAGACCGTAAAGGTTCCGGGCGAAGGTTTATGGCTGCCTAAAAGGAAGAATTTGGAAAAGGCATTTAGGAGGGGGAAAGGAAATGGGGAAGTATCGCCTACACCAACTGTATTATTAGAGAGATGAGAGAAGCTTGAAGAAGGGGGAAGAATTCGATTCATCGAGTAAAAGGACGGCCATCTGACCTAACTTGAAAAGAGACAAAAGATGGGAAGAGAATGAGGGAAAAAGCGGAGTTTGAAAGGGACGGTAGGAAAGACCTCTCCCATAATTCACCCTCTTCAGTACCCCGGGAGGGTATCCTTCGACCCGCCCGCGAGGGGATACATTTGGAGGAAAGGAGAGCCCGGGAAAATCACACGGGAAACTTTCCCGCTGAAACAGGGTTGTTGAATCACCTAAAGATCAGACTTCATGCGTACTCTTGGACGGCGGGTCCGGTGAAAAAAGGGGAAAGGGGATGGAAACAAGGTTCAGAGCCCAGGAAATCTTCATTCCTTACCTTTTCCAAGTGTTCCAAACAAGGCAATCCGAATGGGGAAGGACGTAGAACCGAGGGAGGGAGGGCCGAAGAAAATTATCGGGGCAGGAATAAGTCAACAAGCCCCTAAAATCTTACCCTTTCACCGGAATGTGGGAGCACAGAGGTCAACTAAAAGAATTAGAGTTTGCTGGACACCGTAAACCCGGACTTTTGATGAGGGTGAAACGGTCTCAACAGTGAATCAAGCAAATTTAAAAAACGCGAGCGGGACTCGATCAGGTCCCAGAAGAAAATCGGAGCAGAAAAAATGGGCTTTGAGAAGAAGCCAAGCCGGTTCTCTCACTTCAAGTTGGGGATAGAACCGGGAGACATGGAAACTCCCAAGGGTGGGTTGGTTTAAAAAAGAAAGAATTTGGAGACGAACCGGGACAAGTTGCGCGGGCCCGAAAAAAGAAAAAAAAAACGAGTATTGGAAAACACCTTATCCAGGGGGGGGCCCATTTGGGAACATCAAGTCAATAACATTTCTTCAACGAATGGAGAAGAGGGGAAGATGAAAACACCCAGACTAAGGACTGTAAGGGGGGATTTTCGTAGGGCAAAGCGGCCGTTAGTGGGGTGGACATTGTGGGGGAATCCGAGAAGAAAGGAAGAGGGGACAAACTTCAAAAAAGAGAAATGAAGCTCGACGATTTCCTCCAACCCATTTTACCCAGGGGGGAAAGGGACATCGAAGGAAGCTAAAAGACACTTCTGACCTTTAGTGGCCGGTGGTAAAAGAAGATGTGCAAGAGAGTCCCAAAAGGGTGAGACCCGCAAAGAAAATCATTCCAGGACAAACTTCCGTCCGAAAACGAAGGGAAACGATCAAAAGATCCCGAAAAGAGCAATCACGAAACGCGGAAAACGCAAAAAAGAAGCAGCAGAAAGGGGGGCGCACTCCGGTATGTAATCTTAACGGAATTTAAATCAGTTCTCGGAAAAAACCCAAAGAGGGAGCTAATTGAGAGAACTGTCCCTTCTCCACAATCCGGGCTATGCCGGCGGGGAATCTGGAAAAGAAAAAACAATCTAAAAAAAGGGGGGGGATCCCCAACCCCAACTCCCTTAGCGGCTTAATTATGAATAACTGGAAGGAATTGGCGAGACCCGTCTGGGACATGCTGCGCCGTCAAGGCTTTCAAGGACAAAGAAAGGCATACTTCAATAAAATCGGCTGATCTATTCCTATTACCAGGAAGAGGGTAGGACTGAGACAGCGGTCATGAAAGTGGTCCACGGGAAAGCCGGAGATAGAACTCAAAAAAAAGATGGAAAAAGAGGGGGGGGCCAAACGTCGTCCAATCCTAATTTACTCCTTTGGCGAGAGGAAAAAAAGGGACGCTCGGAAACTGCATGGAGAGAGACCGGCATACGAGATTCGTCGAGGGGCGCCTCCAGCTCGCATAAAGAAGAAATCACAAAACAAACGGCGAATATATATATTTATGCGGACTCCGAGTAGTATTTGTAGGGGAAGGACAGGGGAAGAAAGAAAAAAGAGACAGGTACCCGGCTAAAAGCCTCTACCAAATGCTCGAATACGTGGACGACGGGGAATATCAACATGGAAAAAAAAGAAGAAAAGGGATTAAAAGAACGGAAGAGGACCCTAGGAAGCACTACGCCGATCTAATCGATCACCAGGAAGGAGATTGCCGTTACGAAGGACGTGTTGTCTGTGACTACTGACAAATCTTCATCAATACAAGTTCCAGAGAGGGTCGGGGTCAAGAGACGTTAAAAGAAGAGAGAAAGGCAAATTCAAAAGGAAGGGGGGAGAGGGGAGCCCCAACCGCGAATTCCATTCCTAGAAAATCCGCCAGATCCCGGGTGCTTTAAAAGGCGCGGGAAATTTCGCCGGCAAATAAGGTCATAGAATGCGTAAACTGAAGGCGGCCCTCAGGAAAAGGAAAAGGGGGGACGCGGGGGAGGCCTAAAAGAGGTGGAGGTTGGGCCGCAGGCGGGAGTGTGGACTGGGAGAAGGAAGGCGCGAACACCTCTCTTTTGCGGAGCCTTCTTCAATCATTTAGAGGAGGGGGCAGGCCACGTAGATCTTTGGTTTCACTCGCGCCAAAAAAAAGAGGGACACCAAGGCCAAGAAACGGGAAGCGCAGGGTGGCGTCGAGGACGAAGAAAAGCCAAGGGGCGTAAAACAGTCGCACTTAGACGTGTTCTTTCTTCTCTCTCCACCCCCAACCACGGAAAAAAGGGATCTCAGAGACAAACCCAAAAAAGGCTCTTTGTAAAAAGGGAAGAACACCGATTTTGACGAGGACAGAAGGAGGGGGTGGAAAATTCGAGTGAAAAAAAACCTGGTTGACGGGGGACTGGCCAACGCCCCGGGTCTAACGGCTAGATAGTCCTTTGGCATTTCATGACGGCAACAGAAGTGGCAAACCGAGAAGAAACATTGATGGTACCCGGCTGCTCCGGGGCAGCTGAAAACGGGAAGAGACAAGGGGAAGGTTTGTTGGGTGCAAGCGAAAAACGGAGGGAGGGAGGGGAGGACCAAAGGCCATTTTTCCACCATATTGATTTAATCTGACAAGATAGAGAACCGAGGGGGGGGAAAAGCCGTACAAGGTCGGTCTACCTTCCCTCAAAGCCCAAATCGAGGCGCGACAAGAAACACTAAAGACACGTCAGCGTTCCGAAACAACCCACGCGGTTCGATCCCGCAGCCCTGTGGCCGGGAGGCCAGAGAAAGTAAGACATTCCGAGCGAATAAAGTCATAATCGACGGGAAAAAAAAACGAAGGAAAGGGGGGGAGCACACGAGGTGTTTAGCAAAGCGCATGTGAAAAAGTCGCCCAAAAGGGGGGCCAAATATGACATCATGGGGCACGGAGCCCCGAAAGAGGAAGTGAAGAGGCGGCTTAGAAGACAGACACGCCCCCGTTCACCCGGGGAGGAGGTCAAAAGAACAGGTAAGCCCTCTGCCGTCTAAATCACCAAAGGTACGAAAGAGCTGCGGGTTCAAAAAGGGGCAAGGGGAAGAATCGGGGTCAAGT
>Ga0179593_1296331_pt1 | contig 16007 bp, 17 predicted proteins | sample CZODoug2_1_08_16_FD_185931 | JGI IMG/M metagenome (GOLD analysis project Ga0179593, IMG submission 185931) | Vadose zone soil fungal communities from Angelo Coast Range Reserve, California, USA - CZODoug2_1_08_16fungal (PacBio error correction) | ecosystem: Environmental > Terrestrial > Soil >...
GGCTGGGGGGGGCGAAATCGGACGGGGTGCAGGCATCCGCCGATCCATAAAAAAAAAAAAGGCAAGAGGGGGGGGCCCGCGCCAAGAATGTCAGGAATTTCCACAGAGGCCCCGACTCGGGTTCTTTCTAAACTCGACAAGACATACATCACCACAGAAACGCAATGCGAGACGGGGGGTGCAGGCTCCAGCTAAAGTCCCCTGGGCTGCTTTGCAGAACAGCAATCGTACCGAAGCGAAATTCAAATCAGACAACCAAGGATTGTTGCAAACTGCCGACTCACGCAGCTATTATAAGCTAGCGGTTGATCCCGCATCGACATATTACGCTGCTCACCTGGGAGTGCAGGAAGGGGCCGACGGATCGCCCGCGGGCTGGAACTACAAACTTATTCAGCTTTTCTCGATTTTACCATCAAAGCAGACATTTACACTTCTAGGACCTACAGCGTCAATCACTGCCCAATCGAAGTTACGGCGGGAAGACGCGAGGTAATAAAGAAGGAATGATGAATCTACCAACGAGGGAATCTTCGCACGCTTCGCTGCTCATCAAGGGCGCACAGTCACTGCTCATCCGAAAAAAGGGTGAGGATAAGCAAAGCAGATTAACCGGGGCGACCCGCTCTGCACCGTGCGCAAAGTAAGGGCGGCTAAAATCCCAACCGCACGATCGCGACTCCGTGGACATCGCTAAGCTCCAGGGGAACCACCTCGAAAAAGGTATCAGACGGTCGGGTCTATGAATTGAGGAACCGTTTCAGTCACTTCCGAATAACTCCGTCAAGCAAAAGGGGGAAGTTACGGTTCCGTGGGGGTACCAAGGAACCAGGCCCGATATCATGGAATCTCCGAGGGCAATTTGTCTCGCCGCTAAACGGCATCCACTGAAGAAAGAAGGAAAAGTTGCAAAGCTTCGATTGCAAACGTCGACACGGCCTAATGGTAGAAAAAGTATCGGGAGGGGAGGGAAGAGTTGCCTGGTCGGCAAAAGGCAAGGGGAAATCCTCGGTCTTCCTTCGGGAAGATAGGACGCTGTGTGTCCCACAAATCGCTTATGGACGGCGGAAAAAACTTGACGAATGAAAAGATCGGGATGGTTCGGTCCGGCCGCAAAGGTGTAGATGTTGGAAAAGGCGGGAATCGAGTCTGAGGGGTCGCAAAAAAAGTCCTTGCTGAAGTCTTGTAGGAGAGCCGAAGGGGGGACCGTCCTAAAACCTGCTTACCCGAAAAAAATCGGGAGAGGAACCTCACATCGGGGCGGTGTAGCGCGGTAACGGTTTCGCGAAAAATAATTCGCGAAAGAAAAAAATTTTTTGTGGCCAATTGATGAGATTGGAATGGCAAGATCGGCCAACGGGCACGAAAAGAAAAACCGCCGAATGAGGAGGCCGGGGTCGACAAAGCAAAGATCGACGGCGCGGGGGGCCCGAAGTCCGCCGACGGTCCCTGGCCTATGCGTCAGGCCCCGCTCAATCAGCACAAGGGAAGAATAGGAAAAATGAGTCGGGCCAAAAAAATGTGTGCGCAGGCGAGGGCAATGCAAGACCCAAGGACAATCAAAAAAGAGCGGTCATTTCAAGCCCCGTTTGTCATTGACGAAAAAAGGTATTTGAGGGCCGTTCACATGACAGATAGCAAGAAAAAAGGAAAATCTCTCCCCCGCCCGGGACTCCAGCGAATCATTCCGCTATTCGCGGTCGCAGGGGGGAGGGAGCGGCCCGCATTAGGGAACCTTCATCGGCTCGATCAGGGAGTTTAGGCGAACTCCTCCAGAAGAGAAGCAGGTCTCACAAACACCGATTAGCATGGGGATGAAGTTGGGTGGGGGGGCGACGTGGGAGATTTGGAAGGGGGCAAGCGAAGAAAGGAAAAACGAGTCCTCAAATGAAGAGAACCGGCCTCACGTTCAAAAGCAAAGAAGTGGGAGTTCGCAAAAGGACACCCACAAACCAATGGCCGTCGGGGAAAAGCACTGCGCGCATGGCCACAGCTGTCAAACCCGTACCAGAAACGTGGAAAGACTCCGCCCAGAGAGGCAACTGAGTTGCTCCCTCTGGGTGGTGACAGAAGGTCTCATCTTTAAAAAAAAAACCTCGACCAGTCATGGAAACCATGAGAAGGGATAAAAGACGGCCGAATCAGGAAAGACGTCTCCGGAATCTGCACGGTCTACCTGTAAATGCCCACGATCTGGTCCTAAGAGCGTGGTGGCCGTTGCTAGAGAACGGCGAGAAGAAATTTTTCTATCAAACGTGGAATGCGCGGCGTGCAAAGCAACAATCCTCCCTAGCGAGCAGAAAAGGCGATTCAAACAAGCGCGGGTGCGAAAGAGAAGCCGGGAAAGGCACGCGGGACTAAACTAAATTGCAAACTCGTTCTGGGTGCGGCTGGGAAATGGGGAGGTATCGCCTAAGGTGGTAGTGGGTTTTCTCTCCATTAAACCGTCTTCTCTTAAACGAAATGATCATCAGCTCTGTAGGGCAAATTGCTGCAGAAGGTTCAGTCCTCTCTATAAAGCGCGCTATGGAAAAAGAGCAAGGAGTGTTTATGATTAAGCCCAAGCGTGGCGATGGAGGGTACAAAGGTGAAGTTCAACGGGGATTGCCAGAGACTGAGAGGGGGTTTGGAAATTTCCTTTTGCCGGAGTGTGGATTAGCGTCGAACGACTTGTTGAGGCAGCAGAAATGGTACCTGCTGTCGGGCAGCAATGTAACTTCGCAGTCAGCCGAGGGAGTTCGCCAAGAAAAAACACTTTGTCAGGGCTTATTGGAAAAACAAAAAAGGGAACCCTGAACGGGTGGTTCTCGGAGAAAAACTCTGCCGGTGGAAAAAAGATGGGTGTTGTTATAACTCTCAACAAACACAACGGAGAAAGGCGACGAGGAAAGCTTTGAAGGGGACCGATTCGCATAGCACACACTTCCAGCGGGTCCTACCTCTGGTGGGGGTGGAGACCCAGCCCCGAAAAGGGTTGCTTTCCCAGGAGATACGACGGGACGGACAAAGCAAGTACCAGTCTCCGTCCATTCCGGCGTGCGGGCAAGCTCTGTTCGACGAACAATAAACGAAGGAAAAAAATAAAAAAAAGGAAAAAAAAAAAACACCGCGAGGCTTCCATGCTACTCAGTGGAAAGTCCACGGGCATCCCGCGCCCCGAAGTCGCGGGGGACGACGGGGTAAAAAAAAAGACCCCAAGCGGCACTTGCTTGGTTCAAAAGTCGCGTAATACGAAATTGGAGAACGGCGGGGTTGCTGCGTCAGACGCGCGGGGATGCGCGGTCCAGCTGCGATTGCGCATCTGGGCATCCAACAACCATCACGGGACAAAGGTGTCAAGGGAATCGCCCAGGGGCCCCAGCCCGGAAGGCCACTTAGGGGAATCACTCAGCAAAGGCCGGCAGGTAAAGACAGGAGTAGAGCACGCAAAAAGCTTGTTGAATTTGTTATCTTTCAAACGGCAGTCATATTGGGCCGGGAGGGGGCACCCCCGGCTTACAGATATTCTTAACGAAAAGCAGACTTGCAGGCCCACACTCCCACGAATCGTGGCCTTGACCTCGAGAATACTGGTATTTCTATCTCTGGTCGAGCTGTACCTTCGTAATTGAAAAACGGCCGAACAAAGGTTAGCATCAAGATAAGAACACACCCGTAGTGAGGCGAGGTCAGGCCTGTGCATCGATTGGGAGTCACACAGGGATCGCCCCTAAAGTTACGTGGAACTGAGGGAGGGGAAAGAAGGCTCGAAGGTGTCAGCCTTCCCGTCAGGCGGGGGGGGGTACGTTGGCGGAAAAAAAATCTAATCTTTGGTATAACTCGCAAACAGGGGGTTTCTCTCCCATTTGGAGGACGCGGGGGGTTGAGAGTAAAAAAAAAAAAAAAACAATGCAAACCCGTACCGAAGAACAAGACAGGAAGCCCCAAAGCCTCCGGTCCGTCTGGCTAAAGTTGAGAAGTTTTCAAAGGGGGAAAGGGACTTTATGCCGGGTCAGGGGGGGAGGAAATGGGAGTGAACAAGCAGCCGGCGAATAGGAGATAAAGTCATGGGTTGTATCTCGTGGGGGGGGGGGGTTCTCGGAGATCATTGTCAGTGAACAACCCGGAAAAATCGGGCGCACTAACGAGAAAATGCCACGCATATTGTAAAAAGGAAGAGTCCTGTGAAGAGCTTTCCGGACCGCGGCTATCGGAGGGAAAGGGAACCACGGGTCGAAATAAGGCGGAGCTGTAGGGAAAGAGGCTCAAGGGGCGCTCTTTGCACGGTCGACGGAATAATGTCCGATTGTCAAAAGCCCGTGGGGGGGGACAAACAGAAGAATGAAACAGTCCAATATACATCGGCTACATTTGTTTCGGGGGGAGGAAACCAGGAGGTTGAGGTCCGGATCGAAAAGGGGGTACAATCTCTATCACAGGGCCAAAGTGTGAAAACGCGGAAAGGGGAATAGCCTCTACTTTCAGCAAGGTGTTAGGGGAGGGAAACGGCACAAAAATCCCGGATCAAAGTCAAAAGGAATCGTATAAGGGCGGGAGACAAGCCTCGAGAGAAAAAAACACCGGGCATCTGCTCAAACCGGAAATGACGGCCGGATCTGGAATCAAAAGACGAATATTCATTGACGAAGGGTGTTTGAAAAGGCAGCGGCGAACGAGCGGTCGTGGGACAGCAAATGAGCTTTATCTCCAAGAGCCAGGAAATTTTCGGGGGGGATCAGAGGCCGAAACAGGCAAAAAAATCTACCCGACGCGATCGTGAACACTTCTACCAGGGGCTGCAACGTGCAAGGAGTTTAGGGTGTGAGAAATAAGGGTTTTTTGTAAAAAATCTTCAAGGTAGTAAGGGGCTCGTGAGCGGCAACTAAAAATGGCAATTGCACAGAACCGCGCTGACTTCGGGGTCCGGGCACTGGGTAAGCGACCATCCGGACTGTGCTCACAAGTTAAGGACAATGGGGGATGCAGCATAGAAGCCTAGACCAGACGCATTTAAAATATTTAAACAGGACGGTGGTCGACGGGGGAAGGGGTCGCGGAGAGAGGTCACGAGCGCGATAGTGGGCGGGGAGCCAATGAAAGAGCAAAATCGTAAATGCGAGACGCTGCTGGTGGGCCGGAGAAAGTTCATGGCAGGAAGACGGAAGAAGGGCTCGAATGTAGAGCCCTGGGGACAGGCCTCACAAACGGGGGAGCCGATAAAAAGGAGTGAAGAATATGCTAGTTGGCTCTCCTGGGGCACCGGATGCCGGTCTTCCCCCGCCGGTCGCGTAAGGCTGGGGGGGGGGGGAAGGCATCGGGGGAAGCGGAGTTTGAGCAGCACGACCAAGGATCGGGGTTTCCTCACAGAAGCAATGTGGGGGGGACAAACCGCGCATAGGGCATGTGTGAAAGGGCGCAGGGGATCCGTCGCCCCGGAACAATCCCGAGGGGGGTGCAGCACTCCTTGTGTAGCCCCGAAGGAGGATCTGGGCTAACAAGAAACAGAGAGATATCAAAGAGGGAAGCGCCAGGGGGCTCTGAACCATCAGGCGGGTTCTGGGTTTTGGGAGGAAAGGGCGATTGCACTTGGTTCATTGTGTGAACCAAGGTTCACAGCAAAGGAACCCTGTAGTTCGATCGCAAAATCGAGGCATGAAAAGTTCGCGGTTGGGGCTACTCGGGGGCTACTCCTCCAAAAATCTTCCCCTCTTCGGCAAAAATGGGGGGGTGGGGGGGGGGGATGTGTGAAATTCCAATGGGCTTGCTTTACGTTGTCTCGTGGAGATCGCTACTAAAGCTCTTCGCTCAGGCAAAAATCAAAATATTGCGGCTAAGAGAGCAGACACAACAACAACTGAGGGGAAAAGAATAGAAATTGAGAAAAAACACATTTATCGTCCTCGGCAGGACGTCGATACGCCGGGCATCCCTACAATGAACCATGCCCGCGAAAACCTGATGCGCATTTCTCCAAATAAAACGAGCAAAAAAAAGAGGCGGAGGGGAAACTCTGACAAGGACTACAATAATCACCAAGAAGCTAGGAGCCGCGTGGGGCGAAGCGAGCGACTGCCGGCTGGGTAACTCAGGAATTCGAAGGGGGTAATCAAACTCGAAGGGGGGGGCAAGAGAACGGGGCTAGAACCACGCGAGGAAAAATTACGAGGATGGCTTCGCGGGATAGGAAGATCTTAAAACGTCAAAAAAAGCGCAGCATTACGTACTGCTCCACGTTCGGGGATGAACTGGCCCACCAGGCGCTTTCAAAAAGGCCGGACATGCGCGTAAAAAGAAAGCAGAGGGGTCTCAGAGTGCTATCCATCACCGCTTGGCGGACTTACAAATCGCTGCACATTAGAACAAATCATCAATTGTTAATTCATAAGTTTAATACAAAATAATACCTATGTAAAAACTAAGGGCCGCAAAACATTCAAAATCTTTCCAAGAAAATCTGTAAAAACGTTTTGGAAAAACGGACGCGGATCCAGAGAGGAGAACGTCGATACTGCATGCGATTGCTGAAAACTCAAAGCCGGTCGAAATTAACTATGTCGAATTCATTTCCCAAGGAAAAAAACCGCACGATCAAGATAACGGGGGCAATCTCGAAAACGAAACGCACCCAAAAAACTAACAATCGCCGAACGAAATAAAAAACAGAGGATTGGGCGAAGGTCGCGGTGGAATCGTGCCGGCAAATAACAAGGAAAGAAAATGGAATTGAGCCGGACATACGGGATGGGCCGAATAACCCCGGAAATCCCGCGGGAGCGTATAAATTGCAGTAAGAAGTGAGGCGCCAACGCAGAAAGGGAAAACTCAGTCATTTCCAAGGGCTCTGCCACCTCGAACAAAGCCAGGGACAGGACGTTCCCCTGGAGAAGTCGAACCAGAACGCGTAGAGAGAGCTGTGGCATCTGGGCAGACTCGCGAAAAGACTCAAAAAACGCGGGGTTCCTGAATCATAATGGGGGGTTTCCCACCAACGATCAAGCGAGGGTTGGCTACGCCAGATAAAAACACTTCGAATGAATATCGGGATGTTCTAGAGAAGTCAGGGGTCAAGGGGTGCGCACTTAAAAAGGACGAGAAAAAAAAGTTAGACTTTATGCCGAAAGTAACCGATCAAATGTTAAAGTGCTATAGAAAGGGACGAACCGACTAAAAAAAACTTGCGGGGAACAAGGTAGCGGCTATAAACGCGTCATAACAATCGGGAATATTGGTATACGGGGAAAAAAAACGCATCGAACGAAACGAGGAGGGAACGCCTATTTTGTAACGGCCAAGACATTGGAGAAGAACGGAGGAAAGGAACTAATGGTGGGGGGGAAACCCACGGGGCATTCGGACCGAAACCCGAAAATGCAGAGGCACGTGACCGAGAACCCAAGAGGGGAAGAATCTCCGCCGCCTTTTTTAGGGGAGGTAGGGAAGTCCCGGGGTCCGAGGAGCCGTATTCCACGTCGCTCCCGTCGATAGATCGTCGCAAATAGGCGGAAAATGAACCCCAACAATAATGAACGTGGCAGGTCATCCAGAGTTAGGTGCAGAAAGGATTTGCGTATTCACTGGGATGATAAACCAAAAGGCAAAAGATCAAACAAGAAACGAGAAACCCGTACCGGAAAAAGTCATAAGAAAACGGTGGAGGGGACGGACAACCAATTAGACGTACCTGTCCACTCTATCGATCCGCGTTTTGGAAAAAATAAAAATCAATCCGGAAAATGCAAAAACCGGATTTACGAGGGGGCGGAATGTCCCGGTGTTAGAGAAGGGCGCAAGTGCTTCAGCGACATCCAACACGAAAACAACGCAGGTAGAGGGGAAGGCGGCGGGTCGACGGCTACCAGACCTTCTCGCAAACCAAAACACAACCCTACCCGCAAAGGGGGGGGGCAGGGATGCAGAAAACTGCGGCCATGTAAGGAATGGAACTACGGTCCAAACACGGGACGAATGAAACGGTCGATAAAATGAATACGCCGAACAAAGAACGGACGTGTTGGAAGCCCAAAAGGGTTCAAAGATAAGTTTCGGGGGGCACACTTCCAGGAAGGCACACCAGGGCCAAAGTGGAAATCACGTATATCGATCGGAACGCGACAGTAAGGAACAAAATCGTCGAAAGGGCGTGTGGGAAGACACGGGAAAAGGGGGGAGGACCGCCCTTACTGAAAAAAAAGGGGATGGAGTCTTGAAAAAGGGCGTGACAACAACCTCTTCGATTCGGGGAAAAAAAGCGGCGAATAACATTTAACAAAGGGTCGGAAAAAGAAAGAAAGACGGTCCGGGCACTCTCACGAGGCATTCTTTCGCTGGAAGGGGAAAAGAAGGGTGCGTCTGGGGTCGGGATCCCTAAGCTATTTCGTGATGTTTTCTGATCCGCCGATTTGCAGAAAAAGAAGACATAGTGCTAACTCCTAGCCAATCGGGACTGAGGGGGGTCGTTGGTTAATCTGAACGCCTTTGTTTCCATGGCAAGCCCATATGATCTGCGCATGTGAACACGCAAGGAGGCTTTGGGGGGTCCAGCGGTAAAAGCAAGCGGGAAGGTTTCATGCAAAAGGATTTGAAGAAAATGGATAATCCGAGGTTGTTTGGGGTAATCCAGAGTGGGAAGGGTTTAGAGTCAACGAGAATTGGGTGGAGGAAAAGGAAGGAGTACCGAGATGGACGCGGGGAGAAGGGCGGCCGAGGGGGTGTCTCAACCCACCCATTTTGGACAGTAGAGGGGATAAAAAAAAAGAATCGTATGTCGATGCAAAGGGGGGATCAGTCTCATACGGTTCCGTTGAAAGCGGAATTGGGGAAAAGGAAGCCAAAACAACAAAACGGAGGGAAAAGAGAGATATGAAACTTGACACCGAGGTCGCCGCCAGCTAAAAAATCTCACGGTACACCTTCTGGTGAATCCAAAAATAGAAACTTGAAATGTGCGTGATAACACATCGCAAGAATGGGAAAAAAGGCAGAGGCAAGACTCTCTGAAAATACTCGGCGTGCAAAATTCCGACACAAGCTCGGGCACGCCTCAGAACGCAAGGGCGCAAAAATTTCAAAAAAACCGCACAGAGCAGGACTCCATGCTCAAAATCAACGGTAAACAACGTGAATAATCCTACCGCGGGGACTAAGGAAATCATCCCCCAACGCTGTGTTTAAGGTGAAAAAAAAAAATGAAGCGCTAGAAAAGCAGGGCAATAACGCGTTGCGCTCATCCGAACAATATGGGGGGCGGTTCCGGGAGAACGGGGAGCGGGGCAAGCGGAGCTCAATCAAACCATCGGAGTTAACGGGGAGAAAAGGGCCCCACCGCACACGATGCGTCGATGTAAAAAATTCCGGCCGACGTGAAGAAAAAGGAGTATTAGCAAAGAAAAAGGGGGGAGGTATAAAGAGGGGAAGAATATTAGGGAGGGGGGGGACGGTGTCTGGGAAAACGCGGGTAACCTCGTACATAGAGTTGTAGGCGAGAAGCAGCGTAGCCCAACAAGACCAAAATGCTACTATCTTGGGCCCTTGAACGCTGATGTTTCAAAAAAAGGGGGGGTAAGGGGCAAGCGTAGCTAAGTAAAGTCATAATGGGGCAAACGGGAAAAGCAACGAAAATTAACCAGACGAGCCGTGGATAAAAAAAAAAAAACCACGTCGGGACGGTCAAAAAGGGAATCATGTGGTCAGGGGGAGAACCGGGGAGGAAGAAGGATAGGCGGCGCCATGCCAGTGCATCATGGAGGTAGCTGGGTAAAAGGGGCTAAAATGCAGAAAGGTCTGCAAAGGGGAAAAGGTGACCGAAAGGTGGGTTCCTCTAACCTTGAGAAAGGGTGCGGTGCGCTGCGCAAAATAGAAAAAAAAAAAAGAAAAGGCCGAACACAACCGAAAAAGGGGGAAAAAAAACATCAAAAAGGAAAAGACGTGTGAGACGCTCAGGGTCGTCGAGTTCAAATATTGTTCAAAAAAAAAAAGTCGGATATGCGGAAAACGGTCCTTGATCCGCCAAAAACGAGGAAGGAAAACGTTCATGGGGGGGCAAAGAGGCATTTCTCGGGGTAGTGTCAGTGGCCTGCTGTGGGATATCAGGGAACGAACAAATACGAGGAAAAAACGAAGATGGTTTCTTGAGTCGGGATGGGGGGAAAGAACAGGGAGCAAATTGGGGGGACTCCGATCGACAAAACATTCTCCTGAGCAAAGAAGAGATCCAAAGGGAAAGGCGGCGACTAAAAACAGGGAAGGCGATTGAGAAAAATTGTAAGACTTCAAAAAAAAAGAACTTGAAGGGTTGCGGTCGAACAATAAAAAATCCATGCAAACAGTCCAATAAACGGGGCGGCTCAATGGGTGAGAGGCAAAGTAGAAGGCGTCGTTCATGACGGTCAAAAAAAAAGGGCAAGTGTTTTGTAAAGAGCTACCGCTAGAACAAGGAAAAAAGACAGATAGGACCGCTAAAGCGTCTCATCGGGGAGGCTGGACGGCGATCCAGGCCGACAGCAACGGGAAGCCAACAAAAAGCTGAGGACGCACAACGAAGAGGTTCGGGGAGGAGGATCAAAAAAAATAACCGCAGGAACAAAACGAGGATAGTAACTAATTCATGGGGATGGTTGAAAGAGGAGAGAAGAGCTAAGGGGGGGGACAACCCCGCTCAGGGGAAAGCTGCTATCGCCCCCGACCGCTCAGGGGGAGGGTGGGAAAGGGTAAAAAAAAAAAAGGAAAGGCAGCTCCCTACTTCCACTTCTACATGAAAGCAAATCGGGCGGCTGGAAGGGTACTTTGAAAGATGTAGGGGTGAGAAAAATGGCATTTACGTCAGTAGCGCAAAAACTTGGGAGAAACTATACGATGTGCAATGAATCGGAGAGAAAAAAAAATGAGTCGAGAATCGGCCGGTCCTTCGAACTCAGTCAACGGAAAGGAAAGTTTCAAAAAACAAAACTTCAAAGGAACCGGCGGATTGGGGACGGGAGTGAACCAGGGGATAGAAGCCAAAAAAGGTTAGAGGGGAGGAGTTGCGACGGGGTGAAGTCGCGAACTATTGGGAAAGGTGGTCCGTCGGGTTGGGGGAGACTGAGAATCGACGAAAAAAAAAATCTAAAGAGTCCGGAAAGGGGAACAAGCAGGTAAAGAAAGTGGTAAAAGAGCCAGGAGCGAAGGGATCGCCGATAGGAAAAGGAACAGGTTAGAAAAAAAACGGGGTGCCAAAAGAATCGGAAAGGGCGACGGACGACAACCGAAAGGAACGGGCGGACTCTTCCCAATAAATGATTAATTAACTAAGGCGAGGAAGCAGAGGTACTATGATGGGAAAGACAGCAGAAGGAGGGAATTGTAGGTCTGGGAAAAAAAAGACCAGAATTCGTGTGGTAAAACCAACGCGAAAGATTAAATTAATTTGACCCCACGCACACAGAAGAGGACCCGGGAGAGATTGTAGAAACGAGCGGCTCTTTTTAGGGGAACGGCTTCTAAACGCAAAAAAGCCGCGTACGAAGGATCGCATAAAAAGTACAAAAAAAGGTCCTGATTTGTGCATGGGAAAAAAAAAAAATGGCGATTGAGTGGGGGAAGGGGTCCAGAGGAGCGGACAGCTAGCCTCTGTGAAAAGAAAAAAGACGAATGCACGGCAGGCTTGGGTCTGGGGGAGAGGGGAATACGCTTCTGGGAGGGTCGCCGCAACAGCGTTGACGGTCAGGTGGAGAAATAAAAGGGGAGGGGTGTAGCTTTCACGAGTCGATGGGAGACAATAAGGGGGGGAAGAACCCACCTGCCCGCTATTTGTACCAAACCATCAAGTTAAATCATCTCCTCAAAAAGAAAGGAGGAAAGAGGTGCCGAAAAGGGATGGCGAAAAAAAGGGCAGGCATTCGTCTTCTCGATCCGGGAGACAGACCGCAACAATGCCTCTGAGAACAACACCTAGTCATGGGACGAACCTATCCCGGAGACGAACGGTCGGAAGGAAGGATACAAAAAAGAACAATCAGGAAGGAACACAAAACAACAAGAGCGCATGCTCCGTTAGGCTCGCCCAGAAAAAGAAGGCAGGGACGAAAGCAGCTGCAAAAAAAAGCATGGCAAAAGGAAAGAACAAGAAAGAGGAATCAAAACAGACACCTTATGTTTCACGAAAGAAGGCGAGTCCTCTCGATAGGAAATACTTGGGAGTCAGACAAAAGACAAACAAGCAAAAAAAAAAAAAGGAAAGAAAAGCTCACAGAGGCGTTACATGCCGTTGGAAACGACGGATTGTCGCCATGAAGAAACGACAGCCGGAAATAGGGAAAACGCATGAAAAGTAAAAGGTAAAGGTTCAATAAAGAAAAAGCGATAACTCTCAATCTAACGTCGAGAGTCACCTCTCGATCCAAGGGGAATAAAAAGAAGGAGGTTAATACTGCGCTCCAGGCCAACAATTGGGGGGCGGCAACGGGCGATTCGCAAGCGGGGCTCGCAAACGGTTTAGAGAGGAAAAGGGTACGAGGCTCGAATATACGAAAAAAAACCGGTCGAGAAGGAAGGGGGACCATGGGGGACGGACCTGAAATTGAAACAAAAAAACCGGCGAGAGAGTTACTCAGGGCGGCGAATATGAAAGTCTACGAAAAACAGCAAAACGACTTCTTTCCAAGAGAGAAAACCCGACGTCACCAAGGAAGAAAAAAAAAGCGCCGAGAGCTCGAAACTTGCTAAGAAGAGGAATTGAACAGAACAAACGGGCTTTGAGAGAGAAAAAAAGACATAAATATGAAGGGAGAACTCATTAAGGGGAGGGAAGTACCATGCCCCTTAACGAAGGCAAGGGAGCGGTGAAAATGGTTCAATTGAAAGGTGCGAAAAGAAGGAACCACGGAATGACAGGCATTTCCCCAGTTAAAACTCCGGCCCGGGGAAGCAAATCCACAAGAAAAACCGTAGTGCTCGGATTAGGAAGAAGTCCTGGGGTGGGGCCATGAACAAAAAGACAGAAGAGACGAGGCCGGAAAGGAGGATGAATAATATCATAAGAAATGGGGGTTGTTCCAACAACCCCACGATACGCGGGTCTAGAAAGACTGGGGAAAAGGTCGAAGAGAAAGAGAAAGGTTCCGAGGAGAAAAAGAGGGAAGTGACTCCGGTTTGAGCAAAAGATAGGAGCCCTGCGGAAAACATGGGGGACCGGGAAAAGAACAGGAGGAGGGGTAAAATTGGGAGGAAGGGGCTGGTCCAGGGAGAAGCAAGAACGGAAGTCAAAAAACAAACACCTTATAAGGCCGTAGCTGCTATAACCGAGTCACATCGAATAGAAGGGAGGTAACCCAAGGGGGGTTCGAAAGACAAAAGGAGAAAACTTGGGGACGCCTTGGGGGAAAAGGCAAGAAAAGTTGGGGCCCGATGATATTTAAAGAAATGCTCCCACGGGCCGGGAGACCTAAAAAAAGGGTGCGTAGAAAGAAAATTCAGAAGAAGCGAATGCGGAGCAAGAAACGCGAAAGAAAGGAATGGGAGGGGGGACGAAGGGGCACTATATCGGGCCGGTAGTCACGTCGCGAACATGCAGGGAAATTAAGCAACATTTAAAAAAACAATTGCCAACGGGAGATAACAAAAGCTCGGTAAGAAAGATGAGGTCATTGAAGCCCGCGTTCTTGAGACCGGAGGGGGGGGAGTCAGTCAGGAAAAATTAGGACAAACACAAAGTGGGAAAAAGAAAACGAGAAAGAAAAAGAAACCTAACCATGACACTGAGACCGAGGGAGGCCGAAGGGTACGGACAACAAGAATCCGTACATCTAAAAAGCCGTCTAATCAAGAGTGGGAAAGAAAGATTGTCAAGCTAAAAGAAAAAGAGAGAGTATGAACAAGTGCGTTGCGAGGAATGGGGTCTTCTACCTATTGCTTTCACCAGAAATAACCTAGGGAGGAAAAAATTTAAAAAGATAAGCAAAATTAAAGAAAAAAATGAATGGACTTCTCCACACGAACAAACAAAAAGGGGGAACAGTGGAATTCTTAGCACATAAGAGGGAAAAATCAAGATCAAACCTTAACTAGCGGGGGGAAGTTAAAAGCAAGCAAAGAAAACTAGAGGAACTGGGTTTGGGAAATAACAGAGCTATCTGGGGAGAAATCCTTTTGACTGCGGTCGGAAATGGACGAGACGAGCAATACGTCAACGTGGAATAGGTCTACTGCGAATAAGGGAAATGTCCAAAAGCAGTAAGAAGAGGGACTGGGGCAAAGAGAACTTCGCTCACTGACCGAATAAATATGGAGGAATGGGCGGAAGAGGGGCGGACGAACAAAACCTCTGAAATAGCTTGCGAACCAAAGAGGAGGAAAAGGGTAAACTGGATAGAAGCCGAGCCTGACGAGAGGAGGGGGGGGAATGACATCGAACGGAAAGAAGGTTTTGCGCTTTGAATTTCTATAAAAGGGGATGTTTGGGGAAATTGACCCTTCGCCTCAGTAGAGATCCCTAACGAGAACTCCAATCTTTCCGGATGAGAAAAAAAGAAAGTGTGCATTTCCTACAAAGGGTAAGAGACGAGGACTAGGATGAACAATCAAGAACGCTTTTTTGTTAGGTCCAAGTCGTACCCAAGGGGGGAAAGATGGGGGATTAAAGGGGAAAAAGGAAACTGGAATGAAATCAGGATATGTACGCGATGGGGGGGGGGGTTTAAAGGAGGCGGGGGGGGATCGGGGGGGGAAAAAAAAATGTCGGGGAAAGATGGTTTGGAAGAACCGGGCCTCTCGGGGGGCATTCTCGAGGGGGGGCTGCTGCGTGAAGGGAAAACTTGTCCCGCCATGGAAGGAGAAAAGCAAACGCCAGGCTAGTTAAAAGGAGTCGGGAAAAAAACGAGACATAGGGAGCTGAACACTGTGTCCCAGGGGGACTCAGAACAACAACAACTGGGGAAATTATTAAAAAGATGAACCGAAAAAAAAGGGGGAAAAGGGAAGGAGTCGCCGATCAAAAAAACAGAATGATCCCTCGGGTCCAGACTCTGGGGAAAAAGCACCAAGAAAGGGGGGAAAAGGTGGATAAGAGAAAAAGAACGATTTCATTTCCCGAAAGAACACGATCTCACGGGGGAAAAGCTCTGCGGCTGGACCAACAATCACGCAAGAAACCCGAGCAAAAATGTAAGGAAAAAAACCAAGAAAATTCATCTCCATGACACAAATAAGGGGTCAAAGGGGGGGAAAAACGGTTCCCTAAAAGAGAAAAGCTGGCTCGTGGACTGGAGCCCCAACAGCCTGGGGGAGAAGCATAATAGATGGGAAGGGAAGGCCATTAACGAGGGTCGTTTGAATGAAAGAATCGCAGAGATTGGCCCTACGAGAGAAGGCACGTAAGACTTGAGGTAAAAACCACAAGAAAAAGGGTGTGGGAAGAGCCCAATGCCAAAAGAAACTCACCACATATTACCTGCGATGTCGCAAAAAGGAGGAGGCGTGAATCAGACACGAAGCTTGGGGGGGGGGAATCTAACTTTTCGCCACGTCAGGGCAAAGGGGTGAGTGGGGACCGCCTCCGTGAACGAAGAAAGAAAAGAATTCCGGCGAGAAAGGGGATTCGTCCCAGAAAAAGATGAGAGAAAGCTTGTAAAGTAAAATAGGTCGAAAGGTGGGGAACTCGTGGACGGAAGGAGCTAGTAGGGGAAAAAGTCCCACCCTGAAGGTAAAAGATACACGGCGCGGGCAAAAAACCAAAACAACGAGGTGGACGGCGGGGCATAAAAGGGAAAAAAAGAGGGGGGGTAATCACCACCTGCTCGGAAGAAATTTGAAGCGTCGGCCCAGAATTCTAGAAGTTGAATAAGAAAAAGTGAGGGCAGGGAGGGGGGGGGGGGTGGGTTCCTAGAAAGGTCTAAGGGAGGTGAGTATATAATCTCCGGTGTTGACGAGTCCAAGGTACTAAGCTTGAGGTAATAGAAAATCAAAATATCCCTAAGAAAGAACCAAAGTTAAAAAGCAATCCCATCAGGAAAAATCATTCTACACCAAAAAACGCTCGATTGCTGAGAGTTGAAGAA
>Ga0179593_1430945_pt1 | contig 16007 bp, 21 predicted proteins | sample CZODoug2_1_08_16_FD_185931 | JGI IMG/M metagenome (GOLD analysis project Ga0179593, IMG submission 185931) | Vadose zone soil fungal communities from Angelo Coast Range Reserve, California, USA - CZODoug2_1_08_16fungal (PacBio error correction) | ecosystem: Environmental > Terrestrial > Soil >...
AAACTCGTGTTATGCTAAATTGAAGTACCGGCGCCAAGAGGGAGGGTGACCCCTGGGATCCAGGTCCCGGCAAGTTCGATCTCGGCTAGGGGCGCGAGTGACTCAGAAGATCTCCATGCTCGTTCTTGTCATACTCAATCAACCACCGCCTAGGAAATATAAGAGCATTTCGTCGCTACAACTCGCTGGCAACTCCCGCGACTGGGAGGCCTCCCCATGAGCCGATCCTGAGCATTGTTTCGGCCAGCTGAGGAGAGTCAGTTGGGATAGGGGACGGCCTGTGTTGCCAGTAAAAAGATATTATTGCCTCAAACCTAAGGGACTGCCAACGGCCGGGGGAACGGGTGGTCGGAATCATGCCATCGACGGCCTGCCACATACGCGGAAGGAAACTCCAGATGAAATGGACCTCCGTTGAATGGATTAAACGAGACTCGTCGGCGAACCGTCGCATTCAGAAGAGGCCCGGCGCGCCGCGGGCGGAGTCTCGTGAAGACCGGCGTGCACGGGGATTATAGGGAGATGAAAAATCACAACGGGAGAATGGGGGGAACGACCGCGGGTTGCTGGATGGAAGTTGCGGACCGAGAAAAAAGGGTCCGCCGAAGCTCCGTCCGGACATTGGTGCACAAAATCTTACTCCTATGTCCCTTAAGAGGCCCAGGCGCACCTCGGAAAGAAAATCAGGAAAAGCGCTGGAAAAAGTACCACGCAGGGTTTCGGTCTCTAAACGGGGGCTCACGGCGGGGAAAAAAAACAGTAACTGGACCGGGGAGAAACGCGAGGCAGAGCCCATCGCCGGAAGAAAGGGAGGCGCGGAGGGACTGGAGATACATTCTTGGTACACGTTTCTAAAAGCCCAGGCCAGGCCACACGGTCTCGTAAACCCTAAAAGCGCGTGCACGAAGGGACAGAAGATCACCGACAGCGCGAATCTCTCCTTCATACGTCTTTGGGTAAAAGGCCGTCTAAACGGGGACGATCGGTAGAAAAGAAAATAAGGGGATTGGCCAACGAGCTTCGTAAAGATTATCGGAAACTCGACGGGGAGAACTGCGGGTGAGGAAGACCGCCATATCAAGTTAGAAGAGCGATTCAACTTTTAGATAGACATCCTAAAAGTAGTAAAGTTCCGATCGCGGAACCTTTCAGCCAAGCTGGGAATTCGAATACGCAAAAAACCTCAAAATCACATATGAGAACTCAGTGAGCAGCACGAAGTGGAACAAGTGAGGTTAGGGTGGGGACTGGTCTACCGTGCTCCTAGATGGCTGTCCAAGTCAAGGTCTAGTCATCAGCAAGAAAAGAAGAAAATATGCGTTCTTTCGGGCCTTCCTTTCATACTCACGGTTCTGAGGAAAGGGGAGGACTGAAGGGGGGGTGCAAAGCACTGCAGTCCAGCTTTGGGAGTCCTTCGATCCCTGGCGCCAGTCGGTTACTTCCTCTAGCGTTTCCAGTGGCGCTCGAGCGGGATGGTCCGCGTCTCGGAGCAGAGGCCAGGGAAGAAGGCCATTATCACTTCCGTTCCAGCGACGCAGGGAAACCTCCGGTTGGGGGAGAGGCAAAATGGGGTTGTCGGCTCTTTGTCGTCGTGCCGGAAAAGCCCTCGGAGAAGAGGGAGGGTTGTCGGGGTAACCGTTACACTTTCGCGTGATTGAAGCAAAAAAGATCGTTCCTTTTTGACCCTGTTCGAAGGGGACAAGGACGCTCGCATGGCCATCCGGCCAAATAAGTACGGGATCCTCGCACAACACAAAATTGGGGGGGGGAAGGAAAAAGATGGAAGAAAAAGGGAATTGGGGAAAAGCCGATGCCGGGTTACTTGATGCCCATCACGGGACCCCACTAGGTTAGACGAGCACACCAAAGGTGGACGAGAAAAAAAAAAGCGCCGAGGTGCCTCACGATCGACAGAAACTCGTAAAAAGTACAAAGTTATGGACCCCTCTTCTTTCTTATTATAAACTTTACGGAGGAAAGGGTAAAATAGGCCTGAGCAAAAGGCGACTAGAGGAACTAGCAAAAAGCCGAGATCGGAGGTAACGAGGATTCCTACCTATCGCGTCCCGTATTTCTATAGCCCACTTGCATTCGACGGGGAAACGCTTCTATGGAACCTTAGAGGCATAAAAAAGGGAGTGTGAGTGGGTCACTCCTCGGGATCTGGAAAACGTGGGATGGACTGGGAATCAGATACTTGCAGCCCAGATCCTCCGCTCAGAGAGAAGAAACGAAAGCTATTACAAATATTTTAATGAGGGATTTACCGGAGAAAAAAGTGTGGCGGAGTTGTCAACGTGAAGAGCTCAGAAAATGCCGGGTGATCCCGGGAAAATAGGAGTCAGAGTTATCTTGGGTAGGGGGAAGGGAGGCAGTCCAGCACCAAATCTGCGCAGTAGACGGTGGAGTCCACCGGAAACTCTCCCTTTCATCAAAAAACCATCATTTCTTCGGGGAGGAGCCTAATTGGTGCCGAGAAGGGGGGGTGGATAAAAACCGGGGGGGAGAATCAAAATCCTATCAGTTCCGAAACAATACTCCCATTGAAAAAACCCTCATTAGCGAAAAGCAGGACTTGCGAATCCGCTGGAGGAGTAGCATAAGAGGTTCGTGAGGTAAGTTGTAACAGGTTGTGGAGGGCGTCACCCACCCGCCACGTAGCCGTACGCCGAGGAAAAGTACCTGGAACGTGCTCAGGGGATCTTATACACTGAATGGGGACAAGAATGGGACACGAAAAATCTATTTTTCGGCCGGGAAGCTCATGGAGAAGGAGAACTCAGAAAAGTACATATACCCCACGATGGTCAGTCGGAGACAAGATAAAGCAGATGTGACAGGATTGGGGAGGGGGGACCCGGGGGGGAAAGTAAGGCGTCTTAAATAGGGGGTCTAAAACGGAAAACGCGGGGCTTCTAACCCCTGACTAAGCAGACAACCGTCGAAAAAGCCATCGCGATCGTCCTTTAAGAAAAAAAGCACAGCACTTTTGAGATAAATCAGAAAAGACTCACATCCCGTTCAACTGCACGTGCATGCACGAGCGAAGGCCCGCAGATGACTCCAGGGCATCTGGATGGAAAAGACTTGGGTGCTCTGGATGTACTCGTCTTAAGGAGGGAATAACTGTATGTTCAAAATGGGTTATAGTAGAGCGGAAGTCATTCGTAACGTAAGCAGGAGGAAGATATTGCCTTAAGGGGCTCGCAAGTGCCTTCCGAGCAAGGCAGTAGTAGGTGGAAGGACTAATGGTAAGGGGTTGGGGGGGTAACAGGATTGTTACGGGCTCCACAAATGGAGCGAGAAAGCTGAAGAAGCAACTGGAATAGCTTCTGATGCTTGCAAATTCCACTCGAGGAGTTTTGGAAAAAAGCCGAGGGGCGTATGCAGCGAAATGCCGGCTTGATGAGGTCCAAAAAAGCGACTCTTCTCTCGGTTAAACATGTTCAGAAGGAATAAGGAGACGAGTAAGGGAAAAGCGCAGCCAGAGCCTAAAATCTGCTCCTCTGGACCTGTATTAAAATACGGGAAAAGGAACGCATGCTGGGACGCGGCATGACCACAACGAAAATTAAGCCTAAAGATGCGTGGATAATCTCAACAAAAAACAACTTAGTATTAAGAACACGGGGGAGACCACAGTCTTATAGGGGGGGACTGGCTTGTAGGCCCGAAAAAGAAGAGGGAGTGCGTAACCGGGAGGTACAGGACGTGACCGGAACCGACATCAGACGGGGAGAAGGGCGGCAAGTCAGTGGAGTTTCAGGATTAAGAACGCTGAAAAAAAGAAATGCAACGGTGAAGTTCATGACAGATATAAGAGAACGACGGAAGAAAAGCTAAGAATCATGTAAGCTCACACTCTGTGTCTGCGAAACGACATACATTGGAACACCAATCCTCCATGGAAAGAAAGGGTGCTGGAAGAAAAAATACAATGGGTGAGGACATCAGGTCCGTCAATGGATTACCGTTAACTGGGGGGGGGGGGGGGGACATACAAAAACATATCAGGGGTGGACCATCCACCTGAGACTGACGCGCGACAGAAAAGGGAAAAGGGGCGTAACAAAAGATTGCCATCAGTCAAAAAGGGGGCCTTACATTTAATGCGGACGCATGGGAAGGTTCAGAGAAGTAACCCGTGCAATCCGGGTAAAGGGGGAAGTCAGAAGGGGGAGAGGGGCTAAGCTGTCCTCACGTGACTCATTCGCGGCCAGGAGGAGCGTGGTCTTCGTCTTCTTGCCAACTGGCCATAAAATTGGGGGTTGTGGGGGGGGGTGGTAGGGTCGGGGGGGGGGTGGGTCACAGTGCAACACAACGAGCGAGGAGATGGCAGAAAAAAAAACGGCACCGTGGGACATAAGCGGAATCCCGTAGAGATTGGCGGGATGAGTGGGAAATGCAGGTGTAAAAAATGGGCCAGCCGACAAACAGACAAACTTCCGACAATGGGTAAGACGAAAAAGAGGGACGGGTGCCGGGAAGGGGCTCTTACCAGAGACACATTACCTTAACAACCACGATGAGGACCGGAATATGATTGCATCTAGACAACAGCACCCTCTCGCTAGACGACCGTAGAAGACCCCAAAGGGAAGAAAGGTGGGGGTCGGCGCATTCGGTGGGGGTCTGTGTCATCCGCGTATTTACGTAATATTCAGGAACCACCGTAACCTTATATAGGAGGCGAGCAAGCGGGGTGGGGGCCGGGGAAAAAAAGGGTCTGGAAGCCCAATATCACGTCGAAGGAGAGATGGGCGCGGAAGCGGACCACGGGTGCCTGGGTGGCAGGTGGCATGGGTACAGGGGGGGGGTGAGTAAATAGGCAAGTTAACATGCTTTTCCATGTGGAAAGTCCGTGGTAAACGGCCCTGGGCGGCTGGGCATGGGGGGGGAAACGAACCGGGGGGTGAGGTTGGGCCAAAACGCGAAAGAGGGCATTATGCTGGTGATGAAATCTGCGAATAAAAGGGGGGGGGGGGGGGGGGGCTTGTAGGAAGTGTTTCAAAGGGGCCTTCGGATTGTTTAAAATTGAGATCTACTGCAAACTTTGGCCCTGACCGGGGCTAGGGTGCTGGTCATGAGGGGGGGGCGGTGGCGGGTTCTGTGGTGTGACTCTCGGGGTCTTTGTGGGGGGGGGGGGCGGTGGGTGGTCCTGACTCGTATCAGTGGGGGAGGAGCGGCGGACCAGGCGGAGCGTGTAGGAAGCTAATTTTTCATCAAAGATCCCTTGAAGACAGCTGCGGCTGGAGGGTGAGGGGAGGGGGGGGGGCTATGTGGGGATGTGGACTCGTACTGAAACTGGGGGAACGGACTGGTGAATTCAATAGGTGGTCTAAAGGACAACAAAAATGTCCGCAGGGGGAGATTCCCAGGGGGGGAGAGCGCCAGGGAACACGGGCAACTAGCAGAGGATAAATGCGGTATAAGAAAAAAAAAGGGTACCCCGGTAGGTGCTTCACAGTCTAACAAAGCAAATGGAGGCCAAAACTAGCGAAAAGCATTGCTAGGAAAGGGGCTTGTGGGGAGAATCAAGATGCAGAGGGCGGAAGAAGGCGCTTGCAAGGGGAAAAAGCTAGCCAGGAATCTCTAGCGACTAAAATTGCGGGCAGAGAGCGGGGGACCAGTAAGAACTTACAGCCGGACATGCCTGAAGCCAGATACGCCAGATCATGCGAGGGACAGATATCGAAAGGTTTAACCAATCCTGGGGGGGGACAAAGAAGCAGGACCGTGGGCAGAGTAAAAGGGATGAAAAAAAAAAGTCCTATGGTAAGTGTCAGCGGCGCGACAAAAATAAAAACAGGCAGATCGTGGGTGGCAGGCGGCAACAACTTGCTAGGCCGCCGAAGAAAGGGGGGACGGCCCACGGTAAAACCTAAAACAATGAAAAGGCAAAAAGGTGAGAAAGTTGAGCAATCAACATGAAGCGAAAAAAGCGACGACTTATCGGTAGGGGAAGGGGTGGCGGACGATCTAGCAAATAGGGATGTCAAATGGCCGTCCCCCGGACGGGGGGAAACCATCTGTACGGAGGCCTATGGGGCAAGCACGAAACCGCGGTCACAGATAAAAAGGCCTGGTACTCGCCGGCCCGAGGCCTCCCACTCGCAACGCGGGCATCCTGGGAAATGACCCCGGACATCTTGCACCAACAAACAAGGAGGGAGCAATATGAATGGGGGACTGGCAGGTGGAGGCAGGAAAACGAAAAAGGGGGGGGACGACGAAGCTGGCAATTGTAGACACTACACAACCTCATTCAAACTGAGGGTCAGTAATAGGAAGCACGTGGAACCCGGCAACCAGAGAGGCGGACCCAAGAGACAAAAAACGGCAAACTGAGTACTATCTCGCATCAAACCGGTGGTGTCACACTAGGGCCTGAAGGGTCATGAGATGACGTTAAAGTGGATAAGAGAGGCGGCCAGAAGGGCGAAAGTCTCGCTCACGGGGAAAATCTCGTTTCCAGAAGCAACAATCTTTCAACAAATGCTACGAGGGTGCTTTTCAAGGGAACATGACGTGCCATACAGGGCCAAAAGGGAAGAAGAAGACACGACCAGTTAATCTCCAGAGTAAGAGTACCCTGGTTGGGGGAGGGGAAAACTGAAGGTTTTCTTCAAGGGAAAGGCAGGCGAGGACCGGTTCACAGGCGAAGACAGTCAAGAGGCAAATAAGGGAAGGTGAGGGAAGTGGGACGATGGGGTGAGGGAGGAACTCCGAGGGGAACAGGTGCACAGATGCATACATCGGTCAGATTACTTAGCCCAAAAACGGCCGTGGATGTGGACAATAAGGGTCATTTCAAAAAACGCAATAGGGGTCAAAGGGGCAAAGACAGGGGAAGTGCAACTCAAAGAAAAATAAAAAAAACAATGTCATGAGTGCGATAAAACCAGAATCAGAGGGCAGGCACACTATTTTGAGCGATGGCGGATGCCGGGATTAGTGAAAAAAGGTTAGGGTGGAAAGGAAAAAAACGCATAGACCAAAGGGATGGCCAAGATGTTTAGCATCATGTTGGTCCTAACCTCACGGTGAATCGGCCACCGCCAGTCTATATCAGGGAAACGAAAGAGCCTACACCGAAGACAAACTGGAAAAGGGAAAGTGAAAACCCTCTATCGGGAGGATATCTTTACCGAGAAGCTGTCATATTACAGGAGAGGGAGTCAAGGCTTTAAAAAAAGAAGGAGAGGAAGGAGTTGACCCGAAAGCTTCCACTCTCGGGGCAAAGTTATCTGTATCCACGTGGCGTAACCGTCACATACTAAAGGTGTCGATTATCTCTGCGGCAAAAGGGCCGGGTAGGGAGTCCGCCGAAGGAGAGGACTGCTTGCGAAAAGAATCGTACTAAAAAGTAAGGGCACAGAATGAAAACAGGTATATCCTACGGAAGGAGAAAGACTAACTGGGAGGGGGACTGATGGTTTCGTCCTTTCGGCTGGGTAGGAATTACGAGTCTCAGCGAGAAAAAAGGGCAAGGGGAAGAGGAGACCCGTTTTCCCGCGAGTCGGAAATGAATCGCTGAGGGGAAATTCGAAAAACACAGAGTGCTGCGTCGCGGGCCTAAAAGAGAGTGCGGGAATTGTATAAACATAAGTTAAATTTCTGGCGCTGGCGCGGAGAAACGCGAAGGGATTCCAAAGAGGTGTTGGGACAAAGGGGCAGACGAAATCTGAAGGACATCTACGTCAAGTCGCACACCTCTCATGAAGAAGAGGATCGAGCGTCTCTGGGCCAAATGGACTTGAAAGTCGAAAAATTCTTTTACTGAAGAGGGGGGAAAGTGTCCGGAAGGGGGGCCTGAAGAACCCAGGGGCCATCTGAGCCGCCCTGAATCGTCCCCGATGAAGGGGAATTGATGAATTCCTAATGGGGCGAAGTGGGGAACGAAACGGCTAAGGTTTCATTTAACGTAACAACCTCTTATAAAAGGGAGACCGAGTGACCTTCATACTTTGGAAATAGGAGGGATTAAGGAGGAGGGCATTTGCTAGGGAAAGAAAGGACTAGGGAAGAGTGGAGGCTAAAAAAGTCCGGAAGTGTAAACGGGCGGGCGGAAAAGCCGACTCGAAAGCCACTTAGCCAAAACCATCTTATCGAAGTTGCAAAACATAGGGGTGGAGCGACGAATCGAAGAACTTGCCGCCGGCGCCCTCGAATAATCCCCACAACTTAGGACGCTGAGAGGGGGGCGGATGGGAGTACTACAGGGACTAATAGGAAGGGAGGAAAAATGGTGATAGGGCTGAAAGGCATGGGAAGGAAGAAGCAGTTAGAACCGTCGATTTCAGACTTTAGACGAGAATGGCACTATTACCTCGCGGAAAATCATGGGAGGAAATACCCTTAGATGGGTGTTGTAGTCCCATATTGGTAGGAACCTTTAAACTGTGGAGCATGTATCAAGTCAGTCTCATTAGGGGCTTAGGGGCAAGTAAAGGACGAGGTGTGGGGGGGGAAAGAGAGGACTGTATCCATAGGGATGTCCTTGAGATCTCCAGTACTTCAGAAAGGGGGGGTTGCAGAAAGGGATGGGAGGCGGAGAAAGCGGAGAACGCGCGGCCCGTCAGAGAAGGTCCAGTCGAAAGGGTTTTGAAAACTGGGACTCACGAACATTGGGGGCTGTGAGGTACAAGACTCATAAGCATCGAAGAGGAGTTGATAGATAGCAAAACAAAATAGGGGGGAAGATATAGGGTAAAGAGGGAGTTTAGTCTTAGTCATGAAGGGAGAAAAGCTGGAGTGAGTTACATGGGGAGGACCACAGGTCCGCCCTTAGGGGATCGTCCTCTTTCTCCGCTATTGGGTGGCAGGCATTGAACGCGATGATCATTGCAGGAAACGAAACCTAGAAAAGCCGAAGGAAAGATAGGAGGCATTCTCGGACAGAGAGCAGGGGCAATAAACCGGGGGAACATTGGAATGAAAGGAATGAGACAGAGGGGGAGAAAGGGAGTCGTCCAGCGTCACTCCCTTGTGGAGGTTACCTTAAAAAGCCTTGTGGTAAAAAAAAAAACCATTAAGGGGTTGAAGCCAACAGGAAAAAGGCCGCTGGGTCCTTTCACATTTTAGTCATTGGGCAAAAGGGGAGCCTTAAGACGTATGACTGGAGATTCAGTGAATAGAGGAAACCATGGTGGGAAAACTCCGGTTCCGGAGGAAATGAAGGCGAGGAGGGAGTACACCGTCGCATTCTTCTGGCAAGGGATCGTCTGGTCGGGGGAGTTACGGGACCATAAGAAGCAAGGCCGATGGGGAAAAAGAACCAAGGCCGCCGGGAAAAGAAGCGGAAATTGTTGGCCCCTTTGGGGGGATCAAAAAAAGGGGGGGTAAAGGGGTCGACGGGACCCTAAACTGACTCTTCACTTTACGGACTAAGCTTGAACGCCGAGTCAGTAGGCCCAAACCGTATCAAAGGGCCGGGTTCAGGGGGAAGCTGCGGAAAAGGAAAACCAAGAAATAGGGGGGGGGATAATTAGGAGGGCCATGACACGGAGCTAAGGGACGGAAAATCCAAGGCTCACTAAGCAGAGCGTCAGGGAGGGGGAGAGAGGCCACGGACTTCTCTGGATGTCTTGTGCGTCCCGAACACTAAAATGCCCAGAAACGTACACAAAGGCTGAGCTAAGGAACAGCCAGATCCTGACAGAGCTGAGGAGGTAGGCTCTACGAAAGGGGGAGGGTTTCCAAAATTCGAGGAGGACGAGTAGCAAAGCTGGGTGGCACAAAACCGGGGAGAGGGACTACTGCGCGGCAGGGGTCAGCGAACTAACTGCTTTTTAGCATCCAATGGGCAAAGAAGGATTAAAGGCGGCAACACGCAAGAAAAAAAGCGATCTATTCCCAGTAAGCCAGATAAATAGGAAGCAAGGAAGAAGCTACCTTTCTAGCAAAAAACTTCCTTTCTCCTCGCGACCCGCAGGCACAACGATGACGGCAGGAAAGACAGCAAAGCAGTCACAATGTAGGCATGGGAGGGACAATTTTCTGCGGCTGAATCATGAAAACTGCGGTGAAGAAGGTAGAGGAGGGGAAAAAAGAAGGCCTCGGTCTTAGGAAACAGCGACAGAGAAGAGAAAATTTCCTCCGCCTTGTGGCAAGATTATGGAATGAAGGCAGACCAGGGAAAGAAGAGATATTTGCGCAGGGACGTGTCAGGAAATGTCAACCATAGAGAGAGTTGGTCAACAGATTCTTCGCATAAAGGGGGGGAAGAACGGACAAGAAGACGTCCTGAAGAGTCCCCGGGTAACTCGAGTTGAGAGTGGGGTCCAAGGTTTCGTTCTCGTGGACGATAGGAAAAGGCAATGGGGAGGGGGGGGGCGTTCAAGGTTCGGGAGGCACTCGGAGGAGAAAAAGAGGGAATGGGGAAACAGGGTTCTTCTGAACAAGTCCTACTCGAATCTTCCACCTTCCAAAAAAATAGGAAATTGCGTCAAAAGAACAACAAAAAGGATTCTTGGGAAAGAGTAAGAGGGAAGGAATGGTGCAGGTGACGATGAAGGAGGAGACTGGAAGAGCAAAAAATAACCTCATGAATGGGAGCCCATATCCGAACGAAACGGTGACCCGATCACAAGAGGAGGTCCGAGGAAGGAATAGAATATGATAGGGAGAACGGACGAAAAAAAGTCAAGGAAGAGTATCACACCTCGGGACCTAGGGGTCTTGGACTAGTGAAGCTGGGCAGAGATTCACCCAAGAAAGGATAAGCGGGGTCACGTCTATCGTATGGGCCCTCTAGAGTCCGGTGACTCTAAAGATCGACCGATAGAGTAGCCCTTTAAAAGTCATCCTGCATACGCGCTTTGACCAGGGAGATGGAGGGGCCAGGAAGGGTCGAGGGGGAAGCAGAGATGGGTTACTTCCGGGTTCTGAACGATCTATCAGGATAAATAATCTCTAGAAGAGATAGGGAAGGCCAGAGATGACCCTCCGGGTAAAAGGGGATTTGCGAGAAAAGGGGACTGGAAAGTCCGGGGGCTTAGGGGTTCCGTCTACTCTACAGGACCGTGTAGAGAAGTTGCATCTCTTCTACGAAATGTATCGGAGGGGGGAATGAGTCTAGATAAAAGCGTTCGTCTACTCTTGGCAAGGGCCTCAGGACTCGGTGAAGACCTTTATTGGAAGAAAAAAGAAGTGACGGAAGAGCAGCGAAGTAGGGGTCCTCAGGGCGGATTGGGGGTAGCCCTAGTTTCTCTCGAGGTAATCGCTGGAAAGGTCGACCCCGAGAATGAAGAGGGGAAGGCGGAGAGTCTCTGGGACATTATCTCGTGCGAAGGCGCAAGGGGAAAGTTCTGGTAACGAGAAGGGGGACCGGGTTGGGGGGGGGGGGAGGTGTAGTTCCCCAAAAGAAAGGCGTTATCCCTTCCCTGCCTCTCCTAACGTCTGCGGGCTCCGCTACCGAAGGAATCGTGACTAATAAGGGGATATTTGGAAGGGAAGAATTTCGCGATTCTGAAAATAAAAAAGATAAAAAAAAAGGTCCGTTGGATACGAAGGGGAAAGTAGAGGATTCCTGAGGAAAAGATTGATAAGGGAGCGAAAGATAGAGTGAGAACATCTGATTAAGTAACGGATTTCATACTTTCTTGGTCAGGAGTATTAAGCTGCATTAAACAGACTTATAAAAGAAACCAATAGGGATAGGAATTTGAAAGGCTCGGTGGGTTAGGAAATTCTCTAGGTACAAAAAAAGAGAAAGAGATCTTCCGAATGGAGGAAGAGAAAATCATAATCCATAGCGAGATGTGTTGGAAAAAGCTTAGAGGAGAAAGGTTTCTTGCCATTCTCGGCTTGGATCCTGAACCTTAGTGCCAGTTTTTGGGAAGGAACTTAAAAATCCCTGAGGTCCGAAGCAGTGAAAGCCTGAATAAGGCCTTGCTAAAAAAAGAACGACGGGTGCAAGGACGAGCTGAAAACAGGAGTGACAAAGTTTTGGAAACTTAAAAAACCCATTATATGTTTGGGGGGTCCACCAGGAAAGTGGCATAATAACCCGGGGGACGCTAAAAACGTGGAAGGCAAGGGAGAACAGAAAGCAGAGAATTTAGGTAGGTGAATGAAAAAAGGGCGAGGTTTGAAGTTCCTCTGAGGTATGCGCTCAAGGAAATGGTTAATCTTTCTGCCGGGAGGGCGCTTTCTTGTCTTTCGCACATCGCGCTTTCGCGTTCCCGTCATGAGAGATACTAGAACTTATGTCCGGGGCCGATTCATAGAATAGCCCTGGGGTCGTTCCCTGTACCTCCCTTGGTCCTCATGAATGCTTGGGGCGCGCAGACTCACAAAAAAAATAGCCGAGGCGGGATACTAGAAAAAACACAAAAAGGAGGGATCTTAACAAAGACGTAGACATAAAAAGGGGAAGTGTAGTCTTGGCGCATCCACAAGCTGCGGGAGGTTACCCAATTGAGTTGAAGATCAAGAAAGGCGATGACTAGGGCTCATGAGGAAGCGGGGAAGGGATTACTGAGTACGCGGGGGCCCGCTACGGGTCTTAAAAAAGGAAAGCGCCGGAAGGCCCTAGGCGAAGCCGTCATGGTTGGCGCCTCACAGGAGGAGGGAAAAAACCTCGACATGGTAAGTCCGAGCCTGGAAATAAGCGCTGCTCAATTGGAGAGGGGCTAAGAGGTTGATCTAAAAGTTTGAGTAGTTACAGTAAGGTTCCAGACAACCAAACTCAAATGGTTATGGTACTCCCAAGAAGAATGGAAGGAGAGGCCTGTCCAGTCAGGAGAGAAAGTTACGCTAAAAGTTGATCACTGCGGAGTTACGCATTGACTTCTGGGTCCTCTGTAACACCCGGGGACCTCCGTTGTCGTTATTCAGGACCTAGCTCTTCAGAGGCCCCCGGCTCGGACTGCCCTTAGCGACTGACGGGGGATTGCTTCTCAGTGAAAAAAGGGGGGGCAGGCACGATGGGTGCGAGAGAAAAAAGAGAAGGGACAACGAACGCCGAGGTTTGGCTGCTGGTTTCTTGCCATATTAAAACTGAGTGTGATCAGCCAAAGGACGCATGGGGGGGGGGGACGAAAAAAAAGACCATCTTCGAAGGAGTCAGAAGCTAAAAAAACACTCGCCTATTACATGAAATAAGACGCTGGATAGAGGAAAGGCAGCGGGGGGGAGGATGATGGAGGAAAGAGGAGACTCTGGACCGGAACTTATCCGGTCGGGAACCAACATCGCCCATCAATCTTGGTCCTGTTAAGAGAAAAGAAGGGAGGTTGTGACTACTACAGACATGCCACGGAAAAGTGGGGGGGGGGGGGGGGGGCAAACTCAGTAGCCAAAAGGACTCCTACATTCATAGTCCTGGGGTACTCAAGAGGGAATCTCGGGGTGGGAAAGGCGTCGCGAGGACTATCGGAGGGAGCGGGGTAAAAAAACGGATCTGCGGAAAATAATGACTGGGGGCAGGGGAGAGAGAAAGGAAGTTGAAAATATTCCTCCTTTCTCAATCCGGAAGCCTCAGAAAGGTCGATTGAGAAGACAGCCAGAAGGCGATGCAGAAGGGAGAGGTAAATTTTCTAGAACATCCGGGAAGGCTACGCTCCCATCAAGGATGAATTCAGGAGCAACCCTTCCCCTGGAGGGGAGGAGAGGAGGGTTAGGCGAGAGGGAGATAATGGACCGAAAAGTATATTGACTTCAATCAGGCACGCCTGTTACATCAAGGGGACAATTCCTTTCGGTCCGCAATGGGTCATCGCCGAGTAGGACGGAAGGAAAGGGAAAGTGGAAGAATCGAGAGTTCGCCTTACGGGGGATTGATACGCCTCTGTGCATGCCCTCGGATCTTCCCTCGCGAATGGGGGGATCCTTTTCGCAGAAGAGCCTGCATGGGACGAAGTAAAGGGTCCAGAGAAGAGGGGGTAGAATGTCCACTGGAAGGGAACCCTTACGGTCGAGTTCCTCATCCTCTGAACAGCTGGGAGGGGTGAACAGGGGGACACCTGGTTCAGGATCGGGGGAGCACAAAAAGTCAGGGGAAAAGGGGGGGGTAAAAGGAGGAAGGAGCAAGGGAAATAGAAATAGGAACAGCAAACTGACGACTCTTCTCAACCCAGAGGGAGGATGGAAGATATAGTCATATTTTTGCATGGGTTTAGAAATGCCGAGGGTCAGGAAGGGGGGGACAGGGACTGGGACACTGCCAGGGGGATTGTTAATAAAAAAACACTCAACTGTTGACCTCACACGAAGGGCTGGAAAGAGACTCTCAACGCTAAAAAAAAGTAAGTATAAAGACGGAGGACCGAAATAGAGTTGAGGGGGAGGAAGCCTCTTCCTGAAGAAAAAAGCTAGGCAGGCATGTAAAACGCTCGAGGGAAAATTTAAAGCGATCGGCCGACAGAGGGGGGGGGGGGACTTGGAGCCAGACTCTGAAAAAGGACTTAAAAAGATTCCTTCCTGCGACGATGCGCAAATATTCACCGTAAGGAGAGTCACTACAAGCGGGGGGGGGAAGGGGGGGGCGTAGGAAAGGCCTCAGAATCCGGGGCGGAAGATCTCTCAGCGTATCCGAACAGCGCATAAAACGGTGGGGATTTCTTTTCAATTCGGGGAGAGGGGCTGAGGGAGAAAGTAGAAGAAGAGAAACCAGTCAGGTAAATAGGGAAATGAAAAAAAAACTTCTGCCATCTATTAGAGTCGGGCATGACACCCGAGCGGGGAGGAATTCCTCCCCGGGCAGCTTGGGAAAAGGTAGGGCCGAAACCATGAGGTCGGCGTATCAACTTCGTCACGTACCTGGGGGGCTCAAATGAGGAGATTAATCATCTCGTGGTTAAAAAAAAAAAAAAAAAAAAAAAAAAAAACCAATTGTCTAACATTCAAGCAAAAGCTTCTCCACAACACAAGGAAAGGGGGGGGAACACCAAGAACGGGGGTACTGAAGGGAAGTCGAAAACCTTGGCTAAAAATAAGGGGCGGGGGGTTGGGGGGTGGACGGAAAAAAAAAATAATCGAAGGATCTTGAGGGGCGCACGTTGTGGCGGGGGGGGGTTATCTACACAAAACGCCCAATGGGGAAAAACAAGGGGGGGGGTGTGGGGGGGGGGGGGGGGGGGGGGGGCTGTGGGGGGATAGCGACGTCAAGTGGGGGGGGGGGGTATCCCTGGGTGGGGGGGGGGCAAAAAAGCCTGGGTTGGGAGGAACGTCAAAAAGAAATCGTATGACGTAACCTCAGTACCAGTACTCAGTATAGGGGTCAAAACCGAGACGGCGCGAAAAGGATAATTCCAGTTCTGAATTCTCCATTCAAGGATAAACCTATTCACTTTGTACTATGTAAACCAGTCTTCCTAAGCTTGCAGGGGGGGGAAGACGGGAATCACGTTAATTAAAGAAAATGAAAAGATTTTATTCGTACCGTAAGGGAGCTTACAAACAAATAAAACAATCTTGCAGACACGGAAAGAAGCAAAGAAAAGAGGGCTGATTGGCACAGATGAGGTTGGTTGATCAATCAAAGCGTGGTGCACGGGCCCGTGGAGGGGGCACAAAGGCACGATAGATGACTCCAGAAGACGAGTCACGGTGGACGAGGGACCGAGGATAGGAAAAATTAATCCGACCGTAGGGGCACCTTTAAAGATGGAAATGCGTCCGGGCAGCATTTAGAAGGAGGGGAAGGTCTCGCAAAGGGGACAGTAAAAAAACCGAGAGGGGGCGTTTGGCTGCCGCATAATTGGGGGGGTGATTTGCCAATTGGGGAAAGGGTCACGAGAATCAACCCGGAAAGAGATGGAAGGAAGAAATTAGTCATCGAAAAAGGAGGCTCAGATGCTAGGAGAACATGTCAATCGGGTGGGGGGGCATACTCTTCATTATCGGCGGAAGGACGGCTTTTCTTACGGCAAAAGAGGGGATGGCGGAAGGGGAAAAGAGAATGGCGGAGTTTCACTAGTACTCTCTTCCTCCAAATCGGTGAGTAAATGGTCTTACCCTGGGCCCAGTGGGGACGCCCAGAGGGAGAGGAATAATCCTCAGAA
>Ga0179593_1423004_pt1 | contig 16006 bp, 26 predicted proteins | sample CZODoug2_1_08_16_FD_185931 | JGI IMG/M metagenome (GOLD analysis project Ga0179593, IMG submission 185931) | Vadose zone soil fungal communities from Angelo Coast Range Reserve, California, USA - CZODoug2_1_08_16fungal (PacBio error correction) | ecosystem: Environmental > Terrestrial > Soil >...
TTTTCGTATCACCGTGCCAAAAAGGAAAGGGCCAAAATCGAAACACGAGCAACGCGAAAAGGTTGGGCGACCATTTGGGTTCGAAACCCGGGGGAGCGTTGCCCCGCCAACAAAGCAGGGGGTGAAAAAAGAACAGGAGGACCGCCCACGGGAAAAAACCGCGGGGCGAAAGGAGCAAGAACCCCTAAGAAGGAGGCAAAAGGGCATACAAAACCTAAACAAGGGAATCGAAAAAAAAAAAAGCCAGAAAGGGGGGAAAAAAGCCAGGCCCCCATAAAAACGCCCTAGGAACTCCCGAAATGAGAAAAGGGCCGAGAAAATCAAGAAAGAGAAACAAAACGCACGAAGGGCCGCCAGATGTGGTTGTACCGGATCAACGGACAAACCCAACAACCGGGGACCAACACAAAAAAAAGAACGGAAAGAAAGGAAAAAGACTGGCTTAAGGAAACAAACCCCCAAGGGGCCTGGAGGGACAACCCAGTTTTCTGGGCCCACTGAACGCCACAATAAAAAAGCCGGAAACGCAGGGGGAAACCCGAAACGAAAACGAAAGGATGCCAATGCTTGGCAAACGGCTGAAAAAAGAAGAAAAAAACCGAATTTCGGGGCCAAAAAAAAGAAACGAAATGGGAAACAGACCCACAGGGAACGCGGAGGGGGACATGGGTTCACCAAGAAAAAAGGGGGAAAGGCGCTGAAACTTCTACCCCAGGGGGCAATCGGAAGGAAAAGGTGGGTTGGGGACTCCGAAAGAAAAAAAAATAAAGTTTGGCAAATAAAAGACTTTGGGGAAGAAAGCACCAAACTAAAGCACGGAAAAAGCGACAGGGGTCTACCCTTCAGGAAGGGGGCACCCTGGAGGAAAAGCGGGGGGTAACTTCTCAGAGCAAGGGAAGCGACCGGTAACTTTTAAAAAGAAACGATGTGAAGGGGGGAAAAAAAAAAAAAAAAGACGCCTACCTACATGCTTGGAGGGGTGGAGGGTTTGGACGAGACGGCCCACCGGACCTGGGAAAAAAACGAAGACCTACACCCAGATAAAAGGAAAAAAAAAAAGATCCGAGGACGGCAAAGTGGACAGGGCGGGGGGCAAGCGTGGTTGTGGGTAAACCCCCTACTCCGGGCAAAAGAGCTGGGAACTGAAGGGGACCGAAAAGAACCGGAATCAATGTTTAAAAACGAAGGGAACAAAAGAGCCAAAAGACGGGGCCACCACTGGTACAAAGGGAAGAAAAAAAAAAACCAGGACTTGAAGACTACAGTGACCGGCTGGGGCAAAAAAGAAAAAACGGGGTTCTCGGGAAAAAAACCCGAGGGAATTTTAGGAAAAAAACGACCCCGAAAGCAGAAAAAGGACAAAAGAAAAAGGGGGGAAGCCCCTTGCGGGCACTTGGGCATTGGGACGGAAGGAAACCGGGAGACCTGAATACCAAGAAGCGGTTGACCCGCCCCCCAAAACTACGGTAAAAAATGGCCGAAAAAAAAAAACTGGATCAAATCCCGACCTAAAAAAAAAAAAAAAGAACCGGGGGACCGGGAAGAAATAAAAACCGACTAAGGCCCAAAACGGCCAAGCCAAAGATAAAAGGGGAAAAACGCAAAGGCCCCCCCTTAAAGAAGAACCGTCAAATTAAAGGGTAAAAAAGAACAGATTGGAGAGCCCAAACCACAAAACTTCGACCTCAAGAGAGACCGTCGGAAAGGAAAGCAAAACGCCCCCCAAAATCCACGAAAACTGGAAAACCTGAGGTACCAGAAAAGAAGGGGGGAGACAAAGAGTCCAAAAAAAGAAAAAACGGTTTAACCCTACAACCTGTAAAAAGACCGGAACCGCAACATGAAATAAAATAACCAACAACAAAAGAGAGGATACAGGAAAGGAAAAAAAGAAAGGGGTGCGAAACAGGTAGAACGGGGGAAAAAGTTTTCAAACGGAAAGTCCCCCCGGGGCACAAAGGTCCCTTAAAAACAAAAAGTAAAAAGGAACGCCAAAGGGTTTGCCCAGGTTTTCTCGGGGGGAAAACCGGAAAACGCTGGAGGCGGAGAAGGAAAGACGCCGAAGGGGACGGTTGGGGTGGTAAAATCATCAATGGAAAGGGGAGGAAAAAGGAACAGAAAGAATCAAAACCTTAAAGACCAGGGGCCTTTGGGGTTGCCCGGGGTCCGTAAGTTGGAACACGGAAAGGTGCAAAAAGGGCACGGATAGAAAAAAGGGTCAGTCAGCGCCACCCTTGAAGAAAAAGGGGGTCAAAGGGGGTTTTGGGGGGCCAAGGGGGGGGAAAAATAAGGCCAGTTGGTCTTGCCCCAGGCAAAAAGGAAAAAGGGGCAAAATGAAAAAGTTGGGGGAGAAACGTGGAAAAAAAAGTACAGCCGGCGACGAAGGAGGTTTTGGGAACCCGAAAAAACAAAGCCACGGGAAGCCAAAAACCGTCGGTCCGGAGAAAAAAAAAAAGAGGCCGTGAAAAAAGGGTAAAAACGGAAGGAACGGAACAAAGCCGGGAAAAAAAGGTCGGGAAGGTTGGGGCCCAGGTCCGAATGAGTAGGGCGGGGGGTTGGAAATGGGGGGACAAAGCCCACGAAAAGAGCAGTTTGAAAACGAAAGAAGGTTCGGAGTAGTAAAGGACCACAAATCCACGGCGGAAACGAATTTTGGGAGGAAACTTCAAAGGGGTGGGCCCGGAAAAAAAACCAAAGGGCCTTCGGCCCAAACCAAAAGGAGAGGCAAACAGGGGAAAAGACCCGAGTCAAAAAAAGGCCCCAAAAGTTGTGCACAAAATCTGAAAAAGGGAAAAAGGTATCGGAAGGGGGAAAGAAAACGAATTGGAGGAAGCAAAGGTTCAAAAGCAGTCCGAACAAAAAAAAACCAGCATTGGTAAGGAAGAAAAGAAAAAAACGCAGGCCCAAAAAAACAAAAAGGAGGAAAAACCAAGCGTTGGGGAAGACAAGAAAACACAGAAAACCAGGGCAAGGGGGGAACGAAAAGAGGCTCTGCGAAAAAAATGCACAACTTTTGGAAGAGGGGTGAACAAACGGGGGAGAAGCCCAAGATTGTAACAAAAGGTTTCCGCGGTTGGAAAAGGGTAACACGAATCCTCGAAAAAAAACACAAAGCCAAGTCAGAGGGGAAAAAAAAAAGACAAAAAAACAAAGGGAGGCAAGCGGCGTACCCCCAATAAGCTGTTGAACAACCATACCACCGTCGAATCAAAAACCCTGGGGAGGGAGGGAAATGGTGGGAAAGAAAAAAAAAAACTTTCGATGGTCACCTCGGGAAATCAACACGGCCAATAAAAAAAAATTACCCATTAAAACCCAAGATCCAAAGAAGTGGCGGTAACCGGAGAACAGGGGGAGGAAAGAGTCCCCCAGGCCATAAGCAGTCCCACCAATGGGGGGGCAAATGGGGGGGAGGAGCCGGAAAAGACAAACGGGGTCATAAATACCTTAAAATTTGACCAACCAAACTGTTTGGGGAAGTTGAGTAACACCTGGAAATGAAACGCCGCAAACAACCATGTGGACGTTGGCCCGGAACAAAAAAAAAAAAGGGTCTATCCGGACCAAAGACCCAAAAGGTTAAGAGGAAAGGGGGGCGGGAAGTAGAGTAGGGAACATTCACGGGGGGGAAAAAAAGTAAAACTTGGGTCTGGGGACCTCAGAAAAGCTTCAGTGACCTTCAAAAGGAACACCGGAGGGGGAAATTGCCCCAGGGGCCCCAAACTTCCGCAAGGGGGGGGACTCTTTTTCGCGGCCGGGTGGAGTGAAACCAAGGGGCCCGAGTCCAAAAGGCCTGGTACCAAACCCGGTCCTCGCCCAAAGCCCGGGAGAGACGTTGTCCATCCGGGGAAACCCCATAAAAAAAAAAAAAAAACGTTGGAAGAAAGCGAAAAAAATACCGCCCAATTTGGGGCCGCAAAAAAAGGGCCCACGTTGGGGGGGGGCATAAGAAGGAGGCCGCGTGGGGGGAAAATCCAGAACCGGGTAAAACCATGACGGGGAAAAAGAAACAAAGCCAGAAAGCGCACAAAGCCGTGTGCAAAAAAAGGCAAAACCAAGTAGAAAAAAAAGGCCACCACGAAACAAAAGCGGTCGCTCCACGAAAAGAATCAAAGGCCAGAAGGAGAAGGGAAAGAAATGGGACCAAAAGCCAAAGAAAAGAAAATAATCCCCCCCCCACCCGCCCCCAAGAACAAACAAAAAAAACACGGAAATCCTTTCGACCCCCCTGAAAAACCCCCAGGGGAAAAGGGGTGGGATGGGCGCGGGGGCACCAAGTTGTTTTTTTTATCGAGATATTGGGTTGCAAAGGGTTGTGGGGGGGGGCCCAAAAAGGAAAAGGATTCGCGGGGGGGGGGCACAATAGAAAAAATGAGGGAAAAAAAAGTTCAAAATTCCGGTTAAACTTGCAGTTGTTGGAACAAAACTGTTGGAGCAGGACTTGGGGAAACCACAGCAAGGGGGTTGTGAGGGGTTGTAGGCCCCGAAGGGAAAAAGAAAAGTGGACCGGGGGGTTCCATCCAACCTTACTGCCGGATGAACGACGGGGAAAGGCTGCCAAAAAGATATCCAGGGAAGGGGGGGGTCGGGAAAGCCGCACAAGCGGGGGGGGGGGAGTCAAAAACGGGCCAATAAAGAGGAGTGGATAAAAAAAAAAAAAAAAAAACAAAAAACCCGGGAGGAAGGGAAAGGAAATCAAACAAGGCCACAGTTTAAGGAAAGCATGGCCACGAAAACCAAACCCCAACCTAAAATCAAATCTGTTCAAGGAAACCAAAAAGGGGTGGAGAACGGGACCCAGCCCTAGCGAAGACGAGCTGGCCAGTAACCAAAACTGGGGAAAGGGAGGGGAAAATCCCTGTTCCACGAAAATTCCAATGGGGGCCCGGAAAAAAAGTCGAAACTATGGCGGCCCCAGCAAAATGAAAAAACAACATGGGGCGTTGGAACCAAGGTTGGGTCCTTCCCGGGTGGGTTGAAACCGTAAAATAAATGGGGTACGAACGTACCAAGGAAAAAGGTTGGTAAACCCCACCAAAAAGCAAGAATTCAAAAGGGACGGAGGGGTAGAGGTTCACCCAAAACGTCCCGAAAATATTGGATCATGAAACCAACGGGCGATGGGGTTCAAAAAAAAAAAAAACAAGAAACCTAGAACGGGGAAAGGCACCCGCCAGGGCCCCCTCAAGGCCGCCCAACAACGGGATTGGTAAGGCCGGAAAGTGTTTGCTACGAAAACCACCAAGGGGGACAAAACAAAAAAAAGACGCAGAAGAAAGACGGCCTTGGCCAACCAAGGCTTAAAAAAAAGCGCCGCTGAAGGGGAGAAAGGCAAAGAAATTAGGGGGCCAAAGACCCGGCCAACAAGGGCCCCCCAAGGGGGGGTGTTCACAAAAATCCAAAGGGGAGAAAAATCCCCCAAACCAGGGTCCAAAGAAAAGGGCGGACGGCCCACAAAAAAGAAGGGGGTGAACCAAGCCGGGGTCAAACAAGCCGGCGAACCTTCCAAGGGGGATAAAGTTGCAAAAAAGGAAAGTTCGTCCCAACCAGGGTTGGTTGTACGCAATAAAGAGCACCGATGAACTGTCCCCTGACGTGATTTTGCACAAAAAAAACACCGGAAACACACAATGCAGCCCCCAGGGGTTGGAAAAGAAAAAAAATAGGCGAAAGAGTCCACAAAAGGGGACCCCTCCAAAAAGAAAATGAACGGACTTTTGTTAGGTTGGGGAAAAGGTGCCCACGCGCAGCGAGTCCGAAAAAAAAAAAAACGCAAAACCACAAGGGGAGGAGCGGAAAAGGAGTCGAAAAAAAATGGTTCCCTGCACCGTCAAAATGAACCATTCAAAGGCCACCAAACCGGGCAAAAAAGGGCGAAGGGGAAGGCCACCAACAAATGAACATTTGTTGGCAAAAAAAAATAAGAAAGGCTCGGTGATTCAACAGGTGCCAAAAATCAAAAAGGGGGGGCACCCACCGAAGGAGACGAACAACCCAATTGTTTGATTTACTTGAAAGCATGCGGAAAAAAGGCCTGAGGGGAAGGTTTTGGGCTTTGGGGAACCCGACACCCAGAGGGGGAGGGCAAGGATGGGACGGTTCAGAAGTCTTGATGGACACACAAAACAGGCAACAACCGGCAAAAAAGGGAACTGTCACCTTCCCCCAACAAGCCACTAAAAAAAATCGCACGGAGGGGCCGGGAAAACACAGCCGAACAGTAAGGTCCCTCGGGAGAATACAAGGAAACTTTTGCCCACCGGTGTTCAAAGAGTCCAAACAAAAAACCCTTTGACCAAAAGAAAAAACCTGCCAAGCGGTCCTGGGCCCAAGGGCACCTTGAGGGAGGGGGCGGGTGCAACGGAGGGAGGAATCGCACCTTGGGGCAACAGAGTCCCTTGGAAGGGGGAAACAAAAAGAAATCAAGCAAAAAACTGAACCAGAAAGAATAGCAACCCCTTTGAAAAAAAAGCGCTTTGGGGCCGGGGGAATGAAAATGGATGGAAGTTTTACAAAAGGTAAGGGGGGGAAAAAATGGTGAAACCGACAAATGGCTGAAAGATAGAAAAGACTTCAAAAAAAAACAAACAATTGATGGTTGGGGGAAGAACCAAGATAAAAAAAAACAACCGCCAAGAAAAAAGGCACCACACTGGAAGCTCCCAGAACGGCGAGGCGGCGGTGTCACGGAAACGTTACCCTAGCAAAAGGAAACGAAAAGAGGATGACAAAGGGGGTGACGGGGCTGGCCACCCAAAAGACTACAAAGAGGACCCTAGGGAAAAACAAACTCAGAAGGGGTTAAGGGGAACAAGAAACGAACGGTGAACTATTTACAGGGGGCAACAATAGGAACAGGCCGCTGTTCGGGGGGGAAAAAAAACCAAAAAGGAAGGAAAAAAACCCGAAATGTCGGGGGGGCCGCCGTAACCAGGGGGGGGTGATCCGCGGAAACACGCGAAAAAACGCATTCTGAACTGCACCAAAAAAAAAACAAAAAACATCAAAAAGAAAAGGTGATGTCGCAAAAAGCAACCACGCAGAAAAGGTGTGAACTGACCAAACTGCACCAGGGTGAACATGAGACCCACTCCAAGGTCCGGGAAACCACACATCAGGGGAAGAGAAAAAAGGACATGCCCCTGAAAAAAAAATCCTTTAACATCGGGGTCGGAAGACGATCAACGAAGAAGCCAAGCGGGTGGGATGCCGGCAAGAATGACTTGGGCGTGGGGGAATTTGGGCCAAGACGAAACAAGCTTCCAAGGGGGTACCCGAGTATGGGGGTTTCGAGGAAAGACCAAGGTTCGCGTAACAAGGGAGGGGCAACTGCAAAACAAGGGGCAAGCAAAACCCGGCCCAAAAAACGTCCGGGCCCCCGGTGCAAACGCAGCAAATTGGGGAAAAAAAAAAAGGGGACACAATGGGGGTGGGGAGACCCGAAAACGACCCAAAACAACACCCCCTCACAAAGAGAGCCTGGCCGAGAAGGTAAAATCGTTTGGAAGGGGACCCCAAACACACTTTGAAAAACCCCCCCCCCGAGGGCTGGACAAAAAGAGGAAGGAGGGGGCCGGCAAAAGTTGTGGCAGTTAAGGGTGAACAAAAGACCAGGGCTTATTCAAAGAAAACCGGGACCAAGCGTGGGGGGCCAGAGGGAGACAAGAATAAGCCCCAGTACGCAGCCGAGGAAAGAGCCCTCACCGGGAAAAGAAAAGGAATAAAAACAAAGGGGGCCTGGCCCCTGACCAACTAAACTATCAAAAAGAGGTCGACGCCAGACGAGGAAGATAAGAAAATCTTGATGAAAACCCGTAGGTCGGGAAGAGTAGTTACCCGCGAAAAAAACAAGAAAAGTTTACGCCGGAACGCGAAAAGGGGGTCCGGATCAACGGAACCAAGAAAAACTTCAATCCCAAAGAAAAGGGGTCCAAAAAAAAAAAAGCCGGCACGAGGGGAAACTGAAACGGGATCCCAATGTCAGCAGTGGGGAAAGTCCAAATTTTTCGTAACCAGGGGGGGAAGGACATCATCAAAACCACACCCCAGTCCCAGCTCATTAGACAAAAAAAGATGGGCATCGGGCGGAGGTATAAAAAAGAGAAACCCAAAAACATGGGAGGAATAAAGAAACAAAGACCAAGGCCGACCGCCCCCAGAGGGGGGTCGAAAGGTTCAGGGGACGAAAGGGGCCTTCGAACTCCAAAAAAGGAAAGACTTAAAAACTGGGGGAAGGGGTGAAGACCGAGGAATAACGGATAAAACAAAAAAAAAACTGGGAGAAAGAGGGGGAAAAAAATGAAAAAAACGGCCCCCCTAAAGACGTTTTGGACCACAAAAACATACCAGAAAAAGGAAGCAAAAAAGACGGGAAGGGCCCTCGACGTCCGAGAAGTTATTTCAGGGGGGGGTCCCCTTAAACCCGCACAGACTTTTTGGAAAAAACGAAAAAAAGGAATGCCCGAAGAAACAAAAGAAGTTCCTAAAGTGCCGGGGGGGGATTGATTGGTTGGGGGGGATCGGACGGCCTCGAAACAACACCCGGACCGCCCAAAACCGGCCCCAGCCATCACGACCAAGGGGGAATGGAAAATTGGGGAAATCAACACTACAAGAAAAAAAAGGCAAAGGGCCAAGGACGGCGGAAATTGCCACGCGGTGGTAGGCAGGGGTGTTTTTTGTGTGTACAGACCCCTTCCCCTGTGCCGGGAAAAAAAGGAGAACGAGGAGAAAATCCGCGGAAAAGGGCGAAAAAATCGACAGGACCAAAGATGAGACCACAAGGAACCGACATGACGGAACCTTGTCACCACTTTCCCACGAGGAAAAGGGGACAAGAAACACAATTTGGGAAAAAAAAAAACGGAAGTTCCGGGGCCGGGCGAAGGGAAAGAGGGCCCCCGGGGGACCTGTTCGTTCAAGGGCCAACAGTCCCCGAAAAGGAATGAATAAGGGAACCGGGGAAGAAAAAAGTACGTCGTTGGGAAGAACCGGGAACCTTGAGAAATTAAATTTGGAACAAAAAAGGAATTCAGTTTTTTTTGCACCGAAAGCTTACCAGTAAGCCGGGGGGAAACAAGGCAGAAAAGCTTGGGGAAAATCTGAATCCAGCCAAACCAAACAAAACGAAAAAAACCCAGGGGAAGGGTCGGAGCCCCGTAAAAGGTCGAAGGGCAACGGAAAACATCGCAGTTTTAGTACTGAGGAACGAGAAGGACCGGGGCATCCGTCAAAAATAGGTACCCAAAAACTTGAAAGAGACCAACCGTACAAAAAAGGGGGGTCCAAAAGACAAGAAGGAAAAGCCCATCAATTTGTTAAATATGAAAAAGTTGTTCAACCACAAACAAAGACTTGGGTAAACTAAACCCTCAACGCGAGGCACCTGGAAACAAAACTCAACTGCCAACAAAGATCGAAGAACTAGGAAAAGAAAAAACTGACTTGGGCCAAAAAACCAACTCCTTGTAACGTCAGGAAAGTTGGGAAAAAAGGGACCCCCTGTGGAAGGACGTCACCAAAAGGTTAAATTTAGGGGGAATGGGGGAGATAGAACCATGAACACAGGCCAGATCTTCCAGAAAAACAAAAAAGGGGAAGGTAAGAGAAGGAAGAAAAAGGAGAAAAAGAATGTACGGCAGGTACTGGGGGGGGAGGGGGCAGGGGACCGTCCGGACCAACAATGGTGAAATTTAAAAAAAACCACATTCGAGAAGCGCGGTGGTGGGAAAAAGTGGTTTTAAAAAACCTTTCGAGAAGACTAGACCTGGGAACAAGCGGGACTGGGAAAAAGCTGTGACGAGAGGGAAACGAAATGGTTGGAATCGACTGGCTGTAAGGAAAGGGAAAGGGGGGGCCAGGGACGGTTTTTTCCCGAAAGGACCGACTTTGCAAAAAGGGTTCAAGCAGGATTTGAAACCAGGGGCCGGAAGCGTTAAAAATGCTCCCCGAAAAGGGGAACCCCCCGACGGTTTTGGGCTCAGAAGTGGGAATCAAATGTGTTAAAGGGGGAAAAGAAACCGAAGAGGCAGGGGCAAAAATGAGCTTTTTGTGGGGGCAATGACAAAAAATCAAGGGGACAAACGAGATCGCAAAGTTTGGTTGCCTCACACCATGCCCGAATACCAAGACGGAAGGGGGAGGCAACGCCCCGCAGTGGGAAACCTTAAGGGGAGAAACGTGGAACCAATCCCCGGACAAGAATTAAATGGTACCGTTACAGGAGGTCCCGTTCAGGGGCGGAAAAAAAAGGGGGTTACGGCCGGCGCGGTCCCTGGGTCCCACCTAAAGGAGGAGATAAGAAGAATGCCCGTCTCCTAGAAGGAGGGAACCGGCAGGAAAGAAACATGCTTGCGCACCCTGTGATAGGGGAAAAACGAGTTCCCCATACGCGTGAAAAAGGTTTGGCCCAACGGAAAGGAGGGGGAACGAAAAATTCATCCCTTAAAAAAAAAAAACAACAATTAAAAGTTGGCGGAAGGGGGGGGGGCATGGCGAGGGAGGGTCGACCCGACCGCCAGCCCCCAGGTTGAGGAAAGTCCGGTGTCCTGGCAGGAAAAGAACAACCCACTTGGAGAATCTGGTTGGCAAAGGAACCGAAAAAAGCCCTGGAAAATGGAGACGAAAAACCGAAAAGAAAGCAATCCAAGGGGGAATTGCCGATAACAACGGAGGAGAAAGGACAGTCAGGGATCCCCTTCACCTAAAAAAAAAGTCGGGGCCGCCCCACCACCCAGAGAAGCGAAAAACGGAAGGGAAAAGCAAGCGGGAACAGGGGAGTTTTTCAGGAAAGCCGCCCCGCAGTGTCACGACCACCTGGCTGTGCAAAGCCGGGAAAGTTTCCCCAAGAAGCATGGGGGTAGATAGGGGGGGGGGGCACACAGAACCCCGCATATGGCATCCGGGGGAGCGAGCAGACACGAAAAGGGGAGGAAGGAAGTACAAAAAGAAGGCCACACCTGGGGAATGGGAAGGGCTCCCTTTAAGACGCCGGGAAAGGGGACGGACCAAAAGTGGGCCCAGGTTTTTATAAGTAAATTGAAGCAGCTCATGCGGAGGGGGGGGACCAGGGAGGAAATCTCGACCCACAGATGCGGATATCTGGGTGGGCGGTTCGCCCCCAAAAAGCCAAAGGGGGAACGCCCATTCGGCCAACGTGCAAAGGAACGATGACCTTTTGGGGGCCATAAAAGGAACAGGAAGAGGACCCCTCTTTTCGCGTTGAAAATCCCGGGGGGACGAGCCTTTCCCCAGGAGAACGCCTTTTTTTGACCCCAAAAGCGGGAAAGGCAAGGCAGTGTGTCACAAAGAAGCAAAAGAACAAAAAAACGCCCCCCCCCCCAACCCTTGCCACCGCCGTAACATGGAACCCCCATCGGCGTGGGGGGTGGGGAAGAAGGAGTTCGGGCGTGTCAGCGCCGCATAGGATGGGGGGGGGGGGGGGAAACCCAGCAACTAGGTCAAAGGAAACCAAGCCCCCTGTGTGAAGTGTACAAACGGCGAGAGCCTTCCAATGACGGGGCAAGAGGGAAGACAAGAGCAAACCAGTCAACGGACCCCAAGGGGTAAAAAAAAGGGGGGTTAGTCAGGGGCCCCAAAAACCCCCAAAAGCCCCCAGGAACGAACATAGAAGGGGGAAAGGGACCCCCCCAATACGGAAGGCCGTTGAAACGAGAAAAAAGATTGCCTTTTGGGGGGGGCCCGAAATGGAGGGGGGGGCAAAGAGTCGATGGCTTGGGAAAAAAAAGTCCAGAAGGCAAACAAGGGGGGCAGGGCAGAAAGGGGCAACTTGGAATCAGGGGGGGGAGTGGTTGGGAAAAGCCACAGCAAGTTTTTTAGTTAGCCCAACGAAGTCAGGACAAAGGCGGCCTGGGGACTGGGAGGGGGGAATCAAAGAGAGCGAGGAAAGCGAGAAAATTAATTTTACCCAGAACAGACAACCGAGGGGGGGAAGTCACAAAAAAAATCGGGCAGAGCTCTAAGGGGGGTCGCAAGAACCCCGAGTCGAGGGGGGTAAGGGGAAAAAGCAGTGAGACAGGTGAAGAAAAGGTGCCCGCAACACCAAAGCAAAAAAAGCAACACGTTTCACACGGAAAAATTGTGAGGGAGGACCTTGGTGGGAAAACTCGAAGCCGAGCATTCAAACATGGGAAGATGCCACGGATGGTCAAAGATTGGGCCGAAAGTGAAGGGGGGCAAAAAAAAGAGAAGGCGGCGCAGCACAAAAGAAAGGGCAGGTTGGAAAAATTGTTGACCGTTAATTGATGTAAAAAACTGGAAAATTACCTAATTGAAATTGAAAACCAAAACGAAAGAAAAAGGGGAAAGGCAAAAGGGGGTTAAAATTATGGTCAAAAGCCGATTTTTTTCGGAAAAAGAAAACAAAGACCTCTGAATCTGCACACCCCGAGTCAAGGAAAAGGACAAACCCAAAAAAAAACAAAAAAAAAAAGTCAAAAAAAAAAAAAAACCAACACAACGGGCCCTAGGGACCTTTCGAGGCGGCAAGAGCAACGGATGAAAAAAGGAAAAAAGGTTTTTGGCGTCAAGGAAAAAACACAAAGGGACAGTTTCACCCCCCGGGATCCCAGAAAACAAGGGGGTGAGGCGGGCCCCGGTCCCAAAACAAACCCAATCGAGGGGGCGGAGAAGTAGACAGGGAATTCGGCAAGACACCGCACGTACCCACTTGGCTGGGTTTTCACGCCCAGCCAAGAAGAGCCCGAAAACCATTGGAAAAAAAAAAACCCTTCATGGAGGGCAGTCCAGAACCCACCCCTGAAGTGGTCAGGGGGGGGGGGGATGGGGTTTGTCAGCCGCACCTTTGCAAAGGAAAAGGAAGACCCGTCCCACAACTCTAGGGCCGTGCCAAAAAAAACCTTAAAGCGCAAAATCAAACAGGGGTCCTTTCAGAGGGTTTTTTCAACCCACAATTTGTTTTGCCTCACAATGGCCCCAACCCGGGTCGAACGACAACCCAAGGCAGGGGGGGCAAAACCAGAACAAAAAGCCATAAAAAGAGGGAAAACAAGGCCTCAGGACCGAAGGAAAGGGGGGAACCCACGTTGAAAAGGTGAAACCCGAAGAAGATCTCGAAAAAAACACACCAAAAGGGAGAGGAAAAAAAATAAGAGGGGGGGGAAAGAGGTCCACTGGACCTTTCACAGACCAAATGGGAAAGTAACAAGGAGAAGGTCCTTGGCGAGCCTGGAGATGGCAAGAAATAAATGGCCCTTTGGGTGCGGGAAAAAAGGAAAGGAAATCAGGGGGGATCAGGACATCACCCAGGGGGAACAACACGCGTGAAAAAAAGAAAAACCTTTAGTCCCTATCGAGCGAACCACCTGAAGGTTTGGCCTAAGACCGCCATGGGGGGGCAAGGGAAAAAGGGGCCCCCTTGATTCGAATACTATGCAAGAACAACATAAGGAAAAGGAGGGGAACCCAACGAATTCAACAGGCTCCTAAAAAATCCGCCCCGGGACAGCAAGAAAAAAAAAAAAAAGGGGTTTCCAGGCTCTGAAGAATCAGGAACGGAACGGTTCGAAAAAAAGCAAAAACACATTGAAGAAACCGATACCGGGCCTTGGGCATCCGGTTAATTCTGGGAGTCAAAGAAATCAAAAGAAATTAAAGAAAAAAGGGAGGTAGGGGAGGAATCGCGAAAAGGGGAGATATGCCGGGGAGTAGGGGGAAGAGAGATGTGAGGGGAGGAGGGAGAGGGGGAGAGAAGCAAGGTAAAGAAGTAGAGGGGAGGAAAAGGAGAGAGGATGGAGCGAGAGGGAGAGAAGAGCTGGGAAAATGGAGGGGACAGGTGCGTAACAAAAAGTGGAGAGAAGTGTTGGGGGGAGAAGGAAGGGGAGATGCGGGAAGTAACGCGAACAAATATCTTACACTTGAAGAAACCGGCCTTTGGGGACAGGGTGGGGGAACTTACATACTTGGGTCCAGGAAAGAGTCCCAAGGAAATGGGAAAAACCCACTTGTAAAAAAAGGAAAGGACCGGAAAACATAAAGGCCAGTAGCACAAGGGAAGGGGTTCAAGAGGGGACGAGAAAGACCTCCATAAAAAAGTCCAAAGGGGGAAATCTCCGCGCCCCAAAGAGTCGAAAAGACCGTCGGCCTTTAGACCTCACCAGGAAAAAAGGAAACGTTGCGTGAGGACGGACATAGGGGGGAACCAGAAAAGGAGAAAAAACCACTTCAGTTCATAAAGGGACCCCTCTGGGGCCTACCATCAGGGGAGTAAACGATGCCCCGGAAAAACGGTTCACTAAAAAGTTTCGAAAACCGGAAAAAATGGGGGATGAGCAGGTTGACGTGGAGGAAAGGACCGCAAAGTGGTCAGAGGAAAAAACAAAACAACCAAAGTACTTGTCTACCTCGGGCCTGCCAAACACCAAACCCAACATCAAAAAAAGCTTGGCCGCCTCAAAGGACCCCACGAAAGGAAAAACCCCCAAACAAAAAATGGGGAAAACTTCTGAAAAAGGGAACAAAAAAAGTGATAAAAAAATAGTTATCTGAAAAGAAGTGGAAGATGGCAAACCGTATCCCCTTAGGGGACAATACTAAAACAAATTCGACTGGATCAAAACGGGGAAATCGCCCGCTTTCAAACGCAGGGATGAAAGGACAAAGCGGGCGTTTTTTTCAAATACCAAGGGCCTATAGAAATGTCCTTGGGGGAGGGGGGTAGAGAGCCGGGGTCCCGGGGAAAGGACTGTCCCGTCTGGGGGGGAGTAGAACTGGCATTGGCCCCTCCAAAAACCGTTCTGACCCAAGATGGACGGAGGGAGGGGGGACAAAAGATCATTTTAAGGGAAGGCAAGAAACCCCCCTCCCCGTAAAAATTTTTCTTTCCCCGTGCCTTCCCTGGAAAAAAACAGAACTTGAAAATGAGGCGGGGGAAAAAAAGTGGGGACGCCAAGACAAAAAAAGTGTGGGGGGGCCTGCGTGGAAAGGGGGGGTCAGAAACCGGGAGTACCAAGGGAAAAAGAAAGCCGGGGGCCGGGGAAACAAAAAGGAAAAGAAGAAGGCCAAGGTAACGCTTACCCAAACCGGCGCCCGCGGAAGAGTCCGACTCCCGAGGATTGAAACCAAAACCGGGGTGACATCGTTGCCCCCGGGGAAAGAGAATCAAAATAATCGGGGCAAGAGCAGACGGTACAGACGTGGAGCCATCCCGTCCCCGAAAGAAGCATCTCATCTACCCGTTCCGAAACGAGAAGGACAACGGCGGGAACAAAAAAAAAGACGGGCGCCTAGAACCGGAGACAAATGTACACGAAAAAAAAAGGTCAAATACCAGAGCAATTTGAACCGTTTCTTTTGGTTTGTGGCCCCGGGGCTGACCCCTCAAACGGACACCCCCCAAAAGACCACATAAAAAAATAAACGCCAGGAGGAAGGAAAGTCATTCCATAACCAAACAGGGTGATGTGCATTTTTCGGGCCCAAGAACCTACCAAAAAAACAAGAGCTCGAAAAAGGGGGGACAAAAATTGAGCAACGTACTTGGAGGGGGAGGAACAAAAAAAACGGAAAAAAAAAAAAAAAAAAAGCAGGCAAAACGTGTGCCGGCCGCCACCCAAACAACAAAGACCCAGTCCCGAAAAAGAGGAAAGGGACCTTTAGCCTTAGGATAAGTTACGAAGCATGAAACAAACTCGCTGCGGGAACTGGCTGGGGTACGCGGGGGTCGGTGAAAGCAAACCCAGTAAATGGTGAGCGCCCAAAACTTACTGCTGAGGGGAGGACGTGTCACCCACAAAAAACCCTGCCAACAGAAAACCGCCGCATTAATAAAAATCGCCTAACAAAAACCGTTTCGAGGCAACTGGGAAATACGGGGAAAATCGGGGACAGGGGCAAAGCTCTGGGGGGGTGCTGAAAATTGGGTGCAGCCCGAAAAACCGGAACACAGAACAAAGGTTTCAAGAAACAAATGCCCAGGGAATTGGCGGTGTGGTGGGGAGAAGCTCTGATGGCCGGCCGTCCAACGACA
>Ga0179593_1407115_pt1 | contig 16005 bp, 21 predicted proteins | sample CZODoug2_1_08_16_FD_185931 | JGI IMG/M metagenome (GOLD analysis project Ga0179593, IMG submission 185931) | Vadose zone soil fungal communities from Angelo Coast Range Reserve, California, USA - CZODoug2_1_08_16fungal (PacBio error correction) | ecosystem: Environmental > Terrestrial > Soil >...
CCGGGGTCTATTGGGAATCTAAGGGAAATGTCTGGTATAACACAACAAGGAAAAAGAAAGGCAACAAAGAAAGATTTAAGGCGACTACAGCACCGGAAAAAGATTTAGGGGTCGAGCAAAATTGTCAAAAAAAGTGCCGACTCTTGGAGTCGGGTCAAACGAGGGGAAGGAGCAAAAATCATCGAGATGACTTGCTCAGGGCAATTCCAAACAATTAATGATAAAAAAAAGGGGGGAGACTAAACAAAAAAAATCCATGAAAGGAACGACACCAATTGGGAGGAGATCTGGCATGGGGGGGGAAAAGAGGACATGAGAAAATGGATTTGGGGGGTGGTAATTCCGCAAAAAAAACACACCGAAAACAGTGGGAAAAATCAAAATAAGGTGGGGGGTTAAAAAAGTTGAAAACCAGAGAATTGTGTGGAGCCAGCTAGATCACAAACTTGGGGAAAAGCCGCTCATTAGGTTGGGCCTGTTGAAAGTTCAAAATAAACTCACTCAAGAACGTAGGGAAAGGGTACGGCGCAAACCTGCTATTTAGAAGGTGAGCTGTAGGGGACTCAGGAAACGTCAAATACGGGCTACACTGGAACCCAAACACGTTACGAAGGACCTCGCATCTAGACAAAGACCTAGAAGTCCGAGAGAAAAAAGAAACCCACGTGACGCAAATACCCGACCACGCCGAGTACAAAAGCAGCAGAGAGGTAAGATCAAACCGCAAAAGCCCAGCGGAGGGGTGGAAAAAAGTAATAGGAAGGGGGTTACGCTCGTAGCCTGTTAAATCGAGGAAATTGCGGGGGGTCCATTGGGTGAACTGGGCATCAATTCATTGGGGCGCGCAAAAAGCGAAAAAGGAACCGATAAGTCGAAAGGCTTATAGTCGACGGAGAACGAAATGTAATCAGCCGCGGGACAAAATAAAGGGAACCGCGGGAAGACTCAGGTTAAGCGACGGTACGCTTTTGAGGAAAATTAGGCGCAGGGGCTTCAAAGAGGGTGATAGGGGGTCAAAATCAATGCCGAGGGCAGAAAAAAAACGGGGGATTTCGGTTTGCCTTGAGACCCTGTGAGAGGCCAGACGGAAATGGGAGCGAATAGAGGGGGGGAAGGTACCACGCCAGATGAATTTTCATCATTTAAGGGAAAAACACGCATAAACGAGGTGGAGATAGGTTCAAAGTGTGGGCAGTAGGCTAGAGCTTCAAGGGGGGAGCTCGTCTCAAAGAACGCGAAGGGGAGACTTCGCAGACTAAATTTCGCATTAAGAGGTACCAGTAAACCGGATAAAGGCCACAGAGAATAGTGAAGCGGGCTCGAGAATCGAGAAGTCCTAATTTCGTCATTCTAAGGACTTAAAACGACAGGTTAACACCAGCTGAGAAATTTGGGTGCGGAGGTCGCAATCGGGACGCATTACGTTTGGAAGGCTCAAAAGGTTGAAACAGAGTAGGCCAAATCTCATTCCAGATCAAGAGCCGGAAAAGTGTCAGGGAAAGAACAGGACGCCAAATAGGGAAAGGTTCAAGACTGTTCTTCCCCATGGCGAAGGAGGGGGGGAAAACACCCGGATTGCACAAATCTATAGAGAAAATAAAACTCCGATGTTTAAGGGGTTGGGGAAAGAGAGAACGGAAGTTCCACATACGACAAACCAGTTGAAAATAAAAAACAGAAACTCAAGAGGAGGACAAAATACAAGGGGGGTGGGTGCGCGGCTTCAAGGTTAAAATTCAGAGAATTTATAAAAAGGTTCCAGACACTCGGGGATATAACTGACCGGATGGAAGGAAATGGGGGCAACGGCTAAAAAATTTTTCTACAAGGGGGGATATTAAACGAAAGTAGGGAAAAGGGGCGGACGCTTTGTTGACCAATACTGGCCAGATTCAACGGGCAGGGAGGAAGAAGGCACACCAAAGGGTCCTCCATAATGTGACAGAAACAAAGGAACCGCTCCAACGAGCCGAGGAGGTATAGACCCGCATACCAAACATGGAAAAGGGGCGGCACTTGACGGGGAAGAGGGGGGTGGATCCACCCAGAAGGGCTGGTGGAGGGTCCAGACTCACCGCACGCAGGGAATTTCCCGCTCCTAAAAAAAGACGAAAAGAATTCTCGGGCCTACGGCGGGCCAACCCACACGGAGTCAAAAGAGGGGGAGGACCTCAAATCCGGGGCGCCGATTTAAGTTGAAGAAGGCTGAAATGGAGAAAACCGCAATGACATGGAAGATCTCGGGCGTCACTGGTGGGGGGGAGGACGGACGATGGGTAAAAAGGGGGTGTGTCCGGCTGCGGCCATAAGAGGCAGCAGCAAATGCATTTTTGAGCACTACAAGGAGGGTCACCGTAGGAGTGGAGTATGTTCGGCTCACGGCTGAGCCAAAACAGGGGAGGGGGAAAAGCGGATAGACGGGGGGGAGTGGGATAAGGAGGCGGCTGGAAAAATTCGGCACAAAGGATTTTCTGGGCATCAGGATAAAAGCCGTGGAACGGGTATGCAGAGATTTTAAGATTCGCGATTCGTGGGGGGAGGAAACCGGGGTCCGAATAGATTAGATTTACCAAGTGCACGAACTGACTCAAAAGCCGGGGGGAACCGGGGGGAAGGCTAGAGGGGACTACCGATTTCAAATCAGATTGAATGAGGCAGGGGTTGTATCACTGCATGAAGGAGAAAAGTAAAAGGGAAAAAGACGAAGTAAAAAGGTGTGTCCTCTATCGGGGCGATACGTGAGCAGTCAGTCACCTCAATTTCGAAGAAAATCGAGAAATGGAAACACGGGACAGAAAAGGGAGGGGGAAGGTACGGTAGGTAAATTCATGTAAAACTGAACGACTGTGGGGAAAGGGGGCAGGCAAAGCCAGCGGAAGTGGAGTCGATCTCACACAACACCAGAAAGGGAGATGAAGATAGAAAGCAAATTAAACGCTGGGCAGGGAGATAAGCGCACCAGTCGTGACCGCGGGAGGCTTTTTCACATCTAGAAGGAAGTAATCAATAAAAGGCCGATTATGGCCCGCGACATTCGATCAGAGAAGGGCTGCCACTTGAAGAGAACGGAGAAGGAAGAGATCAAAAGCTAGGCCATTCGATTGGAATGACGTTATCTCTAGACGTGATAAAAACAAAGGGAGGGAAGGCAGGCTGATGGCCAATCATTTTGAAAAGATCAGCAGACACTTTCGTAGGAGGGGTGGCTAAAGGGGAGAGGCTGGGGGGGGTGCATTATCCCATTTTATTCGTAAAAAAGAGTGGGTACGAAAGAAAAAAAAAAAATCAGAAAATACCAGGAAAGGGAGAGGGAAGAGGAAAAGGGATCACGTACTTGTACTTATGAAACGAAGAAAAGGTGAAGAAGGTACCAAAACAAACCCACCGCCCTCTATTCCCAACCCCGCGGCAATCGTGGACAAGAGATTTTGGGGGGGGAGGATGAAGGAAGCGTGAGCACGAAATACTCCCATCTCGAGCCAAAGAAGGGGAGTTTGGACACTCGGCGACTGGGGATCCTATTCCCAGCCACGGAAAGAACATCAAGAAAGAGAACGGGAAAGAACAAAGACGCAAAGCCGATGCTACACATCTCGCTTTTGGAGAAAATTGTGAATCCGGAGGAATTGGGAACATTAAAATCTAAAGGAGCGGGATGGAAGGAAATACAAGGGGAGAACTTGGGAGAGGGCCTGGGGGCAAACCTTGTTTCCTATGTGCTGCGGGGGGGGTGGAGAGGATTGCAAGTATATCGAATTCAGTCTTTGGAAAATGAGATCCTACTGATGGGGAGGGGGGATCAAATTAGGATCGTACGTGCAAGAAGAGCGACAAACTTTGAGGTTAGGGCGCTGATAGGCAGCATGGGCTATCTGGAATTTGTTTATGTAATGTCAAGAAGGTAGAAATGGTTGGGCAGTTGTCCTAGAAGAGAACGCATGAGTGCATCTAGGGAAAGATCGCTCGTCGCGCTGAGGGGGAAGCAAAGTGAGTCGACCCCGTTGTGACCGTTGCAACCCGGGAAGAGCGTGCAGTATATCGAGCGGTTTTCCCCTACCTGTATAATATTCAGAGAAAAACCAGTGAAGAAGCAGAAAAACCAGTGTCGGTGAAACCTATTGCATCCCTTCTCGTGTGTGAGTTGACTGGTTTTGTCATTACGGAATGTCCGTGGATGGCGTGTTCCAAAAAAGAGCACCTGAAACGAGGCGGGGAGAGGGACCTCGGCAAAGGTGGTGGGGCATCTTAGAGTTTAGCCATTGTGGGCGAAAGGGGGAGTAGGGGAAAGCATGGGCGTATGGCTTGAATAAAGGTGTTCAGGACTTTTTCGGACGAGAGGAAAGGGGATCGCTTATTAAAAAATTTTTTAGGAAAAAAAAATCCCTGGGGGGAGGAACTCTGAGAGCACACCTTGCGATCGGGGGGAACATCTGTTAAGGAAAGGCAGGAGGAGAGCCTGGGCCTTCTCTTCCCGAAGAAACATATTAATCGCCTCGAGACAAGGGCTGGAACGGTGGTACTGGGAACAGTTACTTTCTAAGTCTGGGGGGGAAGGGAAATTGAGACAGCTGTTCTGAGTTATTGAGTATGCGAGGACCGGGGAAAGACTGCTCCTAACAACATGGGAAGCTGCAAACCGTCTTGCGCGCAGAATCCCATGAGTGAAAGCATCTGTGATCGTGAACGAAAAAGAGGCTAATTGGGAGTCTGCCTGTAAACCTGGAACCGTCAACTCAAGCCACCAGAGGGCCGACGCTCAGGAGAAAGCACTATCAATATCTCTTAAGGAAGCAGCGCGCAAGAGGAAGATCGAATCGAACGGAGGCGTTCACAAGATGAGAAGCTGTTTCGAATGAGGTTTGAAAAGAACGTAAAAAATATCAGACGGCGGGAAGAAGGGCGCGAAAGAAGTTCGACGTCCTAGGGTACGGCGAGGGGGCGTCTCTCCTTGAAGGGAAAAACACAGTGAGAAGCAAGGAAATCTATTTTGCAAACGCAGAGGACCGACGGAGTACTGGGTGGAAAGTATCAAGGAGGGGGGAGTGGCGTATTTTGGGTGGGAAGATAGCCGAGAGGGCCTTCTGATGAAGAGGTATGTTTCAGGGGTAATTGAACGGAAATTGGGGGGGGGATAGTTTAGAAGAAAAGTTGAGACGTCCGTGGGGCGAGAAGAGCGGCTAAAACTTAAAGGGGGTTGACATGTGGGCGAAAGTTAAACGGAAAAAGCCGTGGGACCCTCCGAACTATGGACACCCTCAAATGGGGGCATGGAGGGATGCCCGGCCGAAGGGCTTCTCTCAGTCGGTGGGAGTACGCCAAAAGACATGCGCCAGAAGAAAAGGGTCATTGGGTTAGCTGAAAACAAGCGACCATGCAAATCTTAGGTGTTGGGGGAAAACGTATGTTCGGAATGTTGGCGGTTATGCTGTGTGGAGGACTTGGAACTCATTCTCCATTGAGCTTTGACAAATAGAAACAAGAGTGGGGGTTCTTTCCAGGACTGGTTATTATTTTGGGTAGGGTCAGGGAAATGTGGGGTGAAGAATCCTGAAAATTTGGGTGATTGTCAAAGAGAAGTTCTACAGAGGGCTGGCGGGGGGCCAGGGAAAATCGAAAATAATAATAAGTATGCCATAGCTGTGACGATCCGACGACATCAAAGACGTGAAAAGGGCTTTTTGACGTAAGGAGCAAAGGAAAAAAGTCTTGGACCGGGGCTTGTAACCGTCAGGGGTGGTTTTCCTCTCCCGAGGGGGAAGGGGAAAAAGGTTTAAGATGGGCCGAAGGGAGAGAGAGATCACAAAAAAACCCTGAGAGTAGGACAAGAGGCATGCAGACATTTGGTCTATTGAAGAGACCTCTCCTTGGAGGAAAACCAATGATTCCCTTAGAGGACAAGAAGATTTAACGCGACGAAAAAAAAGACGAGTTTGAGGTCATAGCGCGGTCACGAAATCTCAGACTACGGGAAGGTGTCTCGTTTGAAAAGGGAAAACAATAAGAGATTACTGGAGAAAGACCTTAAAAAGGCAGTAATGTCGGAAAATGGGGGATGACCTACCCAAAATCCCTGCCCTGGAAAAAATTTTCTTAACTCTGCAGAGGGGGGTTACAAAAGCGCAAAGGGAATCATGATAAGGAAAGGCAAAAACAGCAGCAAAGAAAAAAGTAAGAAAGAAGGTGAAAAAAGGGTTTCACTGAGAGAGGGTTGCAGAGAGATCACCAAAATTGAATGAAAAAGAATGGAATGGGAGGTTTTCCGGTGTGCCGTACACTAATTAGGCACATGTCCATGCCGAACCGGACGAAGCCCACCGTCGATGGAGCTCGTGAAGCGGTAAGGGGCACTGGCCAAAGGACTTTCCGGTCGACCCCGGGCAGAGAGGAAAACTGTATCAGACCCAGAAGGAGCGGAAAGAGATCATATAAAACAAATACCGCAATACACACCATCTTCATCAACAGAAAAAGAGGACATCACATCCAGACGCAAAGCACCATTCTCTCCATGGAGAAAAAAGAGATTTGGAGTAGCTAGTAACTGGAATCGCGTCCTGCTGGAAAGCGTTACGGGAAAAGGAAGAGCGCAACGAGTCAAAACCTATTAAATTAGAAATGGACTTCTCGAGAGGAGGAAGGGCAGGGGGGGGGGAGGATCCAGGAAAATTAGATTACAGGACGTTTAATCTCTTTTAAAACGAGAAGGGGGAAGGGCACTCGGACAGAGCGGCGAAAGGCAAGCAAGAGAGGAGGGATCAGCCAGGGTGTCCATTGAGGTTTGAGACCGGGGAAAAGGCAGACTGCAATGGCGCGAAGAAGAGTGGTTACGTTAAAAGAGGAAATACTTGTTGCAAGAGTCCAATTAAATACGGGCAAACACTAGGGTGCAATGGCAACGTGGGGGATAGAGCTAGAACAGCTGAGAAAAGAAAAAGAAGAGAAGGCAAGGGGGGGAAAGGTACAGCCAAAGCTCACTTAAAGGATAAAGTTCCGCCACTAAAACAGGGAAAGGACTATATGAAGCAGGGTCTAGAAAAGCGCTACGAAAGAAGGAGAACTAATGAATAAAAGCAGGGGTAAAAAGAAGCAAAGTTTGAGGAAATGCCTCCGGAGGTAATATGTAGTTCTTGAAGTAAATGTTAATCCGAAAGAAAAGGGCGGAAGATCTCAGCCAAAAGAGCAGAAAAAGTTGCAGGGGAAGAGACGACAAAGAGGGATGTTTAAAGAAGGTAGGCACTAAATGGAGAAAAAGAGAAGTGCTCCCAAAAAAGAATGTCCTATTCAAGAGATAAAATCAAAGGTGTGGATAGTTTTTGAAACATTAGAGAGAAGGAAAAGGAAAGTACAGCACAGTAATAAAAAACATCATCTCATATATACAAAGAATGTCTCGTATGCGTTAAATTTATGAGATTAGAACGGTCTCAGAACTAGATTAATGAACTCTTCCTGCCTGGGGGCACGGCTCAAAAGGTGCGACGCCACTTTTGATTACACCCAGAGTATAGAAGCGATGGAAAGAAAGTGCACCTCCTTCTGAGGAGAGCACGTACCCCCCGGATCAATCGGAAAATTGCAAAACTTTCAACCGCAGAAATAGAAGGGAATGGTAATCAAATAAAGTTGCAGATTCTTTAAGGTAAGAGGGAAAAATTTGTTGTGGAAGGACAGAACTCAGTCGCGTGAGCCTTTCACAGAATGCCGAAAAGAGAAGAAAGAATTCAACCCCCTCCGCCCAGACCTAACCCTTAGTTGAACCGAAGACGAAGCGCTGGAATTGAAGAAAATAAGGGGCTCCTGAGTTAGATGGTGATGAAAGGAAGAAAGAGAAACAGGGGGTGCGACCAAGAGAGCGGTGGATCATCGTCAGTAAAGGGGTTGCTTTACGGAATATTGCACGGTGGATGGGCCTGGTCTTCGGAAAGTAACACCGCAGGCGTTGTAGCAATAAACGGAGGGAACAGGGGGGGGATAGTGCTTCTAAAGAGGCACGGATAAAGAAGCATCAACAAACTGGGTTAAAAGCGCTCTCACGGTGATTGGGAAAATAAGGATTGGACCGAAAGTATTAGGCAGAAACAACATAGCGGGTGAAGTGGAAGAGAGAGGGAAGCTAGATGAAAGGCGTTTCGAACTATGGGGACAATAATATTACAAGTGAGAGGGGGAAAAAAGAAAAAAAGAGAATGGGAAACTTCTTTGAGACATATTTTCCAAAAGTGAAGTAGAATTATCACTGAACAGAGAAAGTAAGGCAAGAATGAATTCAGAAAGTGGTTGAGATCATATGGTTACGTTCAGCGTACCGTGGGCACAATTCGAGAGAAGGAGAAGGGTACCTGTGAATCGGGCATCTTGACAATCCGATAGGGTAAAAGGCAGTCCCTCGTAAAGACGGGGGAGAAAGGTCGTAGAAAGAAAGGCTGGCGATGTGATCTCTCACACCAACCCCAAAGGAGGCTGAGTAGAGAGAGAGCAAAGTTTCGGCGTGGCTCGGCACTCACCTTCCTTGAAAAATGACTTTTACACCTTCTTAATCAATCTGCCGAGATGTACCAGAAAGGCTATCGAAGAAATGGCGTGAAACGGACGACGCACGTTCTGCAAGATAGTAGCAGAAACACTTGGGAAATTGGGCCTGACGTGTATCTCGGCAAGGAAAGTAAACACCGGAGAATTCGACAAAGGGGTGAAAAAAGACGAGGACGAACAATTTCAGCATGTTGATTCAACAGTTTCAGCAGAATTTGGGTCTGCCTACGTTATTAGGACCAAAGGTTGGGTCCTACAAATCCTTAAGAGACCTAGGAAATCGAGATTAATAGAATAGGTATTGGGCCTGCGCAAGAAGATGTTCCTATTAAAGCAATAGCCCAAAGACCCACCTCTGCAGAGTGAACAATCTCTGGGAATAAGGAGTGGGATAGGTCCATCTGTTCGCCGCAAAGACTCCAATCCGCTGAAGCCACGTGGAGTGGGACAGCAGGAGAAGGGGGACTAGGAAAGGAACCACTGAAAAGCCACCCTCAAGATAGTCCCGTAGAAAACGACGAAGCTTTTCTCAAAGCTCGAGGTCTGAAAAGTGCTACAGGGAAGGGAGGGGGAAAGTAAGAGAAGAGGAGCTTAAGGGGAGAAAAGCAAATGGAGGGCTATTATTTCTTGGCAATCAAGGGGGTGGGGGGGAAGAGTTGGGGCGAGGGGGTGGAGGGATTGGAAAGAGTATCTGGGAGGACAAGTAAATTATAACTCAACGACTTGAGTCGGGGATCACAAAAACTAGTAGGTACAAATCGTACTTGACAGCTAAAGCAAAGTTGGGTCATGCCGGATCGCGGAAGGGGAGAGCGGGGAAATGTTGTTCTTCAAAGGTACATCTTATGAGGGGAAAGTGTGAGTGAAGGATAAAGCCCTGAGGAGGTCTGAAAAAAGAGAATATAGCGTCTGAGGTTGAACAATACAGTTCAGTAACACCGTGTGAGAAGGAAATAGAATGCAGCTAAATCGAATGGGGAAAAATCCTGAATATTCCAATGAAACGAAAGTTTCATCCTAACTAAAAAAAGGTGTATTGTCGATAATGGCGTGCTGCAGGGGTATTAAATGGTGGGAGTGAACTGAAGGTCCTGAGAATCTGTGACAAAAAATAGAAAAAGGGTGGGCCCCGTAGCTGGAGGAGAGGGAAGGGGAAAAGATGTGGTGGCAATGCTTAACAAGGGGGGGGAAGAAAGGGAGGGGTAAAAGAAAGAGGGGATATGGAGGGGCAAGGAAAAATTGGCTGGATATTGCCGCTATTAGAAGCAGGTTCGAGAGGCAAGGGTTACACTATTGAAGGACATGAAGAAAAAGGAAAAATATATGGGTTGGAACCAGGATTTTCTGAACGTCGAAGAATAGCATAGGGTAAGGAAGGGTAAGGAAGAAAACGGAGAAGCTAGAGGCTCCCCGTTATTTGAAGGGGGGGAGGGGGGAAATATTTAGAAGTGAGATGAACTGTGAGTTAATGGGTACGAGGGAGAGGGAGGGAAAAGGGGAATGACGAGAGGCAGAATGAATTATAGCGCCTACACCACACTTGAAAGAATATTCCGAGTGAGGCGACGGTTACCCGGAAGAGCAAAAAGCGGTGGAAAGATGATCCAAGAGGGAAAAAAAGAGAGAAAAAATTTAATTCGCTTCATAAAAGGGGAGACCTCAAAAAGAGGAAAAAGGATGAATCAAGAGAATGAAGGATAAGCCCTCAGATCTCGGCAGCACGAATCGGAGCAAGGAGCATGTTACGGCATCGAAAGGAGTTCAATAGATGACATTGAGAACAGGGGATAGATGAAGGTTGACCGGTCGCTGCCACGGCGGAAGTTCCTCCTATCGAAGCAGTTAGGGAGGAAGTCTTACTGAAGTGGGAGGAGAAAGCATCGTTATCAGATGGCCAGTTAGCAAAAGACCTGAGATTTAAAAGCTACGCAGAGTGTCGTAAAAAAACTGACATATTAAAAAAGTGGTTTCTCAAGTAGAATAGGGTGAAAATGGTTCCTTGATTGTTGGGGATGAGTAGAGAGTGGGAGGATTGTATCTGATTCTTTAGTGGCTGGGTGTTTGAGTGCTTGGTACAGGATGAAAGTTGTAGGAGTCCCCCACCCCCCCTTGGTAAGATGTAAGTAGTAAATGGGGGGGAGAAGGGGTCGAGGAAAAGGCCAGGGGGAAGTTGAAAATACTAAAAGGGAGGACATAAGGAGTGAGGCTGCCTCAGAAGGGAATGACGTGAAATGAGTGTTAAAGAAAAAGGAAAAAAAAGAAGAAAATTAAATCGTCTGGGGTGAAGAGAGTCTTAACCATCCATCGTTAAAAATGTTGTGGTTGGAACTTTTGCGGGAAAGGGGTGTTGTCGGGATTTCTGGTGGTTAAGGAGGTGTAAAATATCAATTATCCATTGGGATTTGAAAAGAAGGCATCTAGAAAATAGGGGGTGGTAGTAGGGAAATGGGGTGGGGGTCTAACAAGGGGGTTGGAAATTCATGAAGGGGGGTGTCCCATGAGAAGGAAGACTCTCGGATTGTGGTGAAGGTAAAAGACTAAATATACCAGGCCCTTCATATTCGTGAAAGAGGAATAGAAGCGGGGGGGGGGGGGGAAATCTTTCAGGGAGTGTTCTTATCTAGAAAGAAATAGGGGGAAAAATCGGAGGGGAAGGTAAATGGTGGTTTGGGTTCCTAAAAGGAGAAAATTTTTAGATTCAATATAACCAGGTAGAAAAGAGAGAGAAACAACCAAGGAGGAGAAAGAAATGAGTCTAAATTTGTGTGAATCGAAAGTATAAACTGGAGGAAAAAAAAAAAAAAAAATACGGGACTCTTTACTTTAAAAGACTAGGTTGAGAGTCTAAAAAAAGGAAAAGGAGGTATTTTCTATGCCTGTGTCACATAATATGATAAACTCGTGAAATCTTTGTGCGGGGAAAAGGGAACAAGCAGAGAAAAGAAGACTGTAGTATGGAAGTCCAAACGGCGGATGCTGAAAAAAAAATTTTAAGAACCTAAAAAAAAATAAGGAAAGGGGAGAAGAGTTGATGGATCGATGGCAGGGGAAAAGAGCAACTATACAGTAGAGGTGAAAAGGCAGCCAAAACATCCACACAATGCACGAAGACATAAGTTGTCAGCCCAAAGATTGTCTGGATGGTGTAGAGAGAAATCACAAGAGTGAATGGAGAAAGGCAGGGAGTTGGGACTTGTGCCGTTACACTGGTAATAAAGGAACGGTAGGAAGTCGCAGAAGAAATGTACGATGAATAAGCGGATATGTGTCAAGAAGGGAAGGGAGAACCGGAAAAAAAAGTGAGAATACCCTCTCTCGAAACAATACTTCTAAAGTACTAGAGACCAAGAACACTTGAAAAGAACCGACCTAAATATTCAAAAAAATAGAGGGATAATCAAAATAGAAAGGAGAATAAAGGGGCTGAAGGTGAGAAAAAAAAAGAAGATGGTACGCTGGTAGAGGCGTGATAAATATCTGACTGGAGTGGCAAGAGTGAATGCACTGCCAAGAGGGAAAAGATCAAATCGATAAAAGGATGAAGACGAAGATCGCGAGGCTGACCTCCTTGGAGAAAGAAGCAACCGAAGGAGCCAGACAGATTTGGAATCATCTTGTGAACGCGGACAGGAAGGAGACTCGGAAAGAGAGGGGAGAGAGAAAATCAGAGCTGGAGGGATGAACTTCAAGAGAGTGAGCACCATGGTCGGTTTGCGGGCGGGAGAAGGGAAGAATTCACATGGCAGATATATGTACTAAGGTGCATGGGTTGAAACTCCGGAAAATTCGTCATAGAGGTGAAGGGGAAAGGGTGGTTAGTGGAGATAGATTCAATCCGAGGAAATTACCCTTCAAAGGATCGACATTCACCCAAAAGCTTAAATTCAAGTACACAAAAGGAAAACCGGGGGCACAGCTCTCAGAAGGTCACTGATACTCTAGAAGGTAATTAGATTTATACTGAAGGGAAAAAGGAAACTCATTTCCACGAAAATAGGGGCAGGGGGGGAGGAGAGGACTCTCTAACTAAAATTTTCTTTTTTGAACGTCCTCAAGTTGAAAAGACGAATAAAGGGGAGGAGAAGAAAGAGTCCAGAAAATAGACAAAAGTTCCTTTCACACAACGCAAAGAGAGGGAATTTCCCTGAAGGGAGGGGTAGGCCATTTCTAAAGATTAATGACCCATGATTTCACAGAGGAAGATGAAAAAAGAGAAGGGGACAAATAGGGGTTGACTATTTTTGGAACATAGATAATAGGGGAAAACATCCGTAAAGGAAAACCAGGTAAGTAAATCCGGAAAAAAAAAATAGGACCTACAGGGTGAGATAAGGAGACCTTTGCTTTAAGCAGAAGTTCAGGAGGGTAAAATCACTCATAATCTGACTTGAAGGCAGGGGGCAAAGGATCGGGGTAGGAGGCTTAGTGATGAAAAAGAAGCAGAGAAAGAGAGGATATTTTCGCGGAGATGCCAATATGACGTTAGAGGATAAGGACGAAAAAAATCCTCATTAGGTTAAATGGAGAAAAGGGAAAAGCTAGCCAGAGAGAAGATTCACGGCAATGAAACTACTACAATTGGCGCTGGGAGGCATGCGTAAGCGGAAATTTTTTGGGAAAGTAAACAAATACGGACGCGAATGAAAAATCCAGTCCATGGAACCTCTAAAAAGAAGCCCCCATTCTCGACCAAAAAGGGAGTTAAAAAGGGAAATAAGAAAGGACTCAGCGGCGGGGGAATATCCTTGATCTCCTGATGGAGAAGTTGACAGCAATGAGAAGGAGAACCGGGCGTACCAGCTGATCTTGGGAAGAAGAAGAGGAGTCTGTTGTGCGGGAGGGAATATATTGACAGGGGGGAAGTGTATGAGATTATCAAAAAGGAGAAGGAGTAAAGGGGTGGAATCCGTTTAGGTCTCCAGGAGGTAGTGGGCTCAAGAGAGGAGAAATCAGGAAACAAAGCAGGGCGATAGAGATGCGCGGGGTGATTTTGCCGAGTAGAGCGGTAAAGGAGGGAAAAACTTCGGATAGGACAGTGTAGCACGTGGGAAAGTTTTAAGCCAGAGAAAAGTGAGAGGGAGACTGAAGGCTGGGGAACTTAAACACCGGGAAGAAGAAAATAGACTAAAAAATGGGAAGCGGGAACTTAATCAAACCGCGGACGAAAGTGTTCAGAAGAAGGAATGAGCAAAGTATGGCAAATCAGGAGGGGAGGTAGCGTGGTTTATCACTGACAGGGGGGGGGTCTATAAAGGAAAGGCAATCCGATGGGGAGAAATTTTTTTCTGACGCGATCCGGAATGCTCTTCCATTGGGAAAGAAAATGAGAATACTATAATGGGAAAGGGCAGTCGGGGAATAATGCAGGAGAAAGAGGGGAAATAAAGGGTACGGCATGGAAAGCAACGAAGGTGCGTTGAAGAGCAATCAAGAAAGTGACATCTCTCTCCAACCCAGAGGGAGGAAAGAATACCCAGGAACTGGAGAGAAACTAGCAAGTCAGTGCAGAGTGAATGAATTTAAACCGAGATTCCGGTAAAAGAAGAGTCATTCTTCAAGAGGACCATTCGACGAATCTATTGGATGGGGCACAAGACACTTATCCCGATCGAGAGAAACAATTGAGAAAGTAGGATTGGCCTGAAGTGGCTCGATCCGGGAAAAGTGAGAAACCACAGGAGAAAGGAAAAGAGGTCCCAAGAGGGGGAAGGACTTCTTCAGGGTAGCGAGGTGCTTCCTTGAGAGGAACGGTGTGGTCATTCTCAAAGTGAGCGGGGACAAAGGGTGTTCACGGTAATGTCACGACCCTGAAAGAGGAGGGGGGAAGCACGGAGCTGTATGTGGAATTCCAAAGAATGTCCAGACGAGCACGATGCCCGATTACACCTTCAGATAGAGGGGTACAAAGAGGGGGGGGAGGGCGGCGCCGCCGAAGGGAGCACACGAAAAAAAAGAAGAGGAACGAACTTTAAGGGCTTGTAAAAAAATACCTGCGCCTTTTTCTCCTAACGCAGAAACATGAAAGAAGAGGAAAGTAAGCAACCATGGAACGACGCAGGAGTCAAAATCTTTTCCCTGAAAAGGGGTAACAAGGGGAAAGGAATTGGCAAATCTACAGAGAGCGTAAAAGGATGTCTAACCGGCAGCAAGGAAGTAGGGAAGGGAAGGTGGGGGACTAGTGTTTCCGGGAAGGAGGGCTTCTTTTTTTTTAGGAAGGGCAAAGGATATTGGAGCAGTATTAAATGATCACGACCTACTGATTGATGAGTAAACAAGATTATTGAACTCTAGGACAAAGGAGAACTGGTATTCAGGGAATGCCTGATCTGGAAGACCGGGGAGAAAGAGGGGTAAGGGTTATGAAAGGGACAGATTTGGGGGGCTTCCTTATCCACGACAGACCCGCGGCATATTGTTAATCAGGAAAAGAAGACGCGATATAGCGAGGTCTTTGGGAAAGCAAGAAGGGACAGTGAACCAGTTGGAAGCCGTTGACAGAACCGGACTGAAGCATGGGCCGGGATACGTATGTGGTAAATTTAACGTTGATTTCGATGACTTAACTGCACTTAATCCTCAGAACACAAGTGTCTGGACGTAACAGAAGGGGCTTGCGCTGGGGTGGATTTACATGTTTTTGCGGAAGTTCCTTAGAGATGATCGCTGTGTTACAAAGTACAAGAAGGGGTACCATATCTTGATGAATCGAACAGTAGAAATCCTTTTTGGGGGGAAGGCCAGTTATCCGAGGGTTGGACCGAAAGGTTCTTAACGGCATGGGGAGGAATGGTTGAAAAGACTTGTAGTATTGTCGCGCTGATGTGCGAAGAATTGTGGAAAAGGCGGATTAGTCACAAAGTTGGGAAAGTAAAAAAGCAATTGTTAACAAAGGAGGCATTAAAAAGCACCACTGGCAATCTGGGGGACTGCTTTTCCTAAAGTACAGGAGAATGACGCGTGAAAATAAGCAGATTCTAGACACGGAAAAAGCTCGGAGGCTTACCGGTTTAAGGGGGGGGGGAAGGACTGAACTTGAAGATTCGCTGAGGGAGGGAAAGGCAGGGACCCGTCCGATCGGAGGGAGGGGTAAGTCGCCATTGAAGAGAACCGAAGGGGACCACAACGTTAGATTAACCGACTGGGACAAGTACTGGAAAATTCAGGCAGCTAGGGGGGGGGGCCAGCGTTATTCCCAAATTATTCGAGACTTGAATTTGAGCAGAACAGGGAGCAAAAGGGGGCAAGGGGAATCCACCATGGGAAGCACTCCTTTACTGGATAATACAGCCCTAATAAAGTCGAGATTGGGGCAGACAGAATCGAAGGAGCGTTAAGCGAATGCGAAGGGCGCTTCACAAGGTGCATTGCGTGCTGGTAGATTAGGTTTGCCTTATGAATCCAAGGCGGTTACAGCACAGATCTCGAAGAGGTATACGAAAGCAGGTGAAGGGGGGGGCGATTTTCAAGCGCGTT
>Ga0179593_1551447_pt1 | contig 16005 bp, 13 predicted proteins | sample CZODoug2_1_08_16_FD_185931 | JGI IMG/M metagenome (GOLD analysis project Ga0179593, IMG submission 185931) | Vadose zone soil fungal communities from Angelo Coast Range Reserve, California, USA - CZODoug2_1_08_16fungal (PacBio error correction) | ecosystem: Environmental > Terrestrial > Soil >...
GGGCGAGAGGAAGACCTCAATACCTTTTTACCCGGGGGTCACTGCGGTGGAGGAGGAGAGAAGTAAGTAAAAAAAACTAGAGGAGTATGGAGTGGTCGTCAACCGGCCATGACTTGGTGGCGTTGGGCGAGCGGAGTCAAAGGCTCAAAGACGGGGGGGAACTCGGTTCACCTCGGAGACGGGCAGAAAAAGAAGAGGAAAAGAAAAAGGACTGCACTCAATGGATTGCTCGAAGTGGACGGTTGAGGGTGCAAAACATAACATGAGAGACGTGCAACTGCGGCCGAGCCGGAGTCGTCGACGAGGGATGCGGAAAGCAGAAGACAGGAAGTTGGGAAAAGAAGACTGGAAAGTCTGAGCGTTCCGTCCCTAAGCCAGCGAAGGAAGGAACTTTATCACTGGAACCAGGGGAAGGTGAAGTTGTTTAACGAGATTCGTCAACTCAATGGTTCCGATGAAAAAGAATGGAAGTCTGGGAGAAGAGGGTGTTATTTGCGCGATCCCGCGCGATTCACTCCGCGAGGACTTGGGGGGGGAAAAAGGTGTGCACTCGTCCGGACGATATATATCAAGAGAAAGTCAGAAGTCGGAAGCAGAAAAAAGAGAATCTCAAGGCTACGAGGCTCGCGGCGCGAGGGGACCATGGAAGGTTCCAACTCCAGGGAAAAAAGAAAAGCGGTTGCGGAGTGCGGCCAGGGGGGGGTCACTGGCCGACTCCCGCTTACCGCACTTTTTGAAGGAGGTTACCATGCGATCAAGGAAGAGGAGGGAAGAGGCTCCGTTATGCACTACATTCAGCAAAGACTTTTGGGAGAAAAAGATCACAGAGAAAACGGGCTCTGTTTGAGGGCTCGCGGAGAGAGAAAAAGAAAAAAAGGCGTTCCGATCCCTTCGCGCAACTTAAGAAAAGAGGGGACATTCGAAAACAGCAACGAATCAAGGGGGAACTAGGAAGAGGAGACGGTTCAAAGTATCTGTCTGGCTAAAATTCGAGAAGGGAAAAAAAGCTGCCTAAAGGAAAAGGGGGGTGTTCGGCTGGTCCATGGATACTTCAATTGGGAAGGAAGGCTTCCTTGTTGGGTTCACTGAAATAAGGACCTTTGCTCTAGAACGGAGGTCTAGACAAAATTCAAATCCGTGGAAGCCCAGAAAAGGGAGAAAGCCTCACAAGAAGAAAAGAAAGGCCTCTCATAAGTGCTGGGACACAACGATAAAATCGCTACACCAACAAACCCCTGAGGGAGGAACGGTAGAGGGGGGGGGGGGGTACCCAGCGAAAGAAAAGGTAAAGCTCCGCGCTCAGTTTTCTCCTTGAGGAGGCGCACCTTCGGAGAAGGGAGGAAAGATGGGTATCCTTTAGCCCGAAGTTTCGCGGCACACCTTGCGGATCTGGCCAAAGGCAGAAGCCGGGAAAAAAAAAAGTCATGCGGGACGACGCGACCAGGGGGGATGGAGAGCGCTTCAAGAAAAAAAAAACGGGAACTGTCGAACCTACGCTCGATGGTAAAAAAAGGGGAACCTCAAGCGTTCCTGCGGAGTTGAAGGTAAGCAAGTTGAAAAACGAGAAAATGGCTTGCAAAAGGGGAAAAGCGACCGCACTCGCGCGCAGACCCTTGAAAAAAGGTGAAAAAAGAGGTGAACTCAAAGAAGAAAAGAGAGGATATTCATCGCCGGAATTCATCCCTTCCTCACCAAAAAAAAGCCGCGTGCACCCAAGTCGGCGGAGGCCCCCTGGCTTGGGGAAGGTTTCAACGAAAAAAGAAGCAACAAAAGTCCCTGGACCATCCGCGAACGCGAGCCTCAGTAGGGAAGGAGACTCCATAAGAAAAAAAAGAAGGGAGAGGGTGTCCTCGATCGTCATAGGGACGCGGCCCCGACAAAGGCCTCCGACGGAGGGAATCGACGTTGGGCCGAGCGGCACCGGGGAGACACTAAGGAGAAGAAAAGTCGCGCACCCACTTTCTTCTACTTGCGAAGGGAAAGGAGTAAACTGAAAGGGGGGGAAAGCAGGCAAAAAGAAATGGCTTAAGGGACGCCACGGGGACTAGGGGTACAGGCAAGCGGGGGGAAAGACAAGGGCGAGCGCGTTCCCATCGAGACTACCTCCTTTACGCGGGAAGGGCAAGAGGGGAGAAGGAAACGGGTACAGTCTGTCCCGCGTCATCTCGCGGGAAAACACTGACGGGCACGCTCCAGCTCCGGAGGGGTACCCGAAAAAAGAGAAGGGAGGATGGAAAAAACGATAGAGGTGAGCTCACAACGTTGGGATCGAAAGGGATAGTAAGAAAGAGGGGGCTCAGATCCTTGGAGCTCGGCAGGTGAGTGCAGAGGAAGAACCAACAAAGCACGATCAGTAAAAGCAGACTGAAAAGATATCCGCCTGAAGAGGGTTGGCTGTAATCTGGCGATGCCGCTAAATCTCCATCGAGAAGAAAAAAGAGGGAGGAGGAGGAGAACGGAGCCTCAACATGTTACCACGAAAGAAGGTTAGGAGGATCGGTGATTATGCGTAGAAAAGGGGGGGGTCGCCGTGCAAGCAGAACTGCGGATGCTTGGATCTGTTCGACCAACCCTGCCGGGACGTGGGGAGGTCCAAGTCTTCAAAAAGACACAGAGGAAAAACATAGGGGAGACCAATCGGGGGCTCTTCACCTCGGGAACCATTCTCGAAAACATCGGGAAGGGAGGAGGGAGAGTTCCTACCGAGGGGGGGAAGGGTTGCGCGAAGGGGAGCTGAGGATCGGTTAAGCTAATGCCTGCAGCAAGGGGAAACCCGAGACCGCGTGACCGGCGGTCTTCGACCTAGGGCTGAAAGTCTCCAAGGTCGTCGTTGGTGAAAAACTGAATCCGCCTTAAACGGAGTAAAGAGCGAGTTGCTATCTGGGCAAACTCAAATCGTGAGAGGGGAGAGGTCGGGGCGATTGGGACAAAAAAAAGTAACAGTTTGGGAAAGATGATGACCGGGGCGAGGGGAGGTCAATCCACATCTTTTGTAATTCGGCCAACGCAGCGAGTCACAGGCTCCCAGTGCAGAAGGCCCTAAAACGAGAGGATTACATCACTTAAAAGCCCGTCGTTCGGGGGAGGGAAGAATGCTAAAGGAAAAAAAAAAACGGGATTCTCTCGGCTCCAGTACTTGGGGGGCACTTAAGCGATCTTTAAAGGAAAGGACCAAAAAAAGACGACGCCGAGGGGGGGTGAAACCCTCATCGTGGGCAAGGGAGGGGAAGGGGATCACGATTCGGGGGAATCGCGGGAGGAAAGTCAGCGCACCGCTGTGCGGGGGACCTACTTCGGTCAACGGTCCGGGGCAGAATGGGTGGAAGGGCGCATGAACTCACCTGCACTCACCCTTTTCAACAAGGAAAGAGAGAACTTGCAGAAAAATAAAACTCTACACGGTCCGGGGAACTCGAGCGCTTAAGGCTGTCGGGCAGGGGTAGACGAAGCGAACATGAAGAAAGAGCAGGAAGTCGCGCAATCCGCTGAGGGGAGTAGGGGAGACGGAGGGAGAGGTCGGCGGCCGCCATGTGTGCACGGAGACGTAGACAAAGAGAAGGAAAAGTCGGCTAGAAAAGATTGCGAGCACCGCAGTTTGAAGGAGAAGGTCAAGAAGGGAAATCAGAGAATCCCCGGCGCGCGGGCGCAGGCTAAGGGGTTGTTTTACACCACATGGGAAGGATCTAAAAAAAAAATAGGGAAAAAAGGGTAGGAGTTTATCGTGGTGGCCCAACGACAGAAAGGACTGTCAAAAGAAGTAAATTTGCATGGTACGCACCTTGATCTAGAAACTCAAGTTACAAGTCTTTTGGAAACGCAAAATTTATCCCGAAGGGTTCGCGAGGGGAAGGTATTTAAGAGGAAAGAAAAAAACTCCTCCTCTACCCCAGGAGCAATGCTAAAAACCGGAAAACGCTGCCAAGGGAGGGGGAGGTCAATGTGAGAGGGGCACCTGCCCTCATATGAGCGGGAGAGGAGAAGACTCAAAAGAAGAGCGTGTCCTGCTCGCCGATCGCAAGTTGGTCAGCTGGCAGTTCTTAACGGGGGCGGGAAGGAACTAGAGATAGCCAGGCACCCCTACCCGTTGACCTAATTTGAGACGTCCGTAAAGAAAGGATCGGGGCAAAAGGAGGAAAAGACGTCCAAGTTTCCTCTCGCGCCCTGGACCGCAAGTTCACAATTGGGGCATGAAGTACCGGAATGTGGGACTACTGGGAGAGAGGTACCACGATTCGCCTGAAACGATACCATGGAAGACGCCGAAACTCGTCGCACTATCGGGCTGCCGCCGCCGCGCACGGCGAGAGGGATGGTCATTGTCATAGGAGAGGGCACCGAACCAAAAGATGAGTGAATCGCGCGGGCCGTTGGCCCATCGATACAACAAGATGGGAGACAACTAACCGTAGGGAAGGGGGATCGCTTAGGGGGGAAAAGGGCAGGAATCTGGGGCGTATCACTCTGAGTTTGCCTCGCTGGGGAAAAAAACGACTGACTTTCACCAGCTTAGATGGAAAAAGAAGCCAAACTGAGAAAGGGGAAATACGATAGCTCGAAGAAAGTACTTTACGGGGAGAGCAGGGAGAGCCTCTTGATTGGGAGAAAGGACACTCACCTTCATCGCCACTCGCGCCACGAAACTCCAACTCCGGAGGCCCTGTCATCCGGCGAAGAAAAGCTCAGAGAAGCTCACAGTTGTGTCCACCAAGGATGTGGGCGAAAAGAGTGAGAAGGGGCACGTCAGATAAGAAAAAAGAAGGGGTGTGGCTCTTATCCTCAGTGAGCTGCACGCAAAGGAAGGAAGCAACATTCCGCCTGACCAGTTAGGGGTGGGAAGGCCAGAAGACGCCATCTCTCTAAAAAACAACACCAACGGGAGGAAGGGAGATCATGAAGCCGGCCGAACTGTTAAATCACCGTGTGTTCAGGCGGATGGGTCCTGATTCAAAGCAAAATCTCATCTGCGGAGGGGGGGGGGGAGAGGTCAACCTCACCTTCAAATGGAGGAGGAAAGGGGAGAGGCTACAAAATAGGAAAGAGGGGTGATCAAAAACTCCGGAAAGAAAGATTCGCTCAACTTCCTATATCGGTCCGGGGATAGCAGTAAAAAAATCCGGGGACTTGGGAGCTGTTCGGGTTCTTAAGTGTGCGCTAGATGACGGTTAACAGAGAGAGAAGAACATAATGAGAAAAAGTGGCACTCACCGGAAGAGCGGAACCAGCGCTCAAAAGTTGAGGCATTTGACTCCGGTGAAGAGACGCAGTGGGCCACTTGAGGGAAAAAAGAAAGCAAACGCGAGGTGCTGAGGCAGCGAAAAAGAAGAGGGGGGGAGAGTGAACTGGGACGGGTAACGATTCATTCGGGAGCTCGTGGTGGCCGGCCGACGGTCAGTCGGGTGTCTCCCATCATGTGAAAAAAAATGAAAAGCCAATCGCGATGACTCCGTCGCTTTTTAAGTGGTTCCAGAGACTTCTGAAAGAAAAAAGATCGTGACGGGCGAACTACTCACGCGCGGGGCGGCGGCAGCCTCGTGGGAACCGCGAATATGCTCGAGGGAAATTGAAGGGACTGCTGCCGTTTTCACAGGCCGCAGGGGGGGAAGGGGAATACGAGAAAAAGGAAACTGCCTGATTGGGTAACACGGCGGACAAAGCCTGGATGCAGGGAGGGGTTATATCCATCAGGGTAGCTACAGCATCGCCACCGCTTTGAAAACTGGAAGAAAGGGGGTCGGACCAGTTCGCTGGTGAAAGGTGCGATGCGAGCCGACCCCGTCGGAGAAACAGGGGCAAAGATAAAGGGGGAAGTCGGAGAAAAACAGTCAAATAAGGGTAACTCCTAAGGTCACGGTCAGGGAAAAGGAGCGCTTCACCTGTTGAAGGAAAAGGTTAACTAGAGAGCCATGAAGGACGCAGGCCGCGCAGAACCGCTTGTGGGTGCAAGAAAAATGGAGGATGTCCAGTTCTGTTGGCGCGGAGGGGGGCATTTTGAAGGGGATAGCCCTACCCTAGCGACTTAAAGAGAAAGCTTGAAGCACCCAATCCGGTGAAGAGGGCGAACACATCAGGTCTGGCCTCAAGCAGGTAGAAATGAAGAAAACTAAGCTGGCGCCGGTCCTACGGTGGGACTGGACACCACGATCAATCGCTCTCAACGGAGAGGGAAAGAGGTTGATCGTTAAACAGGACAAAATAGCGCACCGAAGATGGGGGAAACACTTGGGAGGTGAGTCTAAAAGGAGAGACTTTAAAAGCTTCCAGATGGGATCGCAAAAGGGGAAAGGGAGGGGGCATCGAAGAAAGGAAGATCTACCTGGCAGCCGACAACAGTAAGAAAAATCGGAAGCCGAAGGGGGGGGGGGAAGCAGCACTCGATTACTGTAAGGTTCGCAATAACTTGTCGCCGACAGATCACGAAGCGCGGTATCGGACCGTTACGAGTTGAAAAAGGAAAGGGGGAAGCAACGTATCTCATTGGGCTGACGGGTGCGTTGCCGTGGAGACTAGAAAACTCCTTCACCCAGTTAAAGCAGGGGAAAACCACAAGACGCAAAGCTAAAAGTAGGCCTCGGATTCCTCAAGGTAGAAACACCGCCATTCAAAAAAAAAAGGAACGACGTGCACCAGAGCCGTGACCTGTGAATCCTGGTCCCTGTTAGACCCTACAGGAAAAAGCGCATTCCCTGGGAAAAAAAAACGCCCGCGAGCAATCGTCAAGAAGAAAAAAAATCAAATGCAAAAAAAAAAGGCACTTCGTGTCAATAAAACCACGCCAAAGGCCTCGACGATGTGAATGAGCGAGCGGAATACAGGAGAGACACAGAGGCGCCACGGAGGGAAACATCGAGACCCCCGTGCTGCGAATTGAAAACCGGGGGAGAGCCTGCCACCTAGGAAGAAAGACGCGTATTTTCCACATACACCCCTAGCGTCAGGGGAAAAAAACGGACAAACGGGGGGCGGAGCAAAATGTACAGGCCGCAATAAAGACCTTGGAGGAAAAGCAGCGGTCAAGAGAAGGGGAAGGGAGAACCTCGCGCAGAAGAAAATCGAACTTTCTGAACGGTGCAATTCTGTCCAGCTTTCAACCGTAACGCCCACCGACGACAAAACAGTCAAGGCCGGCTGGACAGAAGAACTAAGGACTGAGGATTTAGTCTAATAGGTCTCGGTGAACCACTTGGGAAGGGGGGGCATGACGTGAGAGCAGATAGGTGAACGACACCACGTAACGGCAGGGGAGAACAAACTCAAACTGAACAAAGCGGGAAGGATAAATCAACTTCGCCTGAAAAAACGCGGTAAAGCTGCGAGTCCTTCCTACACGATCGAAAGTCTCAGAAAAACACCTGATGAAAAAGGGGGAGAAAAGAGTTGACGACTCACCGAACGGGGGTGAGGAGGATAGAGGGATGAAGAAAGTCAGAAGGAAAGAATCAGATGGCGTGGGGGGGATCTGGTCGAGCACCGAAAAATCCAAAGGGTAAGTTCAACAAAAAAGAGAAGGAAAATCTCCTCACTCCTTCGCGGGAAACCACTAGGTCGCCTGGACCTAAGGATCTCTCTCAACTCTAAAAAAAAGTAGAAAAGGAGGGCGTCACTCCTTATCTGTTCTGGAAATGGGCGCGAAGTGGCTCGGAAAACGGGACAAGTTTCACCGCAAGAAAAGGTCATCAGTGCCAAGCAGGCCCGCGTCAGTATCAGCTGCAAGGAAGCACAAAAGAAGCTGGGGATAAGAGCCTAACTGTCCTCATGGGCCCCGTGGGAGGTCAAAAAGGGTTCCTGGGTGGAAAAGAAAGAAGCTTGAGTGCTTAATCGTTACTGCAATGAGACGCACACAGTGGGGCGATCAACCGACTTGTTCTCGAGGACCCATCTTGGGTTGGCCCTCTGATTCGGACCAACAAAAGACGATTCACTCCTTCAGCCTTTGGGGGGGTAAAAAAGGGTTCCAGCTTGTGGGGAACGATCGAGAAGGCCCTAATCCGGGCGGACGAGGGAAAGAAAACGCTTAGAGGGGAGCGTTCAGACTATGGCTCGCTTACGCGGCTGGTGAAAGGACGTGCGCCGTAAACACGAAAGAGAGGAAAATGCTAAGTCCACAGGCAAAACGGATCGAAAACGCACTTGGAAAAGGGTCCGGTAGCGCAGGGAGGGGAGATGATGGGCGCATCCGCGGGGATGGACGAAGAAAGCTCCCTTTGAAAACCGGTCGTCACGGGGGGGCGGCACGTGGGTTAGGGCGACGGGGAAAAAGAAAGACAAAGACGACCAGGGGACTAGCCCTTCGCCGAACTGAAAAATAGGGAGACATTCAACTACAAAAAAAAGGTCACGGTATCGAAGAGGCGATTCGGGGTCTACGCAGTGGACGAAACAAGGGGGGGGGGGGTGGGAGGAAAAGCAGGCGAAGACATGTGGCCAAGAAGGATAATAGTGGGAAGAGCTTCGCGAAATGAAAATTCTTGTATCAGGGAGGGTCTTAGTTGTCGGATACGCCAAGAGAAGAAACATTGGAGAAAGGCGCAATGAGGGGGGGATCGCCTTGCGGTCAAAAAAGAAGGCGACTCACAATCCCAACTGCAAGGAGAAGAAAGGCAAAAGCGTCCGGATAGGGTGAATGGGACACCCAACAACGACCCTCTCTCTCAAAACACGGGTGAGAGAAGGGAGGTCCCATCTCCCCTCACCGTAAACAAGGAGACCGCGCAGGGGAGTAGAGCAGGCGAAAAATTGTGGAAGTAAACGCAGTAACCGCTTGGGGTGAATAGGCCTGTCGTAGCCCCAGGGCACCGGCCTGGGCGAGGGGGGAAAATCCGGCCGCCTCCTCAACGGAAGGTAGACACAAGTCGCCGTGACGAGCAGGGCAACGGGCCTGAGAGGCGTCCATTAAGGAATGGTAAGGAAAGCGAATGACGAGCTCGGGACTCGTGAACTCAAGCAAGGGCGGAGAGGTCAGAAGACGCGTGGAACTAATGGGGAGGATAGTTGAGTGCCGGGGTCGCGCAGAGGCGCGAGGAAACAAGCGCAGAAAACGGAAGGGACGAGTCCTTCCAGGTGCGCTGCATGTAGTGGGGTCAGAAACGCGGGCAATTCAAAAACATCAAAAAGGAACTATAGAAATGGACAGAAGGGTTCACCAAGTTCGGAGCGCGAAAAGGGTTACTGCCCTTACGACCCACTGCGGACAGTCGGTCCAGTGCCAGCAAGGGAGAAGGACCTAACGAGAGGATGGAAGGATCAAAAGAGCTTCCTCCGCCGCGGGCGAGAGGAATCCTCGACTCATAGGAAGAAAAAGAAACAAATGCCGGCTTGTTGGAACTCATAAAACAAAAGGGAGCGCACCCGGGGGGCGAGAGACCCCAATGCTGAGAAGGACGTGCGGACCCGTCTTCCGCAAGAGGTGATTTTGCCAGCGCGAAGAAAAAAAGAAAGGGGGGATTGGGACACACGGCCCAGCGGGCTTAAAAGGCGGGGAGAAACTAACATGGAGCGGTCCGCGGGCTTTACGCAATGAAAAAAAGGCAAGAGGGGAAGTCTTAAATGGAATGCAGAGGGCCCGCTTTCACGTCATCTCAGGGGAACGAAAAGGAGGGGTCATCATAGAAAGCTGACCGAAAAAGAGTGAGAGCGTGCGTACCGATGCCGAGGAGTTGGAGTCGGAGGGATACCCGGGGTGATCGAAGTACCGGATGGGGACAGGGTAAGAGAATCCGGTGAAAGACACCACGTCCGCGTGATCTACATACCCCCACGCATATAAATGAGAAGGGTGGGAAAAAGGGGAAAATCGCAAAAGGAAAAAAAAGGGACGTATGCGATGCCGGCTCACGATCGCCATCTCGCTACAACAACGAGAGTGAAAAGAGAGTGAAGTAGCGCCTCAGGAAATGGTTAAGGCGATGGGAAGGAGGATCGTTGAATGGAAGTCCCGGAAGGCGCCTCAGCGACGGCTTACGGGGGGGAGAGGAGTCACCTGAGAGTCGGCCGGATCTGCCTCATAGAAACATCCGTGTGAGCACAACAGTGGACTTCAATACCGGGTCGCTCAAAAAACTCAGCCAGTATTCCTCTTCAGGACACTCCTATCTGATGGGGGCTCGAAGTGTTTTCGAGGAGGACGGGAAGGAAGGGAAAGAAGACCGGCCGAAGAAAAGAGGCGAGTCCACGCTGGGGCTTAGCGCTCGCCAAGGTGAAGGTCTTGGCCGCAGAAATCCTGAAATCGAAAGAGCCAGCACAAAAGCGAGGTGATGGGGGGCATCTTGTGCAACTCAACTTGGGCAGCAGGGAGAAAGAATTCAAAAAAGAAAGGCCGCACGTGTACTCAATGCAAAATGTGTATTTCGCAAAGGGACAACGAAAAAGGAAAATTACGAGACGGTTGAGGTGTGCACTCGAGTCCCCAAAGTACAGAGGGTCAAGACAACTCAGAGGGAGCGGCGCGGAGACCGGGGACTCGCTCTTCAAAGACCGAGATAGTCTCCAGGGAAGGGAAGGGAAAAAAAGGGTGAATTTCTCCTTCGGATGACCGGTCTCCATCGTGTCGAACAGGGATAAACAAGGCAAAGGAGAGCGGCTGCCGGTGTGAGGACGTCCAGGCGCGAGCGTGAGGAAGGGGCATCCAGGAGGGTAGAACTACAGGAAGAGCGACAAGGAGGGAACGACGTAGAGTCAAAAAAAGCGGCTGTCAAACCGTGAGATTGTGGGTTCTCTCGCGAGCGAGAAAACCAAAAAAAGGAAAGGGAAAGAAATTGCTCAACCGTAACTAACTACCACAAATGGAACTCCTATGTCCCGTCAGATAAGAAAAATCTTAGTCCAGTTTATTCGACAATTTCTAGCCTAAAAAGGGGGGGGAGAGCAGAATCAAGGGAGAAAGTCCCGGAGGTCGCGTTCAGGTGCGGCGGCGGCCGGGGGGGTTGGCCCGACAGGACGACGGAAAAAAAAAGGAGGGGTGTCTAGACAGTTGCCAGCCGGAGAATAAGAGCCGGGGGCGACAAGGTGGAAGAGAAAAAAACAGCAACCTAGAAATACCCTGACGAGCGCCGTCTCATGGAAGGCCTGGGACAACCACACAAGAGCTGCTAAACCACCACAAGAGTTAGGATTAAAGAATAGAGGTTGAAGGAGTCAAAAAGAACACAAAAGGGGACCGACTGGGGGGAGGGTTTCATCACTTGCAGGGGAGGCGCACCTTTAAGCCTGGCTTCACACGGAGTGGGAAAAAGGTGAGGACCGGTTCTCGAAGAACAAGGAACGTAGAAATCGACGAACAACCCACGAGCAAAGAAGTGGAAGAAAGCTAAAGCTAACCAAAAAGCGGAGCGCAGGACTTCACAAATGGCGAGTATAACTTGTCGATCGAAAATCGCGGAGGGGGAAAGAGAGCCGTTACCGAGGGTGAAGGAATTTGAATGTGTCGCCGAACCGAAAGTTGCAAGAGGGGTGCTTGCTTCACTTCTTAAGGGAGGGAGCTCCTGGGGAACCTGACACCAAGGACTCACGGACCGCCAGGTTACTCATAGGCGGGAGGAACGTGTAGAGAGTTTAGGCATCACGAGCAAGAAAACTGAAGTAAAAGCCGCGAATGGACCGCCGTGAAAAAGTGCAGCGGAGAACAGGAAAAGGGGGTGAGAGTCCCTTGTAAAGAAAAGACGAAACGTGAAACGGCGCAAAGTCATGGAAGAAAAAAAAAGAGATCATAAGAGAAGAAAAGAAAAGCGCCTGCATGAGGCATCACTCGACGTTCAAAGCGAGACAAAGAAAAAGGAGAAAGGGAAGTCATAGTGAAGGAGAGGAAATAACAATGGATACACTTAGAACCTTGGCATAAAAGAAAGGGAAGAGGACCTTTCACGGAACTCGCAAACACTGAAGACCACTCTTGAGGGTGCCACACTCAGCACCTAGGATCAGAAGGAAGAAAACCAAGAGGACTCTGGGAATGGAGACTACCTTGGGCGAGCGCGGGAGAAGAAGGAGAGAAAATCAAGGAAGTTTCTTCACGAATCGGGAGGGAGGGAACGTCTGACTCGCTTTCACCGTCTCGCGACGGAGCTACACGAAACTCCAGGCTGCAGGACGGACCGAGACAGATGATTTAAAGAAGAGCTCAGTGGAGCACCGAAGGTGGGGGGCGAAACACCATGCGAAGCTTGAGCGCTGTTCTCGCAGAAGAAACGAAAAGAAAAGGTCATATTGAGGGAAAAAAAAAAAAACCCGAGGTCATACCTTCCGGCATGGCGCATAGAAAACAATCCACTAAAAAAAGGAGTGAGGTAAGTGGCCCCTTCACGATCGGGACCAATCTCAAAAGGGGAAAAATATATGTCGATCTTGACTAAAAGAACCTGGGAAATCACCGCGGTGTTCAGGGGATGTGAGGAGATATAGAAAAAAGTCCGCGCTAGCGTGCGGAATAACCTGCCAGGAACGTTGAGTTGCACCTATCTCTAGCGCCAATCGGAAAAAAAGAGGGAAACAACTCGGGGGAATGAAAAAGACCTAATCAACTAAACGTTCCTAGATTGACCAAAGGGGCGGCGGCAAGGAAGGAAAAAAGGGGAAGGGTCGCCGAAGTGCGCGATGTGAGCGGGACGATTCAAAGGAAGAAAAGCGATCCGCTTGCCGCGGTCAAGGAGAGACAAGACTGGAACGCGCGAGCCAAGTCGTCGTTGGTGATCCAACGGGAAAATAGCTCATGGAAAAAAGGGAATACTCACGACGCGACTGTAAAGAGGGCAAAGACACGTTGGAAATTTCGAGTAAGGGAAGAAAGGGGGTGCAGAAATGAAGACAGGGCTCGTTCTGTCGCACCGAGGGTTGGGGGGCCGAGGAAAGCCCCAGCCATCTTGTGACCGTGTGCAACGCATCGACAATAGGACACTATCTAGGGGGATGAACACTCTCGGAAGAAGGAAAAAAGACATCAAGCGTTGGAGCGCTAGGAAAAGCCCTCGCTTCGCGGCTGGGGGGGAAAGGGACAGGGGAGGAACAAGGTCCTCAGAGGAGCCGGAATTCTCCAGGAAAGGAAGGAGCGCCGTTCCGGGTGCACGTGCGGTAAAGGGCAAGCAAGGGAAACGTGGGGGAATGTAGGAAATAAGAGGTTGCACTACATGCGCAACCAGGGGGAGTACCAGTAAGAAAGATTGAGGGTGAGGGGGAGCGCGCGAGAACAAAAAGTTTGAAGAAAGGAAAAGTCGATAATGAAAGGGAAGAAACCTTCAAAACTCCGTCAACAGGACCACTCGGACGCGATCTTCCCGGGAAGTCTAAAGGGAAAAACAGGCAAGCACTAAAAAAGAAGAAGAGTGTGCGGTCGCGTCGCGCAGGGGCTAAAAAGGTAAAGTGTGGGACGGGCGAAAGGGGGGTTGTCTTCGAGCGGAAAGTGATCGCGAACGAGGGGAATCTCCCAGAAGGGGGAATACTACCGCCAATTTATCCTCATGCAAGGTAGAATAACCGGAATAGGACGAGGCGGAAAAGCTAAGTGATGAGAGGGGACACACGATCACCAGGCATCGAAACAAAGAGCGAGAGGAGGGGGGGAAGTTGGGGTCCGAAATCTCACCTCGTAGCCGGCCGCCGACGTGGGGTGATGAAGGGAGGGGGGGCTTGACGGTCGCAGGAACCGGCTTGGGGTAATAACGCTGTCGCCCAGGGTGAGGGAGGATAAACGGAACGTATTGCGGTGCTGACAGAACCCGTCACCGCCTCAAGGGGGGGGAATCTAGAAGGAAAAACAGAGAGCCCGGCACTCTGAGGCAATGGAATAACTGGGTAGCCAGGGACAAAAAGAGGAAACTCAGCGAGGTCCTCCGCCGGCTAGTTTCCGCGAGTTGATTGAACAAGCCGAAAGGGTTCGGGGGAGAGGGAAGGAATTGAGCAAGCACGCGCGACAACCTCGCGTGCGAGAATAAAGGGACGAAGGTACGGGTGAATTGCCAGCGTGGCGCTGGGGACAAAGAGAGAAGGAATTCCCAGCCGCCGCGCAATTAACCTCCGTGACACCAAGCGTCGAGCGACCTTGGACTCAAGAGGGGAAACAGTTGACGTCCAGATGATGCAAAACGTATGGAACAGCCGAGAAGAGGAATCGAGAAAGAATGATCCCAGGAGCAAAAAAGGCACTTCCGTATGGCATAAAGAAGAGCGTGTCATAGGGTAACTATCACAATGTTACCAAAGGGCCTAGACTTGAGCGAGGAGTCTGGGGGTGGGAATCATAGTCGTAAAAACAAAGTAGACACTAACGCGCCTAGGAAAAGAAGGGCAAAAACTTCTGAGAAGAAGAAAGTCGCACCTTCAGCAGAATTAATATGTGTCAAATCCATAAGGGTGGGGTATCAAAAGGGAAGGAGGAATGTCAAAATCTCTTATCACAAACAAATGGCGATCGCGGTCCGAAAGAGTAAAAAGAATGACGCTGTCGACGTTCAAGAGAAGAAGGGGAGAGTGAAGGTAGTCCCTTTCAGCAAACAAAACGGACGCTCATATAGGCAAAAGTGCCGTCCTTAATCCGACCTAATGGGGTTGAGGGAACAGTAGAGTTGAGCTAATAGTCTCCGAGGTGAGAGGACACCGGAGTTGTGGATAAAAGATGCTGGCGAATCATTGGGAGGAGGGGAGAGGGCATATGTTACCGACCACTGATTGGGATCTAAAAAAATCAAAAAAACCGAGATTAGCTGAACGGCAGACGAAAAAGCCGGAGCCCAAGGAGGGAGAACAGAAAAAGTTTCTAGCATGCAGTAACGAGGAGAAGATCAAAACAATGAGAGGAGGAAAAAGATAGGGGGGGAGAGAGGTAAACTCGACCTTTTAGAAGGAAAAAGGGTAAACAGCTGTATTCCCTTTCGATCTTGAAAGCGACGGGATCAGAGAGGCGGTCTTTATCTTCCATGCACAAAGGGGGAACACTGATCTGCTAGGAAAACGCTAAAATCGAAGAAAACCAGTGGTGAGCAATCGGGGAGGGGTTAAAAATATTAAAAAAAAAGAAACTCACTGATGGCGTGTGCCTTAAAGCAAGCGGAGCTGGTCGTCTCTAGTTGTGTGCGGCGAAAAAGAAAGGTTAAAGTGACAGAATTTGACACACGAAAATCAAAACGCGAGAAACCGCGCCCGCTACAGGGAGGCGACGCGATTTACCTAAAAAGGGTCGTTGTTATCGCAAGGAAGACAATGGGCAAATTTGAGTAAAATCCACAAGATGCTGGACGCAAAACAAAGAACGTAGGAGAAGAGGGTTACAGTCTGCAAGGCGCAGCAGGTGGAAAAAAGAGGGCGAGGGAAAGGCTCACATCTTGTTTATTGCAAATGAGTCCACGCACGCGGGTTCCCTCCTTCGGGAGACTTGTCAGGGGGAAGATCGGTCCCCTATGAAAGATCAGGATAATCCGCCCGGCGCGGCGCGGAAGCCGAGGGGGCGGGGGGACCGACGAGAGGCTCCCGGCGCGGAGGAAGGGGAGGAATACAAATCAGGGGGGTCTTGAACGAAGGGCTAGGAAAAAACACTGGGAAAAAAAGAGCCCGCTGCCTCAAATTGGGACATCGTGCGGCTCCGTCGCAGGGTAGAAAATGGAAAAAAGGAAACGGCTGCAGTCACGAAAAATGAGAAAAAAAGAAAAAGATGTGGCACGACCTGACGGAGTCAGAAAAGGGACGCTGGGTGAAATGGCGCTCGATCTGACCCCTGGGCAACCTGGCAATAAAAAACTTTCTATCGTCTAACCCGCCTCCGCGGAACGAGAGGGAAGGAGGAGAGAGCGGCGCCTAAGCGGGAACAGCGCTCACATGACTAATCTAGGAAGGAGCGAAGAACTGTTCAGGCGCTTTCGCGCATGGATGAAAGGGGAGTGAGCCGGGTTTTTCGTCTCTCAGTCCCTGCCCGTTCTCGCGAAAAATATAAAAGAAAGGGGTCGCAAAAAGCCGAAAAAAGAAACGCATCCAAGTGCAATATCCACTGGGCGCGGCCGCCAGGAGATATTGACAAAACTCCAGCAA
>Ga0179593_1341117_pt1 | contig 16004 bp, 16 predicted proteins | sample CZODoug2_1_08_16_FD_185931 | JGI IMG/M metagenome (GOLD analysis project Ga0179593, IMG submission 185931) | Vadose zone soil fungal communities from Angelo Coast Range Reserve, California, USA - CZODoug2_1_08_16fungal (PacBio error correction) | ecosystem: Environmental > Terrestrial > Soil >...
GTGAAGGGATAGAAGGGGGCACCCCGGAGGAGAGAGGAAAAGCCGGTCCGACTTCTACTTCGAAGAATAAACAGTTCCTGGTTCAAGGGAGGGGGGGAGGTCGGAAGGATGAGGCCCGTAGGCAGTCGCTCATAGCGCCATCTCGTGAAGGAGCTCCTATAAAAAAAGGGATATCATCGTACTCTACAAAGTCACAGTGCCAGGACCGAAGAAAGAGGTATCAAAAAGGGAGGGGTTTGGACCCCAAAGGGGAAAAAACATCGGCTAAAGACCTCAGACAAGTCCGGGTAGGGGGCATACCTAGAAAATCGCTGTCCAAGAAAAAGAGCAAAGCCCTTAACCCACACCGAAAAAAATTACTGTTGCAAGAGTGGCGAAAGGTTCCTGGAAGGACAATTGTATGCTCAGGAATTGGAATGGGGGGTGGGGGGGGGGGGTTGTGACTGGCCCGCTTCGGGGAGTTAACGCACGTAGGGGGTTCAGAAGACGGGTAGCTCAGGCAAAAGGGTAAGAAATCGAGGAAACATCTCCAAAGGATATACGCTACCGATCGTGTGGAAAGTAAGGTCTCCATGAAAAGGGTTACTGAAGCGGGAACCCTTGGATCAGCGAAAAAAAAAGACACTCGCGAGACAAAAACCAGTGCTGTACACAAAAACAAAGACGATAAAAGGCCACAGCGAAAAAAGAAGCATTCAATCATTCCAAGGCAAAGGGCTGTCTTTGGCAGGGGAAGGAGTACTCCAAAAAAATTAAGCACGAAAAGTAGAATACTAAAAGAGGAAACGGTACCACCGCGTAGAGAGATGGCAAGACTGAATAGAGAATTGCTCGTCCAGGAGGGGGTAGTCTCCTGACTCAAGCACAGTGTGGAAGAGGGTAACAGATCGACAGCAAGAAGAGGAAAGCAGAGGAGAAGAGACTCTAGCGGATGTAAAAAGAATCAGTGCATAACACAGGGGGGGCGCAATCACGGGACGACAAAAGAGGAATCAATCGGCATCGCCAAAGGATGGATTGCGGATCGAGCGGAGTCAGGGGGCAGGTAGAAAGAGTGGGAAAGGAAACGTGGAATCGGTTCACGGGAGTGGAAAAACGGGTTTCATTAGAGTTCCGCTGATAAGGGAGGACACGACCGGGGGGGAAGAAAAGAGGACGCATTTACGCTTGCGGAAAGTTACAACATGCGCAGGCACAAGAGGTAAAAAGAAACCAGATTGGGGGCACAGCCCTGTTCCGTCTCGATTGTGGGAAGAAAACTGCTGGGGAAAACAGGAGGAAAAAGGGTTTGTTGTGACCGAGGTAAAGCCGGGGTAGAGGAGGCATGAAGGTGCCGAGACGGAGGAAATCGAGAAAGAATCGGCGGGGAAAGAGGAGAAAAGATCAATGGCCGCGATACAAGGAGTCAATACGGAAGGAGCGAAGTCTCCGCACCTCTCCCGGAAGGGATATTGGGGGGGGGGGGGGGGGGGTGAAAAAACAGCACTCGCCACAGGTGCGAAAGCGCGCCTTCAGGAAACAGAGTTGATGGCAATGTACAATCGACGAGAGGAACCGAAAACTCCCTAAACAAAGGACACCGATGGATGGATGAATTGGGACGTACCGTATTGGGGTGTCCCGGAAAGTGAAGGAGACGAAAATAGTACAGAGAGGGAAAGATCCATGCCAGGAATCGACGCAGGTTTCTGTCCTAGGAATGGAAAAAGGGGGGGATTGGAAAAAAACGGAAGTAAACCTTCAGGGAAAGGCAAACGGCATTGGTCAGAGCATTATCGAATGACCACAAAACTTCTGATTGGGGTATCCAAGAAAAGGGGGTAAATTGAAAAAGGGGAGGGGGGGGGCAAAAGCAGGGAAAACCGATTTCCTCCGCCCCGGTTGGAGGGTGACCTGGAAAAGTGAAGACAGACAATAAGAAAGAAGAAAGAAACAGAACCAATTCTCGACGCTAAGGAAGAAATCGTGATGACCAAACACACCAGTGTGGCCTAAAACTTCGTAAGGAGGGGAAAGGAGGCGGCCATGATGAGCTGGGGACTCCGCATGAAAGCGGTCCAGAAGAAGGGGGGGGGGGGGGGTAAAGTAATGCGTGGAAAGGAAGATCACGACCGTAATAATAACCGCCGCCTCGCTTAAGGGAGGCCGTCCTAACTCGTCCTGACGAGGAAAAAAATCACCTCGGCAACATAAGAATGATCAAGGGCAAGGGGGGTAGGTATAGAGACGGATCCGGTTGGGGGGGCAGAAAAAGGATGGAAAGGGGTGTTCCGAACAATGATCGTAAACTATCACGACAAGGAACGAGAGAGAAACCGGCAAGCCATAAGCGTCAAGAACCTCTGTAAGAGGAGAAGGGAGGGGGACGGCGGATTGAGCCAATTGGAGGGTGCTGGGAATTGAGGGAAAGAGGGGTGGGAGGTAGCGGTTCATCAATTCCCACGAACCGGGAGAAGGTGCTAAAAAAATTGGTTATGTGATTAAAGGGGACAAGATCGGTACCAGGATGGTCGGCGCGGAAGGAAGGTGAGAATAAAAGCTTTCGAAGGGGGGGGGTTGAAAAGGGAAAGAGAAAAGAGCCTAAAAGCCAAGTGGGCGCCTTAACTCAATCAAAAGCTTAATCTATAGACACAAACAACTTAAGTGTAAATATATAGCAATCTTGACGGGGGGGGGGGGGGGGGAAAGGGGGCTCACTCTCGAAGTGCTCCTCATAGCGGGAAAGAAAACTTAGGAAAGATCACAGGGTGGAACGCTAAATCCGACGCTAAGGGGAAGTATAACTGGGTAAAGGGGTAGAAGGGATGGATTTCTCACCTAACCATTTTTATCCATTGGGACAAGAGGGGGAATTTGAAACGACTAATAGGAGACCGAGGGAAAGGAAAACATCCGGACAATTAAATCCGTCAGTACATCTGGGTTACTAGTGTGCAGGAGGCTGTCTTTATAGCGTGGGGTGGTTCCATGAAGATGACGGGGGGGAGGGGACTGCAAGGCCGATAAAGTTTTCTGAACAATAATGGGGAGAAGTGGCTACAGGCAAAACCCGGAAATCGACAAAAAAAAGGGGACACAGTCCGAGACAACCAAGTAAGGAGATTTTTGCAGCGAATGCCTTGGCTGAAAAAGGACGGACGCGCTGAGGGAAGGGGTGCGAAGAAGATCTGGAAAGGAATACTGGATTGCTTCAGGGTCCACCTTTAATTATGAGGACTGTTGGAATTCTAAACGTCAGGGAGGGGGAGGGAAATAATAAAAAACGAAGCGGACGGGACTGAAAAAAAAAAAAAAAAAAAAAAAAAAAAAAAAAAAAAAAAGGGGCGGGGCCAAGGGGGGGGTGTGGTTTTTACACCGAAACCGGGGGGAGGGAGGAACTCGGGAAGCAGTCCGATGAAAGAAGGGCAGATGACAAGTTTTCGGTCAACAGAGTATTACGGTTATTAAAATCTTTTGAAGGGGGATATGTGTCCGAAAGAAAGGAGGAAAAATGAGCCGGGGCTGGTCGGGGGAAAACGGAAGGAGGGACAAAAATGCCGGGAGGTAGGTCTTGCAGGTGTACTTCAAGGGGAAAAAGGGAAATTGGAACGACCAGCAAGCGGGATGTGGTGGCGAGTGCAGCTCAAGGGGGAGTAAGGGGAAGCTTTACTCCAAGCTCCATTAAGTGAAACGGAGGAAAACCATCCGGTCCCCAAAAGGGGAGACGAAGCTGTGAAGGGAATAAGTTTTTATGTAAAAAGGTGGCAAGTGAATGACCGGTTAACATTGGGTGACCCCTCCAAAGGGGGGGAGAAAGTGACGCGAGGCTCGCCCCAAAAAAAAAAGGAGGGGCGAGTACGGCAAGATCTTGATCAGTGAAACTGTGAGGAAATGGTCATGCGAGGAAAGGGGGAAGTCATCTTTTAAAAAGGAAGGCTTCCGACGATCAAAGGAGCCTCTTATTGGCAGATGTTCGGGAGACAAAAGAAAAGGATCAATACAGAATCAGGGACACTCGTGGAAAAAAACTAGCCTGGAGAGATAACATGCTTTGACACGAAAGAGACTGGAAAGTCTAGAAGGGACACGAAAAAGAGAGGGGGGATGGGTGACCAAAGGGGGATGCCAAGCATGGTTAAAAGGAGAGCTACCTGGTGGTGAGTCCCTTATCAAGCTCAGGGAGGGGAACCAATTCAGAAGAAAGGAAACTCTAATAAAACCTGGGCATTCATGGCACGATAGATTCCAGGGACCAAGATGGAGCAGAAACCAAAAAGCCTCTCGGGGGTCCGCAATCCACGTTATCGTAGGATAGAACATTAGAAGGATAGGAAAACAAGTTACGGGTGTAATGTCGGGGAAAAACTTGGAGAGTAATTCACGGAACGCGATAGAGTCAATGCGGAGGGCGCGTGTGCATTGCTCGGAGGGAACGGCTGAGGGGAGGAAGGAGAAGAAGGAAGCAAGTTCCGCGATTCATTCTTGGGAAGGGAGTTGTGGAAAAGCAGGGGTGGTCGCGCATGCAGAGGGAAGAATGTGACGAGTGGGGTGAGGGGGGTGTAAGACACACCGGGATCTTTACAAAATCCATTGGGGACATTGTGCACTGGAGGGGGTGAAGCGGAGGCTTGAGGCAGGGGGAGCATTCGAGTGTCGAGGAAGCAGGTTCGGAGCTGGTCTGCAAAGGAGTCAAGGTAGACGGCTTCACGGGACCTCGGAGGGAAGGTGACAACGAAAAGCGAAGGGACATGCAGCTTCGGAGGGGGAAAACAGGGGAAAAAAATGTTAGGCGAGTGCGGCAAAGGGGAGTTACCAGAGGATTAAAGTCGGAAGGAATTAACAAGACGGGCAAGTGCTACAACAACATGGAGGAGACACTTCAGCGCGGACATGGATCGGCAACTAGTGAAAGTCTAACCGCGGGGGGGTGGCTGGGTAGGAAAAAGTATGATCATGGTTTCGCTGGGGTCAAGGAATAGGATGCAAAGACAGGGTTTCCGCTAAAAGGAGGTTCGACGATGCTACGGCGTGAATTCGCGAGTGGGAGCGAGCTGTGAAGGTCCCTGCGGAATAGCGAGTACTAATGAGTACCTTTGAAGAATGGAGAACGATGAGAGGACTTTCTAATCTGATTGATGAGGGGTCTAGAGAGGTGACCTCTCCCGGCCAAAAGCAAGGGAGATTGGGGGGACAACTTGACAGGAACTGGGCGAGAATTCCCTAACTCAACAGGGGGAAGGGAAAAAGGTGCTTTAAATTACCGAGGACAAAGGTGACCTTTGTATCAAGGGGGATGACAAGGGGAATAGATCTCAACACAACAAAAATCAGGGGAGAAGGGGTGGTTCTCGATAATCAGGAAAATAACTTAAATCCAAGGGTGACGGGAAAAGGGTTGGCTACGGTACTGACGGAGGGAAACCAGCTGTCATGCGAGGGGGTATTTTCAGTCCGGAGGTCCGCGAATAGAACGAAAAATCGCCATGCGCGCTCAAAGAAGAAGCGCGTCGACTGACTTAAACCTGGGCCGGCAGAGAAAGAAACAGACTTTCAACGAAAGACGAAGACGATCCCTCGATACCGTGGGGGACCAAAGGCAAAAAGTGGAGCATCGAGATAAAATCGGAGCCACGATACGTGTAGGGAGCACAGCAATCCGCGCTCAAAGAACATGGGGAGTGGGAAGTAACACCATCCAAACGCGGGGGGAGGGGTGCAAAAGTGTTCGGGAAGGGGGGCCAAGGGGAAGCGAAGGGTGTCATCCGCATGGTTTAGGTGAACAGCCCGCGGAGGTGCATGGAGGGACAGCAAAGCGTTGTAAGACTCTGGTGAAGAAGGACAAGGGTGCCGCAATCTTAAAAAAATCGAGTACCTCAGAGACGTCTCTAGGGGGGGGAGGCAAAAAACCCGCAAAGGAAGAAGTGAGAGGCGTGAAAGTGAATCACTTGAGGGCGAAGACCAGCAGCATGCGGGGGGTGGGACAACAGGGCTAACAGGGGCCACACCCCAAAAAATCAGGATCTCTCATGAATACCCTTCAAAGACAGGTCAGGGGAAATGCGATCTTGTAGGGGGGGGGGGAACCATTCCCAGAAAGAAAACTTCTAGAACGGGGAAGACAAAGGGCAACCGGCTTAGGAACCCCAGAGGGGAAACAATACTTGAATCGCGAATCGGAAAGAGTTCGCGGGAACCAAGCCGGTAGTTGGGGGGGACTCGATATATACTCGAAAAAGAGCCCTGGGGAATCTCCTAGAGCGGAGAAACCGATCCTATGCATCTCTCACAGAGTCGAAACTAAAACTTGCACCATCGCAAGTTCAGTCGTGCATCGCCAAAGAAGAAGTGCCTGTCGAGCGATTCGGGGTTCCTTGTCTGAAAGCCTTGGGGGGCGAAGTGAATCGTATCCGCATTAAAAGGGAATACAAAGGTGTTTGTTCGAGTAGAAAAGGGAAAAGAGTACGTTTTCAATTCGAAGCAAGGGGAAGGTAAAAAAAAAAAAAAAAAAGGACACAAAAAAAAAAAGAAAAGAGAAAAAACAAAAAAAAAAAAAAAAAAAAAAAACAAAAAAAAAAAAACAAAAAAAAAAAGGCAAAACCGTTCGATTTACGAAAACTTGGGGGTACCCTTTCAACATTCGCTCGCGGTTCAAATCCTTAACCGCAGATTTTCCTTTGCACTAAGACTTCCTTCTTGGTGAGATTTGGGACCTACCGACGAGGAAGCGATGAGGGGGGAAGGGGTCCACTATTGATACCGAGATAGTGCGGGGAGGGTTGGAATTGTTCAGAGCCGGCGGGGAAAAAATAGAACCCGATCCTGTCAAACTTCGGGGAAAGGGAAAGGACTAGGGGCAGGTGATTATAACAAAGATGATTCTCGTCCGCGAAAGCGGGGGGGTCTAAACCCTCAACTTACGATCAGAAGTGGACAAAGTCAGCCCAGGTGAGAATGACTCGAGAAGTTCAGGAGGGGATGGAAATGGATCAGGTCATATTTGTCGTCGGAACCTCAAAATCTTAAAAGAAATAAACCGCTTCGATGCTCCCGGGGGGGAAAGAAGATGTTGACAAAGAGTACTTAACGGGACAGTATGAGAGAAAAGACGCACATCCACAAAAAGGGTAAGTCCGAAAGGCCGAAGGCTGGAAGAAAAATGGAAAGAATGCCCCGTCCAGGATGGCGGCTCAGTCGCCGCCAATCAAAAGACATGGGGGTGCACCGGAAAAATTGACCGGTTCGGGCTAATAGGAAAAAGGAAAAGAGAAAGACCAAAAGATGTAATTGTTGGAGGGACAAAGGTGAAAAGGATGGAAAAGAAAAAGAACCTCGCAGCAACGGGAGAGAGAGCAATACGGGAGGGGAGGGAACCAAACATTGGGGTTGAACAGAAAAAAAAAAAAAGAAGATAGGTTCTTCCATTATGCAGCGTAAAAGGAAAGAAATAGATAAGCTGAAATTGAATGAGGGAAAAGGGACATGAAAAAATCACTCAAAGGATAGAACAGCTCAACAGGGCAGGCATAACAAGGTCCAAAACGGGGAAATGAAAACCTGCTCGAGGGGGGAAAAGACTGAAATTCCAGGCTATGAGGGATATTAAAATCGGTTTTGTTCAGATACTTGAGCGGGATAACAGATTGAATAAATGATAAAGCCACTGAGTCGACTCGGGAACCAAACACCCGTCGATCACCATGAGGGAGATCGTACAGCTAACATTGAAACGGCCGGATTTCCAATTGGAGGGACGTGAGGGAAACATAACAGGGTAGTATACGCTTACGAGTGGACACACCAGGAAAAAAGGAACTGGAAGGCTAATTGGGAACCAAGGGGGCCGCCAGGGAACAATATCAGTGACTTACCATATCTGGAAAGGAAGGGTGGAGGGCTTGCTATAAACCATGGGGTGATCTTCTAAGGGGAGTAACGGAAGAAAATTATCCTGAAACCTAGTAAGACGGAAAAAAAACTCTCAAAGACAATATGGGCATATAGAGAAAAAAAAACTTATTGAGTAGGAAAAGAGATCTGATAAAACGTGAGTGGGAAAGCGTGTTTATCTGTATTCTCACTCGAAGGGAGAAAAGAAGGAAAGCCAAAAAACACTTACTAACGATCATCCTTTCTCTGGAGAAAAGAAAACCCGAGAGAATCACCGCAAGAGACGTTGGAGGGACGGGGGGGGAGTTAACTCCAAACATTGCTGAGATTTCGAAGGAGGGGTTATTAACCGACTACTCATAACCAAAAAAAAAAAAAAAAAAAACAAAAAAAAAAAAAAAACTAAGGAGGAAAGAAAAAAGAACCTCAAAAGAAATCCGACAGTAAGCGAGCTGTGTACTAGGTGGAGCGGAGGAGGGGCGGCTTGTTATGGAATCCGAAGGAGAGATCTTTCGCTTATACAGGAGATCATGGGGTCGGAAACATGTAATCCTGGTACGATCCAAGGTCGGAAAACACAACCGGGGGGTTTTAAGGATAGGTCCCCCCTCGTCCCGTGAAAAGGGTCGGGTTTCAGTGAGAAGGCGGGCGTAGGACGCTCGAAGACCGAGGTTCGGTGAAGGGGCTAAATTTCTCGAGAGCTGAAGCGGGAAGTTAAACGGGGGGGGGGTAGAGGAGAAACGCCGTACGTTCAAGGGTGAAGATTAGGACTCTTGTAATGAAGCCCCGAGAGATAGAAAAAATGGAATAATACGAACTGCACTGCCGCTGTGTGGTGTGCAAAAGGGGGGGGGGGGAAAGAACACGATAAGTCACGGATGCCGTCCGACGGAATTGAAAAAAGGAGCGATTTACAGAAAGGAGGGGACTGCGCCTGAAGAAAAGCAAAACAGCCTGTGTAGGAATATTGGAGGGGCCAATTGGGGCCCTATGTCAAAAGCAGGGCTGGTATTTGGGGGCGGATCCGGAAAAAAAAAATTAGTGTGAAGGGTACAGGTTGCTGAGGGTTGGAGGACCAGGGAGACTTGGAGGAGACCAAGCGCGTGAGGGTTGGCGAATGGGCGAGGAGAGAGATCAGCTACTGATCTGGCAGGAATAGCATTGACTTAGGAGAAAAGCCGGGAACTTACAACACAACGGGAAAAACAGGTGAATTTTGGGGGAAATCTTTTGGCGGTACTCGAAAAAAAGGACTCCTTGCCATCACTCTTGTCAGGGGACGGAGGTCGGGCACCCATCGGGGAGAAGGCGCACTATCTGATTTTACGGGAAGGGGGAAGGGTTAGGGCTCGTTCTCGCGCGACGAAGCGGTTTTATCAAAACCATGAAGAGGGGGAAAAAGGGGGTAACAGAAATCAGGCCTGCGGCTGAAGTCAGGCGGTAGAGACTCATGAATCAAAGCTCAGGAAGGAGGCAACTTGGAACCAACTTAACAACCCGGAAATCAAGCAGAGTAGCAAACTTGCGAAGAGCAGTATAGACACAAATGAAAGCGGGTTAGGGATGGGACCGCTGCGCGAATGGTTTAACTTGGGAAAAGAGGCAAGGCAGTAAAGAACCGGGCGGGTTTTCTTGGCCAACTGAAAGGGAGCAATGGAAGAAACCAAAGTAACTTACTTTTATCTAAAAGGGAAAAAAGGGGGTAAAATTGGGGTCATCTCTTAAAGGGCAAAAAGGGAGGCCAAGTACGCTCAACCAGATGCCCAGGCAAACGAAAGGTAAAGATCCAGAGGCCGTTATATCGTGTACGACAGAATTACGAAGGCGATGTGCAAGGGATGGGGGGAAGAACCTCCGAGCCAGGAGTGAAAGAGGGAACTAGCCGGCGAAGGATATTCTGGCCGAGGAAGCGTCTTGGGGAGATCTAGCAAACGGGATTCTGTATTCAGAAGATAAACATGCATGGACAGAAAGGGGGACGGAAAAGGACAAAACACATGGAGGGTTGAAGCATAGTGGGGAAAAAGAACGGGCGGTCTGGAATTGTCAAGGGACTTGGCGATGTTCGGGGGAAATGGGGGGAGGTACTAAATCAAAAGGTAGAGTACAATAGCGAGGGGGATGGAGGAAGGGAAGGGGGCGTGAAGCGCGGGGGAAAAGATGATCCTTATGGGTCTTGGTCGTGGAAAGGTAGCTGGGGAGTTCTCTGGAGATGGGGTCGATCAAGCCTGGAAACTCCTCCCATCCCGTGGGGGGGGGTAGACGAAAAAAGCGCAGAAGAAAGCGGGACGGTCTTGCGGGTAATTGAGGCGTAGGAGGCAAATCCAAACTTGAAGATCAGTTAAACGCAGGGAAACGACTGTTGGTCTGAAATAAGGAACAGCAGCCGGATTCGAACAAAGCAATTCACACTTAGCGTGAACATTGGGCAGGGGAAACTATTCTACCCATTAAAAGTCAGAAACCGGAAATTGGTGGCGGTTGGGGCATGAGGAAAGGAAAGCATGGGAAGAAGGGAATCAGGAGGCTTTATTCTAATCCCAATTATAGGGGATCATAGCCGCCTAGGCAATTCTGGAAACGGGGTCAAAACACCTATGCTAAGGGAAAGAAGGATAGGATTCCTGACTCCTCAAGGGGGGAAGAATGAAGATCTCCGAATAATAGGGGGAGCCTCTATATGGCGACTGATATGGAGGGACTGACGGCCTCCCTTCCTGAGAACAAGAACTCTCCAAGGGAAAGAAAGTTTGGCGATTGCTACCAGCGGAAACTGGGAATTCTCACGGTGGGGTCTTGAGGTAGATATCTTCAGTGATAGAGTATAAGGATGTAACAAGAGATCAAAGAAAAAAATTATTATTATAATGAAGAATAGATCGGGGGGCATAAAGGGAAAGGAAAGGTCCCCTCGGACTACTGTCAAAGGTCAAAGGCTAAAGGTTGGGAATCGTGAACCAGTGACGGGCCCAATGCAGCCGGAGGAGGGCAGACTTAGGAAAGGTAAAAGAGAAATTCAGACTAAAAGGCTGTCGAGGGATCATCGCGCAAAGGGAAAGGACGTTATCAACCGTTACTCGACTTCCCTCAGGAGTGTCTGCCGAATCCGCGAGGAAGAAGAAGGAAACATGTGTTTTACCTCACTTGTGACGAAGGGACATCAGGAGAAAGAGGCCGTTGATAGAGCGGACAAAAAGGGGGCGTTCATAAAAGGGAGCGTAGAAAATCCCAGTGATACATCCCTTCTGCGCAAAACAAAAACTCGTTTATACTGCACGATGGGGTAACTACTAGTAAAGTTACGAGTCGCTAAGGATCCGAAATTTTTGAAGGGGGTGGAACGTTCCCTGCTGCTTTGCAATTCACGGAAGCACGGAGGGGAAGCCTCTAAAGACAAAACGGCACAATGGTTGAAACAAAACCGGAAAAAATCTCCAGGGACCCAAAAGAAGCATACGCCGTAAGAGGGGGGAGGAACAAATACCAAAGGAGAAATTCTCGATAAATGGGAGAAAAACGCGAAAAACATCGGACAGCAGACTAAAAATCCTCCGGGGGGGTCCACTCGAACAAACCCGCATACCGGAAAATCAGACAAGAAAAAGAGCGCTTAAAAAGAGAGGGAAGAGGGCGGATCTTGGGTTAAGGAGCAGGGGATTGGGGGATCAAAGTCACAAAAAACTAGGAACATATACGACGCTGCAGTCCGTAGCAAAGAAAAACAATAAGGTCAAGACGGAAGCTCAAAATTACTTCGTAACGGAAAGGGGTTGTCCTCCAGCCGCAGGGGGACTGGTAGACTCTTCGCAGAGCCGAAAAGAAATCAAGCATCTCGCGCTCAGTAAATAAAGATCCTAGTGCAGGCTTCACAGTGGACAGATTTCTACAAGCGGAATCGCCTTGAGGATCCCTACGATATAATGGAGGAGGGAAGTACCGGTGGTGGTTCCTTGATCTGGTGGGTGAAGAACGGGAGAATCCGCGGGCAATAATAACTGCCGGTGGGATGGATAGGGAATAGGAAGGAAGTGGCGGAAAAGCGCGGAAGTTGATAAGGGAAAAGAAACAGAGAACCTGGCCCCCAGCAAGTGAAAACATAAGAAAGGGGGGACAGCTTACCCGACGACTGGGAAAAGGGGGTCACGATGAAACGGAGACAATCGATGTGTCTGCCGACGTGGAAAATAGGGTGAACTTTGCTTGAGGGAAAACTGAGGGAGTGAGCGGGAAATAAAGAAATTAGAAGAAAACTGCAGGCTGAAGACCGGCAGGGAAAAACAGTGGCATGCGTGTAAAGAGTCCCACGTCCCAGACGGGGGACGACGTCAAACAGAAACACGATCAGATAGCAAAAAGGGAACTCGGCCTTCAATGAAAAAAAGAAAGGAAAAAAAAGGGTTCAGCACCAGGTGCCGTCGCAGGAGAGGAAAAACAAGAGGCCAATCAACGTCCCAAACCGGATAGGAAAAGGGGGGGGGAATGGGTTTCGAAAGAAATGAGTACGGTAAAGGGGCCTTATCTTCCGCATCGCAACCCATATCGAGGGGAAAACGGGCCCTAAAGGAAGCAAGGGAGTTTGGTAACCTGCAAGAAAAACGTAAAAGGAGACACTCATGATCGTCGCCCAATAAGAACCGGATTTTTCAGAAAAAAAGGGGCGGGTGAAATCGGAAAACAGATCCGCGAAAAAAAAAAAAAGATGGGGACGTGCCGAAAATGAAGAGCATGCATTGAATCAAGAGCCTAAAAAAAACAGGGAGCTACTTAAAAAAAAAAAATAGTGGGTAAAAACCAAAACCAACAACCAAACATTTTGAAAAAAAAAGACGGCAAATAAAGGCGGATTCTACAGGATTAAGGGACGCGGCGTGAAGGACCAAGACATGAAGCGAAGGGGTAACTGTAAAAGGGCTTAAACTACATCCTACGCGGATAGGGGCCAAAAATACGGCATATACATTAAATCAGAATCCTATAAAAGCCACTACGCCCCCATCGGCACAAACATGAATCTCGGACGATTGGGTGCTGTAGTCTTCAAAAACACCTGGTGCGACACAAAGGACGTAGCCAGGATTAAACAGAGAAAAAGGGTCCTATATCATCCAGACAATAGTGCGGAATAAAAAAAAGAAAAAAACCGAAAAAGGAGAAAATCTTGAACATCGCTCGCCACGGCCGATGGACAGTGACGGGGGGATTTAAAGTAATAAGTTCAACGAAAAGTCTAAAACAGGAAACGAGGCCGGAAAAGGGCGCATGCCATTTTTCGGGACCTCCTGAAGGGTCAACTTAAAAGTCGAGTTTAAAAAGGATATCGGAAGTGTCTAAAAAGGGATGCTCGTTAAAGTTTGTGAGGGGAACGAAATCTAGAAGTCCTGCCCGAGGAAAACTACTCAGGAACCACCGAAAAAGAAACGCAAATTGAAGCTCTCGCACAAAAACAAAACGGAGAAGAGAGATGCAGCTGGGCTGAAGTATCTTGGGGGGGAGGGTCGCACTCGAAGTCTAACTCATTCATGGGTAGGGGAAAGAACAGAACCGATCAACTGGTTTGAAGGAAATGGCTCAGAGGGAAATCAAGAAAAAAAAATTTTCGGAAATATCCTGGGAAGGAGGTAATCCCTGGAAAGGTCGGCTTACCTGGCTTGAGTGAACTAAGAACAGTATTAAATACAGTGAACGAGAAGGGAAGGATCACTGAATACAAGGTTTCTCGCTTCTGGGGACGCGGCGTGGATGGATTCCGCCGAGGAGGAAAAAGAGAAAGAAGAGCATTTGATGTTAAACAATCTGGGGAATGCAAGCAGAAATGTCGGAGGTTGCCGCGAGAAAACTCCAAGGTGGAAATTCTTGTTGCCCGAGGACGGGGCTTAGGGACGAGTATAATCTGATAGGCAAATTATCTACCGATCAAAGGGAAAGGGGGTTGGGGAAGGGGGTGGATCTGAAAAGGGCACGGAATTGGGCCAAAGTTAAACAAGCTTTGAATGCTCCGTAGATAAGAATCATGGAAACGAAAGCGCAACATGAGGGCCAAAACTTGTTTTGGGAAGAGGGGACCATTGCGGCGAGATAGGAGAGCAGAAGAATATGCTGAGAAATGGATAATCTATTACGGAAATAGGGAGGGGTTCCCGATTGCTCCAACAGGTCCAAAATGAAGGGGGGGGGACTGGGGATTTGTGGCGCGGAAAAACTCCAATACTGGGACGGGTCAGTGGCTGGGAGGGTTTACAAGGAAGAACATTGAATGAAGGGAAAGACAGCGTGAATGTGGGGGGGGGAATTGGTTGGGAGTCTAAGGGGAGAAGGGGATGGGGAGAGTTACCGCCGTCACTCACATAGCAAAAGAAGGTTACTTAAACAAGAAGAACACGGATGGAGATTGGTTAAGGAAACCAAGGGGGCGACTTGCCAATCCCAAAAAGGTTCAACAGGAGAAAAAGAGGGCGCGTGCTGAGGAATATCTTAGCAGTGGAGGATGTGGAACACCCCGGGTGTCGCTGAGGGGACGCGGTTGACGGTGGATCAACTAGAATGGCCATAGAAAGAGTCCAAGAGACTCAGGATGGCGCTATTTAGGCGGCACACTCGCCAAAATCTCTCGGAATACAAAATCTTGTAAAACGGAAACCATCGCTGTCATCAGGCAAGGGAGGGTTAGTAAAAATCGATTGTGCCGACGGCCCAGGAAACACGACGAATCGCGGGGGGCAACTGTTGACTGGGAGCTATTGGAAAGGAAGTGCCCGTTCAAGCGACTTCTCGCTGTGTTCTGGAGTGTCAGTATCAGGGGGAGACGGGAATTGCAACAGGAAGGATCTCAGCAGAAACAAGAAAATGCAAATTCATAAATGATCAGGTCAAGGGATCTCACCAAAGAACCACCACGGCAAGAGATGACAGGAAGGGCCTATGCCAAGATTACGACTGATAGGGCAAAAGTGAAGGGTGGGAACGCATGAAAAAAATGTGGAGATATTGATCTGCGTCGCGATATATGAGAAGGAATTAGGATCTTGCTTTTCCGATTCTACAAGAGTAAAACTGCGGGAGAAGGAAAGAAGACTAATGAATGGCACAGGCTTGCAATAGGGGCAATGTTTACTCTGGAGCTTACGCAGTCTATGAGGGTCTTTGAAAGTGGGGATTACTAAGGAAAAAGAATACAAAGATCAATGGAAAGTTGGCAATGAGAATGGGAAAGAGAGGTTGGGGTGCATCGGGTTCGGGGAAGGAATACTGGTTCCGTAAAGCCGTGTCTGTCGGGAACTATCATTAGGGACAACATTTCAGATTTCTTTGCGTAAAAGTCCGGACATTCGTGATCCTCATTAGGGGGTCCGGGGCGGTCGAAACTTGGAATTAGGTATAAATGAAAAGAAAGTGCGGAGGAATGAGGCGGGACCTTTCTCTACCAAGATTCAAAACGGATGCACTGAAAGATTACAGGATCGTCAAGTCACGGGAAAGGCAAGCGGGGCACCAGTATAACCAGAGGGGGTGGCGGGTTGGCCAGCAATCAGGGCGTGTCCGGGAATTACGAGTTAAGGGCAAGAAAGTTATCTAAAGCATCGGGGGCCGATCACGGGGGGGGGGGGAGTTAACACCCGAGTCGGAGGGGGGTATAGCGCTTGCTACCGGAGCGAAACAATTGGCAAATTACGCAAACGGGAAGAAGGACCCAAAGGGGGCAGCGAAATGGGCTGATTTATTGAGGAAGGAGGGATACTACGGATGAACAGAGGGGGGGGGACTAGAGGAAAAAAGCCATAACTGGGGGGACGAAGGTCGTAAAAATTCGTGACGACATTCACATTAGGGTATCGAGGTGACCTGTTGGGAACCCCTATAGGCTAAAACAGATGGGGGGAAAGATTATATCTTTGGATAATCTAAATTTCCGACTTCTAGAAGGGGCAGTTAGCCTTCAATCTAAGGAGAAAAGAGGACAACAGTCCTTTTCAGGGCAGAAGGAAAACGTTATTTTCAGAGGAGGAGGTCCAAGAGACATACTCACTCTCAAGGAGAAAAGAGGAGGGGAGATCGGCTACGGACTGAAACAACGTGCGCGCTTAAGCGTCAAAAACTCGGTCAATTGGAGGGACGGAAAAGCTGCTGCCACTCAGAAGGTC
>Ga0179593_1440446_pt1 | contig 16003 bp, 15 predicted proteins | sample CZODoug2_1_08_16_FD_185931 | JGI IMG/M metagenome (GOLD analysis project Ga0179593, IMG submission 185931) | Vadose zone soil fungal communities from Angelo Coast Range Reserve, California, USA - CZODoug2_1_08_16fungal (PacBio error correction) | ecosystem: Environmental > Terrestrial > Soil >...
GGGTTAAAAAAAAGGGCATTTCTATCCTGGGATGGAAAAAAAAAAGCCTAGGGACACCAAATTTTAGACTGCGAGGGTGTCGCCTGCTGAGTCCTGCACCTCAAAATGAAAGGACCCCCGGAGATAAAAGGCTATGGAGACAGCTTAACTGGTCCTGGTAAAAAGCACAAAGCCACTGAGGTGATAAAGGGAAAAAACAATCCCTATCACTTATTGCGGATAGCGAGGGTCACGGTCATCATAATCGGAGTCGGGACCGAAAAGCCGGGTTCATATGCAAAAAGGTAGCATGATTCGAGGGGGGGCCTATGAAAGGGCTAATCAACCTAAAGGGGAAAGAAGTCGCGGGGGCAAGCATAGATCTTGGCTCGAGAAACCAGGAGGGCATCTAAACATCGTCCGCGAGAATACTTCATACAAGAGGGGGGATACCGATCACTATGTGGGAAGAGGAGGGAGATCGGGATCCTGAAATCCGAAATGATCGCACGGTGGTCTGAATCCATTCGTAAACGTCGGCTAAAGATGGATTGGGATGGGGGGGGGCCGACCTTACTAACGTATAAATTAAAAGAGGAAAAGGGGGACGAGCAAAGAAAGCGAACATGACCGTCGATCGATGATTCGGTTCCCGTTCTTGGTTGCCTGGGACTAGAGAGTATAAAGTTCAAGGGAGGCGACGAGAATCGCCCCGCCCCGTCGAAACTTGGAAATCGCCTCCGCGCTGAGCGGCTCCTTTAGGGCACAAAAAGAAGAGCCCGAGGGCCCTGTTATCAGAACGAATCACGCCGCACAACGCTAGTGAACCTTCGCAAGAAAGGCCTTGGAAGCATTCGCCGGGTCCGCCAGGGGCGGGGAAGTAAGGGAAAAGGAAAAAAGCTTTGAGGGGAAAGGGTCTCGATTATTGAAGTGTGGCTCAAGGGGGGGGGAATTAAATCTCATACAGGGATACTGGGGAGGGGATTTTGGATGTTAAAAAAGAAAAAATGGCTCTTTCTCGCTACCACCTACCTAAGGCGGGCGACGACCATTAATCTTGTTATCAGGGAGGGAAAGACCTGAAGGGGGAGATCCGGATCATCCTTCTGAGTCAAACCGCCTAAGCCGGTCATGCGGTTCTGAAAGGGACTTGGAGGCGAGTCCGAAGGGGAAAAAAAATTAAACTCCGAAAAAACCAAACCAAAGGATTAATTCGAGGATAGGGTCGCTCACGCAGAGGTCAATATTAGGGAATCGTTCACTGCTGCGCCGGGCCCGGAATCCTACATGGGGGTTGGAGGGAAACCACTTGTGGGAAATCGGGGTTTGTGTGGCATGTGCGCAAGAGACATGAAAGGAAAGGGGGGCCCGGGGATGGAAGAAACCCCCTGACGTCCTATATTTCTTCTCATCGCACCAAAGTAGATGAAAGAAGAGATACCATGGTGGGGGAAAGTTAGAAAAAGAACGAGGTGGACGGTCCGTGATGGAGGGGAAAGATTGCCCGACAATGCAGAACCCCTAGGGACCCAGCTTGGCACCAACAATTCGGCTTCCGGACAATGCAGACTCCGGAAAGGTTTGAGAGGCGGAGATCAGCACAGCGATTGAAAGGGTGCAAAGAGAAGGTGAGGGTACGGAGCTGGGTTAAGGGGGGGAGGCGAGGCATCGGGGGACATTCCTGCAGCACCACCCAGGGCGAGCGATTTCGTCGCCGGCTTTTGCACGGAGAAAACACGATTGCCGCAGCGAGCACGAGCCGAGGGGGAAGGGGAGGGGGCGCCGAAAGGCGAAAAAAAAGGAACCGAGCTTCACCTATAAGCCAAAGAAGCAGTCGCCGAAGAAAAGCATGACTAAAACCAAAATCGATAACATAAAACGAAGGGGAAAGCGCGAAAAGAGAGACAATCAGAACTGCGAGATATGACGTTGAAGGAGAGAAAAAGGCGGTGAGAAAAGTTCTTGCCAATGAAAAATAAAAAAAAGGCCGGCGAATGTCACGCCTGGGTGCGGACTGGCCGGGGGAAAATCCGCGAAAGGTATCGGGGAGTAGGGAAGGGGGATGGATGAAGAGAGGGGCGGAAAATCGACCGCACACTGAAGGTTTAATATGGCCCGGGGTCGGTGGCTGCGGCAGATCCGGTGATCTGTCGAATCGCAAAAAAAAAAAGCAAAAAAACCGTGTTACAGAAGCAGAGGATGGCGGGCATTTCAAACGAGGGGGGGGAGATCCATGTGGGGAAGAAAAGGTTTCGCAGGACCACGACATCTACCAGATCCGGAAAAGCCGACTGATCCGACGTGTGAAGGCGAGACCCTTTTCGATCTGAATGTATTGAAAAAGGAGAGATCCGCGGAGGAAAGAGCCTGAGCGTTCAAGGAGACGCGGTTAGAAGTTTACACGAAAGGGGCCGACTAGGCGGCTCCCAAAAAAAAGAAAACTTTGGGATCGAAAGCATGATGCTCAAGGAGCCAAAAAAAAAGGCGAAGAAAGTGCGCGGCAGTAAAAAGGAAAGAAAAAGCCTCATATCAGGAGGACATGGACTTAAAAGGGGGGGGGAAGAGATAGGAAGTCTGCCTTACCGGAACCTTCTCAAAGAAGAATGATTCGGAGCGAATTTACTGCAACTTGAAGGAAAAAAGAATTTGGGTAGGGGAACAAAAGAAGAAGAAGAAAGAGACGGGTCTGTAGAGGGGTGCCGGTGCCCCTACCTCATTGAAAAAGACCACCTCGTCCATCCACTGCGAATACATCCATAGTTAAACTGAAGGAAGCTGGACCGATCATGTGAAATGAGGACGGGATCCGGGGGGGAAGAAAAAGGGGAAGAAACCAACGGGAGATATTCGGACAACTGCGGAAGGCAAGAAGAAAGCTCGGTCTTGCCCAGCCCTTTCCATGAAAAGAGACCATCAGGTGGGAGAAAAGGCACGAGGGGGTCGAAGGGGCGGAAAACGAAACAAAAAGAAAAGAAAGCAGAGCTCACTAGGGGGCCCTGCTATCAATCAAAAACAAAAAGGGGAAAGTTTAACGGAGGAGTGCCCCCCTCGCAAGAAGTAACCCGGCGCGCCGATCATTAAGCCGTTCTAGTCAAGGGTCAGCAGAGAGGCACGAGGTTCAACGGAGGCAGACCAAACAAAAAGAAAAAAAAACCCATCATCCGAAAAGAAGATGATTAATGGGGGAAGGGGAGGGGGGAGGTAAACCCGGCAGAATCGCGTCTAAGCATCTGGCTATGTGTCGCGACCGGACAAGAGGAAAAAAATCACGCATATCGTCACAAAGGGACTAGGAAACTACATTAAGGGGAGTACCAGACAGGAAAAAAAAGATAGGGGATCAGGAGAAGAAGCGGAATGGAAGAAAGTCTTCACTCATCTCCCCATCGAACGGACGACACGAAAAAGGGGCCGTTTGTCCGAGAGGAGGCCCTCTAAAGATCTAGACAAAGGGGACGCCAACAGACCCCAACTAGAAGAGGAGCCTCGCTGAATCTTGACACATTAGGGAAACCGATCGTCGTGTGGTAATCAAAAAAAAGGGATTATGGACTAAAAAAAGAGACCCAACCAATCCAAAAAGAACGTCCAGGGCTCCTCGCTCAAGCGAGGACTCAGGAACCTAATCCCCTGCCGATTGGGAAACGGCCAAGGGCCACTACCTCTTGGTAGCAAAGGGAGGCACGAAAAACTCCCCGAATTCAATTTTGACAACTTCGGACGGCCACAGAAGGGGGGAAAAAAAGCGAAACCGTCTGCACCGCGCCCGATCGCGCAAGGTGGGAAAGAAGGGAATCCAGTTTAGGAGTGGGGGGGGTAGCGAGGAAACTCTCGGGAGGCTTATTTATCTACGGGGTCGCGAGCTTCATGCCGGGATTCTGCTGCTAGGTTATGTAGGGGGTGGGGCGCAGAGGTAAAGAAATCGGTCTGAAGGGGGAGGCCTTCCGAAAAGGAGGCTTGGGGATAGAAAAAAGGAACGATCGGGGCTCCGCTAATCAATACCAATTTGTGCTCGGCGCAACAAGAAGAGGCAGAGACGAAAAGAAACCGCCGAATGCGAAAAGGTCGGCGAGGAAGTCTTGGCACCCAAAGGAAAAAAAAATTCGGCGAACGGGAACGGCTTAGACTGAGATGGATCCGAACCAATCTTTCTACCTAAACACGCAAAGAACCGTGGCCGAAGCCCAACGGTGGGGGAAACCATACCAGAGGGGGGGGGACAGTGACTCCTTAGGTTCTACCCAGCGTTCCTTGGAAGGGCATGAAAAAAAAACCAAGCGAGGGACTAGGGGAGAGCGATAGAAGCGCTCAAAAAAAGGGGTAGAGAAGAACGTGAAAAAAAAGGGGTCGCCATCGCAGTTTGTGTCGCACGCGTGAACAAGGAGCTGGAGAACACTCTAAAAAGGCGACAACAAAACCCCGGTCCAAAAAGGGGCAAACCGAGTGTTCAAGGAAGAGAAAGTTCTCGCCGTGATCCGGTGACTTCAAAAAACAGAGTTTAAAAATAGACTCTTAAGTATCATGGAAAGAAGGAAAGGAAACGGGAATGCTGCGTCCTGAAAGACCAAGCAAGGTGCATCACAAAGGAAGAAGAGGTCGAGAGAGGCCTTCTTGTTTTCCAAGGACTAGCCAAAATATGCCGCGAGCCTAGTTATAGAGAAAAGAAGGAAAGGTAGGTGTAAAAGCTCATCTATGTAGAAACTCTTCAGAAAAAATCAGAACCGCGCCTAAAAAGAAAGGCAATGAAGCTCTAGAGTCGTCAAAGCTTCCTAATACTCTCAGACCAACCCCTCTCCAGAAGCTTATTTTCCGTCACGGACCTTCGGTTAAAAAAAAAAAAAAGGGGAAGGGAGCAATTACCAGGGAAGAAGTGGGAAAAAATGAACTCGCTGGGGGCTTTCCTCGAATTAGAAAAATCCCGGTCTAGGACCATTGGCCGGCGTATCTTTCATTGGTCACAACAGGGGAAGTCCGCATCCTCCCACCCGAGGAATCCTCAAGGGAAGGGGGGGTCCCGTTGTCGGACAGTCTATAGAGGGGAGGGGGGGAGAGACAGATCGGATGTATGTGCTTCCAGAACAACCTGCGATAATCATCTATGAGTCTCGGACATGTCCTCGCTTCTTGTTTTGGGAGATCTGTGGTGGGGATTGAGAAGAAGGTATCGTTTCATTCGAGAGGAACAACGCAAGAAAAAAGAGGTAAAAAAGCCGACGCTAATGACTTGAAAAAAGGACGATCAATATCTCTCGGTATCCGGCGGCTCAGATCCAGAAACCTTCTGGAAAGCGGTTCCGGGAGGGGACACCGTTACGAGGTGCGTAGAAGGGAGGGAAAGAAGAGGAGAGGCACGGGTGGGAAAAAAAGGGAGTACTCTGCCGCGCTGAGGCGAAGTAATGGCGCATCCTATAGACAAAAAAGCCGAATAGCGAGAAAAAGTCTGGGGAAGAAGGTGAAAGAGATTGAACGAGCTAGGGAAAAGGGGGGAAAGCCGAATCCGACGATAGAGCGCCGGGTTCTCTTGACTGAAACTCAAGGGGGCTTGGTCGGGCCCCAGGAAAAGGAACTCAAAAAATAGCCGGAGAAAGGAAATTGGAGTTAAATAGACCTCAGAGCTGCCCTCGTCCCAGCAGGGCTATCACAAGAAGGGGAGCGAGTGTTGACTGGATGAAGCGTCCGACCGAGCTGTGGAGGACCTGGGGAAGGACATGTTCCGTCAAAAAAGGGGGAGGGAGTAGGAAAGAAAATGCGTGTCGAAAGGGGAGGATCGAGGGCAGGGAAGGGAAAAAATCGCCAGAGGGCGCCGGCTGGACGAGGGGGGTTAAGAAGAAATGAAGGTCGGCGGCAAAGCCCCCATGCCCCCGAGCTCGCTAGGGACGCCGGAACGAACCCGGGGCGATCCGCACGGGGGGGGAAAAAGGAGAAAAGCAAGTGAAAGCGAGAGGTATAGGGGGAGAAGAGAGTCCGGTAAGACGTCGAGCTCTATGGAAAACGGCGCAGCATTCAGCACTCAGGCGAGCCTATGATTCTGTGTCCTATAGGCGAATTCAACGAATTCACCGAGGAAGCACGATAGAAGAAGGGAGAAAGATCCAGCAAGACTGGAGAAGTCCTCAGGCGAGATACCAAGGGAGCAACGAAAAAGAACCGGCGGCATCAAACCTTAACTCCAACGATTTTTTCGCGGATCGTACGCCGCCGTCCATCAGAGATGGAAGGGGGGTGGGGTCTGCACATCGATCAAAAGGGAGGGAAAAAGAAAAAACTGAGAGGCGGGTTGTGAAAGGGTACCATAGTGCCGAATGCCTCCCTGAGACCGCCCAAAGGAATAAAAACAACATTGGAAGAAAAACGAAGGAAAGGAGAGAAGAATCTGAGAGGAAAGACTTTGAGGAGAAAAGAGAGAGAGAAAGAGATCTGGCTACGAAGAGAGCAAGCTCGCCCCGAAACCTGGATCACATTCTTGGGGGGAATTCTCCTCGAGAGCAGAGCTCGGAGAAGGGAGAAGCAATGAAACCTGAACAGAGACAGAAAGGGAAGCAATGGACAATCGAATCGAGTTAAAAAAAAGACGCGAAAAGAAGGCAATGTTCAAACTTCAGGGAAGGGGGGAAGAAGCTGGGTATTGGCACGCAAGTCAGGGGGGACGACCGAGGCCAGATCCTATAGACAAGTAACGAGTTTGAGGAGAGCACTGAGGGGGAGGGGGAGATCTTTCAAGGGATGGGGGGATCAAGGAGCAAAAGGAAGCCGGAAATTCTTCTTCTACATGGGGGGGGGAGGGGGGGGAGCATTTATCAAGCTATTCGCCTTGGAAGGTGAAATGGAAAGAAGAAAAACGACTGAAGGGAGAGAAGGGAGTTTGTGGCACTAAGCAACACTATACCTCGGCGACCCCTCTCGGTCCAGCAGGCGGGACTGCACAAGGGGGAGCAAAGATGAGACGTATATAAAAAAAGGAACACTCAAGAAGAGGAAGGGGGATTCGCATTACTGAAGGGGATGGACCGTCACCTTCTCTTCTGAAGTATAACGAAGGAAAAAAAAACTTCGACGGCGACGTCCAAAAGAAGGGGGGAAAACACCGTTTCTTGAGGGGTTGGGGACTCTTGCGATATTTTTCGCCATCCAGGCCATTCCGAGGGGCACCACCGCCGGCCGGGGGGCTCAGAAGAGAAACTCAAAAAGAGTGGGTGTAAAGAGATCTTGGCTCATAGGTGGTGTGGAAAAAGGTCCCGTCAATACAATAGACAACGCGGAAAAAGGAGAGTCACATAATGAAAAAATTTTTTTGTATAACAGGCGGGTTGTTGTAAGGTCAAGCTCCGTTATCTCCGAGGGGCAGTCTTAAAGGAAGAAAAGGGGGGAGGATCTAAAAAAAAAAAAAAAACTCGAAGTAATCATTGAGTCGAGAGGCGGTTAATTGGTATAATACGTCGGGTGTCAAATTTCAAGGCGCGGAGTTCGGGCAGTCTGCGGAAGGGGTGGGCGAAAAAATTCGATGAAATAAGGGATTGGGTCAAGGGGAAAAAACGAGAGCCCCCGAGCCTGGCTTCTCCCATGGAGTGTCGGCGAACTGAAAAAAGCTTGAAAATATGGAAAAATCAAAGAAAAGGGGGTACGCAGCAGTCCTTCATTAATACGAAGAAAGTCGATCACTTAAGCGCTCTCTCACCATAGCCAACTAAAGAGAGTCGGGGTCTGAAAAAGAAGATAATGAAGTTTCAGGACTAATGGAAGGGAAGGGAAAAAACAGTACAGGCTCCCCTCGGGTGGCAACATTCTTTTTCAGGGTGCAATAGAAGGGCAGTAAGAAAGGGAGGCTGAAGGAGGGACCGGTAGGAGGCAGAGGTGCATGAAGGAGCACACCCGGGGGGCTCTATTCTGTCCGCACCTGACTTCCTTAGATTCCTCTTTTCGTTGGCGATATAAAAGGACGGTTATACGGTCTAGAGAGAGAACAGTAACTCCAAAAAGGGACCTCTAGGGAGAGGGGGGAGGGAATAGATCTTGGGGCTCGTCCAATGTTTGTATTCGATCCGGCCTATCATGGTTGCATTGCAGGGAGAAAAAAAAAACGTCCAATCGCGCAAGGGGAAGGAAGACGTGAGAAACGGCAGGTGAGAAAAGGGTCTCCTCGAGAATTGCCTGCGGTCGCACGCGGAAACCCGTCTTGCTTGTTTCTCGGTAAAAAACTTCTCCTTGTCGTTCGGAGCGAAGAAGGAGGGGATCCAGTGTACTTTGGGGTCTCTAGAGCAGGGAGGAGTTGACCGCTCGAAAAAGGGCAGGCTGGCCAGAAGAGCAACACCGCCTCATAGCTAAGGTGAATGCTTGGAAGCCAGGGAGAGGAAAAGAGAGTAAGAATCGGAAAAGGACGGAAAAGGGAGGAGGCGGCGCGGGGTATCACAGGGTAGACTGAAAGTAGGGAAGGTTTCTTTGCGCCCGTCCCCCAGGCTCAGTCAAGGTTCGGTGCCCGAGCCGAGCCCCGAGAAAACATAAAAAGGAGGATAAATGCTGGTCTCCTAGGGAACCGAGAGACTACAGGTATATGGAAAAATGATTGTCCAGTTTGGAAGGCCTACAACAAGAATAGGCTTAAAATAGAATACGGTGCCATTAGAAGAGCTGTCTACAAAGGTCCAGACCTTCAGTTCACAGCCATAAGTTTGAAGAAAAAAAAAAAAAAAAAAAAAAAAGGGGGGATGGGGGGTCGAGGTCCCCCAAAAAAGAAAAAAAATGGCTATGGGCTCCTTCTATCCAAGGGTCACGCCAAACCAACCTATTTCTACTTCTAGGGGAATCATCACCCTACGCAAAGATAAATGGGCGTCCCGGTCAAAAAGCGATGTCAAATTAAAAAGGGGTCACTGCAACTATGAATGGGGGCCGAGTCTTGGTGCGAAAGCCTACTTAAGAGAGGCGTTCCATATAAAAAGAAAGGTCCGAAGAAAATAGAAGAGAAGCCGAAGGGGGAAAGAGGCTCTCAAAAAGAAGACCTGCTAGGGACTGGAACAGCTCCACGAGTTTCTCGCCTCCTAATGCAGAACCGAGGGAAAAAAAACGTGGTATGTCACGGAACTTGCGAGGGGACAATGCTGGTATTTGTCCGACCTTCCCTCTACCTTATCATAGCGGAAAGACAACCTTGCGAGCCAAAGAAGCTCGGGTAGGTTTTACAGAGGGGCCGGCCAGGGAAGGGAAAAACGGAATCGGGGAGGAGAAAATCCCCTAACCTTTAAGAAATCCCGGCCAACAGTACATTTTGTCGGATCGCTCTGGAGAGGCGTCTGAAAAAGGAAAAACGACTTTCAGGAAATGAATCTCCCGGAAAGAATCGACCGAGTCCTGGACCTGGACGAAGAGCCTCACATTCAGATTTGAAGTCAGCGGAACAAAAAAGTCATTGGCACGCTCAAAGACAACAAGAGAAAGGGCACGCACTACAACTCAGGGTTAGAAGAGGGGGGATTCTAAAGCGGTCTACGGGCTGGGGAAGATGCTCTATCTTCAAACTTGACGCAGGAAGGGCGACGGTTGTGTGGCTCAGTAGAAAAAAGAGAAGGGCGAGGGGTCGAAGGAAAATAAAACCCTTGGGTCTACAAGAGGGACAGTGGGGTAGTATCTGCTGATCTAAGATTTGGAATGGGGACGCGCACGAAATGGGACTCAGAATAAGCTCAAGACGTTCTGCGTGAGCATATGTCGGGAAAAAGGACCTACTTCTTATAAAATTACGAAACTGAACTTATCACGGAGAGAATTACTACGAGGGAACTCAAAGGTGGGGGGGTAAAACACCAAGGGGGAAACCGGACAAAAAAAAAAAAAAAAAAAAAAACACGGTAGGATACTCCTCTTTCAGAAAGATGAAAAACTCAGGAAACGAGTTTTGTTTGGGGCACATGACCCAAAGGGCGTTTGTCATTGACTAGGGGAAGAGGTGGACTCGAAGCATTCTTTCATTGTGGGGGGGGAGCCAAAAAATATCGAGGGACCTATGGGCGACATCTAGGTGAGAGAAAAAACAAAAGAGAAGGGAAGAGAAGTGACAGGGAAAATAGCCGAGTTTTGGCCCAAAACGCAAGGACTTCGTAACCCCCCTCTTCCCCGGAGAGCAAAAAGCGAAAAACCGCGACAGGGGGGGAAACCAAGGGGAGTCAAAAAAGGGTGTAGGGGCTGAACTTCAAGGATAGCATGCCTTTGAACACAGCTCGAGGAGCAGAGAAAGACCCCAAAAACACCAAACACAAAAAAAAAAAAAAAAACCACAAAAAAACACAACAACAAAAAAAAAACAAAAAAAAAAAACCCAAAAAACCCAACACACCCCACCCCAAAACACACAAAAGAGAAAAAAAACAGAACACCAACCAAAAAAAAAAAAACAAACACACAAAAAAACCCCAAATCGTATTTCTATCGGAGGATAGGGGCCGTCGTAGTGAATAACGAGGAGAGAATTAACATGTAATGAAGGGAAAGTGAGAGGAGAATTTATTTCTATCTGCCAAAACGGAGGGTCTTGGGGGTTTCGCCTATTCAAAATACTTGGAAAGATCCCATTCCGGGACGGTCAAAAAAGGGATATGGGTCTTAAGTAGATATGGGAAAAGAGAGACCCCGAAATCGTCGCAGGCTAAAGCCGGCAATTACTCGCGCCGTCGATCACCTAATCCCTTTCTAAGTCAAAAAAAAAATAGAAAAAGCAAACTGCGTCGGTATGATTTGCCGGAAAGAAAAGACGGGGCCCGAAGGGAAAAGGAAGGGTCTTCTGGAAGAGGGTGGTCAAAGTGCCTGGTTCGTTAAAAGAGAAGGGGATCTTAACACGGGGCTAGAAAAGGGACAGGATCGCAGTGCAGGGGTGAGGGGAAAAGGGCAGAGGGAAATAGAGAAAAGGGATAGAAAAGAGGAGGTGGGCGGGTCAGTACGAAGGAAACGGTGATCGGTCCTGTACGTCGACGATTGCCTGCCAAAGACAAAGGGGCTGAAAGAACTATCGCTGTCATGTCAAAATCAGTTGGTACTCTGTTTAAGGGCCGAGGTTAGGGAGGCAGTAGAAATCGGGGGGCGAAAAACGTCCATCGACATCATTTTGTCCAGCCGGGGATTTTATACACGTGTAAAATAGACGCTCGGAGCCTGCGGCGCGAGGAAATGAACCAAAGGAGGGAGAATTGTTCGAGGGAGCTATGGGACTAAGTTTCTTGAAGAGACAGTATATACAGAGGCAACCAGTCCTGGTCACTTTGTCCTCATGGATTCTCATAGGGATAAGAAGGGAAATGTCGGAGAGTCGGAGATGCTGAAAAAGCCTCATATATTTGTCAGTATTAACATCTTCGAAGACATCGATCGAATTTCTACCTTGACCTATCATCCCGGGGTAACTCGGCAGGGAGGAAATGCAATCTCTATCAGAGAAAGGGGGACTTGGGGCGACGGGAGTCCAGAGAGAGAAAGGCATCTCGGGAGGGAATGTCCCAGTTTCTTGTTGCCCCGGAATGCCGTCGACCACCCTCCCCATCCGGTCACCTCCTCAAATTGAAAATGAAGGAAAAAAATCAGACCTAGCTGGAAAACTTTCTTGTCACTTGAGAAAGGGGGGAAAGATCACTCAAAGGAAGGTCGGAAAATAATATCGATAAACAGGGAGAAGCAAGAAGTAAGCTTTCGTATAGTCAAGCCTGCCAGTTCACCCTCTTCCTGCCCAAGGTCCTTCTTTTACTAGGGGGGAGGGACCGGCAAGAGAGGCTAAAACGCCGTCACGCCGACGAGAACTCAACTCAGATGGCGAAGCCGGTCTCAAATCAAGCCCACGGACAAAATGATTTACGCTGCCTGCAATTGATTAACCGCGCGCCGATAAATGGGGTAGTCACTCAGGAGACTCTAAAAAAGAGTAGGTCACCGAAACGGTGACTAAGTAAAGAGAGAGAAGGATGTGTAGAGAGGATGGAGCAAAAGGAATTTCTGGAAAGCCGAGGCTGATCAAAGGAGAACAGACAGGCTCTGGGGTCGTCGGAAAAGAACGGGGAGACGCCCGAGAGGAGGAGGGGTAAAGGCTCGTGAAATCTAAAAAAAAAGGGAATAGCGGTCAATCTCCATACGAGTGGGGGGGGTGAGAAAAAAACGCATCACCACGGCCTCAAATAGAGTACGGGGGAGAACATATTGACCAAGTCTAAGAAACGCGTGTTACACTATTCTTTTACGAGAACACGTTTTTTTCCAGACCTCTCTTCCCTCGCCCGAAAAGAGTGAAGCATACACACATTGGGGGACTAGCAAAACCTCTAGGGGAAAAGAAGGGGAGGGAAGAATCTTATGGTCGGTTACCCGGGCTTTAGACAAGCATCGTCGATCTCTTAGACGCCCTATTCTTCGAAATCAAGAGAGACCAAACCAGTGCCAACTCGAACGTCATTTTAGAGAAGAGGAAGAAAAGAGCACGAAAAAGAAAAGGGAGAGGAGGAAAACAACTAATCCCACATTTCCGCAATGGTCACTTCTTATTGCCGATAAGGAAGGGAAACCGCACCCGGATCAATTTGGAAAAAGAACGCAGAGAGGAAACCTGGTAATTTGGCGACTTTCTCAACCTAAGCCTGTGCGCGCAACTGCAAGAAAAGGACGCAAATTTGAGGGGGAATGAAAGGGATCGGGAGGGGGGGAGGTAGAGGACTGGGTTATCTACTTGGAAAGAAAGAAAACTTTTTTCCGCTGCTAGCGAAGTTAGGGGTTATGGGGGTTTGTGCAGAGTCAATTAGGGGGAAAAAAAGGGGAGGGGAAAGCTACAAAGACGGGTAACAAGAAGAGAATATGCTAAGATCCAATCCCGTGGTGCAATCGACGGGCGCAACAAAAGGAGGCGCTTCTACCACGAACAAGAAAAACGACGGGAAAAGTCTTCACCGGGAGGGGAAGGAGATGACAGCGTACTTAATCACCGGCCACCCTCACTTCTCAAGAAGCGTTCAGTAATTCTTCCGGAAAGAGCGCTGAGCTGTCACCGGTCTAAAGGAAAAAGGAAGGGCCGGAAGCCCCTGTTTGGGTGGAGGAAAAACTTTTTGTTTGGAAAAGGAGGTTCTGATGCATCGCGCGAGGGAATGGGGGGAGAAAAAAAAGGGACTGTCCTTGCATGGGCTACAAAAACAGAGGAAATGGCAGACTACCATAAAGAGCCTCAACAACACCCCCGTTAGGGATATACTCATACTAGTCAACATCACGAAGGGGGGTCTAAAACATAAAGGGAGAAAGCTAGTAAAAACAGAAACAGAGAAGACACCCGCCCGGGGAAAAAAACAGGGGTGGCAGAACCGCTGGAAATCTTAAAAAAAAGCTCGATAGCCGGTAAATAGTGCTAAAGAAGGAAGACGTAGCACAGCCAGGAAGAGGGGGGTAAAAGATGAGGCCCGGAAAAAGGGTAATTGGGTGATAGACCATCCTACCATACTGTACATAAAAAAATCAAAGGGCTCGGCGGACTCTTAGGGGAGAAAAGAAGAGAAAAGCCGTAGCACGAAGGGAGGGTAGACTCAGGGGTTTGCAGGAGCACTTAAAATCGATCATCACAGCTACATAAACGCGACAAAGGGAATCAGGCAATGAAGCAGCGCACCTAACCAGGGAAGAGAGGAATCAAAATCGAGAACCCATCTGTGGCATGAAGAAAGGGCCGGCTGGACCAGGCAAAGAAGAAATTAACCAGGGTCGGACTTCCACGTATGTCAAATTTGGGCCGAGGGGAGGAGGCTTGGGCCGCGCCGTATCTTAAACTCTGGCGAGTGACCATGGAGGAGACAGGGATGGGGTATGGGAGTCTACGGTGGGACAGAGCAGTCCTCTCAAAAAAGGAATCCTCAAGTGAAATTGGAAAGGGTACGGTGAGGATGAGAGTCTCATATCCAGGGGAAAAAGAAGAGATCGACGATTCTGGTGGACAAAGAGGCAGCGAACGTTCATGTCTCGCGGTCTTGGGGGGGGACAATGGTTTTGAAGAAAAGAGAAGGTAGCGTGCAATGAGGGGAACAAAAAGCCAAGCCGAATGGGTGCCGACTGTTCTAGGGTAGATGCGTTCAGACAACTCGATCAGAAAACCGATGGAAAAAGACGGCGGAGATCCGCGAGAAACGTCGTCATGTAAGGGGGGGACCAGCGGTATCGACTTGTTAGGCCTGGTCGCCGAGAAGCTTATGGACTGCTCACGCGAGCTGGGGTGGTCAATAGCGTTATTAGAAGGAAATTGACCCGCTCTCAATATTCAGAAAAAACTAAGAAAACCAACGCCTCATAGCTTGCAGGATGAACATCGAAAAGGTGACCTGATCTCGGACTTCCCTCTCCGCCAAGGGGGAAGGCGAGCGCTCCGGTTTAAGAACTACGTCAGAAAAGAGGGGGGAAATTTGAGATCGCCCCAGGGAAAGGAAAGCGCGCAAGAGCCGCTCGGAGTTCAGTTTTTTTTGAATCGGGGGGCACCGCTAAGCTCTAAATGCGTGCTCACAAGAAGGTGCTGGACCGCTAAAAGAGCTGTCGAACTCAGGAAAGGGAGAAGGGGACAATCTCGATCAAAATTAAAAGATAGGGGAGAAAGAAAAAAACTGGAGAAGTTCGGAAAGAGTCTATCCTCTTCCCTGGAAAAATTCAAAACACACCTCGGCTGCGGTGATCGCCTGCTGGGAACTAGGGCAAAAGAATGAAGGGCACGGACGCACCCTGACGACCCCGAAGCAATAGGTAGGGACAGAGGATCAGGCCAACAAAAAGGGGGGTTCTGACGGCAGGACTGCTGAAAGCGCTCCTTCATGAAATTTGGGGATCGGCGGGGAAAAGGACAGAAAGATCGTCGCGGAGTTCACCGAAGGAAGGGGCCTGATTCTATCTATGAGGAGTTGAGATAGGCTTACTCACGACTAGGACAAGCGTGAGCGACCGAAAAAAGAAGGAAGGTCAAAGTCGAGACCAACTGGTTGATAACCAAAAAAGAAGGGAGGATAATGTACCTCGGCAACGTAACCATATAAAAAGGGATGATAACGCCTGGACATCTCCAGACTAGGGGGTATCAGCGAAGGATACGCGCCGCCGCGCCAGCCGCTGAACTGGTAGCGCCGGTCTTCAACATCTCGTCAACGTCTAGCACAAATATGCTGGCCAGGGCAGGTGTGGGTCCGGAAAGCTGGCCCTAAAAGGAGACGGGACCGGATTCATACCATTTAAGCTGAACTTCTATCCTCCTGATTTTCGGGGGGGGGGGCCCGTCTGGGGATTGTGAGTCGATATCGTATAGGGAAACCAACGCTCTGCGACGAGATCCGCTCATAAAAAAAAGGGCCATACTCAAAGTGTGCTAGAAGACGCTCGAGGAGGCGAGGTATAAAAAGCGACTTCATGCAAATCCTGCCTCCCAGCAGGCACTCGGGAGAAGTTAAGGAAAGGAAAGGAAAAAAGACCAGGGGGACCAACTTGCGAAGGGGGGAAAAGGAAACTGGTTCAGGTACGCACTGAGATTCAAGGGACTAGAAGGCCTACCCCTCGTTGAGGGACTAGAGAGTGACACTCGTCCTTGAAGTTCTGGGGGGGAGAACCTGCGCGTACAGCTGAGGGGGGAAAGGGGGGGAAGATTGGGAGAGGTTATCAAGGTCTTTCAGAAGGCAGCCGGCGAACACCCTACACGCCGTGGCACTCAGACAGACGTTCGAAGGGAGGCCCGTGGGTTCTCGACGGGGGAAACAAATGGGAGAGGGAAGAGCCGAAAAAAAAGAGGTGAACTGAACGCGGTCGGCGTTCAGATTGAAGCACCATTACAAACCGCATAACCCGGCTGATAGGCTTGGAGAAAGACGGAAGGCTGACTACGCAAGCTCGTTCAGCCCGAGACTGAAAAGAAGGTTGCCGGAAGGAAATGGGGGGAATGACACATTGGCCCTTTCGTGTGATGGAGAGCAACGGGGGTGGCTACACGGGAAAGGGCAGGAAAATGGAGAAACACCTAACCTGGTGAGGAAAATGAAGAAATGCTGAA
>Ga0179593_1567222_pt1 | contig 16003 bp, 28 predicted proteins | sample CZODoug2_1_08_16_FD_185931 | JGI IMG/M metagenome (GOLD analysis project Ga0179593, IMG submission 185931) | Vadose zone soil fungal communities from Angelo Coast Range Reserve, California, USA - CZODoug2_1_08_16fungal (PacBio error correction) | ecosystem: Environmental > Terrestrial > Soil >...
CGGGACACATCCTCAGTGGTGATAAGCAAAAAAAACGAAACCAAACCCTTCCCTAAAAAAAAGCACCCTCGTGTCCCTAGTGGGACAGAAGCTTCAAGCCCCATCGGTGGCCCGCCCTGCAGGAGGTATCATAGGGGGGGGGGTCTACAGTTAAGACGATGAGCCCAAAAAGGCGCGGGGGGGACTTCCCTCTTGAAAATACGGACTTGGAGAGAAAGGAGGTGGGGAGACCAAAAGAAGGCCCCAATTTTCTGAGCGATTGAAAGAAGCGCGAAGAAAAAATTTGAAAGACCTGCAAGGCATGCCATGAATGACGAAAATCACCGGAAGAGCACGCCGGTTGCGAAACATTGATCAGAGAAGGTGCAATTGAGGGAGCCCTGGTTTTTATTTCGCGGGCGTTAAGGAATTGAGTAAGCCATAGTGTTTACTCGGGTCAAGATTAACATCGCTCCAAATAGAAGGCGAAATGCGCCCCGAGGACTTTTGTACAAAGAAGAAAAAGAAACAACCGGAAATTGATGAAAGCGGGAGGGGGGGGGGAACTCAAGCAAGCCCAGGCCGCCTGCGAGGAACGGGCTGCTCGCCAGTTTTGGAAAGGTACAAAAAAACCGAAAAACGCTTTCAAAAACAAAGGCGTGGAGGTGGGGGGGGAAAGGAAAGCGAAAGCCCCGGATGGGACCGAATTGCAAATGATAGTCTTGCCCGCGCAAATATACGGGGGGGGGGCCAAAAAGCCCAATGCGCAAGTTGGGGGAGAGGAAAAAAGGGCTTGAGAGTGCAAGGGGAAGTAAGACAATGCTCAAGGGGAGAGGGGAAAAGGGTCGTCCGAAAAGCGGGGTTTCCGGGGGGGGGAAACTTGGGGCGGCATCAAAAACGGCGCTGAGCAGGGGAAAAAGAACCCGGAAACGGGAAAGGGCTGTCCTGTTATAGGGGGATCCCGTCCCCGGAGGTAAAAAACTGTGGCCCTTTCCAAGACAAGAGAAGAGGGGGGGGCCAGTTTCCTTAAGGGGTCTCTCAGGGGGCCATGCCAAGGAAAAAATAGGGACGTCATAGCAGGGAAAGGGCGGTCTCACGGGGTCGGAAGACAAAGAACATCTAAAGGGGTTCGGGGAAAGGGGGAAAGAAAAAGGGGTGGCTGAGACTCTATGAATTTTGGGGGGGAAGTTCGAGGAGGGGCGGTAAGGTAACTCTACCAAACAACCGAAAGGAACGCGGGTTAAAGGAAGGGGGGGCACAAGGCGGAAAACTGGTCTAGAAAAGGGAAATAAGGCCGGCCTACAGAGGAGTTTTCCAAAACATAATTTGAAGGCAATCAGACGACCAATGGGGCGGGGCCGGAGGGAAGGGGACAAAATGAGAGAGGACACAATTTCGCATGGGGATTTTTGAAAGAGCGAGGGAATCGGGAAAGAGGAAAAAAGCATCATCCACATCTAAAGGGAGTAAAAGAAAAAACCGGAACCGGCCCCTTTCAAGTGGCAGATGAAGGAGTAGAGAAAATGAAAGCCCGGGCGGTGGGAGGGGGGGGAGCCGCAAAAAAACTTGCAGCTGGGCAAAAAGGAAAACGAAAGAACTTGGTGGAAATTGGGCTGCCACGCAGGGAAGCCAAACGGAGAGGTTGCTAAAAAACATCATAAACATAGGTAATACCAGGATATCAGTGAACAAACTTGGAAGAATGGAGGACGGTGCCCCCGCCCGCGTGGGAATACAAGATAAGAAAAAGGTAGAAAGGCTAGAATCACAGCGGAAGGAAAAAGCGAACAGAAGGACAAGAAGGGTTGGGTAAATGCGAAACCCAAGAAGGCAAAACGGCGGGGGGTAAATGGGAAACGGAGGAGAAAGGGGAAATTGGAAAAAAAAAAAAAAACTGATGCTTGAACGTCTGAGTAAAAAAAAAAGCACTGCCGAGAAGCGGAACGAAGTCGCACGCCCAGTGCTCGAAAAAAGAACTTCAATTGCCAGGAAAAGGAAGCGTGATGAAAAGCGCCCTGCAAAAAGGCTGCACGCGGGGGAAAAAAAGGCTCGGGGAGCAGCATCAAAGACAGTTTTAGTCAAACAAAGGAGAAGGAAAGGCCGGCATGATTTTCCCTGAGTAGGGAAGAAAAAGCGCTGAAGCCTAGCACGTAAAAAAAACCCAGGTTGCACATTCCACAACATCGATAATTAGCGAGCGGTTTCATAAGAGTCCAGTCTGCAGAGCGCGCCAGTGAAAGGAACGCAGGAAAAAAAGGAGTCATCGGAAAAAGCAAGACTTACATAAAGTGTGCGCAAACGCAGAAATCAACGGCGGGACCCTTGGGGGAAGTTGCTCTGTGGCGCCTTGTGTAAAAAGGGGAGAACTGGAACCGGACGAGAGCATCAGAAACTCCCCGGCACAGGTGTCCCCCAAGCGGAAAAACTAGTGTGGGGGGGGAAACGCGCAGGGGTACGCGAGGGCCGTGGGCAACACCCAAAACAAGTCCAAAGGGAAAAAGAATCACCCTGTCACAGGGGGGGGGGGCGGTGGGGGGAAAAAACAGACGGTCGTAATCTCTAGGAAAGAAGCTCAGATCAAAAAAAAAACGGTAGGAGAATATTGATAAGAGTACGACCGCGGGAAAGAAAAGGAGGTAAAAGTGGTGGAAAGAGAGAGGGGGGGGGTGATGACACGGCCCGGCGACTAATCCTACGGAAACGAAACGGGAAACGGGGTGTGACCGTCTTGGGGAAGCTTGGGGCGGGGCTGCTGGAAAGGCCGTGTTGGCGCTGGGGAGGAGGCGCACTGTTATAAAGGAAAGGTTAAAGGGCCAACCCGAGAAAAGAAGAAAAAAAAAATCCAAGCACGCGCGGAACGTGCGAACACGGAAAGAAGATTCGGGAAGGACCGGCTGAAAAAAAACGTCTTCGGATGGGAAATGCAGCCGCGAAAAGGTTGGAAGGCTTCCAGGCCATGCCCGCTCTTAAAATGAAAAGCTCTGCCGATGGGGGACGTGGGGGGGGTGCAGCCCCCCGCCCCGCGCCGCCTTTATGAACGACTACAGAGCCCGCAAAGTCGATCAGCCAGTTTGACTAGAAGCAGACTGTCTACTCTCCGCTCCAACAGAGTTCCGGTTTATTTTGGCCAGAAAAGAGCCGTTTTAAAAAAGGACAGCAAGGAGACCTCCGCGGGGAGAAGAACGCAAAGCAATCATCAATTTGGGAAGGGGCAGGGAGGCGTTAGCAAAGTAGTTCTCAAGGGCCGGAATGCGAGGCAAAAAGCCCTGGCTGTCGAAGCAAATCGTAGTTGGCATGCCAGCCAAGAAGCCTGGGGTGAGGAGGCGTCAAGGGGCAGAAGCTTAAAGGCGGCCAGAAACGCAACCAAGGATATATTTTGTGCTACAAGTAACGCCGAAGTCACGAGGGATCCAAAGCGGGAGGCACCGTCAATTCGAACAGGAGCCTTGGAAAAGGTAAGATCAAGGGATGGGAGTTGAAGATCAACGCGCAAAAGGATTTTTAGATGGACGAAAAAAAAAGGGGAGTACGCGCCTCACAAGAATGGAAAAGCAATGCTGCCTGAAATTCGGAAGCAAGCCAAGTTTTCACGAGGCCGCATTACCAAACAGTCTGCGAAGTCAGCTTCCTCCCCATTTGTCTTAGCTGGCCCAGGGACTGATTTGAGGTTGAGGAGCGGCTGGACGCGCGGGGAACTAATTCATCCGAATCAACGAAATGGCCTCGCCTCAGGAAGGCCTCAGCCAGAAAGATCCGGCCAGCCCAAATGGGGAAAGAAAGAAAGGGAAAGGTTGGATGGCCGGGAAAGTAGGGGTGACGACACAATCACAGCCAGCCAGTGCCCAGCTTCTGGAATTAGTCGACAGTTTTCCGCCGGTAAAAAGTGATGGCGGGGGACGGCCGGGTGCTTTGGGAAGCACAAAAGAAGGAGAAAACGGATAGACGCTAAATTCAGAACCTGAAATGAGCAGGGTTTGTTTGCTCGACGTCGAGTACTGGCTCGGCCCATGCGACGTGATTCCCTGAGCACTGCCAACAAGACCTCCATTTGCGTCCTAAAACAGGGGGGAGGGCCCAGCACCGGCGGGGGTCCTGGGGAAAACCTTTTACCGAAATGAGGAGTACCTCGTCTCCAGTTGCATGCAGCGAAGCCGACAGGAGGAAGAAAAGAAGGTTCCACTGTAAATGAGCCTAAAGAAATGAAAAAAAGAGACGGTCCGTGGCAATGCTCAAGGAACATCCCCGCGGAGCATTGCAGGTCCGGTAGCCAGGAAAGCGTGTCGCAGTCAGAGGAGCAGGGAGCGATCAAATTTTCAAAAAAAGTGAAGAATGAGGCAGATTCAGGCGCCGACCAGCAGGAACACAGGCGCATTTGGAAAAGGAGGGTGTTGTCCAAAAAGGGGGGTCGGGGAAAAGAAAATTTTTTGATAAAAGGGAAGCTTCAAATGTGAGGGGCCCCCCAATAATGGGTCCGCCGCGGATCAAAGACCGGAACAAAGGGGGAGGGCAACAAATTGGGTCCTGTGACGCAACTGATCGATATCGGCGAGCATGACTCTTCAAGAAGGGGGGGGGACGGGGGGTGATCTGAGAAGAGACTTAAAGCAGAAATAAAAGAAGAAATCAGTCCAACTAGCACGAAAAAACCAGGGCGAAAGGTGGTTTTCAACTCTCTCCGGGAGGGAAAAGGACGCAAGTGCTGGTGGGATTTTAAGGAAGGACAGGGAATGGCCGCTTTTTAAAAATGTCCGGGAGCCTACTGGGACCGGAGAGAAAAAGAATTTTTATGCGGTTGAGCACTGCGGCAGGGGGGGAGACGATATCCTTGGGGGCCGGAAAGAGGACGGTGCCAAACGGCCTCTTGGCAGAGAGGAAAGAGAGGGGGAGAATTGTGAGAACCACCAAATCGGGAGGGCAGGGAGCAGTCCAGCGAGCAAAGGGGGTGATCCTTCTGCCAAAAAAGCAGCAGCAAACGGGGAAGGGGGGGTCTTGAGGACGTAGGCTTAAAAAAGACAAGTAGGGAAAAAAGAAAAACTAGGCTTGTCCCCCGGTGGGAGAAGGCAGGCCACTTAAGTAGGGGGGGCCGACATCGGGGGGACACTAAAGACATCTAGACTGCAAGTGACGCCAGATTCGGGGACGGGGGGGAAACAAAGGCGTTGTGCACTGTAAAAAAAAAAAAAAAAGGATGGGCTTGAAAAAATATTAAAGGAGAGGGGAGGAAACTAGATTTGAAAAAGAGCTAGGGGGGGGGAGGACGCGGGGGGTCTGCTGTGACTGCAGACCAGCAGGCGGGAAAGGGGGGGAGTAGTGACTCCCCCAAACAGGGGTTCAAAAAAATTAGGTCTATATAGCAGAGCGGGTAAAGAAGACAAGAGTGGGGGGGAGGTGTTACAAAAGCGCGCAGCAAAAGGGGGGGGGAGGGAAGGGTCTCTCTCATTGAACCTTCCGAAAGCAGGGGGAGGACTGCTCTAAAAAAGGTGGACACACAAAGGCAACGCAACGGCCCGCGGGCCTTTGGGCAGGGTGGAGTTTTTGGTCGGAGGGGGGGAGGGGGGGGGGGGGAAAAGAAATTTCTTCTAACCGGAGAAACGAAACAGAACAGCATCCGCAGCTCTGCCACGCGGAAACTAGTGGGTGGGGGGGCGCGAGAAGTGGCGTGGGGGGGATAGTCGACCAACATGGAAGGGCTTGGGGGCATCAAAAAGGGAAACAAGGAATTATACAAAGTAATCAGGGGGGGGGGGGTGTGGAAGGGACGGAAAAAAAAGGAACGGTCGTAAAACTCACTGAAGCAGCGGGAAATAAAAGATCAACAAAAAGAGGAGGAGGAAAAAGAGGAAGTGGGAAAAAGCTCATAGAGAAAGAAAGAAAATAAAAAGGGGTTACCAACCCAAAAGTTGTTACTGTAGGGGGGAAAATCCTCGCGATGGTTTGGATGCAACTCCGAGAAGGGCCCTAAGCCAAAAGGCCCTTCCTCAAGGGACCAACCAAAGGGTCGGAGGTGGGGAATCGCTTGGATTCTTGCGCGTTGTTTTGTCACTGCTGAGAGGAACGAACAGTTCTTCCAAAAACCCCAGGGGAAATCAGAAAAAAAAGCACAAACAAGCCCAATCCCCAAAAAAGGGGGGAACACCCGGACGGTTTGCGTTGCGAACGTCACGCCGGGGGGGGGGGAACCGACAGAAAGGAGACTAATGAAGGACAAGGAGGGAAAAAACTGTGTAGATGACGACAAAAGCAAACACTCTGGCCTTGAAAAAGAGAGGCCGATTAGTCGAGAAGGGGGGGGTTGGGGGGGGGTGCGTCACACTCGGGGGAACAAATAGCTTTTTTTTTTAAAAAAAAAAAAAAAGAAAAATAAAGGGAGCCGCAAGCTCATCCGGGGGGGGGTGCGAAGGCAAAGACCAAACGAGTACGTTGGGTTGGGGGGGAAAAAACAGCACAAAAGGGGAACAGCTCGTTTTACAGCAAAGCAAAGAAAAAGGGGGGGGAAATCATGCCAAGGGAGGGACCATCTGAAGTAGAAGATTTCTCGACGTGCTGGTGGGCAAATAGGAAGGGGAACGGCAAAAGTGGGGGTGTAAAATTCGAGGCTTAAAAACCCATTCGACAGCAAACCCCAGCGAACCGTGGCTGCTGCAGTTCGTTACGGGAAAGCGAAGGGCCAAAAACCTCTCTCGCCCCCCAGGGGACAAAGTAACGTTATCGGTTGTAGGAAGGGGACGCAATCTTACGAAAGGAGGCCAAAAGAACGGGAAAGGGGTACACTTTGAAAAGGTTGTCAAGGAGTATCCCGTAGGGAACGGCAGGGAGCACCCGTATTTTTCGGGATGCACCGGAGGAAAAACGGAACGGGTGAAAAGGACCAAAAATGAAAGGAGTAAAAGCCCGCAGCCTGGGCGGCAGAAAATTTTCGAATTAAAGCAACAAGGGGTCCCAATGAAAAGGCCTCAAAGGGGGGGATTTCAGGAATGGCGTTTGAAGGAGAAGTGGATAGGAGCAAGGTCCTCTCTTGGAACGCTGGCAAAGAGCTAGAAAAAAAAGAGACACCTGCAACTCACACGCAAAGTAAGAGTGTTTGGTGGTCCAGGGAAGACACCCAGCCAATTAAAAAAAGGAAAGCTGTTAAAATTAAGGATTGACGCAGAGAAAGGGAAGGGATTATGACGTCCTGGCTCGGGTCACCGGGAAAAACCTTCAAAGACAAACTCGAAAGAGGGAAAAGGTGGGGGGTTTCCGCGGGGGGGGACATAAAAAAGGCGCCTAACGGCAAATTATAAGAAGTTGAGGCGCCAAATATCACAGTTTTCGACCAAGTTCAAAAGGGGACCCAAGGGCTGGTACTGTCGAAAAAGGGCTCAAATGTGCGTAAATTTGGACGGTTCCGACCCACGACACGCAGGCTAGGAAACAAAGAATTGGACGCCTAGCAGGGGGATTCAAAGGGGAAACGAAATCATATTTCGGGAAAAACAAGAGAGGAGCCTGGACAAAGCTTGGACAAACCTAAGACGAATTCCAAAAAGGTCGGCCAAAAAAAAAACTCTTGTTAAAGGCGCAAAGAAGGGGGTAAAATACGTTTCCCTGTAAAGCGCTCGACGCAAAAAAGGGAAGTAGCTGGTGCATGGCCAGGACAGTCCCGGAAAGAAGAGCGGGAAAAAAAAAGGGGGAGCAATTTGCAATTGGGGTCAACGGAGGGGAAAAAAAAGAAGAAATTTGCGTCGGAAAAAATCCTGGAGATAAGCGAAAAAACCCGCCATTCTCAGTGGAAAGCGGGCCGAAAAAGAGCAGACGGGGGTAATAGAAGCGGCAAAAAATGGGGGAGGGGGGAAAATAATAAGTTTCCCCCGCAGGAAAACAGCAGTCCTTCCCCAAGGGGGAAGGGGAAACCTGGACCAACTTAGCGAAAAAAAAGGGGCGAGAAGTTTCTCCGCGGGGGGGGTAAGCGATGAATCGGGAAAGAAGCGCGGGAAAAAGAGTCTCAAACAACAGAAATCAGTCACGAAAGCGAAGCTAAAGCAAAAGGGAAAAAACCAAAGTGGTCAATGGAAAGCGCGGGAACTCAAGCCCGACGGATTGACCGAGGGAAAAAAAAAAAAAAACAGGATGAGCTTTTTTTTGGGGTCAAAGGGAAAAGGGGGGGGGGGTAAATTTGGACCCCATCGAAATCAGGGAAAAAGGGGCTCCAAACCAAAAAGCTAAACGCCGGGGAATGGAGTCAAAGGGAAAAGGCCCCCAAGGAGAAACTTGTCCCCGCCGCCACAGGAAACAGAGAAAGATACTTGTGGGAGCAAAATCCGGTTTTTTCAGGGGAAAAAAAAAAGTGACTAGAGGCCTTGGTAAGCTTTCCTAAAAAGAGACAGCAGCAACGCCGGAAGTCCTATTGTCAATCCTCGAACTTGCTGAAAAACAACCTAGGGGGGTAAAACGGAAAGGGGGGATGTCCACAAGCCAAAATGAAATCGGCGTGCCCGCATCGACTTGTCAAGGATGGCTCAGCCGAAACATCCAGAGGTCCAGAAGCTTAACGGATTGAAAAAAAAAAAAAAAAAAAAAAAAAACGTCTGCGGGCAAAACTGGAAGAAACAGACAGGGTTGAGCAGCACGTGCGCCAAAAAATTCCCGAAAAACTTGGGAAAAAAGCCGAGAAACGCAAAAAAGGTTGCGGACATGAAAAAGAAGGTTCGTTGAACAAATAGTCTGGGGCGGCGTCAAACAAAACGTTGCCAACCAATCTTGGAGAGATGACGGAAGAGAAAAGCAGTGGCATTCGGCAAAAAAAAGCGCAAAGAAGGGGAAAGAAATGCAAAAAAAAAAAAGGAAAAGAAAAAAAGAAGCAGCGGTCAGATAAACGGGACGGAGGGTGACAGACGGTAACGGCTCGGATGGGCCGGGGGGGGGGGGGGGGTCCGGGGACTTGCGTTGTGTTGTTGAAACAAGAACAGAAAACCGGCCTGAGACCAGCCAAACCAGCCCGCAGCAGCAGCAAAAAAAAGAACGAAAACTCAAAACTAGGTTGGCAAATTTGGGAGGAGAGAAGTGGGCCGAAAAAAAAAAAGGAGGGGAAAAAAAACAAAAAAAACCTAAGTATCCACGGGGGGGGTCAAATATTGACTTGACGAAGGACAAAAAACCCAAAAAGAACTCTATGAGCTTTTTGCAATATGGGAAAAAAACAAAAAAAGGAGTAGAAAAAGATAGATATTAAAATCCAAACGGCGTTTCAAGCCATCATGCACACCCAGGATTACAGGGAGGAAAGATCGTGAGGGTGCTGCAAAAAACCACAAAATCCTGACTATCCACCAGAAAAAAACGCGCACGGACCCCAAACAATAAGTTTGGACAAGATCAGAAACGCTCTTGCTGAACGAAAAGTGGGGGGGTGAAAAAGGGGGAGAAAAAAACTTTCCGACGACGCAATTAGAAACAACAAGCCGCAAGAAGAACAAAAAGCCCGACCCGGTGCAGAAAGAGACGGGGGGAAAGAAAGGTGGAAAGCGCACGGGGGCTGGGGGAAAAAAAGAAGGAAAAAAAGGACGAGCCATGCAAGCGCTTTTTGACGCACGTGGCGCGCCCAAAACGAAGGAGGGAAGCAGGGGGGATGAAATCTCGCCGTTCAAGGGCAAAAGGGGGGGGGCTGGCAAAAGCCAAAAAAAAAATTAAAAAAAGATAGGGTTGGGGTGACACTACAGACAAGTTGGCTGCCAAAAGAAGAAAAAAAAAAAACAGGGGTTTAATAAATCTATTGCCTATCTCCGCCCTCACGAGGATTTGGGGGTTAGTCATAAACAGCCAAAAAAAAGGGGGTAACAAAAAATCACTCTGGGGGAATCCAATTGTAAAGTCAAAGAAAAGGAAAAGGTGAGATGTACGGGGGAAAAATTTTCCCTGCAAAAAAAGCCATAAAAACAAAGGAAAAAAAGACCTCAGTTTAGGGGGGGAGCAAGGAAAAAAAGGCCTTAGAGCCCCGACATCAGCCCAATCCGCAGGCCCGTTTGACGGAAGAAGCAAAGCCAGCTCCCAGAAAAAAAAAAGCGAAAATCCAACAAAAGTAATTTGGGTGCAGAACAAGTGAAACCTGTCCGATGAAAAAGGGAAAAAAAAAACGGCGAAACCAACACCGTCTTACCAATAGTTAACTTGGGAAAGATATCCCGTATACCGCAGTGAAAAAAAAAAAAAAAAAAAAAAAGCGCCCAGGAATTTTTGGTCAGAATCAGAAGAAGAAGCTCTCGCCTGGGGGAAAAACGGAAGGGGCATGAAAAAATCCGCACACCGGGGCCGCAGTTTCGCATGAAGAAAAGAGAAATTTAAAGGGGAAGTCCGGGAAAAATTAGAAAAAAAAAAAAAAAAACGAAAAGCGGGACTGATTCGATGTGATGCAGCGGCTTTTGGCCCGCCAAGGGGAGAAAGAGGGGAAAAGAATCCGAAAAAAGGAAAGAGGAAGAGCCGCGAGGTCGGGTAAGGATTCCGGCAAAGCAAATGGTCAAACAACTGAAGACGAGGGATGGCAGAAAAAAGTAGGGGTGACTCAAATCGCAAAGAAAAAAGAAGGGAAAGGGGGAGGGAAAACGTAGATCAAGACAGGGGGGACCAAATGCAGTGGGAAGGTTAAAAAAAAGGGGCGCTGTGAGTGGGAAAGTACAGGGGTCAACAAAAAGCCGTAAATCCGACAAATTCATAAACGCAGGAAAAAAAAAAAAGGGCAAACAGGACGTTTTTCTCTAAAACAATAAAAAACTCCACAAAGAAAAAAAAAAGGGGAAAAAAGAACCGAAATTCTGAGTCGTGCCGAAGGGGGCGCAAGCAAAAAAAAAAATCAGCTTTTTCCCATTGCCGCATAGCTTTGTTAAAAAACACGGAAACGGGATTTCGGGGACAGCCAAAAAAGACGCCAACAGCTTGACAAAAAAAAAAAAAATGGGGAAAAAGAGAGAACAAAATCCGTACGCCGGGACATGAAAAAAAAAAAAAAGGCAGCGGGGCTGGCAAATAATTTTCGAAAGAAAACCAACATGGCGGAGGGACTAAAAAAAAGGGCCGGAAAAAAAGCAAGAAACAATCAAGCTCAATGGTCAAAAAACAACAAGTAAAGCGCATTGTGAGCCATGGGGGGAAATTTGAATAAAACGCGAAACTGAGAAAAGGCAAAACAATCGTCAGGTACTCGAACAAAAGCAAACGCCGGTTCGCCATTAAGCGTGTTAGGAACGAGGAAACCTGTGAAGCGAAAGGGGAAAAAAGGCCTTAGAAATATGAGAAAACCATAATGGGAAAAAGCGGACGAAACAATCCGTGCTTCAGGCGATTTGGGCTGGCCGGTTAGGGGGAAAAACGCCGCGGCGAGATGGGGAACCGGGGAAAGCTTTTGGGGAAAGAGCGATGATCAAGAAAAAGTACCGCTCACATAACCAAATCGATCAGGGGGAAGACAAGAACAAACCAGGGTCCTGGAAGGCAAAAAAGCAAGGGTGGGAAAAAACCTCCTGAGCCCTGGGGCCAAAAAGAAGCGCAAGAACAACGGGGCGGATTGGCCGATGAAAAAGTTGGGTGGAAGCAGATTTTGGGGTCAAAAATCAACTTCAGGGGGGGAAAAAAAGTTGAAAGCAAAAAAAATGAGCGCGTTGCTCCTGCGCTCAACTCAAAGGGGAATGGGAAATTGCCAAGAAAATCCTGATTGGAACGGGGCCAAATGAAGTCAGAGGAAGGGAAATTTAAAAGAAAGCGGCGGCGCGCAAAAAAGGGGCGCCGAAAGCTTTTGAAGCTGGATTGCAGAGCAAGAAACAAGGCTTTTCTTGGGGTGGGGGGGTATTAAGAGCTCGGGATTAAAAAATGCAAAAAAAAAAAAGAACGGCTTCGATGCAGGAAGACAACGGAAACGTCGATCGGAAATCCCAAGGGACTCCACTGCCATGAGGAATCGCGGAAGGCCAGGGACAAAGAGCTTCATGTCTTCTAAAACAAGCCAAGGGGGGCAGAGAAGTTGGACCCCAAAATAAAGAACTCGTTGCAGCCAGACGGGGGGGCTGGGGGTCAACCAGGCGAGCAAAAAAAAGCATTGAAAAAAAAAAAAAAAAAAAGGATGGGGGGGTCCCAGTAAAAAACCAACAGGGCGGCAAAACGCGGGCGCACAACTTGTGGAAATTAGAGAATTCGGCAAGAGCGTTAAAAAAGGAAAAAAAAAGAGTGGTCAACGCAGCCAAAAAAAAAAAAAATCAAAGGCGATGTCGCGATGGCATGCCGGGGTAAAAACGTCATCGCAGAAAAAATCCAAAGATCCGGCAAAGTGAAGGTCGAAACAAAGATTAAACTGCTGCTTAAAAGGGGGGGGGGGGGGGGGGGGGTGGGAGGGGGCAGTGCGCTTGGGGTTGGGGAGAATTGATCTGACCGGCAGAAAATCCTCAAAAAAAACCAGAAGATGGGGAAACATAAAAAAGTTTCATAAAAAAAGGGGAGAGGGAGACGAAGGGCCGTGCCTAAAAACCCACGAGGATTTCCCAAAAAAACAAAAGCGAATATCAAACCCTGTGGGGTCCATTTTGACTTGGGGTGAATGGGAAGACTCTCTATGAGAGGTGGGCATCGGAGAAAAAAAAAAAAGGAAAACAGGGGAGAAGGAAAAGAGAGATTAAAAAGCTCATAGAGGAAAAAAGCCCATCTGGACCACCATGGGATTTACGGGGGGGACTGGGGGAGACCAAAGAGGTTGGAAAAAAAAAAACACCCGCCCTCAAAACCAAAAGGAAGCCGCGCCAAAAAGGGGGGGTTTGGACCGCGGTGGTAAAAAAGAAAACCTGGGGATGGGCTGCCAAAAGCAGCTCTCAAGGTCAGAACACGGGTACAAACCAAAGAGAAATAGGAAAAAATCCAACGGAAACCGGATTCCTCGAAAAAGTGGGGGGGGGAAAGAAAATGCAGAAACTGGGGAAACCATCCTCCTGATAGGGACGAATGGAAAAACAATGGAAGGCATTCAGAGAAAAAACTGAGAATCGAAGCGCAACCAAGGAAAAAAAAAAGGTCAATAAAAAATATCTCTCAACAGGGGGATCGTAGAAAGGGGGTGCAACTGTTTTTGGGCGAAACGCGCCCGGACGGCTGGGGGGGAAAGAACAATAACAGAGAAAAGCATGGAAAGAAAGGAAAGAAAAAGTGGTTGCCTTAGGGAGGGAGGCCACGCCTGCTCAATGGGGTATTTTGGACAAGACGGAAAGAGGGATTGAAAAAAAAGCACAGGGCATCTGGCAACGCTGTCAGGAACCATGAAGCCCAGAAATACTGCAGTGCGAGGAGGAGCAGAAGTCTAAGGCCTGCCCGAGACCAGGGGGGAAGCAAGGGAAGAGGTGTGAGGGGGGTCGAATCAAAAGAGCGGGAGGGGAACCATCAAGAAAACGTTTTGCTGGCAGGGGGAAGGGAGAAGGAGCCGGAAGAAGCGCCTAAACAGGCAAAAGGATTATCGATTGGTGTCTACAGGATCTCCAAGGGGCAAAAAAGGCATCAAAACACTTGGGGGGGGAAAGGAGCAAGGGGGGACCGGGATCAGGGGAGGTTTGGGGAGCTGCAGGGAGCACGCGCCCCAGGAATGGGGGGACATTAAAAAAGCGACGGGGGGACAATTTGAAAAAGAGGGAAAATGGGCGAAAAGGAAAACTACTTTAAAATCCTGAAACCCCATCCCCGGGGGAATAAGACATGGGGAGAAGAAAAAAAAAGGGAAAAAGAGTAAGACCTTTTTGCTCGCTGGGGTAGGGTCATGTGTGATTCTGAGAGGCTTTAAAGAAAGGGGTCAGGGAGACAATAAAAAACGAAAAAAAAAAATAATTGGGAAGTTCTCAGGGAATCTGAAGGTTTTGGGGTCCAGGAATAGACGCCAGCAAAAAATGATTGAATGGCCGGGATTATTGGGGGGGGGGAAAAGAAAAGAGCCAGGGCAAACTTTTTCTTAGGAACTCAAGAGAGGGGGGTGGAACGCCCTGGTAAGCTTTTACTGCGGAAAGGGATGTTTGTGTTCGAGTAACAGGGGAAAAAGACAAGAATCAGACGTCCAAGGGGAAAGGGAGAAGGTGAACGCGAGCCTCTGAAAATGCGCCCAGGCGTCCATGGGAAGGGAGGGCCGAAATGTGATTCAAGGGAAATTCCAAGAAAGAAGGGGAAACGTCCCAGCTATTTAACCGCATGGGACCACATTTCTCGGAAAAGATTCGAAAAAGAAAAGCGAGGCGCCCTGGACCCTTGGAAAAAGAAGGGAAAAACGAGGAAAGAAACCAAGTAGAACGGGTCCCCAAGAGTGGGGCAAGCGCCAGAGCCCGCAGTGGCGAATTTTTTCCAGAAGCGCGAGCGCGCCAGAGGGAAATATCGTCGGGTCAGCGCGTCAACGTCAAGAACAGAAGGCGTACTATAAAAACAGGAGAAAAAGAAAAAAAAAAAATAAAAAAAAATAATGCAGAAAGGACCGGATATGGGAAGCGCGGGGTAATTTGCCGGAGGGGAGAAGGTATGGGTGAAAAGGAACAAAAGGAACCAAAGAAAAAACGCAAACATATCGTTTTTTTTTGGGGGGGGGTTTAAACGGCGGTGAAACTTTGCGAACATGTGAAAGAAGAAGGGGGGGCCGGGGAGGGGGCACTATTGATTTTCAAACACAAATAATTTTTCCGCCAACCAACAATCCGTCTTCGGCCATTGCAGGGGGGGATTTTGAAACAAAGGGAAATCGGAGAGGCAAAGAGAAGCAAGCAAGGAAATCCTTTTTTCGGAGCGAGGGAAAGCGCCGTCCGCTCAAAAATAAAAAAAAGAAGGCAGCAACAAGACAAAAAAGGCGGGACGGCTACCTTTCAAAGCAAGGGGGCTGATATGCGCAACTTCGTAAAAAGCAGTGGAAATTCATGTCAACAGCAGGGGGGGGGAGGGGGAAAAAAGTTAGGGGCGAGCCGTCTTCTTCACCATGGCGCCTAAGAGGAAAAAAGTGGGCGGGATTGCTCCTGAAGAAGGGGGATAACGGAATATTAAGTGCGGGGCCCTTCACTGATTAAAGAATACGGGAAGCACGAGGGGGGGAGGATCATATTTTTAATAATAAAAAAGAGGAAAAGCAGGGGGGGGCAGGTCTCGGGGGTCTCGGATGCCAAGTGAAACTTCTGAACCGAAGAAGAAAAAAAGGAATGTCAGGAAAAGGGTGTCGAGAAGAAAATCTTCGACACACAAACTTAAGGCTGGGAAGAGGGCGGCATGAACAAACAGCACGTGCCGAGGCTCAACCAGAAACCAAGAAAGGAATAATCAGGGAGATGAGTTAACGGGACAAGAAGGGGGGAAAAAAAAAAAAGGACGGAGGGTTTTGGCGAAAAACGCTGCCGGGTCCAAATAAAAAAAAACTCGGTGGAAAGGGGAAAAGGGAGGGGGCTAAAACAATTTTTCAACCCGAGTCGCGGGGGACCAGGGGAGGAGGGGAGTTAGTGAAAAAGAGAACACGGCCTCGTGAAGCCAAAATGAAAAAATTCGGGAGAGAGAAGGAGGGAAGGGGGCGAAGGAAGTTGGGCATAGATCAGAGTGGCATGGACGGGGCTCGCCATTGGCGGAAAGTGGAGCAGGCGAGGGAATAAGGGAGAAGCAAGGGGCTTGGACAAAAAGAACTGAGGGAAGGGGAGGTGTTCGCAAAAGGAATTGCAGTCACGTAGAAATGGGGGCTTGGGGGTAGTTCATTTTTTGTGGAGGGGGGGAGAGGGGGTTTCTAAGTGGTGGGTGAACACCGGCGCAAGGGGAGGGGGGGGGAAAAAAGGGGCAGAAGAGAATCCGCGCATGCGATGTTCCCCCCTCAAAAAAAAAGAAAGGGGGTGAAGGCTGGAAGGTCTGGGGGGAAAGAGAGAACGCCTATTCTTTTGGGAAATCAACCTCCCAGCCTAAAAAAGAGGGGTGGGACAAAAAACCACTATAAAAGTAAGACCAAGGGGGGGGGGGAACATGAAAAAGGTTCTTGGACTCTTTCGGGGGATAAAAGAAAAATGGGGGTCAAAAGAAG
>Ga0179593_1375347_pt1 | contig 16002 bp, 15 predicted proteins | sample CZODoug2_1_08_16_FD_185931 | JGI IMG/M metagenome (GOLD analysis project Ga0179593, IMG submission 185931) | Vadose zone soil fungal communities from Angelo Coast Range Reserve, California, USA - CZODoug2_1_08_16fungal (PacBio error correction) | ecosystem: Environmental > Terrestrial > Soil >...
CCTAATTTCTAAGAAAGAAACAAGGAAAGGAGAGTCTCGGCAGGAGGGGAGAAGGGGAAATTGATGACGCCGTTTGACTAGCAGTTTAAAGAATTGAAAAGATTAGTAGATAGGGACAAAAACTGACGAACATTTCCGTCGGAGGAGGGAAAAAACCTCTTTCGAACGACAGGACTTGCGCTCGGAGGTATTAAACAGGGAAAGGTCAGTCAGAGTTCCAAGAGGCTCACTAACGCTGGGCAAAGGGGAACCACTGAGTTAAGAGATGGGAGGATGGGCAAAAGGGGGTGAGGGGAACAGGGGACCGGGAAGAAAACATGCCGGGGGGGTGGAACTGTCCTGGGGGGGGGACCCGGAATTCTACTATTGAGCGACAACGAACCTAATCGAAGTTTGATCCGAGCAACGGCTATCGACGAAATGCCAGAAGCGTCAGCTCATTCTGAGAGCTGGTCAACGGGTGTTAGGTGGCGGTCACAAGGGCATCAACCATCGGTGAGAAAACCTCCAATGAAGGGGAAATTCAAATTTGGTAAGCCGGACGGACCGAGAATGGGAGGCAAAACGGGTCCGCACAGCTGAAAGACAGATCTAATGGCGTAGTGATCGCGCAAGGGGCAGGGAAGGGAAAAAAGGAAAAAAAAAGCCGCAATTTGACCATTTGGATTCATGAAGGGAGGCTTTAGCGAAAACCCGAGGAGGAGGGAGGGGAAGTTTTCAAGGTACCAGCCATCATAGAGGTAGCTCCGAGGGAAGGAAGTCCCAAAAGGGATGAAACAGAGACCTTCTACTAGGCGTCGAAAAGACGGTGGAGGTTTCCTTCAGGAACCTGAGGGGAGAAAAGGGAGAAGGGGGGACCGATGGTGAGCGAGCATTCGGTGGGAAAATAGGGAAATGTCACGTCTGCACAGACGTGCCACGACGAAAAACACCGGCTAGGAGGGAAAATAAAGCATCCGCTTGATGTAAGGCACGAGGGGTGAAGGGGGGAGAACCTTATAGTAATTCAAAGTCCGGATGATTCACCTTGGGGCTAGGGAGGGGTGAAAGGAAAGCTCTCAAGGAAAACAAAAAAAAAAAAAAAAAACAAAAACGAAGGTTTCAGAAGGGGGAGAGGGGTCGAGTACGACAGCAGATGGCCGACTGGTAAGTATGGGGAGTTCCGCGAAAAACTCACGCGCCGAGCTTAAAACGGGCGACGTGAGGTAAAAAAGGGAGCATGGGAACGAAGTAACGGCTGGACGAGAGGCGTGAATCCTTGGTAGCTAGGAAAGAGAAAGCTCAGGACGGGAAAGGGGAGCTGGAAATAGGAAAAACGAGATCTGAACTGAGGGGGCGATTAGGGTGAAATTCGGCGCGCGGAATATCTAATCAACAAAAGGGATAAGAAAACTGAGAGAGAATCCGCGCCGCCGAAAGGGAACTATCGCCCGCTAAGAGCGGTCTTTTGACCTGTAAATCTGAGAGGGCGAAAAAGATCCACTTCCACGTCAAAAGCTGTAAAGAAGGTACAAGGGGGGAGGAAGAGAAGGGGCCAATTCAAGCTGAAAAAAAGGATCTGGAGCGGAATCCCGCAAGGGTAGAGACAAAGCCCACTCTTCCCCTGAGCGTGAGGGAAAGATAAAAGACAGGGCGGAGACGCAGTCAGCGGAGCGCTTCGTAGCTCGAAGAAGAGATGAAAAAAAGAGAGGAGAACCGAAGAAAAAGGGTCGACGAAGGGGTGAAAGAGAAGTTCCGACGCAAAAGGACGAACAGGGTGAAGGCAAGCCGATGATTCTGGTAGAGGTGGGGAAGGCGGGTGGAAAATGATGTGCAGAATAAAGATTACCACAAAACCATGCGCGAGGGGCGCAAGCGGTTGAACCGGAGCAGGGGAAGTCAGTTGAGTAAACAACTGGAGGAGACGGGAAACTCAAAGCAGGAGGGAACGGGCAGGATGAAGGGCACAGGGGCCTTTATAGGTACTGTCACCCGAGAAAAAAAACTGAAGGCTCGGGAAGGAAAAACCCTTCAACAATCCAAAGAGGTCCAATCGGGATCAAAAAAAAAATGGGGGACCACATGCGGAGGAATGCGGGAGGGGAAAAGAAGGAACCGGTAGAGAAATACTATCCTTTGAGCTTATAGGTTAACCAGGGGGGGGGGGGGTCGGACTTCCTGGGGGAATAAGGATTCGCATGTCCAACAAGCGTACCCTACACTAATATCTCAAGGAGGGGAACTGTGGATCACCTATGGGGCTGATGCATTAAGAGAAAGCGAAACGGGAACGCGATTACATCAAGGAGATCGTATTATCGCAAAAAAAAAAGAAGCGATGATAAAGGGAGAGGACGGCAGATGCGCTTCAATAAAAGAAGTCAGGTCCCCAGCCAGTGGAGGTCCAAACGGATTGTTAATTAGAAAGATTCACAAGACGAAACAGACAAAGGGAGAGGGAGAAAAAACGGAAGAGCTGACTTCACGCCTCGGGGGTGCGAGGGGGGTGAACTGAGGTAAGTGGAAGACGACGGAAGCAAGAGCTACTGAATTCCGAAAAAGGGAATAGAGAAGAGCTGAAATGAAAAAAACGACTGAACTCATATGTATAACTCTGGAAAGTCGTCCCCCGCGTGCGAAAAGAAAATGTCACCTGTATCCCCTAATCGCCGCCTTAGAACTGAAATCACCAAGAGGGTCAGGCAACTCGGGACGAGGGAGCGCAGGGTCCACCCTACGGTGACGCAGGGATTAGCAATAATAATAACAACGATCGTTTACTGGGACGTCGTCCAGGTACGTAATCTTCATCACGTTGGCCCAGGAATAAAAGGGGGTATGTACGTCAGACGGAAGAACGAGACGGGTGAGCATATTCAAATCCCAACGACGAGTCTAGATCAAAATTGGCGGAAGCGGCGGGAACTCGGAGAGGTTCGAAGGAGACCAGGGCGGACAGGGGAGGAGGGGAAAATTCCCGTCGGAAGGAGCGTTGTAGGGGGGAGCAACCTCGTCTTAGACAGAGGAAAACGAGCTATGACCAATACGTCATAAGAAACTCCGAGAAACGAGAACCACCCAAGGCTGTGAGACAAAGTTGGTTTCAGGGGATGTGTGCAACAGGTATCAGCGCTCTCTTCAGCGAAACCCTCAAAAAAAACGGAAATCGCCTGCAACAAGCTGAAGGGACACTCGCGAGGCACCCTTATAAGTTTGTATCCTCCGCCTCCGGGAGCGGTTAAGACAGTGTAGAACACAATAAAGCGGAAATACACACGGGCGCGCAGGAACGGGGGAATGGATTGAGGGGTGAAAGGGGAAAAAAAACCTGGAAGGTGGCTGGAAACAAGAGCATAGCGAACAAAATTCTCAGGGAACGGAGGGAAGAACAACTGAAAAAGCCGGAAAGACGGACGAGTCTTTAACGGCGCTAGACGTCGGTGTGTAGGGAGGTGAGAGGGGGTCATACGGCCTTCTGCCAAGGGAGCGGGGACGGCGGACCCGAAGCAGAAATTCGGGGTGCCAAAAAACCCAAGGCGGCCCGGGGCGAAATGAGAGCAAAGGGCCGTTGACGGGACAAAAAAGCCTGAGCCTCTTTGGGAGGGAAAGTTCAGCCGGATCCCAGTTGAAGTACAAACACACTACGGGGGGAGAAAGGTCTTGGCCATAACGAAGTGGAAGCATTGGGGAGGTTGCAGGGAGATACGTTTCTAAAGGAACAAGAAAGAAGACATGGCGGAGACAACCTGTAATGGGAAAAAATAAAATCGCACCTAAAATTGACTCCCTTTAGGGAAAAGGCGACGAGTCAGCAAGACCACCGAAAATGGACGACTCGGCAAGAATACCCTGGGCTGACGAGGAACCGAGCAAAGGGTGATAATGAGAATCACATACGAGGAAATGTGTGAAGAAAGGCTCAAAAAGTGGTGGCATACTGATCGTAGGTCCTAAAGCCGTTGGGGGGAAAATTCTGGTGACATCTAAGCACCACCTCCTACAAGCAGACTGCAACGACCCGAAAGAAAAATCTGTAAGTGGTACGGATGTTCTTCTGCAAAACCTCGTCCCAAAAAGGAGAGGAACAGAGGAGCGTAAAAAGGGGAGACCAGGGAAGTTGAAGAAACTACAGAACAGGAAAAATTTCTGAAGAATGAGAGGGTATAAACAGGCCGGGTCCAAGGAAAGGGAGACGTCAAGTAGGGGGAAGGGAAACTCATATAGGAGAGGACGCAGACAAAGCGCAAGTAAGAGGGGCGGAATCTTGAAAAACGAGGAGGGGGGGGGGTAAAAAGCTCCGTCCTAACCTGCACTGGTAAGTAAAAAAAGGAAAAATGCAAGGACAAGCAGATGAAAAAAGCCCGAAGTGGAACCTTAGTGCAGTAGGGATATACTGACAGCGTCTCGAAATTGAAGGGCCATCTAGGCGGAGGAACTGGGGAAAAGGGGGTAAGGGAGTTTCACTACTAAATTAATTGGGTCTGGGCGCGAAACGGAAGAGTTCGAATGCTCTTGTCGAGTGCGGAGCCGTGGAAAAGGATCATACAGGAGACAGCAGAACTAATGGGGTTAATTGCACCAACATCAGGACCAGGAGGGTCAACGAAACACTTGAAGCGGGATGATCAACAATTTTTGCATTCAAAAAAAACTACGGAACCGGGGAAGACCACACACACACGCATGGCAGATGCAATCGGGGGGAAAACCAAGCCTATGGAAAACCAACCCCCCAACCCAAACCACCCCCTCGAGTGCGGAGACTAAAGTATCATTAGGAAAACCGAAATCGCAGGTGGCGGGATGCAGTTTTCCAACCAGTGCAGGGGGAAAAGGAAAGGCCGCGGGCGAGGAAAAAACCGTGGAAGAAAAGAAAGAATAAGGAGGAGGTCGCGGACGGCGAGCGTTCGAGGGAAAGAGATGTAAAAAGACAAGGGCCCTGTAATGAGCGAGGTCGAAGGAAAACTCGACAAAGGGAAAGGGATAACAGAGCCCAAAATCGGAGGAGGGGACGTTAATAATGATACTTGTTAGACTTCTGAGCAGAACAACAAGCGCTCGCCGACGGTCGATAAAAAAAAAACACCAAAATGAAAGGTTAAAGGGAAGCTCCGCAGCGGGAAGAAATGTTGGGGGTTACTCCGTAGGAAAGCGAAAAAAAGTGACCTTCTTGAAAACGGAGACTCAAATAGCGGGACTTCCGGGGGTTCTCCAGTGCAAGGGGAGGCAGGTTGGCCGGAAGAGTCATTCGCACGAGATGATTGACCGGTACCCCGGCACAGCGGGGAGGAGGAGCACGGAGCCGCAGCCACGCCCGCGAAAATAGTTGCAGAGAGAAAAAAGTGGGAAAACCACTAGGGGACGGGGGGGGAATCGGAACTGGCGGAAACGGGCAGCGAATCCATCGCGTCGGCAATGAAGAAAGGCGCGCGGCGGCAGTGCGACCAAGCTAAAAAGTTAGAGCTCAGATTAATTCTCCGGGTTCAATTATGGGGGGGCATCGAACACAGAGGGGGGGAAGGGGTTCAGTGTGTTCGCACCCACAAGGGGGTCAAAAAGTAGAGTGGGGCATCAAACAATAATGTTCTGAAAGCCGAATTGGAAAGTCTCCTGCTCGAACCAACAGAGAAATGGCAGAGACTCCAAACCTTCTTAAGGGGAACTTGGGGGTAAAAGGGAAAAAGGTACTGTCAGCTCTCCGCCTCAGCGTCATCACTGAGATGACGCGGAAGCCGAGAAGAATAAATCAGGGGTCCAGGAGGGAGATGTGAAGAGGCGGAAAGTACGTTCTCTAAAATGGGGAAAAAAAAAACGTTATCTCAGCGCAGGGACGCGGAGAAATAAGACCGCGGGGGCTGTCCATCTTCAGCCACTCCGGAATACCGTGGGAAGAAGACAGGAGGAATTCTTTAACCAGCTACAAGACCGTCGTTCTTGTGGTACCAAAGAGGTCTTATAGAAGATGAGAACGTTGAGTGGCAGGGAGTAGAGAAAAAAGTGTCGGCTTCTTCCTCCAGAACGGGGTACGTTCGAAATCGGGCCGCCATGGTGGGAGAGTTTTCGACCAGCCAGGGGGCCAGCTTCTGCTGATGAAACAAAGGGGGATTATGGGAGTCCCATAGAGGACAAAAAAAAAGAATCTCAAACTCGGCTGCCAGGAATACAGGCGATATGAACGGGGGCCATGATAAATTCGAACATTTTGGGGACTGCTTGGCGGCGGGGTAAAATGGCGATGATCACCAAGGGTTATCGGGGGACGCGCCCCCATTCTTGCGGTCATGGAATAGACTCAGGGGGAGTAGTTGCCGGAGGGGTCAGAAGGCAGTGTCCTTCGAAGACCGGAGGTCTTAAGAAAAAGGGAGGCAGCTTTATGGGTGGTGAACCAACAGAATTTGGAGAAACAGTGGAAAATCTTCTTCTTGTGGAATGTAGAACTGAATCGAAGGCAACAGATAAACTGGCGGCCCCACACGGCGCATTGCGCGACTTGACCTTCTCCTGAGGGAGGGGGAGATTGTACTTGCCACATGGGATAGAAAAAAAAAGAAGAACAGTATAAGTTAATCAGTTGCAAACTAGAGTATTTGGCGTCGCCGGGAGCCAAAAGTAATGGGGCACAGAACGGGCGCGCCGCCGGGAGCCTGGGACCGCTAAAAAAAAAAAACGTAGTGCACTTCCTGAATGAAAGCAAACGTTCAAAAATAAAGAAAACCCCGAGCTTTGCAGTCCTCCCGAAATCGGGGGCCGTCTAGAAATGCTCTACAGGTTTCTCATCTGTACAATCATTTGGGTAAAAGGGACAGTCTCAGGGAGCTTCACTGGGAAAAGGACTGTCGGCACTTGGCAAACGGACAAAGGACCAGTTCGGAACGAATGGTTGTATTCGCGAGATCAAACGCTGTGAAGGAAATCTGAATAATCGCGACCGGCGGGGCGGAGATAAACTGTAAAGCAGCGTCCGGGGCTGAAGGGATTGGTGTCAGCGATTTCAGAGTGGGGGGAAGGGTTGCAGAAAAAGGCCTCGAGCGGAGAAGAATCAGGCGTGCAAAGCGCCTTACCCCCTCTCCGTCATATTGGGGGAGCGTTGGCTACAGGAGTGGTATTTCACAAGGGAGAGGAACAGCGGCCTGAAAAAAGAAGAAGATGGGACTAACGCAGCATGACCCTCGAAAAAGGCAAATCGCTAACGGTGGTCAGTAAGGGGTCACCTCAAGTAGCGAAAATCGAAGAAAGAAAGAGAAGGAGTACAAAACGGCTACAATGAGCTGCCGCATCATCTTCGATAATCGTAATCTTGGTAGTGAAGATGAAAAGCACGTCATAGGAGGGCGATACGGGGAAAAAAAACAGACTTGTCTTGCCGACCTCTGCCACCGGTGAAGATGAATAAGCTGGGAACGAAACGAAAGAGTTCATAGGATTCTAAGCAACCGCGCCCGTCAGGTGAGTCGATTGAAAAGGACGGAGTGAAAAGAACGAGGGGGGTTATGCAGTTGGAGGAAGCGCGTGCGTCTGGGAACTGTTACAGTTGACGGGGCGAAATCGGAGGAGTGCCGGGGTATCGTTTAGATTCCAGTAGCAGTGGACTAGGAGATTGCTATTTGTTAGCTGCAGGATACGTCATCCTCAGGGGTCGCAGAGGAGATACTTTCTCTCTAGGGAACAATGGTACCGGACAGTCAATCGATGGCGAAAAGAGCGACGAAGCCACTGGAGGAAAGGGAGCCCACGGGTATACTCGGAACTTGTCGAGGTAAGTTCCTCGGGCCTTCATCACAGTCAGTTGACACTGAGGGGCACCAGTGAATTTATTGACTATGGGAAGCGACAAGCCCGGCAACAATGAGCAGTTGGGGAAAATAGACCTCCGAGCGGAGGGGAATCACTTAATCCCGTCTGACGGTCACTGATCAGAGCAATCGCGTTAAACACAGTGTCAAAATGAAGATGAGACCCATCGGTGATAAAAAAGGTCCAAATGACCTTTGAAACTAGTAGGGGTGTATGGGTACGCCGTGCAGGACCGAGAAGTTCGATGCATCAGAAAAGGGGCACAGCACAGGCGATCAAAGAATTCTCCCCGGAGCGTGGAGAAGCACAGGTCATTTATGGAAAGAGAACATAAGATGGGAGTCTCCAGATGGGAATCCCGATGATAGAAACTGGATGGAGGGTGTTCAAGGGGCCGAGATCAATAATCGCTGTCAGCAAGAAGATGAAGAGATCATGGCAGTGAAAAAAATATCGGCCCAAGGAGAAGGCGTCCTATTCGACGCAATCTTACCTTCACAAATGAGTGAAGAAACGGGGCGAAAGGGGGACAGCAGGACCTCGCGCAGGCGTTGGGGGGTCCTCGGTAATTCCTTCAGTCAGAGCAAAACTTAAAAACCACACCGTATTATTAAAAGCATCGTCGGGGAGGGGGGAATTCAAAACGGGGGGCGTCCTGGAGGAGACCGAGGAGTAGGCTTCGATCACCTTGGGCTTCGCTGGGGCGACCAGTCACTCGGCGTAACGGGGACTAGAGGTAGACTTGTGAGGGGAAAATCGACGAGCTTGAAGGAAGGAAGTCGCTGGAACGAGGATTTCTTACCATCGCCAAAAAAGAGCAAGTGAGGCGGAGAGCGGAATGCGTAGGCACTCATCTGGCCAATCTAGTCGTGAGCGATCGCGACTAAGGGGGGGTCCATCTGCTTGAAAAGCTTGCAAGGGACTGAAGGGAGCAGTGGAGAATCGGTAGATGCGGCAAACGAGACGGAATCAGACTAAACTTTGTAAAAAGAACCTGCGGATATGAAGACGCAAAAAAAACGGAGGAGGATGAAAGAAAGAAGGAGAATCCGCCCGCCGTTCAAGAATCGCAGCGAAGATCGAGCGGGCCTGGGAAAGCAAGTTCTCAAAGAGGCCAAGTTGAAACAACCAAAAATATCAATGTGGGGGAAAGGAAAGGAGACGTCATCCGGGTCCGCGAAGGGAAGATTAAGTTAACGATGGAACGCAAAGTTTCAATCAAGTGTCCTCCCACTAGGGCCGAGATCGTTTTTGCTGCATGAAGAAAGAATGAACTCTAGAAACATTCGTACCTTACGCTCGTATTCCCTCGACAATCAACAGTAGAAAAAAATTTAGCCGGAGCATATGCTCCAGCCTACGCCACAAGGTAATAAAAAACGACTTAACGTATACAATAAAGGGGGGCTACTCAAAAGTACCATCCCGATGGGAAGGACATCGAATACTAAAGTTTGGGGCTCAGGTGGTTATTATTTTCCAAAAGGAAGTGCGAACTTCAAGTTAAGATTACAAAAAATAAATTAGTTCAGGGATCAAGCTTTTCCACAAGGAAGCAGTTGATCAGAAGGACCCAACTGAGTCAGAGACGGAAACCATTGAGAAGGGGGGCGAGGGGGGGGGTCAAGGGGGGGTCTTTATATAATGTCACACAGTAAAGGAAACACGAAGGGGTGCTCTGGACCGTGAAAACCCTTAACCATAAGCGAGATCCCCGGGGTAAGGACCCAGTCTAAACCGATGAGACATCTAACGGGGGGGGACGTAGAGGTAAACAAATGAAAAGTAAGAGATCACGAACTGGAAGCTTACTGTAGGGTACAAGTGAGGAAAATGAGTTGTGCGAACAGCAGCAAGAACGAGGAAACCACAAGAGCGAAGGGCTTGGAAGGTTTATATCACAGATGGGCTTAATGAGGGGGGATAACACAACAGTAAAAGGTGAACGACTCATAATGACGGTGACAGCAGCGGAAAATTCAGAAGCGGCAAAGTCTGGACGGCAAAGTAGATTAGGGGGCCGTGGGCGCTTCAGGGAAAAGGAAAATAATGTGGGTCACCAAACAGTGAAAACAAGAATATAAGGAAAGAAACGTACTCAGCGATGCAAGACGACAAGGGAAGAGGACCGGACAACTTTCCAAGTCCAGCTTTCTTAATCGCCGCTTGGCAATTGCTAAAAAGGAATGTAAGAAGACTGGCGCAACGACTAAAACGAATGGGCCTAACTAGAAGATCGGGGCGGAAAAAGAATTATCGAAAGGCGTCAACGATCAGGAAATCTCAACTCTTAACCCAGACGTCCACACAAGTCGCACGCAAGGTCACAGTAACAACAACGCATGGAGGAAGAAAGGCCGAACAAATCGGGCAGCTTCCCCGACCACTTGAACGTGACCGCGATGGAAAGACGGCCGAGTGTGCTTCAGGAAGAAGATGCGAACGATGACGGTCTTGGTCCAGTGAAGAGTCACCTGTGGGAAGGAGAAGACAGGTATTCGGATGGGGAAGAAAGAAACTGACCTAGAAGTTCCGCTATTATAAAAAACTCAGAGGATCTCGAGGATCGAGGCTGTCTGTTACGAATTCCTGGGAAGGGTTACTCAAGCGTGGAGCTAGAAGTCGAAAAGGCGGCAGTTGAGAGGAGGTACTGCAAAGTCGAGCTTCAGATTTGAGGGCATGCAAATATCTTACATACTCAAAGAGCGGGATTTTTGAAACCTCGGGACGAGGGGAACAAAGAATGAAAAAAAGGAAAAAGGAGAACCGCACCGGAGGAGGGCGGCTGAGGTAGGCTGGGGTGAAACCGCGTTGATGCTGGCGCGCGGATGCAAGCGGAAAACAGAAAAAATGAAAGAGCCTGAATGACCTAACTCCGACGATTCAAAGTGAGGGGGGGGTAAAAGATACCGGAAGACGGACTCGGGGCTTGTCTGACAAAGAAATATAACGGAAGAAACACATTTCGGAAAAACAGAAGGTGTATGGATGGAGGGTTGGAAAGTGAAGCGAAAGAAGGTTAATGTAGCTCAAGAAGAATACCGGAAACTGATTCGCGGGAAAAGCTGCGAAAATAGCACAGGGAGGAGACCTACGAAAACTGCGCATAGCAGCGGGTGTGTGAGGAAGGTGGTGTGAAATATTGGGAAGTGAAGGGCGGGCAAAATGCCGATGAGCGGTAAATCCCCAGGAGGCGCGGACTTCGTTTCCGCCAAAGTCACGATAGGGACCCTAAGCACTAAAAGCGTGGAAAAAGATGAAATATCAAGATTGTACTGGGGAGGATAAGGATCCAGTGGCAATTACATCAAGAAGGACAGGAGACGAGAAGCGAGAAAGACTAAGGATTGAAAAATTTCCATGGGAAAGGCAGCCGTTTCGAAACCTTGAACAAGAAAGAAGTGAAATGGCGGTGAAATTATCTGCAAAATCCCATCAATAGCTAACTCCGTCTCCGCCAGCTTGACGAAAGAAAAGGAATGCAGCAATTATCCCCGACCCTATGTATCAAGATGTTGGGTGGGGGTTGTGGGGTCCTAAAAAAGACTCAGCACATGTGGGAGCTGCCCCGAGTCCGAAGAGGTGATAGATCCAGAACCGCCAAAACCATTCTTAATAGAAAAGGGCGGACGAGGCCGGAAGACGTAACCTAGTAATTCTCGGCCGGAGGAAGCGACCACCGAAAACATTCTACGGAAAAAATAATCTTTAGGGGCTGGTGATTAGAAAAAATCTCCCACAAAAAAGGGGGGTTTGAAACCGAGCGCTCTACACATGTTTATGGAAGAAGAAAGACGAAAAAGTGGTTCCTCTCACATTTAACGTCTAAGGGAGTCGGAGGTACACGGAAAGAGTGTCTACAGAAATTCGACGGACAATAGGTTAGCTGAGACATAAGAAGGGACGGAGGCAGTCCCAGAATGACGCGTTGGAAGCTGGAACGAAGAAAGTATGGCCAAAGAGAGAAGCCAAGTCTCTATATAAAAAAGAAAAAAAAAAAAAACAAAAAAAACAAAAAAAAAAAAAAAAAAAAAAAAAAAAAAGTAGACGGAAAAAGTAAGGGCATCGGCCCAAAGAAATGAAACGCTCTGGAAGAGGCTTGACCGCAAAGCGCGCCAGTGAAAAGGGACAAAAGCGAACATGAAGAAGGGGAAGTGGAAAAACACGAAGGGAAGATGTGCTGCCCCCAACCCCCAGGAAAAAGAGGGAATTCGAGAGAAGGGTCGGCTCAAGGAACCTTCGGAGAAAGAAGGCAGAGAAAAACCCGGCGGGTTTCACCAGAGGACAAAAGGGTGGGCAACGCAAACAATTAATAAGGATGTCAACATAAAAGTGGGAGCTGAACACCCTAAGAACAATTAGACCACAGAAGGCAAAATTAATACGGGAAAAAATCACGCAGAGGGCGCATCTCTAAGCGACAGGGTCTGAATTGCCGCAGAGAAGAGAGGAGGGAGATGAAGGGGTGCCACGACATTTGTCCCAGCAATCCTCTGTACGAGAAGGGGAATCGCCCTCGCTGGGGAGGCTTTCGCGGGAGCGTGATCGTTAGAGCAAAGACTTTGCCAATTCATCAAGCTTAAGCGGTCGCCGGCGCGTTGAAGGCCAAGAGGAACAATCAAAGTAGAAAATCAAAACAAAGAGATGGAGAAAGTGAAAGGAAGGGTAGAAAAGGGTTCGACTGCTCTCGGGCGAGGGAACAACAAATGATCTCTCCGGGAGAATCTACTCCATCAAAAAAAATTGAGGGAGGAGAGAGATGGAAGGCTGACTATCGATAAGTATAAGCCGGAAGAGAACACGTAACGGGCTTAAAGTCAACGGGAGATATGTGTGGGCGGCTTGGGATTTTCTCCATTGCACGTTTCGCGGGGGTGAATAAACGCGTCAAAAAGAGTCGATAAGCTTTACCGGGAAAAAACTTGGGGACGAAACTTGAGAAAAAGCCGAGACGGCCCGAAAAAACGTCATGAAGGGGGGGGGGGGGGACGATCTTCACGTGGACAAGAGTCCCATTCAGGGGGGTGAACATGGGGAATCTAAACTGTATTTCAAACGGCAGAAGTAAGACGCGATGAGATGAGGTTCATAAAATTCTTGCGAGGAAATGAGGGGACAGATGGGGCGGAGGGGTTCGGGGAGGGGAAAAAGCGGTTGGGGGTCGCGCTTTTTAAAATATTTGGGGAGCGCCCAACCGGATTGGATAATCGGTCGGAGGTAATTTGCCCACTAATGGGGTAATTTGGTGGGCATGCACGCAAAATACTGGTGTCTTATCAACCCAAAAAATCTCCAGAAAACAAAAAAACTGTTGGGGGGGGGTGAATCATTGAAGCTACGGCGAATCGGTACGCGGCAGGGGACGCCTACAAAAAAACCTGAGGGCACGGAGAGTGGAAAACAATCCATTCCTGTCACAAGGATTCACCGCCCGGGTCGGCTTAAATCAAATGGTCGCAGGATGAAATCGAAGCGATACAAGGGAGACCTTTCAAAGGCCTTGCAGGGAAATCTGTCAAGGGGAAGGTGTCCACGTGTTGAAGGGGATCTCACGCGCCGTCTGAAGGAAGGGCGGCAGACAATCTTCCGTCGGTAAAGATTCCAGCCCAGTATGCTCAAGGGGAAAAGGTGAACGCCAGTCAGGGATGAATGCTTTCCACTCACCGACTTACGGAGGGGGGGAATGAACAAAGGCGCGAAGGGGACTTTATCTAAAAGGGTCGGACACGGGTGCCTGAGTGTTAGAGGCCCCAAAGTTGACGGAGGCGGCCGACAGAAAAGGTTGGGGAAGCGACCTTCTGGTGCAAGAGAAACGGTGTGGCTAAGGGTGTCGAGACCAGCCGAACTCAAATAAAGAGTATGCAAGTAGGAATCTTATGAAAAAGGGGTCTTTAAAGGCGGAGGCGAAGCGAAAAGGGGGACAACTCGGTCTTCCGGAGGAAAGAAAGAGTCCTTCTTTTCTCTTGATAACAGCCATTTTAGTTACGGAGGAGGGAGAAGGAAAAGCACACGAGGGGCACTGCGGGCCAGCTGACCCATTCGTTATAGATATGCGCGGCCGGATATCACTTATGCTGTGGAACGGGAGGTGACTGCGTCGAATTCCTAAAACGGCACAAAAGGAGGAATAGGGAGGGAGGAGCTGAGGGAGGGCCCATGGAGGTGGACGCCGCCACACCACTTCGTGCGGGTGAAATGGGGAACGCAAGGCATCAAAACTTCTACAAGCGGTGAGGCCTTGATCGAAAGAGATCCGGCGCCTTTGCAAGGCCCTATCTTGGACCGTGACAAATGGGAAGTCGTGAGTCTCATAAACACTAAGAAAAAATAGGTTGGGACGAACGATGGGAAGTCGCATAAAACGGAAAAGAAACGCTTTGTTGGCAAAAGCAGCTCGCATCCGCAGTCAGAACATTACCTCCGAACCTAGCAAAAGGAAAGGAAGTAAATGCGGCGTAAAAACTGCACCTCACCTAAAGGAGAACCAGGGATCACGCATCTAAGAGAGACACGTGCTTAAAATCATTTTGGGCGTGCCCAGAACTATTACCGCCAAATCGAGAAAGTCAGTCTGTCGAAGCCTTTATCGGAACTGGGAGCAAAGTTTCGTCTAGACACTTTCAACCGCAAGCCATTAAAAAACCAACCCCAAAGAAACGCGAGAACAATGTGGATTCAGGCCTGAGACGTATGGGGTCCGACAATCGCATGAACTAAAACCGCGGCGAGAGAAGTATGAATTAATCTTAGGCGGCTGAAGCGTGTGGGGAAGGGGAAGGGACGAGTTGGAGTGGGTTGGCAGAAATAGACGCAGAGAATACAGTTGAAAAAGCCATGAACCACCTAAAGGAACAATCAGAGGGGGGTTCAAGTTGTTCGAGATTGTCTTTGTCAGGAAGATTTCACATGCCAATCGAATTTATAAAAAAATTCAGGAACTCCGGAGGGGGAAAAAAAAAAAAAAAAAAAAAAAGAACGGGACGTGCAGAAAGCACTAAAGAACGCCAGTCTCTGTAAACCTCGAAGAACGCAGGGGGGGAAAGGCGAATGAGACAAAACATCGTCTCTCTGGACTGCTGGTGGAAGAGGAAGCTGCGGCACGTCTCGTCGTCGCTCAAAAAAAAAAAGACATGGGGGGGGGGGAAATCATGGTCTTAAAAGCCACGGTGCGAATGGGATCAGACCATGTACGAATACAATCGGGAGAAGACTCCAGCAGACAACCGCGAAGTCTTGAACTCTATGGGGTCACAATACAAGGGAGGTGGGAAACGATATTATGAGGGAGGTAGGTGAGGCGCTTGAATGAAGACGGTGAAACGTGAGGAGCCTTCGGGGCCCTAAGTCAAAGATCAGTGGCTGTTCTCAGGAGATGACAAGGAGAGGGCGACATTTTAAGTCCATGCGCGGGGGCGGCCCGTTTCGTATCTAGCGATTGGCCGACTTCTTAATTCAAGGTCAGGGGCGGTCATATCTTGGGTCACAATTCGTTCTAACTAACCGATGGAGAGGGACAAATGACGCCCGGGATCCACCGACTGTTCACTTGAACTCTCTGGGAACCTTTCCAGTAATCAAAATGCCGGTTGCAGGGGGTGAACTTTTTCGCCAAGGTGGGAAAAACGGTAGGAGAGGGAAAAAACCACTACACACCGGAGAAGGTGGAGAAGAGCGGAGGGCGGTCTAGACTGATTACGGAAAATCAGGTCCTAGGGAATTATCGAGGTTAAAAGGCGGTGTGGCGGACACATTCAGAACCCTAGGTGAGGACCGTCAAATGTGAAGTCTCTATTCGTTGTAGGGTAAAGAGCTGAGGACTTTCTAGGAACAAAAGAATGGGGAAGCAACGGGGCAGGAACCGCTTCTCACCTGAGCGTGTGCGGCACTTTCGGAGGGTTGCAGAAAAGCTCACTGAAGCGATGTGGATGTGAATACCTTAGGATTAGCGACCCAGGGTATCTCGGATGGGAATTGTGGTCCACCTGACCGAGTAAAAACGGGGAACTTTCAAAAACTCAAAGGCGGGATAACAAGCATGACAGGGAAGGGAACAAAAGAGAGGCCCCTGCCGTATCAGAGAGGGAGCCCTTTGTCTTTGCGACCAGGCTTGATCAAGGACTCCTTAACCTTTCATCAGAGAAGGTCGGTGGACTAGTTAAATTACTTCTGCACATCCCGCTTTAACACTAGGGGGCACAAAAATTAGTTGCATCAAATCAATCAGCTTGT
>Ga0179593_1455630_pt1 | contig 16002 bp, 10 predicted proteins | sample CZODoug2_1_08_16_FD_185931 | JGI IMG/M metagenome (GOLD analysis project Ga0179593, IMG submission 185931) | Vadose zone soil fungal communities from Angelo Coast Range Reserve, California, USA - CZODoug2_1_08_16fungal (PacBio error correction) | ecosystem: Environmental > Terrestrial > Soil >...
TTGATGACCACAAAAAGAGCCCGGTATTTATGGGAGACGTGGGGGGGAAGGACCCGGAGCAGAAGGAGTCTGGGGGAGAGAAGCTAGAACGGAAAAGGCCGTAACGGGGCTGCTGTTAGTTTGTGGGGGCCGTGTCCAGAAGACTTCTGAAGGGACGGAAAGATGCCGAGCACCTGGGGAAGTGCAGCGGGAAGTGAGGGTCCGGGATTGGAAAGCACATTTTTGTGGAGAATTGAAAAGAGGGGGGCATAGAAGCAGAGAACCTTCCGCTCTCGCGACGAGTCTAAATTCAAATCACTTCAGCACGGGGAGTCTCAAGGAGGGGGGCCCCTCCCCAGGAACCAGTGCGGAACTATTGCGCGGAAAAATCGACGAGAAAATGTGGAAAAGGCGGACTAGTGCCCGGCTGGGAATGGGTCGGGAGCTTATAGAGAAACTCACAATAAAAGAACCCTTCCGAAAGGGGAGGGGGAGCAGGACATGGGGTTAATTGTGGATCGGGGGGCCGAGACTATGTCCGCCTTGTCGAACATAAGGGGATCGACAAGAAGAGGGTGGCCCTTGCTAGAAGCAAGAGTCAGGACCTTTCGTAAAACATGGTAGAAAAAATGCCCGCTTCTATGGGAAGGAGATTAGAAGTTGATGAAGGGGAGGAACGGTGAAGCCAGAGAAAGAGGCACGAGCGGGAAATGGGAGGAGTCAGGGATCTCGACCAGAAAGAATGCGAAAAAATGGTTGACTCGAAAAGATAGGGAGTTCGGTAAGGTGAGAACCTGGTAGGGACAGAAACCAGGCCGAAGAGGTAAACACCTCATTTTACCGAAGGGATTTCTTCCTTGCCGATGCGACAAGCGACTGGCTGAAATGAGAATTTTCACCTCAAAACAATAATAATCAGAGGAGATTCAGGGGGTATCTAAAGCAGAAAATAATCAACCGCGGCGGAGAGGGATGACGTTTTCGTTGGGTGGGAAAACATTTCAGATATAGCAGAAATTAATTTGGCACCTGCTAGGGCTCGAAACATACGAAAGTGTGAGCGTACGTAGGGAAAGGGGAAAAGCACGAGAGAAAGAGGAACCCTCAAGAGGAGGCGTAGATAATTTGAAAGGGATACAAATGGCTCAGAGATCGGATACCAGACAGTGCCGGTAGAAGGGGTAGCCCCGGGGGACAGAGAGAATATCTTGGGACTGGAGGAGGAAGCATAGAATCTCACAACCCCCGTTGAGATGGAAAAGTTTTCCTTAATTACGGTGGTCGCTGCATGAAAGAGTGGGGGGGGGGCTGCATCAGGATTCAGAAGGATGGGGAACTGGTATAGGCACCCCCCCAATCAGGCAAGCTCCTCTTTAGGGGCATGGGGGGGGGACAGGGGCGGATTAAGAGGTTGGCGAAAAGGATTTGCGCGTCAAAAAGATATAAGGGAAAGCGAAAGTAGGGCGTCGCCAAAAGAATAAAAACACAACGGAGGATTGAAGAAGAAGATAATTGTAATGAGTTAAAAAAGGATCTCCGTTCCTTTAGAGGATTGAAGACAGCTTAAAAGCCGGGAAGATACATAAAACGGCCCCGCACGAACAGAAGAGCTTCCCATCCAACGTCGGTTGATCGGATGACTTATTTTTAATTCTTGGAAATCAAAAAAAAGTGTCAGCAAAAAATCCGTTTGGAAAAAAGTACCCCCAGAGAATTGAAACTAGGAATACCGAGACTAAAGCGACACCGGGGGGAAGGCGAGCAATGAGACCTGCCTACGGAAAAGCGAGGAGTTTAGAGAACGGGAAAAAAAGGATTTTAGGCTCACTGTATCGCTGAAGAACCGGGGGAAGACTACCTCGGACAAGAAGAGCCACGGGCCGAGTGCTTCAGTAGGAATAGTCTAGGGGCGATGAAAACTTAAAAATAAGAGACGATCCACCACAGGTCGTAAGTGTACATCGATTACGCGAAACATGGGCGGACTTAGAATCGCAGAACTATAGAAATGTCAGACGCGAGGACAAAAACCCGTACAAAGGTATATCCAGACGCTAAGAAGGAGCATTGGCTGTTCTTATCGACAAAATTATAGGAGGGGAGACTGAGGGACTGTAGTACTAGGAGAGGTAAGCAGACGGAGCTGGGGGGAGGAAAGCGGCGTAGGATTTCAGCGGAAAACAATGTCTATAGTTATTAAGGGGCAGTTAGGAAAGGCGGCGCAAACTTGGCTAAGGTGGGTCAAGGGGACTTGAAAAATCTTTAGGAAAAAGGAGTTGTTCAGGGGACATGCTGGCCGGCATAGATACGACTGGAATATAAGGACCTAATGCAAAGGGAGTATTCTGAGAAAGGGTTGCGGAGAAGAATGCAAGTGCCTTTAACTAAAGCACCAATGTATTCCTTCAAAACGGGGCTCCGATCAATGAAAGAAAAAGGGTCGGTTGAGGACGCAGGAATAGGGAGGAGGAAATGGGAAAATCTCTCAAAGATGGGCAGAGAGTAAGCATGTGTTTAGAAATCCTGGAACCTTGCTATAGGAATGAAACCGAGCGGTCAAAAAGGTCAAAGAAAACAGTTCGGAATCTCCCTGGCGGGGGAGGACGGTGGAGTGGGATATATCAAACAAAGCCAACTCAATGGGGCGTATCGAAGCATAGGCTAGAGTGATACTTGAAGATAGGGGGGTGGCCTCAACGTGGACGGGGGAAGATGGCTCGAGAGAAAAAGGAATTGAGAAGAGAGGGGACAGGAATTTGAAACGCTTCATACGGAGAACCCTCTGCTCGGAATTCACAAAAAATGGAAATCAGAAAAAACACACTGAAAAAAACGGAAACAGGAGTCGAAAAAACTGATTGCTCAGGAAGCGGGGCAAGCAGACGATACTTCGTGGGACCCAGGACTGAAAAAGCCGGGAAAGAAAGAAAACTCGTCCCAGGAGCGCTGCTACGAGAAACCGCCTGGGGAAAAGGGTCCGAGGGGGACGGCACGGAGGATCGAATCCGAAAGCTTGGTTTCTCATAAAAAAAGTCGCGAAAAAACATGAGAGTTGGGAATAGATAGATAGGCGACCACTCCACAGCCTAGGAGGGGGGGATAATTAGACAAGTAGAGGGAAAAGGGGGGGTCTTTGGGGGAGAAATAAGAAGGGAAAGCGTTCGCACGTTACTAAAGGCGTGTTGAAAAAAAGGAGGAGGAAATAACTATCGGCAGTTGAGTGAAGGAAAAGCCGTTTAAGATGGAGGAGGGAAGGGGATGTTGTGAGCGGAGTGCGACAGTTGGAAAAAGAGGGGTGACGGGATAGCGAAAGCTAATAAGAGCAGCGGGGAGTCTCCTAGGAGCTTAGAGTTCGATGAAGTCTTGAAAACGGTAAAGAACAAATTTCTTTCACTCAGGATTCAGTAGATGTCTTCTCTCGCCAGCTTACGATCGACTCTGTCAACCCCGGCGGGGGGAGGGGTGTCTGGGGGGGGATCTCGCGCCCCCAGAGGAAAAACACACGCCACGACAAGAATTGCCGCATTCAGGAGGGTTTGTTGAAGGTGGGCGGCTGGTCAACTTTCCGATATGGAACTGGACCTTGTCGTAACGACAGCCGTACTCAAAGAGGAGCTGGGTGGATGGAGAAAAGTGAAGATAACGCTAACAACCTGTTCGAAAACTTACAATCGGAGGCCCGGGAAAGTGATCGCTCTTTTGAGAAGGCCGAAGTCAGGTCTAAAGAAAGCGAGGGAATTCTACGAAAAACGCTTGAACGCGCGTCATTGGGGCAAAAAGAAAGTAGCTCGAAAGGACCAGCTTGGCGGCTCGAAAGGGGTCTAGACATAAAGGGCTATGTAATTAAGTTCACCGCTCTCACACTTGGAAAGGAGGGCCCCATGCCGAAAGGGTGCACTCCAAATTGGGGCGCTTGGGGAAGCCTTTTGGACAGATGAACCGAAGACGATGGTTAAAGGCAAAAAAGGTACCACAGCAAAGAAAAGCAACCGCCTGATAGTAGGGGGAGATGAACATACAAAGGGAGAAAATTCTTATATACCGGTTGGGGGGTTTCTTTATCATGTCCTCGTGACGGAGAATTATGGAAAGCCAGCCTCTAAGAGTAATCGGGAAATCTACTGTTTAGAGTCGGAATTCCTGATGGTAGAGAAGAGGTATAGAAAAAAAGAACAGGCTAGCAGGGAAGACTCTCTTGGGTGCTTTCGTCTTACATTATCAGAGAGGGAGGGGGAGACCATCCTGGAAGGGGAACAGTTGATGGATACACCCTCGCGAGATCGGAATGTTTTCTTACGGAATGAGGACTCAAAAAAAACCTGGGGCGAATTGGGGGAGCCTCTTCATTAAAGGGTAAGGGGGGCCTGGCAAAGGACATTTGGGGGGGGCTTCCCAAATGCGTCTGTAATTCCAATAGTAGAAAACGGGAAACCTGACGAGTTGGAGAGATTCCTGGGCGTTATGCCCTAAACGCTTTCAGCTGCGAAAAGGGGAGGCAAGCTTAAAGGGACTTCAGCCACCGGAATAAGACAACAACTTATGGGGAGGTAGGGAGAGACTTTCTAACCCTTTAAGAACAGATGAGGGGGGCCGTATGAAAGAAGATTCGGGCTGTAAAAGCAGGGAAGATCAAAAACCAAAGCCATAATACGATGCCTGGCACTCCCAAACTTGCTTGGGGCAATTTCTAAGGTGGGGAGAGGTTAGGGAAGTCGGAAGGTGGTGGGTTTGAATCCAAGAAGGAAGGGGGTCTTGAAAAAAATACCCCGAATCAGGTAAGTAATAGTAACGTATCCTAAACTATCCAAAAGGTGTTTAAGGTTAGAGCCATGCTAAGGGGACCTTAAACATATGCTAAAGCGAGAGGTATCAAATCAGAAACTGAAAGGATGGGTATCGTAAAGAGAATTATGCACTCACCTATGCCCTTAGTAATGCTTCCTTCTGTCGAGCCAGGAAAAAGTTCCCGAGCCCTACCAACAAAGTACTGAGAGGAACAATGGCTGTTCATCTATTCGCGCGGGCTGTCTTGGTTAGAGGTTATATATATTCTTTGGGGTAAGAGGGGGTGGGGGGGGAAAAAAAATAACCCCTCTCGCACAGACGCCGCCGAGCTCTGAAGGGTCTGATTAGATTGAAAATACCACCAGGACCTCGATTAAACCGCTTTAGGAGGGTCGTCGGGGCGGGGATCCCGGGATGGTTTCAGGCCAGGACGACGGGTCGTCATCGGAGGTGACAAAATTGACCGAGAACTTCAAAAATGCGAAAAGTTGAGGAAGGCAGCTACTCTGAGAAAGGTGAGGAAGTTCAAAAGTAGAGAGAAAAATCTGCTAAACCAAGTTCAGGGGTTATATCTCTACAGACTGAGGGGAAGTTTGGATGGAGTAGAAGGCGGATCGATGTCTGAGAAGGGAATACAGGTCCAAAGAAACCGCAAACGAGGAGAAAAAAAAAGAGGACTGAATTTAATAGGAAACAAAAACAAAGGTTTGAGTCGGGGCCGTTTAATATGGCGGAATGATCAAGGCATATCATGAAAGGTGTAGATAGGCCGGCATTATTTGAAAAATGGACTCCTATTCGAGGGAAGATCGCCAACGGAACAAACCCAAGGCTCTACCGGCTGCAATCGCCTCACTTTTTCTTAGGTTGACGGTTGTGCGCGGGAGAAAAAAAACAAAGACCAAAGATTCTTTAAAAGAGAAGGAGGAAAATCATCAAGGTCTATATCTACGAGAAAACGCATTCGAAAAAGGTCCTAAGGGAAAATGGGAATCAGGCAGAAGGACTCCCGATAATTGGAATCACTGCGAGTGAATTTCTCGAAAGGCTTCTCTGGGAAATCGGAAGGGACAAAATTTGCGAAATGAAAAAAAGTACAAAAAAATAAAATAATCGAAACTGTCTGAATTCAAAAGCGGGCAATGGCCCTAGATATATCTTACCCTGACCATAAAGAAGCAGAAAGGGGGATACTTCCGGCTGCTCTTCGGAAATAAACCACGAAACTTGGGAAGGATGAAGGGAAACAATAGTAGAGACGGAGGGGAGGGGGTGGTAAGAAAGATAATCAACAACAAAAAAAAGGGGAGCTGATTAAAGGGAAGAAGGAGGAAATGTCATGCAAAGCCTCGCCCTCCAGTATGGGAGATTACTTTTCCAACCCGTATAGGGAAAGTAGTTAATCTGGTCGAGAACAACAGCGCAGTTAAGAGGCGAGGGTCTCTTTCCTTTGAGGAACATCAGAATGCCGGGGAAAGGACAGACGAGCATCAAGTTTGAAAAACTTTAAAGTGCCTATTTGGAAAATTTATTTCTCCCATTTGTGAGTCAATATGCAACTGGGGGCTTCTAAAGAAGTCATCAATTGCCTTACGAAGCGTCGGGAACCATAAAAAGCGTAGTAAGTCTCGGATTGCAAGGAGAAAGAAATTGGAACGAATACTTAGAGAGGAGAGCGCAGTGGGGATGCGATACGAGTAGAACTGTGGGGTGTAAGTGGGGGAAGACTGGCAGAGGACCAAACTCGACCAAAGTACGACAAGGAACGAAACGGTGCGAAAGTTGAACGCAGGTCATTTTGTGGAAAAGCGCTTTCATGCCTATAGACGGATTTCCGTAGGGGTGCCACCTCATGCATGGGGGGACGAAAATCCGCGGGTCCTTCTCTAGAAACAGTCCTTTCCGAAAAAAAGGGGGGAGCTGTGCACAGATGAGGAATTGAAACCTCCCTGGTGGGGGGGCGTTAAAGGACGGAGGGACGGGGGAGCCCAGTCGAAGATTAAGGCACATCGTGCCGTGAGGGATTGAATCGGAGGTATGGATCGCCATACAATTGCAATCCTTTGGTCTAGAATACATGAGGAGAGCCTTCATACAGTGGGCGAACTTGGGCCCATGAAGTCAAAAAGGGACGCCCGAAGGTTTAAAAGGGGAAGTGGTGGAAAACGCAGCTGCCTACCAGGTGGGACTGACTCGGAGAACGACACAGGAATACATCCAAAGAGGAGAAAGAGTCAGTTTGCAGACGAAGAAGATCCTTATAGATCGGCGTGAGAGTGGGTACATGTGTATGGGGTGGCCTTATCAAGGTAAAAGGCAGGACCGGTGAAAAAGTGCCATTCAGGTATTTCAAGAGGGAACGTGGGGGGAGTCATTAGGCGCGCGGGGAAGAGAAGGAGAGGAAAAGAATCAAAGCGGTAGTGGGTCGAAAAACGAATTCTAGGAGAGCCGCAAAACTCCTTAAAACTTGAGGGAGACAACTCGACCGCTGGGCGCAAGCTAGCACGGGCGCCGACACACGCGAAGGGGGGAGGCCTTACAGAGTGGGAAACTCATTAACCCTGAGGTGGGGGACTCCCGACTCTTCGCACTAAGGAATAAGAATAGGAAAGAGAAAAACTGGGGACGGGGGAGAAGGCTGAAATTTCCTTGGCTTTGAGGCCCTGAGGGGGCCGTTGGGTGCCCTACGAAAGAAGAGAGCAGGAAAGGGCGTCCCAAACAGGGAAAACAAACAACAAAAAGGAGGTAATAAATATAATGTCGTTGGCGACGACCAGTAAGAGTCCTTCGGAGGAATTTTTCCGCCGGTATGATCACTAAATCAGACCTCCAACTGCCTGGACAGACGGAGTCAGGATTGCCGAGGCGGTAGGGGTTTTGAAGGTTTAGGGGGAAGGCTGGGAAAGAAAAACGGGGGGAACTTAAGGACCCTATACTCGTAAGGGGAAGAAAGGAGGGAAAAGAAGACTCAGACAATGGGTGGTTTGGGAGCGCCGCAAGCGCCTTCCATGGAAACCAAGAGTGCTGTATAAAGAAGTAGACCGGTGATGTTCGCTCTCGATCGGGATAGAAACGCACAGGGAGGATCCCTCTATCGATTGCTTGATATCTAATCTTCTGAGGAAACCCAAGGAAAGAGCCAAAAAGGGGGGCTACCCAGGCGAGTTAGCTATTTCTGCGAGGCTGGCGGGCCATTAGCTGGCCTGCCTAAGAGGGTACATCTGGGCCAACCCATTAAAAAGGTAATGAACAGACACCTACGAGACGAAGCGCGCTTAAAGGGGGGGGATGAGCTCTACAAAAGTAAGACCGCGGTTCCTTGAGGGGGCTTTTCGGGAAATCGAATAATTTTCCAAGGAAGGGTAGTAAGCGGCTCATTCCTTACAAAGCAGGAATTGCGTCGACTATTTACGGCAGGCTCTCCTCAGTCGAGGACCAGTTTACAGCGAATCTCCTCCTATGGTATGGCGGAGACAATGGGTTGAGAGACGCAATCTTTTCGAAGAAGAAATTCAGTTACTTTGAAGTGCAAAGATGGGAAGAAGAGGAGGTCATCATGCTTGGGGGGGCGACTTCCTTAAAAGATGGCATTGAAACCTATGCTTCTCCAACTCGCCCCGACGGCCGTCAACCAGATCTAAAGAGATTTCAAGGACGGGGGGTGTAACTGAGGTTCAGTGATACAAGGCATCCTCTCCGAAATTGGTCTCTAAAATTCATTAGGGTTGAGAGACAATTAAATCAGAGTCAGTAATGACCGCTACGAGCGCACCCCGCAAAACCCCATGACGTGAATTCCAGCTACTCAAAGGGGGGCGGGGAAGGGAGAAGGGTCGGGAAGGGTGGGGGGGCGAGGAAACAGACCCAAGCAAAAAGAGGGAGAAAAAATCATCCCATTCTACTAAGCGATCGAGTTCATCACCGAACAGGGGGCCACGGGGGACCGTCGGGGGCACACTCCGATCCACAGCGTTAATGTTAAGGACAGAGTAGGAAGGATTGGGGGGGGACTCGACTCGATCAACCGAGGAACTGAATCCAAGGTAGCCGGAGACCGGAAAAAGAATTCACGAGACGATCGTGAAAAAAGGAAGGGAACGAACGGGGCTAAGTCCACGGGGGATAGCGGAGTGGACCCGGAAATCAGAACGAATGAAAGGGGACTAAGATTTCATAATTCGTTATTGAAAGCCATTTCAACATGTGGAAGTCTACCGGGGCAGTCTAACGCTCCAAACAAATTCTGGAGGGGAGAAAAATCTCTCACCAAACAACAGTGAGTCTGCCCGAGAGAGATTTCGCTCAAAAGAAAGACCCTCCGGGGTCCATTCGAATTGAACAAATGGTCAAAAGGGGCCGCTGGGAAGAAGCAAAGACGCCCACTCCGTAAGCGTAGTCACCGGAGTCGGTCCTTAGTTGATGACGGGTCCACTCCTGCTATCTAGGGAAAGGAAAACCTAAATCCTTTTTGACGATTTGAAATTGATGTTGGTCGATAGGGTTTTCGGAAACAGTCCTGGATCCGGGAAAACGGAGAAGCGGCGCAGTTCATGCACTCTCGAGTGAGCCATCAGGAAGCGGGAGGACTTTTGAAGGAACCACCGGAATAGGGAGGAAGCGGGATTCGCTTTAGCGTACTCACTGGATGAATGAGGCGAAGGATGACCTGAGGGGATGTGGGTAGTTATATAGATCCCACCTAGAAGACTCCGCCACTTCCGACGGGAGGGTCCTCATTTGATCATGGTTTTGGATTTGCGCGATTTACAGCAGGAAGACGATCAGGGAACCTTTGAATACCCACTAAGCCTTTCTATGACAAAAGCGTTCTCGGATGCCATCGCACAGAGTCAGGGCCGTCGAAACAAAAATTTTACGAGTCCCAAATCGCGAACTGGGGCCAGGGGTCGGGGCACTTGAACCTGAAGGCCCGCATCCGAGAACGCTCAGAACTCGTGAAACTTCTTGTGTCAGGAAGGGGTCCGAGAAAATAGAAGCACTTGGGAGACTCAGGAAGGTTAATCGCCTACGAGGAGGCGCTGACCGGACACCTACTAACTTGAGGAAGAAGGGGCCCATGGGCCGGTGACGCCCGCATTGTTGTGCAGAAGAGGGAGGCTTTGAACGCTGAAACCATGAATGAAAGTCTCCGGATCCCGCACATCAACCGAACTCCCGCGGCACGTAGGGGGGGTCGGACAAGGAAGCGCGCGGACTTCGGCGGGGAGGAAAGTTTGTGAAATGGTTGTGCCTCGCAATGAACTCGAGAGCCACGACTTTCCCGCGGCCGAGAGAATTCAAAAAAAATCCGGGGAAGGGTCGGAGGCGGCCAAAAGTGGGCTCGACTCTAGCCGCCTGCAAAAGCGCTCGAGGAGGGTGCTTTCTCGTCTCCTACGGTCTATCGGCGGGGAGAACATAAGGGGCTGCAGGTTATTGGATCCCCGGATCTACCGATCAGGTTTCCGGACTGGGGAGCATGGCCGAAAACTCAACAACCTTTTATTGAGGTATCGGTGAAGATGGGGTCGTACCTATTAGGGGAAGTGGGGGTGGTGGGGGGGGTTTTGTTTTTTGGTTGTGGGCACTTCTTTGGGGGCTGCCAAAAAGGCGTCAAGAAGAGTCATTGAAAGACGTCATCAGAACTCTCAAAAGACCGCTCTGGCTGGGCAACTAAGGGAGTAAGGGCGTGAGAATCTCAAACTTGCCGCTTCTGATCCGAGGAAGCACCTCAGGTTAGTCTGAAACAGGGATCGAGAGTAAAAAACAAACCGAGAGCTGACACTTGAGCCTGGGGCAGACGCCCTTTACGAGAGCCAGTTCTTAAGGATGGTCAGCCGCGGAAATCTAAAGCAACCTCCTCCGAAAGAACAGACAGCGAGGAAGGGGCAGAGGAAAGAGGGAGGTTTAATCATTGAAGTGGTCAGGAAAAAAAAAAAATAAACGGGGTCCTGAACCCAGAAAGAAATGAAGGACGATTAACCGATCAGAGAGAAGGGGTGTTTAGGAGAGAACGCTAGGCAAGGGAAATCTGGAGAGGAGGGGCAGCTTGGTAATCCGATGCTAAGGAGGAGCAGAAGGATAGTCCTGTCCTTCGAGAACTGACATAACCTAAGAGAGGATTCATCAGAGCATTAGACAGTCCAGACGAAGGACGAAAGAAAAACAGTCGGTTTCTGTTCGGAAGGATGAAGGGGCCAATAGATATCATGGCAGGAGGAATGGTCTCGCAAAAAAGGAAAAAAAAAGGGGATACGAGGCCCCCGCAAAATTAACTTGGTCTTACGGGGAAAAAAAAAACATAGCTACACGCGGGGCTGCGGGCTGTGCAGTGAAAGGATGTCATCCAGGGACGCTGAACATCTGGATTCGCCAAAGTCGGCAACACTGATTTCTAGATGGAAGGCAGGGGAATGATCCTCAAGTCGAGCCATGAAGAAGGGAGCGCAGCCGGAATAGCGAAAAACTTAGTTCGAGTTGCACGCGGGATGGCGCAGAAATGTCAGCGACGCCAGGACAAGATGGCTCTTCGAAGCGGAACTCATTACCATCGACCGAAAGACGCCCTTGAAACCCAGCGACGTCCAGAGAAAAAGGGTTGTTTGGAGACGGCGGGGGAATATGGGTGATGCGAGCATCGCGAGGCGAATTTTGAGAGCGGTCAAGGCAATCTTGGCAGCAAAGGGACGGATCTCGCTATCCATCGAGAAATTCCAAAAGCGCAACGGAAGCTAAAAATGCTAAACCCCTGGTCAGTCCAAGGATTACTCTCTGGGGTTGGGGGGGGGGGGAGGCAGTCGTATCCGACCAGCCAAAGGAAGGGAGGATACGGCGCATCATCAAGAACTCTAATATAAGCGCAGAAGAGTTACACGTTGGGGGGGGCAGCGGGCAATAAGGCTCGGAACGTGGATTAACGTCTGCGCAGAAAGCGAACTGACGAAGTCACTGGCATCGTCAGTAAAACAGTTTCAGACCAAAGAATGACCAGGGAAAAAAAAATAAACTCTCTGAAATCGGAAAAGGTTAGGGAGAGGGTTGTACGTTCCCTAGAGAGAGCAGTCCTTCAAAACGAAGACCGTGAAAAAAAGAATTTCTCAAGCCGATGACTACTCTCGGGCGGATGGTAACATGATAATTGAGGGGGGGGGTCCAAATTGACCGGGCCTCTCAAGAGGGCAGTCTTTGGGGGTCCTCATAAAATAATCAACAACAAAATATTGTGAGGGAAAGGGATTATTCTCCAGCCAGCCCACGAGGATGGAGAGGTCGCTGGTCCTCCAGGAAGAGCTGGCTCTGGATAAAAAAGTAGCACCAGTCTTCAGGGTATCTTTCAGGGTGGTTTCCGGGTAAAGCACCTTCTTAGGGGTGACGGTGCCTGAAGCAAGAAAGTTTACCGATAGCGTTGGATGTTGAAGGTATGTAATGGGGCGGCAGGTGCTATTCAAAGGAATGTTGAAGCAGAAGCGCACTGGAACTTTTAAGAAATTGAAACTGAAAAAGAACGGAGGATCGAGTTAGTCAATTCAGGGAAGAGGGCAAAAAGTGTCTGAACGAGGGTTGCGCGATATCAGCCACTGGAGGAAGCGACTGAGTCCCTGGAGGGGGGAGTTTTCTGGTATCGGATAGGGCACAAAGAGACACGCATCCGCCAATGTCGCCAATGTGAATTCCGCAGGTAGAAAGGTAGTGAAGTTTCGAGAAAGGTCTACGAGATCGATATGTAGAGGCATTGGAGAACCTCGGACAAATCTGAGTTACTTCGGGGCACATAGCCAGGGCCGTCCGAAAACCGTTCTAAAGTGGGGGAGGCGACCTTGGGGAGTGACGCTGGTTTCCTTGTATAAAATTCCGTGAATGACCGGCTGCCTCCCTCACGCAGAGGCGCTCTGTCACGGGGGGAACTTAGTTCATGGATCTAGCACGCGAAACTTGGGACTCTCTAAAGACATTTATCTACATAGGAGGAGGACCTTGGCACTTTAGAGACTGGGTAGGGCCATTCATCAGGCTTCCAGATTGTGCAGAAGATTGGCATTTAGATTAATACCAGCGACGGGGAACTGCTCCTGTAACTCCCTAATAAGGGGAAATCGGCGTATGGGAAAGGTGATCGGCAGCTAAGACGCAAAGGCTTACCTGGTCATTTGGTGGCATCGAGGATCAAGACTCTATAGGACGGCGATTATAATTCCCCTCCTCGGACGAAGCGATGAAGCTACGACGTGGGTGAGCGTCTCGTCGATCGGGCCCTCGTCAGAGCCCCGGGAACGGGGGCGCCTCCCGTTCGGAGAAGGGGGGGTTCAGCGTATAAGGAGCAACGCCATCCGTTCCGGCGCCGTTTATCCCAAGGCGAGATGAAAAAGAGGTTAAGATTGATAGCGAGCCGCTACCCGGTCAGGGTATGGGGGACTCTTAGTCGGGGGGGGTCCTGTCAGGACCCAGGGTAGTTTGGCACGAGTTCTTCAAGGAAACTACGTCATCAATCAACCTTACTCGGGGGGTCAGGAGGGAGAAAGGATTGAGGGGAATCTGAAAGGCTGTTCAGCGCGGACATACCTCAGAAAGAAAGCGCGTACTGAGTCTAAAAAGAGATCTAAAAAATCAAAAAGCGAGGAAAAAGGGTAAAGGGAAAAAGAGGGTGGACGCCCTTGAGTCTATGCAAATTAGGGGGATTCCGCCGCAGGCAAAAGCAGGAGCAACAGGTCCCGCAGATGCAAGGGCCACCCTGTCAGGGGCCGAAGGGGGATGATGACGTATTTAAGGAGATCGGTGTAAGCAGTTGGAAAGCATAAGGGGTATTACCGAAGCTTGTACATGAAGAGAACCTACTCTCTCATCGGTGCGACGAGGAAAGCTACTGGAGTCCCTAAACAGCTCATGGGCGAGAGACGCCCGTGGACACGGCTCAGGAAATTGTCGCATATCTCATCCTGAACCAAAGGAGAGACGGTCAATGGCGACGTTCAGAGTGATCAGAAGAAAAAGCAAACCGGCAGCGAGCAAACAGGGATTTGCACTGTTCTCGGGAATGAGTTGGTTGTTGGAAAGGTCATGGGCGCCTGCGAAGAATATTTACATTGATCAGACAAATGAAAAAGTAAAATAAGCTAAATACCCCGCGTGAACTGCTAAAGTTGCGGACAAAATTATCTCGCAGGCGGTCGCTGATGGAGGTGAATTGGAATCACTGGAGAATTTCAAATCCAGCGGGTAAATGAGCGGGAGACAAAGAATACCCTCTGGAAGCAACAGGCGGGGCGTCGACACGATTCTTCGGGGGCCTGCCTCAAAAAAGCGCTCAGTAGGTGTCATGCGAGGTGAAAAAATATTGCCATTGCGGGGCGGAAGATCGACCAAATATGAAGAGCCGAAGGACCGGGTGGTCTGAGGCGGAAAGATCGAGGGGGTAGGAGCCGTACATGAGTGGAACAAGAAACAAGCGAGAACTTCACGAGTACTCTGCGGGGGTAGAAAAAAAAAGGTTGTTCGACTTCATGGAAACGCTAGCAAGGAAAAGATTTGAGTACATGTAGGGGGGTCTACCAGGCAGGAATCTAGAGGCCGTAAAAAGTCTCAATGAAACACAGGGCTATAACCTCTCACACAAACTTGGGCGGAATTGGGGGGAGGAGAGGTGGCGATTGAATAAAAGGGCGAGACCACATCCAAAGACTGGGAAAGCTAGAAGGGATCAGGAAATAAAGAATAATACTAGGTAGCATTAGCCACCTTGGCCTTGGCCGAGTCAAGAAGGAACTCCCAGAGTAGGAGAATTTATGAATAACTCTAGGAGAAGGGGTCTAATGTACTGGAGAGACGTGAACACTAGGAATATCGGCCAAACATGGGTCGGCGAAATTAAATGGGAGTACAAACTCAACTTCACTGATAGAACAGGTGATCAGGGGGCTCGGGAAAAACTTAGCGGAGGGACCAAGATCCGCAACGTGCAAAGGAAGACCGTGGATACTTAAGTCCGTCTCCAAGCCTAGAATTGAAAAACTGCAACTCGAAGACTCAAAAAAATGGGGGTCTCAGTAAAGAAATCAAGAAAAAAAAAAAGGAATTAGAAAAAAGAGATATCTTTATGAGCGCTCATCCGCCGAGGATTGAAAGGGCGCCCAGTATCATTTTCAAATTCGGCGAGGTAAGAAAATCGGGGTTCGGGTCGGCAAAAGGGATATTTCTGCGTTTAAAGAGGTCCGGCTCCACGAAGATATCGTCCTGAACGTGAATGCCGATAAGAAGGTTTCCGATGGCGAATGGGGAGATTGTTGTCACGGGAAGTAAGGGCGACACAAAAAAAAAAGGTAAGGCGATGCCTGTGTACTAGAACCGGGCTAACATTCAACGCGGAATCGGAGCAACAAAAAAAAAGGGGCGTAGAGGGAGAGTCTCATTGGTGTGGGGTGGCGACGAAACAGGCCAAGGGGCAAGTCGATCGGAAGTTCCCTTGGCAGAGGGGGGAATTATGCCCTTGTGTGAGGTGCTGAATCTCTGCATAAATCATAAAGTGGCAATAACACTTGTTAAAAAGATGGCATGTACGATGAAGGGTGATTGCTGATTCCTAATGATAACGAGGCCAGGGTCCGTGTCGAAAAGACAATGGGAATATCAACAAAGCGGGGGCTTGCGACGAGCAAATAGGCCCCGGTCTAACCAGGCCTTCCTTTCGCGGCGACCCTGGGGCCGGGGAGGGCTAGTTAAGGGGAAGCTACACCCGCTCTCAATTTCGTCTATCCCTGCCCCTGAGGAGGAAACGGCCAGGGAGATCGTCCCCAGACGGGGGGGCGCTCGAAAGTTACTCGCCTACGGGAGAGGGTGGAACTGTGACCTGGCTCGACTGGTGGTCAGGCAAAATGCAAGGGAAATGTCATGTCCGGCCATTGGTAGCATTTTCAGGCATTTGGGAACCGCTTCTCCAGACGGGGATGAAGTCCACTGGAGCCCAAGACTAAAACCTACCTAGGAGAAGTCGGGGTCATGGGTTTTCCTAAGGCAGAAGAATAGCCGCACGGGAGGCTCTGGGCCATTGTCAGTAGGGTTCCTAGTGACATGGTGACCTAAGGGTTACAGGGAAAGCAATGGGGCAAAGATCGAATCGGTATTGCCGGGGTGATAGGGGGGGGGAGCGGCTTAAGGGACTGTATCGCCGCAAAATCGAAGGAGCATCGCTCGCCGTTGTACTCATCCTGCTTAAGCGCAATACAAAAAAAAAAAAGAAAAAAAAAAACA